>Ga0181612_105295_pt1 | contig 17227 bp, 7 predicted proteins | sample HoacroProtozoa21_FD_119630 | JGI IMG/M metagenome (GOLD analysis project Ga0181612, IMG submission 119630) | Hoatzin crop microbial communities from Cojedes, Venezuel. Combined Assembly of Gp0051906, Gp0051904, Gp0051908
CCGGAGCTAAGAAGATTGCTCCAAAGAGTGTTTGTCCGGAAACAGACACCTAAATGCTGTGCCACCTAATGGTCCCTATTCATTTAGGCATGCAGACTCCTCTGCCATTAGAGCTGTGTCAGTGTGGCTGAAAGACTGTTGCTGCCTACAGGTTTGTGCACAGTTTTAAAACCACCAGAATCATTTTGGGTGATACAGATTGGGCAGTCTGAGGCATTTGAACAGAGTTGTTTTAAAATAGCATGAGCTTTGTTTCCACATGGCTGCATTCATTGCATAATAAGGCTCTTGTGAGGCACAGTCAAAACTAAGGCTTCAGAAAGTAATAATTTCACAGGGAAAGAAATGAACAAAAAGGCTGGGAATGGCCACATCCGAGATTCCCCTGGGAAACACTGAAGAAGTGTGACTGACATTTAAAAAGCAGTCCAAATGTGGTGATTTGAACCAAAATGCCTGTACGGTGATTGATTTTTCTACCACTGTATTCTGCTTTTGTGATACAACATGATTTAATTTGTCTTAACACCAAGACAGAAGTCACCAGTTTATACAGTTTTGCAGAGGAACAGGTTTATTACTGCTTTCAGTAATAAACTACTTTCACTGCATTCATAGTTGTCAGCAGCTTGTGACGTGCCCTGACTTTCAGGTGGAGGGTACCGTGCTTCCCACTTTGACAAAGCAGCGTGTGAAGTGCACAGTAAGAGGTTGACTCTAGTGTGTAATAAGAACTGAATGAGACTCCTGCCTTGCTATGCTATTCTCCCTGTAGCACAAAATCCCATGGGCTTTGACGGGTTTCTGCATTGGTTCAAATCTGTCTGCATAGGTTCATTTGCAAAAAGGCACATTAGGCAGAGTTTGAAAACATTGGTAATCTGTTTTGAAAGTGTCCTGGAAGAGTGTCCGCTTATTAGCATGAATCCAGGAAACCTTCTGAGTGTGTGCATCATCATGAACTTGTGAGCAGTTCCACTGAAATCAGTGGGAATGTGAATATGATAGAAATTAATCTCCTTGTTAAATGGTTTTTATACTGTGGTTCATCTAGCTGAGTGTTTTTGAAATTCCTGGTTCAGAAGTGTGCAAATAGTTTCCACTGGGATGGGTGAAGCAATCCTCCTTTATACACAAGGTGTTTCCTACGCTTGCTAAACTCTCAAGCTGCAACTAAACAATTGCTACCATTCCTTTCATACCAATCGAAAATGTGGACAGTGACGTGTTGATGTCAGTGTTTTCCTAATTCCTTATCGAGCCCTATATTCATAATATGTTCCTGGCTGTCCCACAGTGTTGAGTGGGACCGGTGCTTGCTTGCCACTTAGGTTTTTCCCATGAAAGGACCTCACCTGTCTTTTCCAGCTGACTGTAACTGACACTGGACTTGCACTGGCTCTGCCTGCCTCCTTCCATGTTTCCTCTCAGCCTTGCCCACCAAATTATGGTCAGTTCCCATGTGTGTGGAGGTATGTGTGTGAGTGGGTCTGGGAAGCTGGGCGATGCGGTATTTTTCCTAGTGTGGCTGCTGCACTGTGTGTTGCTTATGTTGGGCTTAACGAGCGGCCTCCTCTTTTGGCGTGGAAACTTGTGAGCAGGTGGACGAAAGAGGACAGAGAGCCATTTGCGAGGTGGTGTGGCTCTGAGGGTAGTGCCCAAACTAGCTGTCAGCAGCCTCTCTTCAAGAGCTGTGTACCACTGGCAGTCTGTGGTTTCTCTCAGTGCGGAGTGATGCATCTTGAGATCAAGGAAAGGGAGCAAATTTTTGATCTGGGGATAAAGACTATTTTTAGAAAAAGTATTTACTTAACTGTGGAGGGGATTATTTCCACAGCAGGTAGGGAATTTCCTTCTGTTTGTGCACTCTGGTTTAATTGCCAGATACATTATTCACATTTGGCATCGTTCCCATGTGTTCTTTTATTGATATTACATAATTGAAAGCGTGAAAAAATTGACCTTAATCTAAATTGCCCTTTAGTTGGATACTGTGTAACCCTTCTGTGTTGTTCATGGCTTAAACTGTCTACCCCAGTTTCTAACCCTGGATCTAAACCTAATTGAAAGAATTGTGTACAAAAAAGATAATGGCTTGGTTTTTTCGGGAGGATTTCTCAAGCATGTGTCGCTGCAGTATCTCTCCCCCTTGCACTTTCCATTTTTATGTATGTACATATGTGTATGTGAAGCTGGAGCACTGACTGACACCCATCTGCGATTTTTCTTCCAGTGATGTGTGGAGTCAGAATTTCTGTGGGTGCTATGCTCAGAACACAGCCTGCCTCAGATTTTTGTTTTGTATCTTGACTTTCATCTTCACTGGAAGTATTACACAGCAAGGAAGAACTGGCTGCTCTTGGTCATTCATGCAGAAGTGTCTTTAAGATTTAAATCGTGACTCGCATACTGATTGGTAGCATGCTTCATGAAAGTGCTGAAGCAGCGTAAACAGGTTTAGCTGAAGCAGATTTTACAGAGGTTAGTGTGCAGAAGATTATGCGGTTTTATGTAGCTGTCAAGTGCAGATGTAAGGGAGGTGCTAGTTTGGTATTGTACGTTTGTTGTGGAGGATGGAAGGTCGAGGAGCTTGAACGCTGACTATCACAACCTAGTAGTGTGCCAGTGGAGTCTTTGACTTTTAAAAGCTCAACAGGAGGAAAGGGGTTGAAAATCTGCTTTGCAGGCCACGAGGAACTGTTGTCACTCTGTGAGTACATCTGAAGAGAAATTGTGAACGTCCAGCTTTTGGTGGGAAGTGCCCTGATGAAGGAGGACCACGGTCCTCTTAGTGAAAGTCTGTGGTACCCTCAGGGGCAGCTGAAGCATCCTTCTAGCAACGTTTTCTCCTGGAACTAAAAAGTCTAGCTTTGTGCTGCTTTCTGGCAACCTCTGTGACTCTAGTGCTCATTTTCATTTCCCTTAGTGGTCCCTGATGGACAATGGTGGTGCTGATCCTCTGTTAAATATGTGGAGGTATGTAGACAAAACTGAGCTACAGCATGGTATTATTGTGACAGTCTTTGCCGTGGCAGAATTACTTAGCCTTCAGTTCTTATCTAATCCTGCACTTAGTCTGGCAGACGAAATAGTGGCTTTTTTTAAACCTGAAGTTATTAGCACATGTCACAGGAATCTGTCCAACCTGTCATAGAAGTGATAGCAATTAAAATTACTTTTTTTTTCTTTTGAAGCAGAGAAAAACCATAGAAATTCATGTCTGCTATGCTAAGGTTTTTCACAAGCTTTCACTTTATTGAGTCTTTACAGACCTTGATGGGAGAAAATAAAAAATAAGAAGTGGCTGTTTGAAGTTCAGCATAATTTCAGTTTCTCTGTGGATGGAAACCACTGGGGCAGTCCTGAACAGAATGATTCATGGACATGTAGTTATAGTCGATGTAATACTGACGGTGTTCTTCTGCCCATGATGGATGCCGTATCTATGTGACTAAATAGTGTTGTAAAAAAGATTTCGTATTTTGTAGACTGAAATTGGGCTGAAATAGTCGTTGCAGCACATGGGTCACACCGAGCGGCATGCTCTCACCTCCTTTCCTCATCACCATTCCCACACCAAAGAAGGGATGTTGTTTGATCCCAGCAAAGATGCTGCTGAGGCAGCAGCAGTGTAACCTTGCTAGTGGCAGCCTGTAAGGGTGTCTTGGTGTCATGCCAGAGGACATCCTGAAAGAACATGAAATTCAGCCACTGGTTCAGCTAACCAGGGAAGGTCTGGTGAAGTGAATCCACATCCATTTCAAAATAGAGAGGTGCTACTAGCTGGGTTCATTGTCAGCAAAACAGCAGGTATCGTATTGGTGTGATTTCCATTGGCTGTGTTTTGGTCGTATGTCTCTTGGGTTTGTTACCACTTTGTCAGCTGGGGAAACTATACTGAATTCTTTGTAAGCAGAAGTTCTAAAACAGAGAAAAGTGTTGGCTTTCCCCCACCTTTTTTCCCCCTACTCTGATGGCCGATAAGCACTTTATGCTGTTAAAATGTTTACATCCTCCTCTGCCTTCTTCACTTTTTGTGGATCATAGTTTGATTTTTTAATCATTTGTGTTTATTTATTTATCTATCTATTGTTATTTTTTGGTTGCCTAATTTCCAGTGCTTACTGGCTGCAAAAGGTCTTTAAATGTAAAAACAATTTATCTAAACCTTTTGAAATAGGGCTTGCTGTTCACCTTTGTGTTAAGAGATTTGATTAATGGTGTTCAGTAAAACTGAGGACACAATTTATTTTCCATTTCAAAGTATCCTTGAGCACTGGACATCACTTCTGTTCTGTGTGGGGAAGAGTGCCACCACAACAAAATAGGGTGATAACAGAACATGTTCCAAAAGAGATAAATTTTTTTTTTCCCCTAAAAAGAAAATTCTCCTAAAAATTATTCTCATTTTAATGTTTTATGACTTTCAGTAGACTAATAGGACTTGCTCTTTTGAGCACCACTAGCAGGTTAGGTATTTTTGCTGAGTTCTTTTCCAGCCTGTATACTTTTCAGCCTTCAAGATACGTGCCAAAAATTCCTTTTCATGCAAAATCAATCTAGTTGTAGCAAACCAGTTAATAATTCATAAGGTATAAATGTCAAAAATTGTGTTTGTCTTTCCAGATGAGTCAGAGCTTGTCTGTCTTGGAAAGTTATGGCATCATAATCTCAGGACTGAATTTGAAGTGCTGCAATTTTACAAATAGAACCCTACAATGGATGGATTTCTTTCTGCCAGTAGAAGAACAGATTTTCAACTTAATGGATTTTTTTTGGAAAGGGATCTGAGGACAGCAGACTAAGCCCCATCCTTCCGTTGGAATGAGAGTGTTTGTGTAGACCTGGCCAAGATATTAGAGATGATCAGTTAGTGTATTTTTCTCAACTAATTTACCAGCTGAATTTGTGTTTCTCTAGGAATGCTGTCTTTGGCATCGAAACAGCATTAGTTAAACCTGAGTCTTGCTCTAGTTGAAGTTAAAGGAGATGTCGGTACTTGGGAGCAGGTCCTGACTGTTTTCTGGTCGTTGCTTCATCCCACTTCTTGCATTGGTCAGGAACAGATGGAGTTTGATTTTACTTTCTGCTGTTATGAAAGGAAATAAGACGTTTTAAAACAGAGCTGAAGCACAAGGAAGGTTCAACAATATGCAAATATTTTTAGGAACCAAAATGTTTAACTGTGGAAATGTGCCTTGATGTGCAGAATAACCACATGTGTACATGGTTTACCAGTTAGCCTCCATCGTGCAAGGATCCTTCCACTAGCATTATCAAATAGAAGTTTGTCTCTCAGGAAAGATGGCTGGGTCTTGTGGTGCCTCTATTATTTGTGGTCCACATTTGTTTTTTAAAACATGACCATATTGCTTTGAGGCTGGCAGGGAAATCTGCTTCGTTTTCCACAAAAGTGCTGAAAAACATTTTGCCATATATGAGGCAAATCCACCACTGTCAGAAGTGGATTTGACTGTTGCAGGCAGTAGGCATAATATGCCATACATCTGGCCTGTCTTAAGTGTAGACAGGTAAAATGTGAGTTTGTGGAGGAGACGAAGACTTTATTGCTGTGTAACTTTTTTGTGCAGAAAAATACATTTTTCTCTGTCAGTTTTTCCTGGTTTATTTCACCTACATAAACTGGTACAAAAAATGCACCTGACAGCAGAAGGTAAGCTTTGCATGGTAGGAATGGGATTCTCTTACTAAAGTAAAGAGCTGCAAATACCTGATATCAAAAGATCCATAACTTCTTTTCTTTGTTTTGCTATGTTGTGGTTCAAAATAATTTAAGTCAGAGTGATTTGGGACCTGTGGTTTTCACAGATGCCATGTCCCTCCTGAGAGGTCTGGACTGGCACAGTTCAGAACCTCTGCATTTTGATAGGCGAAAAACCTGTAACGCTTGAATCAGGCTGTAGAGCTTTTGGTGTTCTTTGGAGGGCATTCTGGTTTTCATTTAACTATAAAGATGGGTGGGAGTAAGATAAAGTTGAATGAGGATGAAAGAGTGGGGAAGTCCTCGACAGGCATCTGTGAAAACTGAGCAGAGGCAAATTCTGTGCTGTAGTATGTGTGGATAACTCTGACTAGAAGCGGAAGGAATGGCAGGCGTCGGTGAATGAAGCCAGCACTTGCTATTTCCCGCTTCATTAGCCTACTGCGTTCAGTTCCTGCGCTGGACACTGTGATACTGTGTGTTGTTCCAGCCCAGGAAGAAAGATGACCAGTGTTCCCAAGACACACGCAGCCTAAATAACACCAATGGGTTAAAGAGGTCAGCGTGGGTTTAATGGCATCCATCAGCTTACGTGGAATCAAATGTGACTAAGGAGGGGAAAAGCCAACGTCATTTCTAAGATGATGACCCCATCTGTTGCAGATTTCCTGCCTCAAGGGGAGAAAGAGCAAGAAAAATGAAACATGCCTCTGCTGCTCTGATTTAGGGATAGTCTTTTAACAAAAACTACTGCACAGTCACTGGAAAATAAGCTCTCCATGACTCAGGTGCTCGTTCCTTCCCCTGCAGAGAGTTTACTGTCCTGAGCAGGCTGGCAGAGTCTTGGTTTTGCATGTGAAGAGGTTCCCCAGCACTGACTGATGAAGTTTCTGCTAGTTTTTCATCAGCAGAGTGCCTGCTTCAAACCGTTGATTCATTCACGCAGTTCAGTGATGTTCAAAACTCCTGCGCAGAAGCTGAGCTCTGTGTTGGTGTATTCCTCGGGCCCGCTGCAGTGCCGTGATGTCTGAGGTGCTGTCAGTGACTGAAAGTACCAGGCTAGGTTGCAAAGGCAAAATGCAGTAACAGGTTTACTCACTATATGGATGTATGGCTTTTCATGATTAAAGGCAAGATTGTCCGAGCTTGTCTTGCTTCTCCACAACCCTGATGTGGGGGGAAGACTCTGTTACTTTAATGTGAGAAAGCATTGGTGTAGACTCTAAGAATATCAGTATATCTTTAGAAAAGGAGCTGTCCTGCTGCTCTGTGCTGCTCAGTGCTTAGCACAAGTGACTAAATTATATATCCTCCTTCCCCATATCACTGTTAACCTGTGGACATATGTGTGTTTGTGGTGCTTAAGGTCTAGAAAGCCTCAGCTCCGGGAGCTGGGATTTTAGCTGTTGTGTTTCTTGATGCACATCCCAGATGTACTGGCCAAGAAAGCACCCCAGCATGCTTGGGTTGAGTTTCTGACTGGGGCCTACTGGTACCACTGCAGAACCCATTTTAATAACAATCTCTTCGTGAGATAAAAACAAATTGGAATGGGGATGATAGACTTAAATTTTAAAGTATCTGCCAAACTATAGGAGAAAATTTAGTGATGTCCAAGGGTTGGCCTTCTCTCATTTCTGTTGTTGTAATTTTGGCTGCGGTAGGGTAGTTGCTAATTTACTCCTCTCATCCTGAAAACAAGACAACTTCCCAAATCATACATTAAAATCGGCTGTATGCGATTTCTAGCAACTTCTGTGAGAAACAGGCAGTCTTCCTGAGGAGATTTGGAAGGTTCTCTAGAGACATGCAGACATGGTGCTGTTATATCTTGTTTACTTGCATTCCATGAAGGACGTTTTCTCTCTCTTCTTGCACAGCACATTGGAGCAAGAGAGATTTGAAAATTTAATGAAGCTGCAAAAAACCAGACTATTCTAGTTCCATATTTTTCTCATTTATATTTGCAGATTAGCTGACTTGTATCCAGGGAAACTTCTTCATCTACAAGAACTTAAACAGGTTCACTGCCGTAGACTTTTTTCCCCTGATTTCCTCCAGATATTTCTTTCAAATCTTAGTAAAATGTTACTACTGAGAGTTGTATTGCCTTTAAATGCTATATTCATTTTCTTGCAATAAAATTAAATTTGGGAAGGTAAATTAATCAGCTGGAGGAGAAACCATGCGTATCAAACAAGCTTTTTGTTAAAGAATGAAGACCAAATCAGGAGTATGAGTAACCCTGTGGACGGCTGAGCCAGAGGTGAAACCTGCTTGAATCTTTGGGCTTTTGAAAGCATGTGAAGAGGCAGGTAGCAGAGACCCAACAAGAGGGAAGAGTGGGACCAGGTGTTGACTTTGCATGCTGTGTTTGGGAATTTTGTTAGTGCTATATTGAGGACTTAGCAAAAGAGCATAGGAGGAAAATTATGACTCTTTTATTGTTTTTTCTACTCTCTAATACAACTGCATGCAAGTAGTCATGGTAGGACAGCACACTGTGGCTGTATCACTGCCAGAAGTCAGCAGTTGGTTGGGGTGTCCGTTTTCTGACTTAAAGTCTCCATTGTTGCTCTGGAGAGTGACTGGGTTTGTGGCTATAGATTTAAGATGCGCAGTGTTGAAACTTGGCGGTATGAATAAACATGGATGAGCCAACTTGCTCATTAGTATTCCCAGGTGAGAGCTGAGAGTACTCTGAATTATTGTTGCCCCATTTTCACTCGCATGGGCTTGCCTTGAAGGTTACCTTCTGTACATTGAATAAGGAAGTAATAGCCATTTCTGGCTGCCCTATGCTAAGCTATGGGGAAGCCTGGAAGGAAAGATAGAGGAACTCAGTCCTATCCTATCACAGATAAGTCTACCTTCCTGACAGAAAAGCTCAGGGATGAGTGGGGGGATAGGGGGGAAGGAAAAAAAGAAATCCAAGCATAGTTACAGCAACTTCCTTTCCTGCCACAACCCTCCCCAGTCTGTACCAAGGGGGAAGACTGCACCGCACTCTTCTGCAACTATTTCTCTTCCCACATCTCTGCTGCAAAGTGACCAGGAGGGAGGAAAAAGCAACGTTTGCCTCTTTTTCTGTGCCTTCCTTTGACGTCTGAGGAATTTCTGGCAGGGTTTGTGAGCCTAGTTTCCTCTGCACCATCTCAATGTCACCAAGGAATTGGGACTTAAGCAGTTAATTCATTATGACTATGATTGTGACTTCTTGGTTCTACTGAAATAGTGTGCTTGGTTTGCTGACTGGGAAGGATGGGGTTTGTTCTGATACCTTACTTATTCTTAAACAACAAGGGGGATGTCGTTAACAACTGCTCTAAATTATAAAACAGCGTAGTATGGCTCTTAATTCTTAAGTATAATATTTAAAAGGTAGATAAATCAGTTCACAGAAGCAGAAAGTGTTCGTGTAATATCAAAGGTCTCACAAGCAAACAATGCGTAATCAAGACTAAAAAATTTTCCCAGAATCTTGTCCCCTACTGAGACTTGTTGCAAATGAGCAATGGAGGTGACCTGTTTGTTGATGGGAGACATTCACTAATATATGTGCTATATACCTTTACTCAGCACCAAGAAGGCATTCTGCAGACTGAATTCTGCTGATTTGGAGTATTTTGCTTATTTATTTTATTTTAAGTGTTCAGAGGTCATTTTTAATAAACTTTTTTTTTTTTGATCAAGTGTTTTTGCAGCGTCTAATCCCAAACATTGAGAAAACATTACAGAATCAAGATGTTTTAAAAATTAATAATGCTCTTTCCTTTTTCTGCTTTTCTGAATTGTCTTTATTTCAGGGTTGAAATTTTGATTTCTTTTACAGGTAAAAAACTAATGTTTTTTATAACCATACAATTATAAGAGTTAAGAGATTTGAGGGGAAAACAACACAGAGCAGGAGACAGATGACAGCCATTGCGAAGACCTGGCAGTAATTTCTCTGAGCCATTTTGTCTCCTTACAATTTAGCTCCACTGGGAGCTGTTCCAGTTTAAAATGTGTACCAGATCTTTGACAGGTGCATGGTTGTGCCTCTCCCTCTTGCTTTCGTTCAGACTGAGTGATGGAGTGGCTGACCTGAACTTCTGACACTGTCTGTGTTGGAAAGTCATCCAGGGCAAAAGGCATGGTCCTGTAGAACAAAGCAACTGGCGCAGAGGACACAGTGTCCCCCCGGTGGCGGTTTGTGGTTTATTTGTAGTTTGATTTTGGAGTAACTCTAGTCGTGTCCTGTGCACTGAATGCCTGCTAGTGGTTCAAGCACATCAGGTGAGTTCCTGGGGAGAAATTTCTGCTTCAATGTCATTCAAAAGGAATCCAGTTCACATGCTACAAGACTGCTCTGTGATCTAAATCACAGTGAAGTAAGTGGGGATGACCATGAGATTTATTTAAAAAAATTAACTCCTGATCTGCACTGAAATGCTAATGTACCTGCAATCTGGAAAACATACTTCATAGTTGCTAAGCATTTATCTTTTCAATTTATTTGCACTGCTTAAAATACTTGCACAAGCCAAAAGTTTGTGAAAACTGCCAGAAATAATCCAAGTCCAGGAGGGCTTTTCTATGCCACGTGAGTATTTGAAGTCTTATTTTCACACAGCTGTGAAAAGCTCTATGTTCAACTGGTGGGTTGACTTGAGTTTTAAATTTAGTGAATTGCTTGGCTACTACTAACTTCCTTTGCAACCAAGGGTGTAGGTAGATATAAGAAGAAAAGTAACATCATCCACAGGGAAAAGAAATCATATAGATTTATGGACAGAGAGCACTGTATTTTAAGAAATGGTGTAATAGTAACCAGATGTGGCAGAGCAGGTTTCTTTTCCTTGAGTGCATTTTAAATATCTACGTTGTATTTTCTGAGGCACACACCTACATGGGGACTGTTACAGAGCCATGAATTACTAAGAGGCCGTTGAATCCTGAAAGGCAGTGTGCCTCACTGTGATCTGTGGTGGCCTGGGTAACACTGCTGTCTTGCCATTGAGGAGTAGCATCAGCAGCAGATCTGAGGTACTGGATGCCACGCTACAGCACTGGTTATTCACATCTCCAAAGTCTGGATCATGCAGACCCAGGAGGCTGGTGAGGAACCACTTTCATGCTCTGTTGTAGGCTCGGATATCTGATTGTGTTGGCCTAAGAAGTAAAGGATCCTTAACCACTCCTTTTCTGTGCAGCCAGGTAAAAGCTGGGCAGTAGATATTCCTAGTAACTAAGGGAACTCCACTGGCGGTGCAAGCTTTGCTCCGAATTCCTCTCCCTGTTTTGCATCACTTTTGTCTCACCAATATGCCAAAGCTGTGACAATGAAAAAACAGCTATAAACTAGTGAGGAAACTCTGTGAATTCTTGATCTCTTGGTATGCCAAGAAGGATGCCTATTGTAAATGTGGCCCTGAGGGCAAATGTCTGTTTATCGTGTTTTTTATTGCTGTTACATCTGTCTCTGTTTATTGCTGGTGGGAGCCACTGCTCTCATGCAACAAGAGCCCATTGAGTAGAGTGGAGTATGATCTTGCCTTGTGCTGGTCTTGCTGCAGAGGCGTGGTGTGTAAATTCCTGACTTGCTAAGTTGCCCAGCTGTACAGTGCTGGTGAGTAATGGTACTGCCATACCTGTCTCTTGTCAGTGATTTGAAATATGTTGTTTTAAAACTATGCTTTTCAGCCAGAGATAGACCTATTATCTCTCCATCTGAGATTTTGCCATTGATTGAGTATTCAGTGGGGCTGGAAGACCTGATGGATTTAATCTACACTCAATAGGCAAAGCTCCTTGTAGGAACTGGAACCTCTTAGGTGAGTATAGGACATCTCTGGACTCTGCATCCTTCTGAAGAGTCAAGAGCCTGATGCCTCCTGGCCTCTAGAGGCTTATTCTTTCCAGCTGCTCCTGGTCAAGCAATGCACTTTGTCAGAGCCATATGACATGAATTTTAAATACCTGCCACCCTTTATTTGCACTGCAGCTAATTTGTTGTGTGAGGTGGGAGAAAAATGGGGACATCCTGTACATTTACATTGTTTTGAAGTTGTTATTTTGAGTTTTTTTGTAGAGTTGAAGATTTAGATGAAGAGAGTTTATCTGGAGAGGTAAATTTTCAGCATTGAGAGTAAATTGATCACAATTCATCATCTTTCTAAAATTTGTACTGTCTCTGGCTACACTTTCCCAAAGTTCTCACAAAAGCTTGACAAATTGTAATAAACACTGCTTCTCATTCATAATACTTTAATCCATCAAGGAATTTGTAGTTTTGTTAATATATGTGGTGAGAACTATTCTTTCTTTAAACAGATTGGTGTACCTCCTGTTTAATCGTAGGTCTGCTCAAGGCAGGGGGGTTGAAGGCTTTTCTACAGAGACACTCAGTGAATTTGCTTTTTTGGATGGACTTTCTTAACTTGCCAGACATATAGGGGGAGCGGACTTGGCCTTGAGATGTACAAATGTGACTTTGAGGTTTAAAAACAGTGAAAAAGATCACTTTAGGGTGATCTTTTATCCATGCAAAAGCTGCATGTCAGCTAGCATGCAAAAGTGTGTTCTTGGCAAAAGAGTGGGAGATGCTTCAGAGTACCCCTAGGTGTGTCTGTCAGCTGTGGGGCTTGGAGAAACCGAGGGTAGTCAGGCTGTGGTTTACAGTGTTTGCTACAATGAAAGGAAGATATCATTCCTTGGTATGTAACCTTTTGTGCCTATCTTGCCCTGCACTATCAGGAGGACTATGACCTCTCATGGAAATGAAATTGTGGGAAGACTGGGATACTTCTGTGTCTATACTGGCCATAGTGGTTCAAGTGGTTCAAGAAGTCCTGTTGCCAGTACGTAAGAGAAGCAGTGCCAGTCTGTGCAACTTTAACCATTGTACCTACCCACAAGTATGTTGTTCCTGATCTTTGAATGGAGTTGTGGATTTCAAAAGGTTTGAAAGACCACTGATGAGAGAGCAGTTTGAACAAATTTAGTATTGTGTGTTTTGACCATGCAGTTTCTGGGAGCCTTTTCTTTTTTGATCATGAATTGTGTTACAAATTTGAAGAAGATGAAATGATTTTTAATGTCAGAACTTCTTTGTATGCATGCAACGTCTAAATATACCCTATAAATAATTTTGAGAACAGAAAAAGCTGAAATTCAGGAGAAAAAACAATCATTACTTTTTCTTCCTCAGAGCCTTGCCCAGGCTGGCCTTGAATGTTTCCAGGGATGGGGCATTGACCACATCTCTGGGCAACCTGTTCCAGTGTTTCACCACCCTCATTCTTCCTTATATCCAGTCTAAAACTACCCTTCCTTAGTTTAAAAACATTACTCCTTGTTCTGTCACGTCCTGCTAAAGTGATTGTCCTTGTCTTTATTATGAGCCCCCTTTAAGTACTGAAGTGCTGCGATAAGGTCTCCCTGCAACCTTCTCTTCTTGAGGCTGAACAGCCCCAATTGTGTCAGCCTTTCCTCACAGGGAAGGTGCTTCACCCCTCTCATCATATTTCTAGCCTCCTCTGGACCCACTGCAACAGGTCAGTGTCTTCACTGTGTTGATGGCTCCAGAGCTGAATGCAGGAATCATGCTGGGGTTTCACCAGAGCAGAGTAGAGGAGCAGAATCCCCTCCCTTGGCCTGCAGGCCACACTGTTTTTGATGCAGCCCAGGATGTGCTTGGCCTTCTGGGCTGTGAGCGCACATTGTTGTCTCATGTCCAGCTTTTAACTCAGCAGTACCCACAAGTCCTTCTCGGTAGGGCTGCTCTCAATCCCTTCATCCCCCAACCTGTATCGATACCAGGAGTTGCCCCAACCCCTGTGCAGGATCTTGCACTTGGCCTTATTGAACCTCATGAGATTCACACACACCCTCTTCTCATGCTTGTCCAGGTTCCTCTGGACGGCATCCCTTCCCTCAGGAGTCAGTCGCACCACTTCGCTTGGTGTCGTATTCCTTCTTCTTTCTCTTAGTACAAAAGGTATCATTGTGTAGTGTCAGTGTTTGTTAAGTGACAAACATATTTCTTAGCCATACAACACTGACAGGAACTCTGTCTTTGATTTACAGTTCTTTTACTAGATCCTTAGTTTTATTTGACTTCCTGCACTCCTCCTCCTCCTTCAAGGTAAAATTCTTTAAAAATTCCTGAAAGGTGACACCAGTTGTGTTCAAAATGTTTAAATATTTTCTGTGCTATTTTTTAGCCCACCATTACATAGTCTATAATCCTTACAAGAAGAAACTTCAATAATACAAATTTTTTTTAACTCTGCATTTTCCCAAGCATTACAGCGAGAACAGCCCACAGAAAATGATGCAAGAGAGATTAGCAGAGGGTTTGACTTTGCTCTGGGAGACTTCTACCTTCTTCAGTCACAGTGTAAGTTTTAGGGAACTTCATCAACAATATCTAGCAGGAGTCTTTACAGTCTGAGTGTTACATTTTTAAAGCCTCCACTGTTGAGGAAGAAAGTTTGATGTGTCCTACCCTATTGATTATGTGGGAGGACTGAAAGCTCCCACTGTCTCTGTAGAAGTCTTGTCCTACCAGGTACTGAACATAATTGCTCCTGAATTTTGAATCATTTAGTCTGGGAGAAACTTACACATTTGAGAAAGAGGATTACACATGTTTTTTGTGATTTTTTTTTCTCTTAAAAGCAGATATTGCCGAAAGGTAACTCCATAAACTATGTAAGGCTGTACTGGGTAAACTACGGTGAGGTGTTCAAAACAGACTGCATTATTCCAAGATTTCCTGGTATTTTTATAGCATTGTTGCACAGACATTCTTCCAACATTCTTCAGAACTAAAGAGTGGGAAAGGAATCACTTAAAATAGGACTTTCAGTAGAAAAAGAGAACGTTATTACAGTATGCGGAACTTTAGCAAGAAATACTTTAACTTTTGCTCAGGTATTTTTCAGCTCCCTTGCACAAGTTTACATGTCCTCCAAAATAAGAAAGATCTTCAAGAGCAAAAACTACCTATTTAATGTATGTCAAAGCACTCAGTAAATGTTACCTTGGAAAGCCTCTGACACTATCTTCTAAATATGTCTTTAGCAGATTTGTGACATGTTAACTTAGTTTCAGGATACTTGATATTCATAACTTGTATCACTCCCTACTTCACTGACTTGTTCTGCTTTTATGGTAAGTTCTTATTCTTCCCCTGTGAATAAAGTCATTAGAGCTTAACTACAGGGTTTCAAGAGTAAGTTTGACTTTTAGTTGTTTTGTTTTGTGTCAATTTTTACTATCCCTTATTAAAATCTATGATTTGCCTTTTTCTGCTAATACAGACAGTAAGCCTTTGGACTTTGCTACAACAGCATAGTGCTGACTCATGTTCATCTTGTTTTTCCAAGAGTTTTCTGCAGATGCTGGGGGAAAAATAAGAACTAACCATACAAGCAGGAAGTCAGTGAAGTAGAATATGATGGAGAACTTCGCATCACCCTGCTTCCCATCCTACCTGCATTTGCCTACAGGCACTTCAGATGGACTTCAGTCATGCAACATTCACAAAGGATGTGTGAGAGCCTCCTCTGTCAGGCTGTCCCCCAGACACTTCCCTCACTAGACATAGCTTGTCTTGCTCCTTTGTCAGCTGAATCCTGTCCGTGCTCAACAGTCTTCAGATATGTAGTGCATCCTCCTACCTCCTTCAGTTTTTCTTCTCTTCTATGTAGTTTTGTGTCTGTTAATATCATACATCAAGAGAAATTGGTATACCTAATGTAAACACAGTGGAATAATTAGGGTCTGTTATTGTGCTGCATCTTGCAAAATAATCCAAAGGTGTGTTTGTGTCATTCTAGATGACTGAAATTGGTAATTTCGTTTGGGCTATATATTTGCCTTATACCTAAAACAAGGATGCAGGAATTGGCTGATGTGTGCTGCCAAATCATCACTGCTATGTAACAGCAATTTAAACATTTCCTTTGGCTTGGTACTACATATCCATGATAAATTATGTGACAGAAGAATGACAGAAGATGCACATTTGGGTGACTGTTGGCAGCATTGCAGTTTGGAGATTCTGAAGGACAGAAACTCTAAGAGTATAATCTTCCCAGACCATGTTCTTTTGGTTTTATAACCTGGCTTAACATGCTAAACTAATAAAATACACTATGTGCAGTTGATGCCTGCAAATCAGATGTGATTATAATTACTAATCCTCCCATTTTAAAGAGCATTTAAAGAACTTTGAACTACCAGTATTTAAATCAGTTCAGTTATACTCTGTAAAGCTCCATAAAATTTAAAGCTTTATAAGACTAGCTTGCAGGGTTGATAGCACTGACACCTCTTCACAGTTTGACAGACATTCTAAAGATGTTAAGAAAAAAAAAAAAAAAATTAATCTCATGTAATAGAAGCAAGACCTCATGTTTCCTTAAGTGTTTCAGGCAAATTAGAAGAAGTAAGAAAGGAAAAAAATCCTCTTCTTATTCTTACTTTCTCATTATATAGAAGCAGTTTAGTTTAAGTTGGAGAAGAGAGCAGAGAATGCGGAGAGAGAGAAGTAACATTTTTGAAGTAACTGATTGAAAGCAAATTGTCCAGAAAAAAAGAGAGAGGAAAAGGTACATGGAAAAAAGGATGTGAACAGGAATCATTACTGCCTATGAGAGACAGGAGAAAATTAAATAAGGTTTCGAGCAATGGCTGCCAAATTCCAAAAGAATCTAGCTATTTCTTCCCAAGGGTTTGGAAGAAGAAAAGTAAAAGACTCTTGTCAGTATTATAAATTTCAAAAATTATTACTTGTGTCTGCATAGGACATAGAAGTACTTGACCTTTTTTTTTTATATATAAATTATATATCTGGGGCAATTGTAATTCTACAGATGTTTTTTCAGTTTTCACAATGTCCTTCATGTATTTCACCTCAGTCATGACACTAAAATTTGATCTTTTGAATGAAAGCTAAGATTCTTACAGAATCTGAAGGCTGAATGAGTTGCATGAAAAAAAGTAAAATATCTATAAAAAGTCAAAGAGATGCTAGCATTGCATCTTGTTAATCCTTATTTAATACCTTGTAACTGCTGAGGCTCCTCAAAATTATCAAGAAAATTTAATAAGAAAAAGGAAAAGCAGATATTATAATTTGTTTGGACTTCACTATGGATCCTCACATCCAAGTTCTTTCTGTATAATATATCCATTGAGACTTCATCATACGGTAGTTTGATTATTACAGCATCCTTGACAAATGAAATCTTCCCACGTTCCCACCAGAACACTGCTAGAAAAAAAACATTTTCTTTTTCCTCTTAACACAGAATCACAGAACGGCAGGTGTCAGAAGGGACCTCTGTGGGTCATCTAGTTCAACCCTCCTGCCAAAGCAGGGTCACCTACAGTAGGCTGCACAGGACCTTGTCCAGGCGGGTCTTGAATATCTCCAGAGAAGGAGACTCCACAACCTCCCTGGGCAGCCTGTTCCAGTGCTCCGTCACCCTCAGAGGGAAGAAATTCTTCCTC
>Ga0181612_134061_pt1 | contig 17226 bp, 8 predicted proteins | sample HoacroProtozoa21_FD_119630 | JGI IMG/M metagenome (GOLD analysis project Ga0181612, IMG submission 119630) | Hoatzin crop microbial communities from Cojedes, Venezuel. Combined Assembly of Gp0051906, Gp0051904, Gp0051908
ACAAAGCGGGGCCGGGGGTCGCGGGGCCCCGCCGGCTGCCTTCCCCTCCCGCCGCTCCCCGGGCCGGTCCCGCCGCCTCGCTAACGGGGTCCCGGTGCGGAGTTCCGTGGCGGCCCGGAGCCCGGGCTCGGCGTCCGGGGAGCTCGCACCTCGTGTGAGGGTCGGGGTGTTGTCGCGTCTGTGCTCACAGCGAAGGAGCGTGCTTGGTCAGCGCCTGGTTCCTCATCGCTTGTTTACATACCCGGTCTCTATCTCGTAACCCGAGGATCGAATGGTTTCAGAATTCCCCTTTATTTATCCTACAAAGCCTGACAGCCAGGCTCACGGAACGAGAGGATCCGTAATTCTGTGCTGCGGGTGCTGCAACGGGGAAACCAGACCAGAGGCGGGAGAGCCTCGGCGCCCGCGAGCCGTCGGGTAGCTCCCACGCAGGAGATGATCTGTGCACAGGCTTCTGTACTGTTTTTATAGTAATGGTTTTATAAGAATGTAGAAGAGATTTTTTTTGTGGCGATTGATTTGCTTCTGAACCAATCCATCAGTGTAACTGGTTTGATTTCAGTTCTGCAGTGGACTGGGGTGATGGAGCAACTACAAATTTAAGCCATTTTACACATCGTTTTTCATTTTGGCTAGCAACACATTGGGTGTTGCCTTTATTTTAGAGCATCCAGTTGCCCAGGGTCATGAGTTTGACAGTCAGCAATCCCTGTGTTATGAGGTTGTGCTGAATAGGTGTCCCGTTGTCCCCAGCTGTGCAGTCTGGCAACAGCTGGAAATCCCCAGGCAGCCCTTCGGAAATGGAGGGGTCCTCACATCAACTCGCTGCAGAGCAGCGTCACCAAACCCGCTGAGAGCCCCTGTCCCGGTGAGCACCGGCCACCTGGCTTGCTTACGGTACGCTCGTGCTTTGTAGCTGCAGTGGGCCACATCTAAAGTATCTCTGTCCGGAAACAAGCGGCTAAAGCAGCAGTTGAGGGCCTTGCTTCTGATTTAATGTGACACCAAGGATGGGAAACTATATTATTCCAGTGTTTCCCTGCAGCATTGAAACCGTGATCAGCTGTGATGGGTGTTTAGAATACTGCTGCTGAAAGTCTGGTATGTCTTACTCAAAGCTGTGCTCTAGCAAGGGATGACGTTAAGGTATTTTCTTTTGAGTGTAATTGATCTGTATGTCTGTTTTCAGATGTAACAAAAGCTGCACTGAGTTGCTGAAGCTCTGAGTGTTGTGATTTGCACTTCAGGAGTTCACACTGGGGGGAAACTGTTCCACCTATTTAGTTATCATTCAGTTACCCTGCCTCACTGTACTTTTGCGTTCCCTTCTGTACGGATTTTTCCTGTGCTTCTGCTGTCTATCCTTGATATGCAGAGAGCTGTTTTGAATATTTTCAGTTTTTAAAGGGAATGTTTGGTACTAAGCATTGGTACAGTAAGAGCAAAGCATCTTCTGGGAATATAAAATGTGACCCAATGGACATATTTTGCTTTTTAATGGAAAAGTACCTTTTAATATGCTAATTATATTTTGGGATGGATAGGACAACAGCGTGGGCTGCTTTGGGGGGAAAGAATTGCAGTCTTTGGGGTATTAAAATGAAGGGGTGAGCAACAGGGGCTTGCAGATGTCCATCACAGTTCTGCAATTCACTGACTGAAAATTTAAGTTTGTTTACTAAATCTCTGCCCTGTTTCTAACTGGAATGAAGCCGTTCTGGGGCTGGCAATCCAGCTGCCATGTGGGCGTTGGAGACTGGCAGGGAATGCTGGGATGAGAATACAGTTCTATATAAGCTTGCTGGTGTTCCTCGCACCGAGACCTGCAGACCTTGGGCTGTGGCTGTCTCTTCCTCTGGGAGCAGGAATCATCTGGAATTATTCCTGCTGGAGTAACTTGAACTGACCAGAGGTGAGGTCTTCTTAAGCCCCAGAGTTTCTCCAGAGAGAAGATAAAAGACATGCATTGCTTGGAAGTGTCTGGTGACTCTAGAAGGCTTTGGCTGGACTTCACATCTGCCTGGTTGTGAACCTGCCTCACCCCACATGGGTTGAATTTTTTTGATTAAGACTTTGGTTTTGTTTTTATCCTAAAAGTGAGATAAACGTAAGACCTCCTCTTGTGGTGACCCCTTCAGTCTTGGCTGAAGGACTAAAGTGGGCCCACAGCTCTGCACTACTCAGTCCTCAGGTGAGATGCACAGAGCCCTGCTGACTTGAGTTTGCAAGAGAAAGCAGGGGGCCGAGTGAGGACTGGAGCCCTTCCAGTTCCGTCGGAGTTTTGCCTGGCTAAGGACGTAGGCATTTGGCTACAAATGAATTCAGTTTAGTTTTCACCCTGAGAATGCTGTAAACTCCCCAGAAAGAGAGATTTATTTTTTTTTCCTCACTAACACAACCACAAAATAATACAAACTTCTCCCCACAAAGTGTTGATTGTTCTATAATGAAATCGTAAGTAATTTTGTAGTTGCTTTGGGGAAAAAGCAAAAACTGTTCTTAGCACCTGCTGTATGATATCACAAAGCTACTGTTCATAATGATTCTAATATGTGAAGGCAGTTGCATAATATCATCATATTACAGTTTGTATAAGAAAAAAAAAATCATGGACAAGAGATTGCCAGTAGAAACTCTTCACGAATGCTATTTTTTTCCTTATTGCTGTTCCTCTGTCTCAAAATATCTTTGCATTTTCCTTGTCAGAGTCTGTAGGTTTCATTGGTGAAAATAACAGCCAGCAAATAATGAAGAGGGAAGGAAAAAAAAAAATCACCATGTTTAAAAAAAAAATGCATTTTTCTATAGAAGCTAATGTTCTATAAAGAGATGCAAAAGGAAGAGAAAAAGATACTAGATAGCACAGCTGCATTGAATTGCAAGACAGCTGGAATTTTTCAATGTAACCAGATTTTAGATGAGTTTTCTTTTCATTTCTCTATAATAAGATCTTTGTAAACCACAGTCCTAAACAAAATCTTCTTGGTGGTGATGAAAACAGGGAAGAGCAGTGCTGCTTGTGCTGTGTGTGTGACAGTCAAAATACGAGGCCAGATCCTTAGCAGCTATAAACCCCTGTCAGCAGAGCTATGCAATTTCCACCAGCTGCAGAGCTGCCTTGTTGCAGGCACTGAGGTATAAGGATTGCATCATGTGAGGGAATAGTGTCTCGTGGTCAGGATGCCCTGAGTGCCCTCAGCTGAATGGGTAAGAACGAAAGAAATTTCAGGCAGAGCCTCTAATAAGACTTACAGCTGAATCAGAATTTGCCCTGGAAAATCCTGGGCACTGCATACCACAGCAGCTACTCCAGCCTTGGAAGAAATCCAAGATGCCTCTGCCTCACGCCCAGACTCTCAGTCTGACCTCTCGGAGTGATAAATAGTGAGTTCACATTTCACCCTGATCCTTCCTGAACCTGCCCCCTTGCAGAGGGCTTGGCGTAGGAGGGGTCAGGGCCCTCGTGGGCATGCAAAGGTGTGATAAAAGGAGAGAAGTTCTTGTGCACTCGCTCCCTCGCTCCCTTCCTCATTACATTCACACAGGTCAGCGTAGTCTGACTTTTCAGCAGACAGAAGAGCAAGAGGCATTTCCAAGCTATAGTTCCTGTTCTGCCACCTGCCTGCCATGTGGTCTTTAGCAAGCTACCTAATCCCTCTGTCAGTTTGCTCATCTATAAAACGCAGTACAAATGCAGCCTTACAGAAGAGAAGTACAAATCCTCTTCCTGTTAAACATCTCATTGAGAAGCCAGTGTATTCAAATACTCTGGATACCTTAATATGCAGAACTTGCCAAAAATAAAACGGCATAAAAAATCCATTTTGAGGAGACTTTTTAATGCACCTTAGCAGGATGGAAAGAACTGCTGGGTGTCTGCAGTTGGAAAAATAGTCTCTTGACATTTTGTTCTATATCCTAACAACATCATCCTTTGAGCTAGAAATCAGTGCAGTACTCATCTTTCTGATGTGGTTACTTTAAGTTCTTAAACTGGATCAGAACCAATGCTTTTTCTTGTGGCAGCAGGGGGATGATTTAGTTAATGCCGGGATCAGGTGCCAAATCATGAGTTCCAGCTTATTCCTATCAGTGGTCATCCATCACCAGACTTGGGGGAGTAAGGCAGAAATATAAGCACACTGACAATTTGCCAGAATGATTTAAGACCTGGCATTTAAGAGTTCCTGTTGTAGTTGTTCTTTTGACATGCCTCCTAATTTGCTCCTATCTTGAAGATGCTCACTACTTTTAAGACTTAAACAATCTTCATGTGGGAATGGAACACAGCAGCAGGAACAGGGAGACCTTATCCAAGGGTAAGGTTGCACAAGGGCAGACAAGCCTACTTACTTTTGGGTTATCAGCAAACATAAATGTGCTTGTGGTAATGCTACGTGCACTGCTCTATTGGCTTTGCCTCTCACATGGGAAGAGAAGCCGAAAAGCAATATGCATTATTGATCAGAATGTGCAGGTGAATGAAGATGGACAAGGGTAGGTCACAACTTTATTAACTCCACTTGCACAGATCCAGGGCTGAATTATCCTGGCTGGATATCCTGGATCACAAAGAATAGTGATCCACAGATCCACCCGCTCCTCCGAATCCTTCACCACAGGTTGTGGACATGGTGCCAGCAAGAGATTGTGCAAAGACTTCAAGACTCCCTTGCTGTCGTAGGCATAGATGCCAGCAGCAATATCCAAGGCTGCCTGTGTCATGGGAGCCGGTCTCTCCTTCACCAGCCATTAAGAGCCATGACTGAGCTGAAGTATTGGGATAAGAGAGGTACAGTTGTCTCTCATGAACAGAGTGATAGAGTAGCTGCCAGCTCTCGCTTACCCTTCCCACATACGCAGAAAAGCAGAAGAACCTGCTGGTAACTCACACTGTCCCATTACCATTTTTGGCTGCTGTCTCTACTCGTGTCCTAAACATCCTTTCCATACACTCCTGTGACAATCATTCACCATAATAACAAGAAAGTCAAGAAACACTAAAGCTGTGGAAAAAGCTGAACACAACCAAGACGGAGCAAGCATCATTTAAGCAGAGTGCACTGTACTACAGTGAAGTCACGTATCTTCTCTCAACATAGTGCAAATTGGCTGAATAACTGAGTCTGTGAATCCCCTCTCTGTTATTTAATTGCCTCTGAATAGATTGCAGCTTTCTGAGATTCATTTGCTCTTCACAATGAATCACTGAAATATTTTCATGGTCACAAATGTTCACAGCAAAACTATTCAGATAAGTATTTGATAGTCAGAAATCCAGGCAGTATTTTTTTCTCATTCTGACTAGATCCACTGATCACACATTACAAAAGGTTTTCTCTTCTGTCACAAGGTGTTTCCTGCTCTCACCACAGAAATGACATTAGTCTGTGCTGCTCTTAGGGCTGGTATCATTAGCAACATCCTTGAGGAGCTGCAAAGAAAATCAAACATGGATACGTGGTAGGAGTACAATAGTACTTAAAATAGATAAGTTTGTATCTTGAAATAAAATTTCAATGTGCTTACATGTAATGGATGTGTACGCATCTGTGTGCATGACCAACATATTTAGACCTGAAGGCTGGCTTTTCTGTTCTCCAGAGTTAATCATTTCTCCTGCTATGACTTTTTTCTTTCATGATTAGGTGAACAAGACAATGATCTCAAGTTTTCGAGTGAGCATACCTGTGAGATGGCAACTGCTTTACCATGAATACCTGCCTGCATTTGCTCAGAGTTGCGTAGAGCTGTTTTTTCAAGTGTTCCCACTGTTAACTATGTTCAATACAGTGGATGTAGAAAGCAAATGAAAAAGGCATGGGAATGCTTTCATGGAAGCTGTTATGCTATATCTGCTTGGCTCTTCTCAGCACTCAGGATTTGAAAATTTCTGCTAAATTTTGAGTAATTTTTGACACAGCATTATTGCTGCCAAATAAGCTTGGAGCAGGACGTCCCACCATGCAAAGCTATCAGTTGAACTACTAGATTCAGAGCCTGCATTTGCTCTTCCCAAATAACACAACATGTACAAGGGTCTAGAAAAAAATGCACTCTTTGTTTGGAGGTAAGGTAAGGAGAAATATATAGAGAAAGCTCACAGCATAGCGAAGCCCGATATGGTCCAGTATGCTGTCTCCAAAGAGTGTTGATAATGACTTAGTAAAAAATAGTGACCTGTGCATTGGTGAAGAATTTTTTTCCTGAACCAGCCAGCAGTAACCTTGTCCCAGAAAACGTGAGGACGTGCTGCTGTTCTAAAGATCCACTCTTCCTTTTTGATGCATTTTTAAGTGGGGGAAATGATACTCAAATGCGCTTGAAAATCTTCAAGGACTGCTCTTGGAACATTTTCTTCCTTGGGTTTGATTTTTCTTTAAGTCATTCTTTCTTTCATTCTGTATCTATCCATATAACTCTGTCTGCTAGTCCAAAAAGCTCAATATGACAGTAAAATCTGACCAAGTTTCTTTAAAAATTTCTCCTTTGATTTAAGCCATTTTTTCCTAGGAAAGTATCACAAACAAGAAAGCTATATTCCAAGCTCATTTGAATGGGTAATAAAACCAACAGGGAATTTGTTTGTATTTATTTTTAAAGCAACACCCTGAATATCGCATTTTGTCAAAGCTAAGTGAAACACTGCAAGTGTCAAGTTTATGTCTGTACCCAGTCATGACGTCTGAGCAGGCTTCAAGGTCTCATTCTGCCAAAGACTGACACATGCACTTAACTTTCTGCACTCGTATCTTTCGTTGACTTTAATGCAGTCATCTCTGTGGGATCAAGGCCGGTGTTTGTGCAGATACATTAGCTGTCTCTTGTGTGTCTCTGTTATGCACAGCCAATTCAGCTTCTGTTGTTGTGATTTTTTTTAAAGCAAAGGAAGACTCTATTCATCAAGAATATGGTCTGAAATGGGAGAAGGAGGTGAATGAAGAGCAGAATAAGAGAAAGGACACATTTCGTCTTGAGGTGGAGACTGAATCCATTTGCCTGATAGTCAGTGACAGGGTGGTTCCACAGACACTCTCTTCTCTGAACAAAGTTGACTTGCTTCTGACTATATGCCGACAAATTCCTAATAAACATTCTTCTCTTCCTTTACCTCTCTCCTAGCTTCTGATAATCACATGCTATGTCCCATGAAAACACATAAAAACAAAGAAAAAACAAATCCCAAAGCAAAAGCTATTTCCACGCAAGAGATTTCTCCCAGGACATATCAGTGAGAGCTCCAGAGCAGAAGTTTACAGCCAGTCTGAGGTGCTATCAGCATGCCAGGACTAAAAAGAGACCAAATGAGCCACGGTGTGAGGGAGAAGATGTCAGCCTAGACACAGCGCACAATATGACTGGGATAAAGAAACAATGCAAAAACCAGCAGTGGCTAACAGATGAGGTATTAGGCCTAGCGGGGAGAAGACAAGGGCTTAAATCAATAAGACGTCCTGATGAGGCTGGATGTAAGCTGAGCACACAACCCTCCGACAAGGGATATGAGAGGTGGTTAGATGAAACACTGCAGGAATTCATCCATGGTGAGCAGCGCGGGAGTTGGAGCAACAGGACGGGAGAGGTGGATGCAAAGGAACTTTTCAGCACTGTCAAGGAAACTGGCCAAACGCTCCCTCCCGGAGGCAGTGTCATCAGGGCAGCATATGGCAAAAGTGAAAAAAAAAAAGGAAGGAAACTAATGGAACAAAAGAGACAAGAATATTTTAAGAATCTAGAAGATAGCCCCAGAGCAAGGCAATCACAATATAAACGTACTCAAAAAAATCTAGGTATTAGAGGTGGGCCTTTTTAACTGCTCCTTTTCCACAAGCTTTGTAACAAAGAACTTCCCGTAGCAAAAGAGAGATGAAGTAAGGAATGAGCTCAGCTCTTAATGCTTAATTCTGTCTGTGTAAAAGTACCCCTCTGTGCCCAGAGACAGCCACAGCCCAGTGCACCGAGGTCCTGCAGCCACAGGTCAGTCTGGGAGCTGAGTCCAGGGAAAAATCTGTTCTTCCATCCTCTTGGTAGCATGGAGTGGCCAGAATGATGCCCTGAGATGGTCCCAGTCAGCTCCCATAAACACAGGGAGCTTGGGTCACTGTGAAACGTGCAAGGGACAAAGGAGTGATGAGTCTAATCCTTTGTATTACTAACCCTCCTCGAGTTCATTGAGAGTCAGGAACTGAAATGGGAGAGGAGTCCAAGGGTATACCAACATGGCATCATCTATTTATAATTATCTGGAATATGGAAAAGCACTTGGGATTTCCATATATGGCCATAGAGTTGGTGGGTTGGTGGGGGATGTGCTTCTGGTGGCAGGGAGCCACCATCTAAACCAAGGCAAAGCCAAGGATCTTAAATTCATTATAAATATAGGGACCTGGGCAGCAGGTTTAGACACTTAAAACGAGAGTGGCCAAGGGAAAGTCTTTCAAAAGCAAGTGAATTGCTTAGTAACTTAAGTTACTTTCTAAATCCAGGGCTTAGGAACTATCCTCCTCACTCATTGGGATGCTTTTGGAAGCTTTTGCTAAGTTACAGGAGGCGGCTGTGGACAATCTGGGATTTCAAGCCTAATCTTTGGAGCTGGTGTAGGCCATAAGCTCATCTCTCACTTATTTTTGTAACTTCTTCTGATGGTGTAATGTGAAAAGATTTTTATATTTAAAATATTTAAAATATTTATCCTATTAACATGATGCAAAATCGTCAATAATTTACATATATTTACATCTAATGTTCATTTATAGGCAGACAAATATAAATTTATCAGTGTGTGTGCATATGGCTGTAACATATGATTAATACACTGTCAGCATAATCTAACAGCTCAGAACCATCAGTTGTGCAAATAGTTAGTCCTTTGTAGCCATGTTTCCTACTGCTATTTAACCTTTCTCTTTCTCTTCCTCCCCCTCTTTCACAGTCTGTCTAACTCACACTTGCTTCAGTAGCCTGCCTTAAAATAGCAGGCGAGGTCTGTGCTGTGGCGACTCTGTTTATACATATTTCACAATGCCTAAAAAATTAGGGGATCTGTTCTCTGAGGCGTTTGGATACAAAAGGAACGGAAGTTAACAAAAATGTTCCTTTCTCCTAGAAATCTTCAATATGCAACTAATAAAAAGGAGTCCTCCAGAGTAATGCTCTTGATTCACTGTTCAGCCTTAGCTATTAAATATCTTAATGTGCCATTTCCTGGCACACCAAGAGTCCTTTTTGGTCTAGGACTCTCACATCTTCCTCGTGTCTACCAGAATGAGCATGAGCACTTGGCCTCATCACACAGCATCTGCAATGGCCAAAGCATATCACACCATAGCACGCCAATCAAGTGGTGCGACAGCATGGGATCCTGGCCACAGAGGAGCAGCAGCTATCCCAAATAACTTTCCAGATCGCTTTGGTGGAATGGAGCTGTCAAAGTCCAGTCCCAACCATCTGCCGCCGGAGTTCTGTTTTCAATAATCTTTCCCAGGAACAGAAGATCAGGTTTGGTCATACAGCAGAGATGTCTAGCATATACATGAGTAATGTCTGTGTCATTGCAGTACCGACTCACATTTCATGATACAATATATTTTGCATGCTTTATGGCCGCATCCTGAAATTTTTATTTGATGCGAGTGATTCTTCATCCTCAAAATAGTTCTATTGCCTTCATGGGACTCTCCGGACTTCCCATGAAAGTGAAGTTTATAGTCTCACTCGTGTTTCTCCTTTATGGCCCAAAGCACCTAGCTGACCTTCAAGGAGGTTCTGTACTCTTGTGAGCAAAGCAGTTGCTTTTTCTCTGTTTTCCTCTCATGATACTTGCTCCTCTCGCTGCACTGAAGTAGACAAGGCAACACTTACGGTATGCACTAAACACTTCCAGACTGCCGTGCTCAGGGACAGACACCTGTCTTATTTCACACGTTCTGCCTCCTGAAACCCCTGCTTGGATTTACACCCCGGGAAATTGCTGAATTTATGGAGGCTTAATTTCCCTCCCTTTCTGGAGCCCTGTTCCTGTGTTTTGTCCAGTGCATGAGAACTGAAATATGACTGTAGCGCGTTTCTGCCAGCCAGTGTTTTGTTGGGGACTGTGTAGCAAACCCAGCACCGGTGAATGCCCAGACCATGCTTCAGTTCATCCTGTTAATGAACTACTTGCATATCGCCGTGCTGAAAGCCACGTACCTATCTAGACCTGACCCCTCTCTTTAAGGAATTAAAATATTAAACTGAGAATTTGTAATAGCCTTTGTGAGGGATGCCAGCTTTCCGTCTTCTCATTTCACTTCCTGTCTCCGTTTCTTGGCACTCTCAATATGCCTTTCTCTTTTCAATCCACAGATAGTTTTGTTCCAGCAAAGCGTCAAATGATCAGACTTCTTTCCTCCAAAAAAATTCTGACCTGTCATTAAAAGAAAACAAAATGTTTCATGTTTTCAGCAGAAAAGTATTTGATGAAAATAAGTATTTTTTTCTGTGAAACACACTGTTCATGAAACTTTAATTGAAAAATCAGTTTTCCATCAAAAATGTTTTCATCCGAGAGTTTTTCTCCCAGCCTTTTATTCAGTGTGCAGTCCTGCTAACAGTTAGTGAGGTGCAACATCTGTTGACTTCAGTCAAAGTTGCACCCCAGTAATTGAAAGCAGAATTCGGTCTGTTCTTTGTAAGGTGTGCTGAGCGGACAAAATCTTGCATTGACTGAAGTGTTAGTCTCAGCAGTGAAGTGATCTTCTAATTTAATCCTCCCCTCTATTCACGTCTCAGATGCAAAATGTTTAATAAACTACAGCTTAATGGTAAGGGTGAGTTACCCATCAGCATGTTTCTCAGCCAAAATAGGTGAGTAAACTACTCTCAATAGCAGGTTTATATCACCATGTACATTACTGGGTGAAAACTAAACTTGGATGGCTTATGTATTATGTGTTACTTACATAATAGGCTATATAAGCAGGTTTATTTTCTCAGCTTCGTCCATTTTCATGTTGGATATCACTTGATTTTACATATTAGTGGTAAATTATGAATGTTATTTTTTTCTTTTATATACTACATGTACCCGTGCAACTGGATTTTGCATCCAGTGTGTAGCTTCCTGTGATTTGAAAAAGAATCTCCCCAAACCTCTAATTCCGCGTGGAACTCTAGTACAGCTTTGGTTAAGTCCCAGACATACCTGACATTTCGTCATTCCCGGATTCAAACTTGCCCTTCATGCACACAAAATACATTTCTGTGCCCATTTTTATGAAATTAAATACTTTTGGTTCGTGTTTTTGAAAATTTTGGCATGAATAGAAAGCTTCTCAAAGAATTGCAAATCTATTGACTGTTTAAATAACTTCTGTTTAAGTGAAACTATTTTATTTTGAAGTGAAAAAGATCTTATGCCTGTTAGAAACATTTACATAAAAGCAAACTTGTGGTCTCATTACATGCCAAAAATATTTATGTACAATCTTTAAGCATACAAGTAGACCCAAATTACTAGTGTTATTCAGGGGAATTAAGTTTTATAAGCATCTGAAACATGAAGCCTTTGTGTTTTCTACTTAGATTTTTGCCAACAGCGATTTTCTGCTAGTCCAATGAGAGACCTCACCATTAATGGCATTTTAAAAGAAGCAAACAAAATATTTATTATCTAATTCCTTATAAATTTCAATCGCCAGCTGTAATACCATAGATTTTCACAGATGTTTTTAAAAGTCTTGACCTGTTTTAAATCAGTGATGAAAAATATTCATATCATTCTAAAGGTCTTTGTTTTAAATTCTTCCTTCTAGATAACCAGTTATTTCTATGAGCAGTTGATTTCCAAAATCTCTGTAACATAATTCTACTGGAGCCAAATGCGTTACTGCAGCAATTATTTGGTCTTTTAAAGTTTTACATCAATAGGCAAACACACAAGTCTAATATGCAGAATTCATGTTCTGGTGTTAAATACTGGTAGAAAAAAATGTAGGTGGCACAATAGCGTGGAACAATTCACTGAACCATTTAAAGCTGATTAAATTGTGTTGATCAATCATTCTGAATAACAGAGGAGAAGCAAAACTGAATATTGTGAGGAATGAGGATGGGGCATGATTTTTCAGCAAGAAAAGCTTTTCTGACTTAACATGAAAATATAATGTGTTAACAGAGTCTTAAAATCAATATACCATGAATTAGCAGTCAGCAGAGAACAGCCAGATGACAAGGGGAATATGATTCATTTCTTAGAATGACTAAGATCTCAGGCAGCTTGTTGAGCAAAATATTCGGTGACTGTGAATAGAGTTAAAAGAAATTCCTTTAATTTGATCTGGAAGTGTGTTTATGACAGACGTAAAGTATTTGAATTCTGCTGAGGATTTCCTCTTGTGCTGCAGTCTTCCTGACTCTGCTCTTTACAGCTGTTCTTTAAGTACCAACTACTGAGCCAGGCAAGCTAGTCCTCTCACACCTTAATGCATGAAAATGAAGTTTCCAGCTCTAGCCAAGTAATTAGATAACGCAGCACTGACAAAATAATGATAATGAAGAGGAAAGGATCCCTAAATAATCAGATCCTTTTCCAGGGATTTAAAAGAAAATGCATTTTGATGTTTTTCAAAAGACACTCAGCCGTCTTATTCTACTTCTTTGCTTTCTTTCATTTCAGCTTAAAAATTACAGTTTGTTCATCAGAAGAACAACATCCATAGGTGTTCTGGATGCAAACGAATGTGGATTGCCTTAATATGGGAAGTGACAGCCCCTGGCATTTGTCTGAATATTAATGCTGAATCGGATGGAGAAATCATTATGGCTGATGTTTTTGGTTATTAAGTTTAAAATGTCAGAAGCCTGAGTTTAAGTTTTCATGACAGCAACAAATGTTTTTGTAGATTTTTTAAATGCTTAAGTTTCAATTTAAATTCAAATTTCCCCTTTTTTTTTTTTTTTTTTCTTATTTTTGGGGCTTTCAGACTGTCCAGGAACTTTCATTTTTGGTGCATTGGGAGAAATCTGAAACCCCCTCTGAGCTGGGGGCAAGATCCTGTTGTCTGTAATTGCAGGTAGCACCTTTTCTTTTTGTGCAATCAGCCTATCCAGTCTCCTCCTTATCTGGTTGTGTAGGACAACCTTTTCAGAGGAGCTCGTGGCCAGTTTTTTGAGTACTGCTAGCCTGGGCCAGATTTTCAGAGCTGCATCCTGCAGTTCCCACCATTGTGTTCACAGGCAAAAGTTCAACAAAGCTGTCAAGCTGTTGAGTTCTTTTGAACACCTGGCCATATATTTCTGTGTTGGCTTCAGAGATAAAAACTGGGCACTAGTACTGTGCGGTTGAGCTCTTCTACTATTTCTGATCTTAGAGAACGTCCGCAAGTTCTGGTGGTGCACATGTCAGGACCACAAGCACCTGGAGAGGTCTGGAAGTCTGGACAGTCTCGTCTTGCGTGGAAGTGGGTGTTGGAGGACACGGAAAGACTTTGGCATGTGACTGGCCTCAGACAATGAAAGGTGTGCTCTTGTGTCCCATGAAATTATGGCCATACCACCAGGCCAAATGTAGGTGCAACCCCACTCTGTTAAACTCTAGATCTGAAGTGCCTCTCTCTCCGTTTTCTAAGGCATGTATTTTCCTTCTTTAGTATAGGGCCACCTCTTAGCCACCTCCTGGTTCTGCAAATGCAGGGGTGGCCCTTACTGTAGCATACCTCATTGAGCCTGGCAATGAAAAGGAAGGTCTGAAGGTCAGATTACAAGGGAGGGATGAACTTGGGCTCAGACAGAAGCACTGCTGGTGAAGCAGAGGAAAGTGAACCACTCCTTGTGCAGAGTCTTGAGCGACGACTGTGCTTGATGGCAGAAGGGAGTATGAGGTGAAGCAATCTGCTGAGAAAAGGGAGGGAAATTCTGGATATCCATTGGAGATTAATAACTCAGTAACCTCGGTAGGAAGTCTGACAGGTGCAACCACAGTAGCAGAAATCTCTCCAGCACACGCACTGTGCTTTTGAGCATTAGTCTCCCACTCCACCTTCCCACGCAGAGCCTCCTGCCTTACAAACTGGACCTGAGTTGCTGTGCTTGCTGGGAGATCCAGCACGGGGAGGTGCCAATTACTGCTGCGAAGCCATAGACCCTCCCACATCAACACTTCTTCAACCCCACTGGTTTTGCTGCGAGTGGTAGCAGGTCCCCAAACTGCAAATCCTGTAAGGCAGGGCCTGTGGGTGGCTGTACACATGCAAAATGTCAGCTGCGCTTGAGGGATGACATATTCAGAAGCATCTAAGTGACTTGGAAGCGTAAGCCCCCAGCAATTTCGACTTCTCTGCAGTCTCTAAATTGCTTTGAATTTCAGAAAGACTAGGGCTATTCAGATGTTTATTCACTTCTAAAAGCATTTCCGCTGGTGTTTAACAAATAACAGTATGTACCCTCTTTGGGGGACTACAGTGAGTAACGGCCCGCTTCTCTTGAGAAGTGCGGAGGAGAACTGAAGGCCTGTCCCCTGCTCACATCATTTATTTTGGTAGAAAATGTGCAAGCTTTTTTCAGGACTTCTGAAGTTCCCTGTTCAGGTGCCTGTTCCCCATTTTAATTCTGGTTTTCTCCTCCCCTTTCTAACACTTCAGACTTTTAATTTGGTTGAAGGGGGGGAAGGGGAATGGCTGTTTCTTTCCCATTTATTGTGGCAGGGAATGGGGGATGGAGGAGAGCTTTCTTGGACTCTTATATTCAAAATACCTATAAATAATTAGTTACAGGGGCCTAGCTTCCCCCTCATTTTAAGGCCTAATTTAGGTTCTTTATCAAAATGATTTAAAATGCCTTTCTCAGTAGGAAACCATATTTCAGAGCTTTTATTTATTAGACTTCTAAAAAAGTGTGTTTTTAATGCACATCCTGACTTTCTGCCAAAACTGTCCATTGTAACATTGGGACTGGAGCAACCCTTTGTATAGGGAGTTATATTTATTAGATTTTTACATATTGATACAGAGCAATTAATCTAAATAAATCATACACTGAATTGGCACATAAATCTCCCAGTCTTCACTACTCACTGCATTATATTACTAACCTGACAACCTTCCCTCAAATACAGAAAAACTTTCCTCTTGGTGGACTTTTTTCTAGTCCTCTTAAAGTGTCAATAATTTTCCAGGGCTGTGTAGCTTGTTTGTTGTTGTTGTTGTGAGCTGTAGGCATTTGGGCTGTGTTCTGTTATGTAGGGACAGGAAAACCTTACCGCATTTTAAAGCAGAGCAAACAGCCTCGTACTCTGCAAAATGCGTGAGGAACGTAACATAGTAAAGCGAAGACGGATTTCATGGTAGATGGTTGAATATCTGAATGTTTTAGTGTTATGAGCCCATCATGACACCGAGATGAGATTAATTCCTTCCGGTTTAAGAAGTGCAGCTTTTCTTGTGCTGGATGGCCAGTCTGAGGAGTGCAGTTTGCTTCGGCAGTTTCGGGATTCCCAGAGTAAGTGTGTGTGCACGTGTGTTTGTGGATCGGACCCATCCATTCTGGGACACCCTCTGTCCTCCTCTCAAATTGTTTCCTGCTCTGTGAGCAGAAGCTGCATATGAGACAGTCTGGGCCTAATTACTTTAAGCAAATACGAAACCATAAACCAGGTCATGCATGGGTATAATTCAGTGTAACATTGGCAATTTACACCAGCAAAAGCTCTGCCTGGCTGTATTCTGAATACCTCTCATTACAAATCCCAGGGATGTGACAGCCTTCTCTAAAAACTAAAGTTCAGTCTTTCCCAGTGATGGTTTAAAAGCTGTGGCTTTCCAAAGGGATTTTGTAGTACTGGGAACCATCACTCCAGAAGGCTCTGGTGTTTCTGACGAAAAGGCTCTGACATCCAGGCAGTACTCTTGAAAGCTCAGAGTTTGGAAACCGGGAGCTCTGTAAGAAATCATTACAATAAAAGGTAGAACAGATTCTAGCAAGTGTTCAATCGCTCAGCATGGTGCCACTTAGAGGCAGAAGACCTTAAAACAGCCAGCAAGATGTCTGCAGAAGAAGCCTCTGCTGCCAGCTCTCGGCACTCTGTATCCTGTCATTTGACGCCTTTCATCTTGGGTAAGTTCAGCAGATGGGTCGCAGTAAAGGCTGGGTCAGTGATCAGAGCCTGGGCACTGCTGGTGAGGCTCGGTTCAGACGTCACGTGGGAAGGGGCTTGCTTGTGCCGTGCACCAAGTACAGCCAGGCCTCAGGAAACAGCAGAGGCTGAGAGCTTGCACTGAGCCCTGCTGCATGACCAACCGCTCCTCGTGTGGTTTTGGCTGTTAAGGTCGGTGCAGGTGCCTAGTGCAGATGGTTCACCTCTTCCAGTCCCTTCAAGGGATCGGGTTTTGGAAGCCAGGATCTGCGGCCGTGGTTTCCACTCACAGAGCTCAGGGAGACGCTGGTTACAGGCATGGGGGTACCGGGGTCCCACCTCCTGCAGGAGAGCAACCATGGAAGGTGAGAGCGTGAGTGCAGGGATGAAATGACCAGCTAGACATCTCTTTACAGTGTCCCTTGCTGTCTGTGAAGCTCAAAGTGCCTCCAAGCTAAACATTTCTTTCCTCCAATTGAACTATTTGAATTAGCAATGCCAACAGCCCAGCGTTTCGAGGATCAGTTCAGAGGTCTTACAGGGCAACAGCTCCCACCCAGACACTTTCTCTGAGATGTGAAATGGGGCTGACCCTTTCTTTTAACTGTATGAGGGCCACAGCCATCCTTTTATTCAATAGAAGAAAACAGAAAATATCCAATTAAATGCTAAGATCATTTTCCTGATTGAAAAACCAGCATCTTGTATGAGGATGCTTAATTTAGAAATAGGGAAACTGAGGCGCAAAAGGCACAGTGACCTCCAGGGGGCCATCAGTGACATTGCTGTCAGCATTCACGTCTGACTGGTGTCCAGCTGGTGCCATCTCCTAGAGGCCCAGTGACAGCACTGGGAGCACGTTTAGGGAAGAAAGCAAACATGGAGACCCTTCAATTTCAAAAAATCTTCTTCCAGTGCCCTCCTAGTACAAACTGCTCCAACAGGAGAAGGGGATACTCCAGCCCTGCTCCCTGTCAAGGCGTCTCATGTCATATTGGCAGTTCATGGTTTGATGGGTAACTCTGTCAGGCCTGCCTCTGGCCGACGCTGTTTGTAAAAGGGTGATAGGATTAATTTGAAAGTTCAACTCTGAGTGCACTTGAACAAGGAGAATTTAA
>Ga0181612_148446_pt1 | contig 17226 bp, 4 predicted proteins | sample HoacroProtozoa21_FD_119630 | JGI IMG/M metagenome (GOLD analysis project Ga0181612, IMG submission 119630) | Hoatzin crop microbial communities from Cojedes, Venezuel. Combined Assembly of Gp0051906, Gp0051904, Gp0051908
CTTCTGAGCTGGACACGGGAGTCCAAAGCAGAGGGGCAGAATCCCCTCCCTCGCCCTGCTGGCCACACTTCTTGATGCAGCCCAGGATACGGTTGGCCGCCTGAGCTGCTAGCACAGATTGCTGGGTGGTGTTCTTCCCACCTCCACGCCCATCCTATCGTGAATTTCATGGGTGTGTTAATTGTAAACAGGAGGTAACTGGGAATGTTTAAGTTCTTACCTGTTTTGGTCAGAGGCACAAAGCCAGCAGGAAAAAAAAAAATGCTGAAGTGCAATACAAAAAACTACAACACTTTTCCTGTGCTATTCATATAGGCCAAGCTTTGGGAAATAAATTGTATTATGATTTCAGTTTGGAGATGATGACAGTTAGGGAATGTTGTTCTCGTTTACAGATCCTGGCCATGAGGTTTGATGCCTCATTTTGTTGAAGGGAGACACTGGACCTAAATGGCGCAGCATGACTTTGTTCCTGCCTGGCTTAACTTCTCAACACCACAGTCAACCAAGGTAACGTTAATGCAGATCACCTCCTTCTACAGCTATGACAAGAATAAAAAGCAAAAAATTGCCCCAATGTTTTGTTGAACTTAAAATGTTTAATTTTAATTTCTTTTCTGTTTTTAAAGAAGGCTTTTGGAAACTTACTAAGGTGAAAATAATTTTTTTTATCTTTGTTTCAACAAATGTATCCCTTTTATTTCAGAGAAGGAGCAATCTTAGTGTTCACACATGGAAGTAGTTCATTGTCTTTGCATTGAGACTTGAGTGGAAGCCCAGGTAGAAAATCATTAAAAAAACAGCCCTAGATCTGTGGGGATCAAGATGTGAGCTGCCATTTAGGATATTATTTCATAAATCCAAATTATATCCTGAGCTCAGGATATAATTTGGATTTGATTTATGAAATTAATCTGACTCTTGCTGAGTAGTAGATGGAGAAGCCCTTAGGCTTTAGCTCCAAACTCAGAAATACTAATTAGTTTTTGCAACCTTAAAATGAGGGCAGTTTGCTTGTCGCCTTCTCTCTAAAACTGGTTCCAGAAGAAGCTTAGGTTGACCCGGGAAGGCTGTTTTAGGACTTTAACAATTTGCATTACTTGTGCGTGGTGGTGGAGAAAAACATTTTAATGGCAAACCAGATCATGATGGACAACATTGATGAACAAGTAAAAATACAGCTTTCACATTCATGCTTAAATATGAGGAGACAAAAGTAATTTCAGGATATTCGATCCATTTAAACCAGACTTCTGAACTTTTTTATAAATGAGAGAAAGTGAAGAGTAAAAGATTCTTTGGAATCTTAATGCTAAAAACAGTAATGTTTTCTACAGCATCATAGTTGCTTCAGCCCAAAAGTGTGCTGTAACTTACTTGAGTATCTCTGAATTTTAGTCAGGCTGATTGGATCCTCCATTGCTGCCTGCTCTTTTGTCTTCAGAGGGAGTGAATGAGTGAGCAGCTGTGTATCATAGAATTTCTTAAATGAACTTTGCAGAAAGTATGTGTTTGCAAAGTCTGCTGGTAAGATTAGTGTGTTGAGGTTCTTTCTGATTCTGTGTGGGATACACTGATGTGTGTGCCGTTCTGATCGCATTCACGTGATTGTTGATGTCAGTGGCTAAGCAATGCAGATATGGGCGCTATATTGAAAACCAGTACAGGCAACGTGGAGTTTGGGGGGTTTTTTTAATTGACAAGATGGCACTGTTGGAGTGACAGGCTTCTGGAGTTCCCAAAGGAATGCTTCATTACATCACCTTTTTCTTTCTGCAGTCTCCTGCAGCCGCTTTTGAGAAACATGGAGAGCATCTTCCACGGGGTGAGGGCCGCTTTGGGGTGAGCCGCCGGAGGCACAACTCTTCAGATGGATTTTTCAATAATGGGCCCCTCCGAACTGCAGGAGGTGAGTAGGGGAGGGATCACAGTGCAGCCTAAGAGCAAATATCTTGGAATATTCTACAGAATTAAGAATTCTGCAGAATATAAACAGTATTTTACAAAACTGAACCTTTTCAAAACATCCTATAAGAAACTTCTGCTGTTCTCCCATGCCATGTGCTCAGGCCCTAAGGTGTTTCTATGGTAGCTGTATGTGCATTGTGTAGCTTGGTTTGTTTTCAGATATAGTCACACAGTAGCCTATTAAGTTTGGCCTAGTAGTTACGTAGTGAACACTGACTTATCAACAAGAAAAACAGCCTGGTGTTTCCAGTATTCTGCACGCTGTGTTGACTTTTTTATTTGCATACTTATCTCCTTTTGTTTAGACTGCTGGCATCAGCCGTCTCTTCTCCGCCATGACTCTGTAGATTCTGGTGTTTCTAAAGGAGCTCATGTTGGGCTTTCTGGCAGTCAGCCTGGCTGGCATGGTCCCTCACGGGGCCATGATTGTGGGAACCAGCGTGGTGGAGGAGGACCTGGAGTTCATCGCCACTGGAATGGCAACTTCCATTCTCGGAAAAGTTCCGCCTTTCAAGAAAAGCTGCCTGTTGAATCCAGGGAAGAGAAGAAGGAAGATAAAGAGCAGTTGCAGTTTGAGGAAGAAGACTTTGTAAGTTTGTAGCTTCTTGCTAGAAGTGGCAGCTGTGAGAAGTGGCTTTTCAGGTCTCATTTTAATTCGCATTGATAGGTGGTGAGGATCTAGAGTTGCATTCCATTCCATGTTTGAGATCACAACAGCTTTAACAAAATTATTCCAGTGCTGACAAGGTACTAACTGGTACTCAGAGTCCTCAGGATTTGGTGACCTGTTGGATTATGGGTTTCGGCACATTAGCATGTTTTGCCGAATGGTTATTGTGAACTGAAGACAGCGTTGTAACACATAAGCCAGACCTTCAGCAAAACGCAAAAGGTGACACTTTGGTCTGCCACAGGAAGAGTAATTGTGTCGACTTTGTGGCTTTGCTTAAAAAGCCTTTTTTTTCTCCTAAGTACACCTGTGCAGCTTATCTTCAGTCTGCCTGTTCCTGTCTCCTGCCTTCTGGTACGTCTTGGTGTTTGTGATCAGCTTCCCAAGCTTCCCCTGTTCATGACGCGCTCAGACCTTTGCAACTATCTGTCTTGAATCTTCTGGAATAGTATTTTGTTATCCGAGATGTTTTCATATCTCTCTGTTAATCTGTGGATCGGGGTTTATTGAGCCGTTTCTTCGATCAGTATCTCAAATTCATCCAGCTTTCTTCTTATCCAGATTCTGATTCACATGGTATTATCAGTACAATAGTCTCTTACATCCTGACTCTGTTTTTACTAGAATATCTTCAGTTTTCCAAATTTTACCAAATAGTACTTGAACTTACGGTTTTCGTCCTTACCATGTGCATTCCTTAATGCTATGCTTTGAGATATATGCATCTTTTCTTCTTTCTCTTTCCAATTTAATTTTTTTTCTCCTGTCCCCTGATGAGGATTTTATTGTTATCAGACCTTTTTTTTGCTTTTTGCATCTTGTTTCTTGCTCTCTCTCGGCTCTTCTTAACCAGTGTAATGAGGTCAGTATTGTCTGTAAGGTTCTGGTAGCTCAGTCCCTTCATGAAGTGCAGTTCCTCTGACTTCATCTTCAGTGGTAAAGCTATTGCTGCCTCCAGTGATGGGAATTTCTCGTGATAGTGGGTGCACTTGTGTGTATCATCATCTTGAGCTTTTTGCTCTATTATTCAGCTTTTCTCTCTGGCAGGCTGTTTATAGCTGAAATTGTTGTGGCACTTTGATGGCACTGCTTCTATTCAGGGACTTAGGAGTTGGAGTGAAATATATGAATGCCACACAGCTGCTTCAGGCCAAAATCTAGAGTCTCTACTTAAACTGGCTTCTGTGGCGATTTGATGTAAGCTGCTGGGATTCTTCAGTGAAGTGCCCGAGGGGTGGTTACATGCTCTTGTTCAGCTGCTTCTGCTGGGAGTGGTACCCTGCATCACAGGGTGGTTAACACCTGGAGAGCAGTGATAGAGCTTGTGTGTAGATTTCTGTTAATCTGATTTCTCAAGAGTACTGTAATTCAGCCTGTTCTTTAAACTGTCAGAAGCCTGTTGAAATGTGGAAAGCTAGTGCAACAATTGCAGTTGTGCACTGTTGTAGTCTGTATTGGTCTAAATCTTTCTTCATGTACTACTTCATTCTCTTCTCCAGTGCCTTTCCCCAACTACATCACTGTTTCTTCTGTAATTACGTCCCACATTTTTCTTTAAGATGATAATACCACACACTGTCTAGCAGCAAGCTTTGCTAAATAACTGCTGTATTGTCTTTGCCATAGTGGTGAAACTCAGGTGTAGCGTGGTGAAGTATGTAGCTGCTAGGCCTGTGTGGCTGACAATGGCAACGCTTTTCCTGAAAGGTCTGCAAAACAGGCTGTTAGTCTAAACTCTCCTGTGGTGTGAGCACCCCTGCTATAAAACGACCTGTAAATATAAAATGAAGCACTGAAACAGGAATTTCTAGGGTCTGAGGCAGGAATTTATGCTATGGTATGACTTTTTTTCCTAACTTTTGTAGAACAGGAATGCCTACTATTTCAGAAGCTCATTATTAGAGGCTTATGCTGTCGCCATAGTAACTAACATATGAAGAATTGATTAAAAAGAGGAAAAAGATGGCTTTATTTTGAACTGAAGTTATTTGGGACGGGGGAAGAGGAGTAGCTAATCAGTAACACATGTCATTGAATGCTAAGATTTTCTGTACTCTGCTTTGAGCTTGGACATGTCCTTAGTTATTCCACAAAGCTGAATTCTGATAGTGAATCTGCATGCTGTATTGAACTGAAAAGTGGACTCTGACGTTCAGTGTAAATTTACAAGTAGCTTTTTTGTCAGTAAATGTATATATATTCATTATTCCATTACATTAGGAGCCTAGTATTGCTTTCAGTTTTATCTGGGAAATGCGATGATTCTTCATATGCTGATGATGTGGATTCTGTTTTATATTTTGAGCTGCTGATTAAATACCTAAATCTTTTATGTGTGCACTGGTTTGTGGGATCTACTTAGTCCTGTAGTAGAAGACTAAAGGGCCACTCCTGAACCCTCTGATAGTTCTGTTGGAAATACAGCAGAAGCCAAGGAGCATACAAACTTGATTTTCAGATGTCTTGTGACAAAAGCACTCTCTACTAATTCAGGTGCTGTGCAGAGAAGTCTACCTGTACTCTGGGTTCCTAGAAGTATAATGTTATTGTGATATGTGATATAATGATATACTCATTTGCATTGTATTTTTACAGCCATCTTTGAATCCAGAAGCTGGAAGACACAACAACCAGAACAAACCTTTAGGAACACCTTCTGGAGTATGGGGTAGGTAAAGGTAATTTACACAGCTGCACAAGATGCTGATACTAAAGCAGAAAACTGTAGACAGTGTTTAAATGCTAGTTTTTTCACTCAAAAAGATTTTAAAGACTTAAGTGAAGCAGTTTGCAGCTTTCTCTCCTTGGTTGTTTTCCTCCCCCAGTCTTCACTAATCTCTTGGCCTTTTTGTCTACTTGAAACTGTGCTTGTCTTGTCATAAAAAACTGGTGGTGGCAGTAGCGTCACTGTTCTGTTTGCTTCCTGCCTTACTGCAATGACAGTTTCATGCAGACATCACTTGAAGGGCAGAGCAGGTTTGAGTGAACTAGACATTAGTTCCTGACTTGTGATCTTCCTATTAGAAATGCAGCGAATCTGTCATAATTCTGTGGGTTTGATTTATTTGATTTATTTAAAAAAAAAAAAACCACACAACTCGGAACAGGCTTGCTTTGGATGCTGATATGGTATGTCAATCTGTGCCTTGAAAAAAAGTGAAACAAGGTACCAGTTCTAGCAACTAAATACAGGTTTGTTAATCTCTGGTTAGAATGTAGCTGTATTAGTTGAGTTAAACACTGTAAATAGTGGAAATACAAAAAAAAAAAATAGTATAGTACCAGATTGTATTCTTTTTGCATGTTAGTTGGGTAGCTGTTGTTCTGCTCAAAAAATAATAACAATTATCATTTATGGGGCTTTTAGCTGTTTATACTATTACTGTTTTTAAATTGTTCTACTCCTGCAAATGTGTTGATTTGGCCTAAGAAATATTAATTGTGCTAGTTTGTATAAGCACCGTGTCTTTTGAGGTATAACTTATGCAAAGTATTTTTGCTGTGTTAGTGAATTAACAAAGCTGATCCACGGTTGCTCAAAAAAATACTAATACCTGTTCTGATTCATGTAACATGGTGGAAGGCTGTTAGCTGGTGTCACTATTAGTTTTTCTCTTCAGCGTCAAGGGAGTTGTGGTTAAATGAATAAAGATTGGACTTTGACATGCTTATCCAGTATCTTTGCTCAAAGCTGAAATGAAAGAACAGCTGATTGCAGTCTCAGAATCAGAAGTGTAGCATCTAAGATTGAGAGGGAGAAACTGGAGCAGTATACTGAAACTGTTATGAAACTGCACATTTGTATTTAGAATCTGTCTTGTTTTATTTTTACAGAAAACCCCCCTAGTGCCAAGCAACCTACCAAGATGCTGGTCATCAAAAAGGTTTCAAAAGAGGATCCTGCCGCCGCCTTCTCAGCTGCATTTACGTCACCTGTTTCTCACCTGGCAAATGGCAACAAAGCCACCACCATTGTCCCAAGCGTCTACAAAAATCTGGTTCCTAAACCTGCAGCTCCTCCTTCCAAGGTACGGGGGTTTCCAGCCAAATTAGTGAACTGCAGATCAAGGGAGAACTCTCTCCGTTGACAAGGGAATCAACCCCTAATAAATAGCAAGAGTTGGAATCCAGTAGTTTCTGGGGTAGTGGCCTGTTTACTACTAAAATTGTTTTTCCTGTTAAAATGCCATTTGATCTTGTCCATACAGAGAATTAACCTCTCTTTTGTCTATACTAATGTCTGTTTGAATGGGTGTGTTCTCATGTGTTAGACAAATCCTTGTCTTAATTAGAGAAAACAAGCAATGCTAGGGACATGAAATGTGTGCTACCATGTGCTTGAAGTGTTCACATGACTGCCCTGAAAAATCTTTATTGGGTTACAATACTTTGAAGTGTTTAAAACACAGTTGAGGCTAAGATCAGATTAAATTGTAACATCCTGCAGTTTAGCTCTAATTTAGTTGAGCCTTAAAGACAACCTGGAAGAGTAATGGGTCTTGTGCTGCAGTTCTTTTACTGAAAGAAATACAGGAGTGTTGAAAAAACAAGTAGTCTTTTTAGTTCTAGGCTTTGTTTTGCCCATTTTTCCAGGTGATTTACATGTATAGATTTCCTGGAAACTTTGTAGGGTTGATAGTGAAAGTATTTAAGAAGCTAAAGAAAACTAGTAACTAGGTGGTTCTTTTAAAAAATGTCCAAATACTGTGAGTTCAAAATTTATTAATCGCTAATGCTGGCTGCGACATTCCAACAAGATCTTCCCTGTGATTAGAGTAGATTAGTCTTCCACATTTCAAAGACAGAAGCAAAATAAGAAAGATTAACAACTTTTTTGTGGAAAGCAAGTTTAGAGCTGCTTTCTCTTTTGTAAGTTTCTCTTAATTCAGGCCAAATTCTGCTGACTACAGGAAAAATCCTGATGGTTAAAATGATTACCAGATTGTCTGCTGGTGTCATCAGCAGCATTTTTGTTGATGAATGATGACCATTAGCAAAGCTAAACGGTGGGAGATCAGCATATCCTCACAGAAAACCTGTGTGCATAACGCCTTTTTTTAAAGGTACAGATGTAAAGCAGCTATGGTAGGATGTAATAGTCTGAAGAGTCTAGAAGGTGGTATAGAAATTGCAGTGCAGAAAGTAGTAGAGGAGTCAAAACATTCCTTCTGACAAAGTCAGCAGTATTGGAAAGCTGTCACAGGCAAACTGAATGAAAAATGTTTTTATTAAGTTGTACCCAGTAGTTTTGAGAGGAAGAGAACTGGTGGCAGTGAAATAAGTGCATTCTTTCGTGATAATTGAGATGGCTAGTTGCTCAATCAAGCAATTTATGGAGGTCATAATCTGCAACCGATTCCTTTTGATAGTCACCTCTAGTTGTTGTGCTTGAATCTAGTGGCCTCCGTAAGAAAGCTATAGGGGTCTGTCTTTGAATTTGTCTGAGCTGCCCCTCTGTGGAAGCCGAGAGAACAACAGGCAGCAGCCGAGAGCTGGGTATCTAAACAGTGCGGCCACCGCATCTGCGGAGAGAAACTTTTTGCCGTGGTAATAACACGCTCTAATTTCAGTACTAGGCAATATTGCACAGATCAGCGTATTTTATGGGTTTGAAAGGAATGTTTGGAATGTGTCCTGTGAATGCTAAATAATCCATTCAATAATGTGGACTGCTCTTGTTTTTGAGTTGGAGTGGAAGAATAATACCAATGGCAGCCTCTACTGATTTATTTATTTATTTTAAAATTAATAAAATAACGCAGTGGAGAGTGAGAACATACTGAAATAATGGCCTCTGCTCTCGTTGCTTGCAGAGCGCAAGATCTGTTGCATCTCAGGTTTAACTGAATCTCACTTGTGCATGACTTAGTTTGCTAATGGCTAGAAGTTGCCTCAGAAGTCTAATGGGTCAAAGGAACCAGTAAAGACTGTCACTTTACAGTGTGTGTCCTTTGCTGATGAGAGGCTCAAGAATAACATTCCAAGTAACAAACTTAACTTCAAGTCTTTGCTTTTCAGCCAAATTGCCAGTGTGTTTGAAGGGATACTGCAGAGCGTATCCAGTGCAAAACAGCAAGCACTCATGCACTTCAAGACCCTGGCTTCTTTTTTTCTTTTGTTGTTGTTGCTAAATCAGTGCAATGATGGACACTTTTAGAGCCCTAGGAAACAAATAATTTGCATTCTCAGCCTGGACAGAAATATTGCTTGATGTGCTTCTTCTTTGCGCAGGGCAAGTTCCTGACAAGTGATGCAAACCCTTTCTTTGTGGCATACAGTGTTCCCATATGAAATGTGAATTTAATTGGGATTTTTTCACTTCCCGTCTGTGGGTAGCTGTAAGATGCATTGCATTACCTGGTGGTGATTCCAATTGATGAAGAACAAAGCTGGGTTTAGTCTTTGAGCTCTAATGGTGTTTTACTGAAGGGTGGTGCCCACGGAGTGGAATTGTGTGTGTTTTGGGGAAAATAATGGATGTCAAAGTAAACTTGTTGAGACTGTTCTTGGAGAGGGAGCAAAAAAAATTTGTACAACAGCAAACATAATGTTTGTTTATTTGTTTCACTACTTGCAAGCAACCCCTTCTTATGCCTTACCATTTACTGTCCAGTGTTTTGTGTTCTCTTCAATATAGCCAAGTCCATGGAAATCCAACAGAAGCGAACATAAACCAGGCTCACTTTCCTCCAGCCGTGACTCTGCCTTTACCAGTCCAGTGTCTGTAACCAAACCAGCGGTACTGGCGAGTGGCTCAGTCCTCACCTCTCCCAAAGAGGTAAGTGGTTGGGTTTGGGGATAGGGTGGGAACTTTTCTCACTATCACCTACTGTAGCTTGAACATGAGAAGGTCCTCTCTGTACATGGTATACCTACCTTTGCGCCCTTGAAGAATGACTCACTTGTACATTTTTAGCACATCCTGCCACATCTCTGATACGCTAAAAAATATAAAAATGTGATTTACCTGGATGTAAAGCCATTGATATTTGTCTGAATGTATTAGAATTTCCCTCCAATATATTAAAAAAAAAAGTACTAATGCTTTAAATAGTGTTGCATAACTAGACATGTGTAGACTTGGTGTTATCAGAGTGCAGATACCAAGAACTAATGTGAACAGATAGGTAAACTGATTCCCACGGTCTTCTTTAATATGGGAAAAGAGGGGGAAGGAGGGTGATCTGCCTTGTTTCCTTTCTCTAGGAAAGCAACAGCAAAAGCAGTGAGCCCTGAGAGGGTTTAGTGTATGTGCATGTGTCTTCAGCTACCATATCTGGTTTTAGTTTTGGTGTTGGAAGGAGGTGAGGTGGAAACTGACTTACCTCTGCTTTTGATCTGAAGTATGGGGAGGAACCCTGCATATAAATCTGTTAACATTTCAGCAGTAACTGTGACAAAACACATTTTGGCCAACACTTCTGTGCATCACTGTCGCATATATACAAAACAATGTTTTGGAGCTTGAAATTCCACAAAGCTTCATAGAAAAGTGACACTGTTAACTTTTATTTTCTGCTCTTGGGAATCAAAACTCAACAGGTTTGTGATCATATGTAAAAAGAACAAAAATAAAACAGACAGTGATAAATGACCTGTTCACATAATTTTAAATTAATGTGTTTGCATTTCAGTTGTAAGAGTGTTTTTTTTTCTAGTTGTGCATTTGTCTTTTTCCTCTACAGATCGTACTTCTAAAATAAAACTTTGTCATGTTTATGATTCTGTGCTTTGCAGGCTTTGCTTTGCAACAGTCTGTACTTTTCTGCTTCAGCTACTGCTGAGTGTAAAAGCAGTCATTAAAAGCAGTAGTTAACAAGCGTGCACCTGTCATTTTGACACATAGATCTTACACTGCATCCCTTTCCCTTACCTTGACTTTTTTCTGTCCTCAGACTGAGTCCTTTGTGCTACTGACAGCCTTCCTTTTTGTCTAATGCACAGCGCAGTATGGACAGCTTTGCAGCATAAATATGTAAAATTTAATAGGCTTTCACCTCCAGGTAGATATGCCTTTTTATTTCTGAAATGAGGATAATGCCCCTCTTTCAGAAGTGTTGGAAATAGCACCTGTATTAATAAGAGACTACAGCTTGTTGAAAAGTAAAAGGGTGCCAAGCAGCACTGGCGCCATGTCCCCACAAGCCAGTCTAAGATAACCAAATTCTTAAAGTGATACAGGATGACTTTTCTGATAGAGGAGCTACCCCTGTTAAACAGGCTGGTATCTGAACAAGTCTGAGATGATGCACAGTGCTCTCATTTAAGAAGGAAAAATCTGAGAGATGCCTTGATGTTTCAGTCAGAGGGCTAAACCTAACCTTTAGAGAAGATGTCAAAAAAATGACTGCTTGTACCCCTGTACAGAACATTCTTTTACTACTATAAAACCTTCTACAGAAAGTTACGAATAAAATCAGAATTGAGGTGAAATTCAGTCCCCTTTCAGGACTCTGTTGTTTCTAAACCTTAGCTTTATCTGTTTTCATCTAATGTGTAGAAATTAAGTTTTAGTACCTCAGCAGTTCTGTACAGTGCTGTTAAAACAGCTGCTGCTAGCAAAGACCTCAAGTGCTTTACCAGAGTATTCCAAATTATCAGAAGGCATCTAATTTTCGGCCTCCTTTGTTCGTTTTTACCTTCTGTCACTGCAGTCAAGCTAATTACCGTGTTGAGAGCTTTAATTCCAGTGCTATGCTAGCTTTTTATCCTAACATTCACAGTCGCTCGTTATGTGTGTTACAATTGCTGATTTGTCCTTACTGTGTTGAATTACGCAAAATCTGAAAAGGCCACCTGAGAAATGTTTACTATAAGATATTACTTTCAAGCATGCACTTCCCTGAAAGGCATTACTGCGCGCCAGTGTTTCATGTGCAGCAGGCATTAGGAATACAAGCAGCAGTTGCTGCCTTCTTTCCGTTTTGCTAAATATTTTAGTTCCCTTGATCTTTGCTCAGAGCACTGTGAGTATGATAAAAATGCTGTGCAAAGGAGATTTATTTTGAAGAGCTTGAATTTGCAACCTTCCTACCCTAGTTTAAAAAAAGTGGGGAGAGGGGAGAAAAACACTACAGGCTTTAGGAAATTTCACTATGTTTTAATATTGAGAAAAAAATCTGAGTAAGTGAAGGAAAAGAATAGTTTTGCATGCAAGATTCTAGCGTCAGGTATCCATGTGAATGACTAAATTCCTTGTCGTCTTAGAGTAGCCAGACATGAACTCCGTATGTGAGCAGAAGGTTAAGATATTGGGAACTTCACATAACATGTACATAGATCTCCTTTGCATGTTCAGTCAAAATACTGAAAGAGATTAAATTGAAAGCTCATCTTGGTTAGCAGTGTTTTAGTTGCAGTGTCACAGCTGGGGTACTGCTGATGTGCAGACTGTTGTGCCTTGTGCCTGGTTCACAGATTCAAGATAATGAAGAAGGCTTAAACACTGTGGAAGAGCGTGGGAGGTTACCTTGAGTTCATTAATTGAGCTGAGTAGATTTCCCACAGGCTCCAGGGCTGTCTGTGTCTGGGTCCACGCTGAGCCATCTGGGCTGTGAGCGTACATAGCAAGGATTTGTCAGCGTGCTCTCCAGGGGAGGATGCCGAGGCTGTGGCTACCTGTTTCACATCCCGTTGTGGTTAGTGAAGGATGTGACCACTCCCTGAAAGGAGATTGCCACCCCATAGCTTAATGTCAGGGTAGAGTCCATCAAGGTGGCTTAAGATGCAAATCTGAACTGAGCCTAATCTCCTTAATTTTTTCGTTTTTGTCAGGTAAGAGTCCTGTGTGAAGTTCTCTGCCTTAATATTCTGTAATAGGCTCCAGCATGGCTATGAGAGAGTTACATTGCCAAGGAGCAAAACAAAGCTACTCCTGGCCATGTGAATGGACTCCTAGGGGAAGAAAAAAAAGTCAGTAACGATAGGTGGGAGAAAAGTGCGCTGGTAAGGGAAGAAGTGAATGTGCAGTGCCAGTCAGTATTTTGATGGGAATTCGTCACTAGGGGTTGTTTTCTGAGGGGGTAAGAGCCAACCAAAGAACTGATGGGTGTTTGAAAGGTGTAAGCACAGACCCTGAAGAGGGCCTGACCTTTGCAGCAATACAGTGTGAAAGTCTCTGTGTTCTACCTTCCTTGTCTAGAGTCCTTCCAGCACCACCCCTCCCATTGAGATCTGTTCTTCACGCTTGACGAAGCTGATGCGCCGTACCACTGATAAAAAGAGCGAATTCCTGAAGGCACTGAAAGACGATAGGAATGGGGAGATAACAGAGAACAGAGAATGTGACAAGCTGGATGATGTAAGATCGCTGTCCTTACTGTATATATGACTCTTGTGTATTTAAGGATTTGGGTACTGAAGAAAAAGCCAACCAGTGTATGTAATTCAGGCTTCCGTTGGTCTGGTGCACACACCGGCAGGAGTAGCGCACAGCACTGTGATGGAGGGAGATCCGTAACATGATGAAATGCAAATAGATAAATAACGAATGAGGCGGAAGGGAAGGTCACAGATGGTGATGTTAATCTAGATTTTTGCAAGGATTCGGGAAGGAGTGGAACAAGACTGTATTTTAACATCTTAATTTGCTTTCAAACTTTCTTGTCAAACTACATGCACAGGGAAGTAGAATTCAGTGCTTGTGAAAGGCGCGGGATAGTGGCTCAAGCCACAGAGGCTTGGACCAGACCCCTAAATGCATGAGTCTGTGGCTTAATGTGTATGTAAAGGGTGTCCTTAAGAGTATTTCATTCTCATGGTTTTCTCACTCTGAAGCCACTGGTGATGGCTTTGTAATGCCAGCGCTTACTCCCTAGACACACAAGTGCCATCCACCAAATGTCGTTTGTGTCGCGTTGTCTTGTCACAGCCAAGTAGAAGTTGCTTTCAACCTTTATCAGCCCAGGCTCTGTAAAAATCACCGGCTCAATGTGAAAGGCTTTGCTTTGCTTCCAAAAGGAGAAGCTTGAACTTGAAACTGTGCTACTGGCACGGTCTGTGCAAGCACACTTTGATGCTTTTATTTTTCTTTAGATGGAGAGCAACAGCACACCAGAACCAAAGGAAAACTGGGACGAGAATTGCCATCAGAATGGCCTTTCTCTCCCTTTGCCGGAGGAGGGGGAAAACCTCTCTCATTCATTGGAAGCAGAACACAGGTGAGTAAGTGGCAAAAGGAGTGTCTGGAGTAAAGGAGGGTGAGTCCTTGGACAGTGTGAGGAGAAGGAAACTGTTCCAAAGACAGCACTCTCTGGGAAGCAGCAGTAGCTTTGTGTGTGCTGAGCCAGAGGCGTGTGGGCTTCGTAACTTGTGCTGGACTGGGTGGAGTCTGACTGGAAGTAAGTCAAGGCACTGATGACAGGTGAGCCAAGCCTTTGCCATAGTCTAATTAAATTCCAGTGCTCCTCTAGCACCACATCCCTGTGTATTAAAGCTGCCTAGAGATTTACCTGCCCACGCTGGGAGTCGGCATGAACCTGGCGTGATTCTGGTTATTACAAGCAGGTGTCCTAAATGGAATGGTCTGAAGACTGAAGATACACCCTCACAAGCACACACCACTTTCTTTCTGCCTGTACTTGGAATATTCCTGTGCTGCTTTATAATGCTATAAAACTGGAGGAGAGTTGAGAAAATGTTTACCTAGTATCTCAGCTTGTATCTTCCTTCAGTGAGTAAGCAGTGTGTGAGCATCTGGTGTAAGTGGATGGTAAGTTTTAGGAGATTGTGAGCTGTGGTACTGATTTGATTGCCTCATGTCCTCCTTTCACTGGCCTTGGGTAGAATTTCAAATCTCTGCCTTGCTTTCCTTCTGCCAGACTAATCATTTACCCGTTGTACAGGACTGCTGATGATTAAATATTTGTAAAAGACGTTGAAAAATGTTCGGTAAACATGAAGCATTGTTCAAGTGGTCTCTAATGTAGAAGATTCACGGGTGAATTGGGGCTGAATTAATACAAAGTCTTGTGCTTCATGGACAAAATGTTCTCTCCTTTGCTGTTGTTCCTTTGCTGTAAATCCCATGCCCCTTTTATTTTCTTCACGAATCAGGTTGTTGAAAGAAATGGGATGGCAGGAATATCCTGAAAATGATGAGAACTACCTTCCCCTCACAGAGGATGAGCTCAAAGAGTTCCAAATTAAATCAGAGCAGGTATGTTTACAGCTCTTGCTGCTTGTGACTGCTCTTCTGCCTCTCCCTTCTCATGCACAGGTCTTCTGTGGTGTAATTCTGAAGGGTGTTTGAGAAGGCAAAGAATTGCGGTGGGATTGTAGTGCAGTTGATGACTTTGCACTATCTGTGCAGAGCGTCTGTATGCAGTTAAATAGATAATTTGTGTCCACAGATGGTTAGTGACAGTTACTCTCCGCGCTTTGGCTTGTTTTAAAACTTACTTTCGTTTCTGCAGCGAAGAAGAAACGGATTTGGGAAGAATGGATTTCTTCAGGGCCGCGGCTCCAGCCTGTTGTTCCACTGGAGAAGCACTTTTAAGACAAAGATTGAGGACTCAGACACAGAAACTAGTAGCAGCGAAACGTCAGATGACGATGCCTGAAAGTGGGCACAAGAAAATTAAAATAAATAAAACCAACCCAATAAACTCAGTTCATAGTTCAACATGTGTTTGGGGTTGTATAAACTAAACAGAGTTTATTCTGTCTCCAGTCTGTTCAGTTTTTTCTTTTGTTGTTGATACTTCATGCACAAGGGAAATAATTGTATCCCAAAGAAGAGAGAAATTGGCTTCTTTAGCTTTTTCTTTTGGTTTTGCCCTAATGCTTAATAGAAGTTTGTGCAGCTAGCAAATTTTGACAAAAATCCCTTGTGGGGCAGTGCACAAGTTCAGTCTTGTAAGCAGGATACAAGTGGCTGACTGATCTTTGCAACAACAAGCTTCTAACAGTGCCGCCTGCATTACATGATGTCGTGCGGTAACAGTGTGCTTAAAACAATCATTGTCAATGACAAAATGGCTATTGAAGTTCTAATTATGTTAAATTAATGCTAATAACCTGAATTTTTTATTTTATTTTATTTTTTTTCGGCGGCTCGGGGAGCTTCATCACTTAACCAGGCGTTTGTGGTTTTCTTTTTTTGGGTACAGCTGTAAAATATTTGGATATAGGAATTGTTTGTGTTCTTCTTCTTGCAGCCTTGATATTCAGGGTGGATTGTAAAATATAAATTTTTTGTGAGATTTCAAAGATTAAGATTATTTTGATAACATTATTTACAGATTTAAAAAAGTGACTATCACATTGAGTCTGTATGAGGGGGAAAAACTACTGCATCAAAAATAACTAACTTGGAATAAATATTTTGCATCAGTTTGCCAATTCTAATTGTCTTTCTTATGTAGGAAAAGCTTTCCTCTAAAGGGACCTGCCACTTTGGGGGTTTCATAGCGCTGGGGATAAACAGTTTCTTCTCCCACTGTATTTTTCCACTTGGCAAACATTGCTGTAGCGCTCAGACTGCAGAAGCTGAACTCTTCCTTTAAGAAGGGAGAGGGAGAACAATGGTGAGATGATAGCCCCTGTTTGTGGTTTGGTTTTGTTGTTGGTTTTTGGTTTTTTTTTTTTATAAAGAAATCATTCTAATTATCTTCCACTGAAGCAGTTTGCTTTTTTTTCCGCTTCATACAAAATCATGAAGCTCGACTGGTCGGTGTCACTTGTTCCTAGTGCAATGCTGCTGTTTATGTTCACAACGTGGCAAGGGAATGTCTGAATCCAAAGCTGTTTTCATTGAAATCTTTTTTAAAAATTCATGAAAACATTTCTATTAGATTAAAAAGGATTTTACAAACAACTCAGTTGTGGCCTAAGCTATTTCAGTGTCTGTTTTAAGTTTAGCTTGTACACCAGTGTTTTGGATTGGAAAGCAAACGCATGGCTGAGCGCTGGGTTGGATGGAATTGCACACCGAGCGCGACGCCCTGGCCTCGCTGACCGGCTGGGCCATGTCACCCCAGCGCGTGCCTGGGGCTTTTCCATCCGCTCGCGGCCAGGCAGCCAGGACAGAGGTGTCACAGAATTAGTGTTCAGCCGTCCATCGCTGCATCTGGGCTCAGGGGAGCCCTCGGTGTTACTGTTCCACTGCTGCACTTAGTTCAGGCTGATCTGGGGACGCTGGCCTGGGCGCGGGGCTGGGGGGTTCTGCATCGCTGCTGCCTGGAAGCTGGGCTCCAGTTCCTGGGGGTTCCAGCTCCTGGAAGACATTTCACAGATCCTCTGGCTTCTTCTGAAGGTCCTGCTGCTTTGGTCCCATCAAAAACGGCTTCTGTCTGGAAAAGTTTATCCGTTGTTTAAAAACTTAAATTCCTCCATCCCCTTAAGTGAAAAATTACGCAAATGTATTTGCACTGGTGTCTGGAAATGGGGTAAGGTTACAGGAGTCCCTCAACTCAGCTCCATGCTGACCATCGCTTGCAGCGGGCAAGCTCCATGGCTGAGCGGGGACCCTGCCTGGCATGGGGACAGCGGCGTGGGACCGGGCTGCCCTCCACCTCCGAGGGGCTCCGTGCTTCGGACCTGGGTTGAAACCGCTTCAGGCCTTACTGACGGCCTCGGGCGGGACCCTC
>Ga0181612_175114_pt1 | contig 17225 bp, 16 predicted proteins | sample HoacroProtozoa21_FD_119630 | JGI IMG/M metagenome (GOLD analysis project Ga0181612, IMG submission 119630) | Hoatzin crop microbial communities from Cojedes, Venezuel. Combined Assembly of Gp0051906, Gp0051904, Gp0051908
AAAGGGTCTCTGCAGGGACAGAGAGGCCCATGGGTGCTGGCTGACAAGGGAACGGGTGCTCGTGGCCATGCTGGGTGAACACGAGGGCTCTGGCTCACTGCTCCTTGCTGTGCAGAAGTCAGAGCACCGCATCCACCCACTGCGAGCCTGGCTTGAGGGGGTGAAAAACGGAGGGGAGAAGGATGCCAGCCTGCCATGTCCTAGGGCTGGCCGGGGCATAGCGTGCCTCATCCTGGTCCGAGACCCCATCCCTTGGAGGGATGTGCATCTTTCGGAGCTGGGGGGAGAATCAGTGCCCTGATTTACTAGCACCTCAAAGCTGTGGGATGTGAAAAACAAGCCCGACCTGGGAACAAAACAAAAATACAACTGCTGTCACGGCAACAGTCTCCAGATACATGAAGAGACCAATTATTTCCATTAATCAACTTAGTGAGAAGCTGCAGAAGAGGCTTAAGCTGCAGCCGAGGCTCGGTGCTGAGGGGAGGGAGGAGCAGAGAGCTCCATCAAACCCTGGTTGCCAAGGCAAACTGATTCCTCTCGTGGCAGAGGATTTTTGAAGCAGATGCTCAGCACCCATGCCCCGTGGGGACTGGCAGCGGGGTGCTGCCTGCTCCAGGCATGGGGATGCAGGCTGGCTGTGCCGCGCAGCCAGAGCTGGGCACCGGGCTGCCCTCTCGGCAGACAGACAGACAGACGGCTGGACAGGCAGCTCCCTCCCAGCATCGCCCACACACCCTGAGCTAACGAGATGCTGACAGGGCTGAGCAATCCCCTTTTGCCTCCCCCACTCCTCCTCAAGCCTTCCCCTCTCCCCTGGGGACCGCAGCAGTGCACGTAAGGACTCACCCTACCCGATGCCAAGGGTCAGCTGTGGTTTTGAAATTTGGCTGGAGCATCTCTTATGTCAGCTGGGAGCCTGGCAGTGGCCAGGAGGACGTGGGGCAGTGGGAGGTGCCCTGGGACAGCAGGGACACTCCGGCGGGGGTTCCTGGGGACATGCTGAAGGCAAGGAGGAAGTTTGGAGAGCTTGGTAGAGTTAAATGCAAGGTTTGTGAAGTCATAGAGGAGTCCATCCAAGCCTAATCTTAAACCTGGGGCTAAGCAATTAGTTACCAGTTCTACAGGCATGAAGTAATCTTTATACTGTAAAACCAGGCCAAAGCAGAAAAAGGGATCTGTTTATGGACACCAAGCCTTAGTGCCCCTGTGGTATCTGCTGTCCTCCTATGTGAATTATGTTTCCACCAAGTCCTAGAGAAGCCTAGAAGCTCTATTTCTGCAAAACCACTGCAGTGGCTGGAGAAGCCACAGCAAAAGCCTCCAGAAATACCGATGTGCTATGCCCAACCTTGACACCTCTTCACCACTGAAGTGTGGTGAGGCTTTTCCATGCTATTCTTGCCTGGAAAGAAGCTGTTCAGCACATGAGATGGATACATGTGCCCTGGTAGATCAGGCTGCTGCCCTGGTCCTGCCTGTTTTCTCACCCAGCCGGGAAACTCGGGGCTCAGCAGTCTGGAGCACATCCACTCTGGCCAGCGAGACCCACCACTGTCACATTTTGGAGGACATAGACCCAGCAGGAAAGCAGGGGTGCTCTGTGCCTGGCGCAGACCCTGCCACCAGCCTTACCAGTGCTTGTTGCATATGAAGCCGCTTCCAGACTGGGCTCCCAACGTGACATCCACAGCTTCAGCTCGGCTTCTGGCCACAGATCTAAGCTCTAGTGCGTGGGGGTCATGAGCCATAGCAAGGCTTTGAAGGCACGAGTACAGGTCTAAAAATACTCTCTAGCCCTGATAACGCGATTTCAGAGCCCTCCTCCTTTGATGTGCAACCCCTCGCGTATGTTCCCAGACAAAAGCCAGTGGAAAATTCGCTGAAATTCCAGCTGGAAGTTGTCAGGCACTTGGTGGAAACCCCCTGACCTCAAGTGCTGGCTTCAGCCCTACGGGATTTTTTTTCCTCCTCGCTGGGTGCGACTCTCCCAGCAGGAAACCTCACAGCAGACCTGCAGGGAGCACAGAAATCCCGGTGCTCTTGTCTCTGTGCTCTACCAGGCCCCCCTCTGCAATAAACCATCTTACACTGTAAATATTTTAAAAGCCCAGTAGGGCTGTTGAGTATGTTTTGCTGTTGTTATGGACCTGGCTCCAGCAGGAGAGGTCTAATAATAGCCACTGTACCCTGGAATGAAAGGGCAAGGGGCACTGCACGATGCGGAAGGCTCGAAGACGACCATAGGAACTTCATGGCTTGGTCCCTGCAGGCTGGCAATGAAGAGAAGTGGGATGCGATGCATGAGCAGAAGAAGGGGTCACATCCCTGTTCCCCGGCAGAACTTTGACATTTCACCCCAGAAACACAGCGAGGTTTAGCTTGGCTTTGTGGCTTTATGACTCCAGAAGTTTGGGGACAAAAAGAGAGTGTTAGATCCTCTGGTGTGACACCAAGCAGGCAGGAGGGCACGTCCCCGGCCGGGCTGTGGGACAAGGGAGCCATCTCCAGCCAGAGCCCACAGCTGTTGGTCCCAACTGCCACTGCCAACGGGCTGGCGCGAGGCCACCGCCGGGCAGCAGCACCCCGGGCAGTGAGTCTGCCGGGGCTCCTGTCCCCCGGACCTCGACCTCCCGGCCCCTGCCCTCGGGGCTGCCTGCTGGGGCTGCAGCGGGGCCAGGGGCCAGGGTTCCCCTCCTCGGGTGTCCCAGGGGCAGCACGGCGGGCAGGGAGCTGCCCCCGCTCGCCCCCGGGCAACAGGGAGGTCTCCAACGGAAAGCAGGGCGGGATCAGGCAATGATCCAGGCTTAGCTAAGCAGGGAAAGCCACCGCTCTGCTTAAGCTTTGAACCTCCTTCCTTACAGCAGCCCAGGAGCGCTCTGCTGGCTGCCCCACGGGGCAAGGATGTCCAAGCAGGGGACTGAGCTGCCTTACGCCCAGAAGTGCCACGGATGCCATGCAGACATGAAAGGGAGTTTCTCTGACCCAGAGACCCTTTGCACTCACTGCAAATGCCGGTTAGGTGGAGAGGAAAGTACTAACGAAGGCAAGAGGTAAGCGAGGCAGAGCAGAAAGGAGAGGCAAAGCAGGCGGCGGAGGGGACGCAGGCTGAATTCAGCACAGCCTGCTGGTAGCCAGCATCAGTGCAGAGTCCAAAAATAGCCCTTCCGAGCCATAAAAAGCTTACAGTTTAACCTAGAGAAGGGACAGATGCAATATCGTGCGAAGGGTTTCCTTGAAACTGGAGTCCGAGGCCGGGTGTGACTGACATCCATCCGATCCCTCGGAGTCAGACCCCGGCTGCTGGCTCGGGTCGCAGGGCTTGCGTTTGCTCTGCAGGCGCACGGCCCTGTGTCGAGTTTAACCTGCCCATGGTGTTTCCAGGTCATCTGTCTGCCACTCTGATATTATTTGCAGTAACTATTTGCTCGTAGTCCCTGCGATCTGTGCTGTGGAGAAACTGGCAAGGGGGAAAAAGGAAATTAAACGCTGGCTTGTCAGTGGCACCAGGAGGGGCACTCAGCTGACCCAAAAGGAATGCCCCAGTTTCTTCTACCAAAAGGCAGAAGAAACATTTAACCCTGTAATTTATTAGCATCCACCCTCTAAATGGGTACATTTCAGCCCTGGGTGGGTAGGGCCGGTTTAGCTGCAGACCCCAGAGCAGAGCCAGCTGCTCCGTCAGCTGCTGGGTGACTTCTCTGGGAAATGCCGCAAACCCAGCTTTAGTCCGACAGCAAAACCGCTCCGGAAGCCGAGTCCATGCCAGCAAAGCCAAGACTATTACAGCTCCAGATTTTTTAGTCCTCGCAAGACACTGTGGAAAAAGAAGTTGAGGCTAAATGACAGGTTCAGCTGAGCCAGGTTATTTCAGCAGGCTGGGGAAGCAGAGGTGGCTCTGGGGACACGTTTGGTGCCTGTGGCAGCTTGCGAGGGGCTTTGTCACTCGTGGCCTGCTGCTCTGGGCCAGTCAGCATTGCATCCCCATGGTGGAGGGGCCACAGCCTCCCTCGATGCAGCACAGAAAGCTTTTGAGGAGTCTGCAACTGGCAGCAGGTCCCAGGCCCCTGCCCATGGCCTTTGTCACCATGCCACACAGCCCCCGCCCTGTCCCCACGGGCTGGCCCGCTGCACTGAGGGTGCAGGGACCATTTCTGTTGCCGTCAGCAGCAAGGAGGAAAGGGAGGCAGAGAACGACCCTCTGGGGACAAGTTGAATCATCTCTTTGAAGCACCCTGGAAACCCTTTGAGCAGTGTATTTGTGTGCTGTGGGCTAATTGCTGCAATGCCTGGCAAGAGCTGGCACATCATCTCCCCCCACCAGCCCACGGCAGTAGGAAAAAATGAAGGTGGGGAGCCAGCGGGTGATGCACCCCCCGTTGCACCCCCTGCCACCGCTAAATGACTGTCCACGGTGACGCAGTTTCAGGTTCAACTACGTGGGCAACAGGGAAAGTGGTTCCTTTCTAGTCCCTGGCAGATGTTAAAAGATGTTTCCACTGACTAAAAACCCACTGAACTGTTTTGCACCTGCCTGGAAATGTGGAAATGCTCTTTGAAAAATCAGGTTTTTCTATCAAAAATTGAGGCAGCTGCTCCCATCACCTTCTCGGTCCAGCATCTTCCCGGAGGCTGAGGCTGGAGTGCCTCTGTCAGCAGGGAGGGGTCTGCTTGTAAGGCTTTTGAGAGCTGCCCACCTGGAAAATCCTGAAGGAACCACACAAATTTGAAAGGTTTTCTCATAAATCCGCCTCTCTCCAGCTCTTTGCATGGATAGCCGAAGGCAGGAACTCTCCCAGCCATGGAAAATAAATCACACACGCCATCTCCCGGCCACCGAGCCGGGACCCAAAGCGGCCCCGAGCAGGACCTGCTTCTGCACGCTGGGTTCCTTCCCTTCTTTTAAATCAAGATCCCATCCTGTTCCCATGTGAAGGGGCATTTAGTCCCTCGGCACAGCGCTGCCGCCGTGGAGCACATCCACCGTTGGCTGCTACGTCACGGGACACTGGGAAAACGCTGCATCCCAGGGCTGGTCGGCTCCTGCTCCCCAGTTTGTGGAGTCCGTCCTGCAAACCGGGTGGTCCAGCCCCCGGTGCAAGGGCAGGATTCCTGAGCATATCAGGTCTGGATTGGCCTCGCTGATGTGGAGATGGACCCAGGCTTAGGGCAGCCTCCCAAGTCTGTGTGACATCTGGCCAGCAGCTACAGAAGATCAGCAGCCTCTGGGCTCCGATGAGCTGCGAGGAGGAGTTGTCTGGGAATGATGGATGCTTGTCCTGTCCCGGGGAAAAGGTGCTTTGCTCACTGAGATCAGCCAGCCTGCTGCACCCAGAGCGGGCGCCTCCGGGAAGGGCAAGCCTGGAAAGGAAGGAGGGAAGAGGAGGAAAAACAACAGCTGGGATCTCTTCCTAGGGCAAAAGATGCGGCTTTTCCCAGGGCCGATTTCACAGAAGCTAGATGGATGCCAAGCCTTGGGAGGAGCCGGGTGTTTGCAAGGATTTACTGGGTTTTGAGACTCAGGTTCTCCTGGGACGTCTGGGTGGGCCAAGCCCCACGTCCCACCTGTGAGCCAGTGTCAGCGCTCCCTGAGCTGGCATCAGCGCAAGAGAGGAGTCCCTGGGGCTACAAAAATGTACTGGATTTATGAAAGTTTGAGGTTACTGCACCCTGTTCAATCTCAGGAATTGGGAGAACTTAACCTCTTTTATCCTGGCGTTTGCATCTTCGCCAGCATCTTCTTTCTACTGTCATAACATCGGGGATTACAGAGTGAGGAGTGTGATTCCTGCCCAGGCTGGTGGTGTGCCAGCAGATCTCCCTGGTAGGAAGATGAATATTAAGCAGGATTTGTACAGGAGGCGAAGCAACTGTCTCCGTACGTCATTAACTCCAAGACACAAAAGCAAGTGAATGACAAGAAATTGAATTTTTTCATTGCACACAAGCATTTCTCATCAGGATCTCCTTCTAGTATTGACAACACCAGCAGGGCTAAAGGCATTTTTTTAGTGGGCAAAAATGGAGATAAACCAGCTATTAATCTCTAATTTCCACCCAGAAAAACAGACAGAGACTGACTAAAGGGGAGAAGGAACCCAGAGCTCCAGGTTTTGCAGAGGCAGCGTGTGCTCGCTAGCTCTGTGCCCAGGACCCAGCGCGCCTGCGATACGTTCCCCGAGCTGCTGAGCTCCCTGGACCCTGCGCGCTGCACAAACGCTGACAAGTTAATCTGCCAGCTAAAATGAAAACCAACAACTTAAGGACTCTTTGGGCTGAGCTAAGAGCTGGCTCGCAGCAGAGCTCGCGGGTGACGAGTGGCCGCTCCGAGCCTTTCTTCGTGCTCTGCGCTTGGCACCGACACAAGCCTGGAGCGAAGGGATCCAGACAGCTCGCGGCAGGGCTGATTTTCACATGTTGAAGTGCTTGTCTCGAAGCAGTCCAGCCCAACACTTTTTCAGCAACATCCGACAGCCAGTGGATGCCAGGACTGATCCAAAGCCCCGCACCTCTAAACGCTGCCCTGCTGCCCCAGCTTCCCAGGGGGTTTCCACTGGAGACTGATAGTTTCCCATTACAAATTCAGGTTGGATCAGCACACATACACACACCCCCCGCGGGGAGCCAAATCTGGCCTCTGTTCAAAGCTCCCGTGGCATTTTGAGGAGGAAGGAGAACTTTTTCTGTAGGAGACAGCTTCTGCAAGCAACTTTGCAGCTCCTAAAGGAGAAGGCCAGAAGCTCAAAAGGAGAGGCAAACGCCTGCTCTGCCTTGCTTTGCAATGGAAAGACAGAACAAGGGCCAGTCAGGCAGCTGGGGTGGATCCTTCCTGCCTACCTGTCCTCAGCTGGCTCTGTGGGTCACCCAACATGGGGGGGTCACCTGACGCCACAGGTCACCCGGCACGGTGGGTCACCCAACACGGGGGGTCACCCAACACAGGGGGGTCACCCAACACGGGGGGGGGTCACCCAACACGGGGGGGGTCACCCAACACGCCACCCCACGTGACTGGGTTGATATCTGAGATTTCAGTAGCTCGTGTTAGAGGAGCCAGAGCAGAGTTACAGGGACGATTTTTTCATGCTGTAATTTAACTCCACAGAGTAACCTAACCTGGAGGGAGCCGTGACTCGAGGCTTGCCGAGCATCCTTGACCTCACAGCTGTGTTTTCTCCGCAGCATTTTGCAGGTGTGTGGAGATGCAATGGAGGTCGAGTCCAGTACGTACACCGACTTTATTTCCTGCGATCGGGCTGGTCGGAGGAACGCTGTCCATGACATCCAGCGAGATGCAACCACCATCAGCATGCGCAAGCTGACCGAGGACCTAGGTGACCTTGCCGTTGAAGGAGGAGGTGAGCTGCCGCAGACGCCAGTAAGCCCAGCTTCTGGCACCCAGGCTGGAAGGGCAAGGCACGACATGGCAGCGCAGCTGAGCAGTGCTGTCTCTGGGAGCATCATACAGATGCTCGGGAGGAGATCCCATTCCTGGCTGCAGTCAGTGCCTTCACGCTCGGTGGTCACCCAGCTAGTGGGAGATTCCCCGGGCTGAGGGGCTTTTGCAACCAACAGTATGGTCCCAGGGTTCCCAGCACATTCCCTGCACGCTCCAGCCAAGGCCCTTTGCTGGTTTGTAGAGGCACTGCTGCTCAAACAGGACACGGACTGACCAACACCCTCCCCAGGGAAAACTGCACATCAGATATATCTTAGGCTTTGTAAAAATCAAGTGTAGGACAGGTTGTGGTTTGCTTTTTCTTTGTTGGTTGTTTTACTTTTTAAAAAAAAAAAAATCAGCCTTGAAATAGCTCCACAGTATTTTAAATAACAACAGAAATAATTCTAAACACCACCAGCCATCTCCAAATCTTCCTCCGTAGCCCATACGCAGCAGTTTCACCCTGCTCAGTACACGCCAACCAGCTGACTACCACCAGCATAAATCCTCTGTTCAGAGCCCAAGCAAACCAGCCAGCCCGATTTCACTAATAAGCCACAAAAGGTACAGCATCACCGTAGGGGATAAACTCATTTTTTGCCCTTTCATTTTTCACTCCTCCAACATACAATCTGTAACTAGAAGAATATTTTAAAACACATTACCCCAGCGTGTCCGTACTGGCACATGTCCATCCACCCGGCCACAAAAAGGACAAATTAGAGCTCTGCTGACAGAGAGCAGCTCAGGTAGCTGCCGGGCTGTCGGGCAGATATTCCTGGAGCGCTTGCAAGTTGCTGCTACAGGTCAGACAAGGAGAGCACAGCCCTGCCCCGAGGCTCCCTCCCAGCACCACCAGACCTGTTGAGAAGCCATTGAACTCCAAGAACGTGAAGGGAGAACCCAATATTCTTAAGCTGAATATCTGGCCTGAGGAGGGCAGCGACAGGTCTTCAGGTTGCAATCTGAATAAAATCAGCTGTAGTAATTACTGATGGCTTGTGTCCTCAGCAGAGTGTAACCATGCTTTCTTCCCAATCCTCCTTTCTGCAGAAAGCCAAAGAGATGCCACTTCTTCTGAGAACGACCTTGGAACAAGACCAAAGGGGCAAGAAAACAGCCCCTCCCCATGACAGTGTGCAGGGTGGGATGGGCAGGAGGAGGGCCTTGCTGTGAACATGAAACAAGAATTTGCGATTGAATCTGTGGACAAAAGCCAACGTGGAACAGCAAGTTGTCTGTCAAATGCCTCTGCTGCAACCATTTTTGTTTAGAGAGCCACAAGATGCTGTGCAAGGACTGGCACCTCCAAAAGACTTCTGCTCCCATCCCTAACGAATTAGAGCAACACTGCCGTGGTTGTAGTGATATGAGCCATTCTCAAGATGCCTTAGCTGCAATTTTCCCCTAGGGGAAAACACAATTTCAGTAATAATAGACACATCAGTCACTCCTGTCCAAGGTACCTTCCTCCTTTGCAAAGTTAGACTATTATTTATTCTGTTTCCATAGATTAGAAATTTAGGTTATTGGTTTTTCTAAGCCTCACCCTTATCTGTATCTTAGACCCGACCTGGCCTCTGGACTGTCCATGCGGCCCCTCGTCAGGGTGGGCAGTGGGGAGGGGACCCAGCCAGTCCCGCTGCCTTCATGTCCAGCACCACTTACCTGTGCTGCTGCCGCTTAGCATCAGGAAAGGACCAAAGCACAGCTCTGTGTGGATGAGCTCCACCTACAGATCCAGCAGCACCAGCCACAGGCATCTTTTTCTTTGGGGTTTAGCATTTTAAGATGATGTTAAGGGGAGGGGAGAAACATTTTGCTCGTTTGACTGTTGAAATTCAGGCTTAACTTTGCAATCTGTTAGCTGCGATGATCTCTGGTAGGATCTCACATCATTCTCTCTTTTAGGAGACGTTTTGTGTTAAAGATGGTTTGATAAAACTATACAAGCTGTTGGAATAAAGAACACAGCCTTTGAGTACTGAAGGTGTTTTTTTCTACCTGGATGTTTCTTCTTCCTGTTTTGCCTTGTAGCTGGTTGAGCTGCAGGGCGGTTACACCAGCCCCCCTGCAGCAGGGAGATATGGAGCTGTGTTATGACAGAGTCCCTTCCCTTTGGGTCCATGAGACCCCATACGTTTGCAGTACCCAGGTGGAAGCAGACGTAGTTGGACACAGAAAATGCAAAATGTCAGCCCCTGCTTTCGCAGGCTTGCTGCCAGGCAGCGCTTTTCCCACGGGTGTTTCATCCAGCCGTGGCAGCCCTGCTCCCCTCCACGTTACGGCCCCAGAAGTCAAGGCTGGCTTGAGGCTTGGCGGAGTGGCCCAGACACCAGCAGAAGAAGTGCTGGTGGGAAGAGGCGTCTTCCCTCTGCAGCACAGAGCTATGAGGACATTGCTGGGGTCTCACCCAGCCCGGGCAGAGCCGATCCTGCCGGAGCTGCGGGAGGCAGCTACAGCTTGGTTGGGATCGATGGACGGCGCGGGGACAAGGAAAAGCTGGCCTGAGAAATACTCTCCACTGGTGACACAGGGACAAGCATCCCCCTAACAGCCTAGGAAAGAACTGAATGTTACGAGTTTGAGATTTATGAGAGAAAACAAGGCCATAAATAAGTAGAGAAGCGGCTGCCAGACAGAGGGAGAATTGCCTGTGGGCTTCTGAGGAGCGATGGCCATGGGGCCAGCAGAGATGTCCATGGCTCCAGCCCCCCACAGGAAATGAGGATTTGGCAGCCAGGTAGTGGCTGCATCTGCTGCTTTGGCAGCTGCAACCCAGCTCGGCTCCCGGAGCTGCCTGGATACTATTGCAGCTCCGGGCCCGGATGGCGGCCAAGAGCTTGCTCCCATTTCCCCATGCTCAGGGCAAAACAGCAGGTAGCTCCTGGGTTGGCTGACCGCACAGTTGGGTCTTTAAGCCCCATTTCCAGCTCTCCTCACTGTCACCAAACGGTATTTTTGGCTCACGCTGACACACACAGAGAACACTGAGAGGTGGTGCACAGGGACTGTGCACCAAGCAAGACCTCCAGCAGTCAAATGCAGGCTAATCTTAGGTCTCCCTGGTCAGAAAATATCTGTTCTAGCATTATATTTAGGCAGATGATTAGGGAGCTGTTGGCCAGCTACCTTCAGAGGACAGGCGAGAGGCATCAGGTTCCCCCCGCAAGAGAAAGAGCCAGCTCAGCTGCTGTCACCAATTGTGCTGAAAGACCAAGGGCACCGGCTTAATCCAGCCACATCCTGACTTGCAAAGTTACTGAGCACACAGATGCTCCAAGCCCTCCATTTGAGTTGAACATAGGGGCATGCTGGACCTCCCGGAACTCTAACCGAGTACTAAATGATCGGAAAGTCTTTCAGCAAGCACTCCCCTGCCCGAGCCGACAGTGCAGTCCAACAGCCAGGCAGCCCAGGCTGCACCCCTCCGGGCTCTTAGCATCCACTGACACTGCAAAACTCAGGAGACGGGGGGAAAAAATATTGTAAACTATTTTTGATACACACCAGCAAAAGTAGAGTACGCGATGATAGTGCTGCCGCTTCCAGCACTGAGACACACGTCCCTTTGATTACCGAAGGGAAAAGGACACGTGAGGTTGGATCAACCTGCACCCATAAATCCAACTTGCCTGTCTAGCAAGTGAGCAGGGCACCTTCCCTGGTGGCAAAGCACTCCGACCTGGCAACAGGAGAAGGCAGGGATCGGGCTGCCAAAGCCCCGATGGCTCACCTTGTGGGACACGGACCACGGTTCCTAGCAATCACCCTTGAACAGAAAGGCAAAAGGATTTACCATTTAATATAAATTTGTTATTTTATTAAACAGGATTAACAATCAACTGTCCAGAATCCAAACAAGCAACTCTCTTTCAGAAACAGTTTTTGGAGAAAAATTATCCAAAAAAGCCTGGTTCTTACTGCAGTCATGTTCTTAAAAGTGATGCTTTATCATTTGCTTTATAAAAGTAAGAAATTCACTCTCTCATATCCATCTAGCTAGCTATATATATATATAGGCATATATATGCACCATGTACTTAAGAGATGAGTTTTTTACTCAGAAGAAGCCCAGAAAGAATGGAAATACTCCCAGGACACGGTTGCTGTTGGCTGAGACTGGAGCAGCCTCACACGCTGTCCGTTGTAACGGTGACCACGGCCCCCTGTCAAAGGCAACTTTTTGGTATAGTATCTTTGGAGCAAGCATCTTGGCAGACACCTGGGATGCTAACGCACACCACGCACTCACGTAAGAAAATGATGGTCTGTTCTCTGGATGCACGGCTCTACTGCATACTTAGTAAAAATACTATGATACACCAAAACTGCTTAGAAATTTTGGTGAGTATTTCTGTATAAATTCTCCACCAAACTGAAGATCTGACTTCTAGCCAGTGTTGTGGATGAGCGAGAGAATTGATTCGGATAGGACCCGAGTCAACATGTGACATTGGGCCCTAGCTTATTAATTTACTTACTTAGTTTTAAATGTCTAAAGATTACGTCAAGTGGAGAGCAGATGGTTAAAACAGGGGATCAATCATGTTTTTTCCAAGTCCTAAACAAAGATAGAGGAAGAGCAAACTGCAGTTCACAGGAATTCTCCAGCATGAGTACAAAACTGGGAAAAGTCCCAGAAGGCAAATTTTGGCCCAAAATGGTAAAATCATGTTCCAACTTCCTATGCACATGTGAGCACGATCATGGCCAGCTGTGAGCACAGCTGGAGCCTGAGCCCAACATGCGCGCTTCTGCAGCAGGGACGTTGGGAGCCCGATACATGGGAGTCCTTATCCCAGAAAGAAAGTTAAAAAAAAATTGTTTTTTGTTTTTTTGTTTTTTTTTTTTTTTAAAAGTCCTTCAGACCTATGCACAGGCAAGAGCATCAGCTTCCAGCTTGCTCTTCTTCCAGTCTTGTTAGTACAAGACTAACCCTTGGTAAACATGGCTGTGAACAAATCTCTCTGCCCACAGGGATGGTAATAAAGCCTCTGATTCCGAAATGCCTGCTCATTCCCTGCCAGCACTAACACACCTTTTCCTAGAAAGGTGAAGATTAACCCAGGCCACAGTCACAGTTAAAGGTGGTTATTTCTGCGCTGCAGACACGGGCTAGGCACATCAGCGGGGCAGGACAGATAAAGCAGGGGAAGAGGGGGGAGGTTCTTCTGTTCTCATCTGCAGTACAGAAACCCTGGCAGATGGAGGAGGGAGTCAGGCCAGGAGGCAGTTTTGGTCTGCTTGCACAACAGCAAGTTAGGAAGCTGGATATCCATTTGGGAGACAGTTTGCTGGGGCAATAGGTAGGTGTATGTGATAGCCTGATTCTGGTTAGCACGGTAAGGGTTAACACAGGGGTGCCAGTCATAGACACCAGCTCCGGGCACCTTCTCCCGGTGCTCCCACTAGCACAGAGGAGAGTCAAGCACGCATGAAGAAGGGCCACCGCTGCACGCTGGCTCGCAGGGATGGGTCACGATGCGCTGGGGACCATCCCATAGGCTTCATACAGTGTGTCCAGCAGTTCCTGCTTTTCTTTCTCCGGTAAGAAGCTGGACTGAGCTGCGTTGATGTTCTGGGGAGACAGAGGGGGAACACAAGGGAGGCATTAAGACACATCAGGCATGAACACGTGGTTGCGCACATGGCAACATCTGGCTCTGAGCAGCAGCAGGTGAGGGAGAGTGTAAAGTTTCCACTCTGAAATGCATTTCCACCGCCTCTTTTTACAGCGCAACTGCTCTGCCATCACTAGCAACAGTCCCAAGAGGAACGACGCAGGCACAAAGCAAAAGTCTTTCAATACTTTGGAGTTTTTAGGATACGTGCTTTAGACCTGTCCCTACATTGCCGGCTCCCCTTTGGACAAGAGCCTCTCCCAGCACAGCGGTGGTGGCAGCCTGATGGGCTGCTGCTGGGACCCAGCCTGGCTGTGCAACGCTACCTGCTCATTCGACCTTTATTTTATTACACAGGAACAGCCTGGTCTTCCCAAGAGCAGAAGAGGACAGCTGGCAGCAGAACAGCCGCGTATCCAGGACCCCAGAGCTCAGAGCTGCCCTTGTTCCCCCTTCCAGACCCAGAGAGTGATGTCTGGAGGAGCAGGGGACTTGTTCCTCCAGCCAGAGCCGAGAGCAGGACTGATGCTCTCTTGTAAAGCGCATCCTGCACTTCCCAATCCAAGCAAATATCTTGGGAGCCACGCAGGTGAAAGTGCTGAGCACGACTCTCAGCGCAAACCAGGAAAGGTTCGCTTGGCAAGCAGTTACATCAAAGTCCCAACAATTCTCCTGTCTTTCCATCTTGGGTGAGTAATTAGAAAGTCAAGGATGTAATCAAGACACATAAATGACTGTGTGTGCCAAAACCGAAGCCACCAGTCACTTTGTTTCCAGCTCTGTTGTTGCATACTCATGTTATACACGCCAAAACTGCAAGCACTTCTGAACCTGCTCAGTCTTGCTAATTCCTGGGCCAGGCCTTGGAATAACCTACCTGCAATTCCAAACCCAGAAAAAAAAAAAGCAACAGGCACCTTCCTGCCTTACTGCTCAGACCTGCTGTGAGGACATCAGTGGACAATTTCCACTCTGAACTGTTCCCCGTGAAGCGCGAAGCTGCCAGCCCCGGTGACGCAGCCCCCGCAGAGCCCACCCTGCACCCACATCCCCCAGCTCCCCGCAGCACTGCCAGCGCCCCTCCAGCCAGCCCAGCCCCCCTCAGCCGCCTGCTTACAAAGCCAGTGCAGGATTTTCTGATTTCCATGGAAAATTCTTCAGCTTATAAAGAAAAACAGTTTGTTGTTGTGGGCAGCACCAGGACATCAGCAGAGCACCCAGCCGAGACCGACTTACCACTCTCTTGAACTCCTCTTCAGTGAAGCCCATGTAGTCCTTCACTATGCTGTAATCCTTGTCAATATTGGAGTTAAAGATGAGGGGGTCATCCGTGTTGATAGAATAGTTAGCGCGATCCTTCCTAAATCTGTAAGGAAATTGGGTTGAACCGGTGGGTAAAACCCTGGATGCGGCACTGGTCGCGCGCTCCTCGGGGCGAAGCGCAGTAAGAGCAAAGAGGTGGCAGCTGTCCGGGCAGCTTGCCTTGCTGGACACAAACACAGGGCTCGGCTCGGCTCACCACCGCTCCGCACCGATCGGCTTCTCCGGTGGAGAGGAGCGGGGCATCCCTTAGAGGTTCGGCAACCGCAGCTCTCTCCCACAACCCAGGGCTAACGGCCGGTGTGCGGGACCTCACGCCCCGGAGCGCAGAGCAGGGGCAGGAGGGACAGGACAGCCCCCCCGAGGGACCCCGCACCCCCTGCAGCTGCACCGGCCCCTCCGCGCCAAAGGGCGAGGATATACCACATGTTTTCTAAGTGGTTACATTTGTGTTACCTTTGCAAAACAATAAAGCAGCTGTAAATAACCAGGATTTGGGGTGATCAGTTTAAGATTGCACATTACTGAGAAGTCTTACTGCGCTACGGGGTGTTTCCCGAAGTCCGGAAGACATGCTCCAGTGAGATAACTGGACCAAGGGCAGACCTGTTTGGGGGAGTTAAACACGAGATCCAGAGTCAGCCATGCAGATCTGAACCCCAGCTGTGAACACAGATAGCTAAGCACGCTGGTAAAGCCAGATACAGGTTCAGAGCTTTGTTCCCAGCTGCCCCTCAGCGCTGCTCCGATGGAGCGGTGCACGTCCCAGGACACGGAAGAGAGCCCACAGCCTGCGTGACAGCGGCAGGAGCCGGTGGGCTATTTGCCATGGCCAGCCAGCCATTGCCATGTGTCAACCACGGCGAAGAAACCACTGGCAGTAAGTATGCACATATATACTCCATGTATTAGTATGCACATATATACTCCATGTATTAGTTGGATACACCATTCTGGGGAAAAGCCAAGGAAAATTGCCCATGCACAGTAACTCCCAGGCACTTCCACCCTCCACCCAGACAGGTTCCAGTGCAGCAGCTGGATTTGCAGGAGGAGAAGCCTGCAGGCTTGAGGTATATAAATTAGCGAACAAGCTGCCCAAAATTTATCCTCAGCCAGCACAGAATCCATTTCTCTGTTACACACCTCCTGCAAGCTGTTGTGCTTGCAGCAAAGATCCCAGCAAACAGCCAGCTGTCCCCACCATTTTTGCTGCAGAGCTTTAGTCATCCAGGTTCAATGGCAACGTCACCGTACACATGGTCAGCGTTTGGGGGTCAGGTCGTGTCCCTGGCTGTAGCGCAGCCCAACCGAGGGCTGATTTTCCACTCGGACAGCAGCTACCTGGCTGTCACCCTCCCACCGCACATCCTTACCTCGAAATGCATCTTTGCTCTCAACAGCTCCTTGTAGAGCTCAGGATCCTCCAGGACGTGGTAGCCATGGCCAATGCGCTCGGCCTTCAGGAGATAAACTGCCTAGAGAGCATGGGAAAACCACGTACAGCCTCCAAGCACGAGCTCAGCTCCTGCCTGCCCAGGGATCCCTGCCCACCACGGGTGCAGCCCGCACCGGTGAGCCAGCTCCAGGGAGATCCTTCGCTGAGCCGTTGGGGCCAGACCTCTGTCTGGGTCCCCGATATTTGCTCTGTTACCCATACGGAGAGGACACGGGCTCTGCTCTCCCCAGTGCAGGGGATGCAGGGGCACTTCCCACCCCTGCCCCTCTCTCTGCTCCGAGCTTCTCGTACCTCCTTGATCATGGCAGCCGGGCCGGCTTCCCCAGCGTGGACGGTGCGATGAATCCCACATCTTTCAGCTTCCTGCAAAGCAAGAGAGGACACGCTCCTGTCCCACCACCCGCAGCAAGGTCAGCAATGCCCTGGGCTGCACCGCTCTTGAGGACACAGCGAGCGGGAGCAACAGAGCTCTGCATAAAGAGCCCCCAAACCACAAGCCGCGCACCCCAAGAGTTGCATGCTCACTGCTGTAGCACAGGCTACGAGAGATGAGCTCGGTAACACCACAGGCAGAGAAACGTAGAAAGCCTGGTTACCTTCCCGTGGAGCCCAGCCAGACTCCTCAGGGTCTTTTAATACCGGGTGAGCTCACCGCTGCCTCCTCTCCAGAGAGCAACAAGCTCGAAGCTCCCCTTGCTCCACCCACCTGCCCTTCTGCGTGAACCTTGCAGCAATTCCTGTCCTTGAAACTTTTACCTTTTTGGCCTTTTTGGCCACTGCAGCCAACAGGAGCAGCTGAAAGCCCCCGGCGCAGAGGTGAAGCGATGCTCTGACACCCAGCACCTTCCTCCCGTGAGGGGCTGGGGACGGAGGCAGCCCACCCAGGAGCACCCTGTGGGTGCAGCTTTGGCGGAATTTTGAGATGGTCTCCACAGCCCCTTGCCAGGGTGACCGCAGACCACCCGGGCTTTGGGAAGCCACACAGCGTCGAGGGCAGCCCGGCTCCCAGCTTGCTGGAGAAGGGCCACCCAGCTGGCGGCAGCAGCCGGGCTGCAAGCCCTGTCTCGCAGCAGACGCTCTTCCCAGGCACTCCTTCAGGGCTTTGCGCTCGTGATTTTTTTCAGTTACTTAATTTTGAGCTCCTGATGTGCTGCACACTCAGGTGCAGCAAAGGTCAGGCCAGGCTCTCTCTGGGGCAGCTACAGAGAAGCCCTGTGTGCACTGACCTGGAAGGCACTCTGTGCTCCCTACATTTAAGTGACTGTTGATTTTTTCCAAACAGCTGCCATTTTTTTTTTTTTTTTTTTTTTTTTTTTAAACCTTTTTAAAAAAAAAAACCCCCCTCGCCAAAAATACCAAACAAAAAAAGAGAAAAACACGC
>Ga0181612_144298_pt1 | contig 17223 bp, 9 predicted proteins | sample HoacroProtozoa21_FD_119630 | JGI IMG/M metagenome (GOLD analysis project Ga0181612, IMG submission 119630) | Hoatzin crop microbial communities from Cojedes, Venezuel. Combined Assembly of Gp0051906, Gp0051904, Gp0051908
TCAAAAAAAAAAACTCACAACGAAAACAACCCGAGGGGGGGCCCCCCCCCCCCCCCCCCATTACTCAACCTCCAGTAAAAATTTCTCATTGGAGCGTAACTGAGCAATTCAAAGATTCAGCTTTGGAATTCCTGATGGTTGGGATTTCTAAATCATTCTCCTCTGCTTTCCTCTTTCTAATATTTCCCTTTGCACAGGGCTTTCCGTGCCTGTTTCTAAATGACACAGATATCACGCGACTAATCTCTTCTGGTTGAAAATGTAATTTATTTTAATTGGAACTGAAACCTTGTTTGAAGGGTGGCAGGAGGAAACTGTTCCTATTTCCTGCTATAGTTCTCTCAGCATCTAATTACACCCATAAAGAGGAACAACGGGGAGGCTGTGTGTTATTCAGTTTAATGTGGTTAATTACACGATTCCCTGTATGCATGCAAATACAGCAGAGCCTCACAACTGATACAGCACCCACACAGCACATTTATCAGCTGTAACAATTGTGCTTTGAGATCACATATGGTATACCCTCTAGATATAAATACTTATTTACTGGAAAAGGTTTCTAATTCACAAGAAAGAATGGAAAATGCAGCAGAACAGACACCGAATCAAAAATTCTAAGCATTAGCATCTGTATTTTCCACAAAATACCTGCCAGTATGAATTCATTTTTTGCAGCTAGGAAGATACCCATCTTACTGGAATACCTTTCCCTGTAGATAGATACTTTGAGATGCCCTTTTTTATACCCACATACTCCAAAATAGTAACAGGAATCGAACCAAACACTTCACTTTCAAAAGTTTGACGATATCTGGGCCACCTCAGAACAGAATAAAGGTACCAGACAGATATTTTGCAAGTCAGATTCTGTGTCCAGGTAGTCCTGAGGACACAAAAAATCATATTTTAAATATTATCTATCACTGAGGCCAAGGTTTCAGCTGGAACAATGACACACCAGGTGTACGGACACTCTTCATTATTACTTTCTTCAGCATCTTGCATAAGCAATACTTTGTGAGTCCGAAGCCAGACAGAGAGGGTAGGTGGTCAAGGAGGGTACAGAGAAGGCAGCTGCAGGCACTCATAACAGCCTCTGTGAATTCCATGCTCTCCTCCATACACTTCGTTGAACTTAATGGAGAATAATCATCAGCTGGGCACTGCAGAGTAACAGCTACTAATGACAGCTCAAATGTCAACACTGTCTGTCCCAGCAAGCACATGCGAAAGGACTGAGTCTTGAGAAAAGACAGATAGCTCAGTGCTCAGAGAACAGCTCTTCCAAGGCCAGACTTCTCAAGAATAAAGTCATCAAAGGCGGGGGGGGGGGAATAAAACAACACAAACAAAAAAAAGGAACTGTACATGGTCCTCCTTCTATGAAGAGTCAAAGAAACGTTTCCGAGGCTTAGTGTGAAATGGTGTGAGCTCAGGTGAGTCACTGGGGCTCTTGAAGCAAAATAGACAACGTGGATAATAGATAAAATAGGGGCAGCCATTAAGAGGTATAGTCTTGATGCTTGAAGAATATGATGGCTTTTGTCAGGAGTTAACCTCCCTCCTCCACCAGGCATTTGGAACAGCAGGAGATCTGTTCAGAAACATGGTGTTAAGAGGGAAGGAGGAAAGTGTGCAAGTTGGAAGGAAGAAGATGGTTTAGTTGAGAAAAGAAGCAGAACTTAGCCTTGATTTATCTTTGAAGCTGGCCCTGCTTTGAACAAGGGGCAGGACCATGTGACTTCCAAAGGTACCAGCCAACCTAAATTATGCTATGATTTTAAGGAAAGGGCTTAATGTAGTAAGAACATAACAAAAATAACATTATCTTCATTACTGAATAAAACCCTATGCTGAAAATAGTGCTTTAGTTTGGAGAACAGGTCACTGATGCCTAGGGATAGTGAGTGATGAAATAAGACCAAAAGAACCTGCAAACGTAAGAGAAGACAGATGTCTTTTGGCAGACTAATGGTTTGATTTTGTTTAAACTAGCTTAAGTGAGTAATTTAGCTTCAACAGCACAGTGAATAACTGCTATTGCAACAAAGTTTTAACCTTTACCCATTCAATTAATGTTAGACCTTAAAAGCTCTTCTCTAAGAAGAAAGGCTTTACACAAAAACTAGGAAAGATGATATTCATATTCCTGACATTCTTACATATTGAAAAAAACAGCCCTTGAGGTTTTAGAACACACACAGAACAAGGTTTGATCAACTAATGTAAAAACTCAGAATTTTTGCTTATGTAACTGAAACGCATTTCCTTCGGCCATAAAAATCTGCACCATGCAAAGGTGGTAGATCTTCATCATTTCATTGCCACCTCCGTTCAACACAAATCCAATTCATTTTTCACTGCCTTCCAAAGTAAGATAACCTGAGATTTTCCCCAAATGCTTATTTACAAAAAGAAAATCAGACTTCAAAATAAAAGCCTGACTCGCATTAATTACTTATGCTTGTCTTCTCTCCCACGCTTCCGATAGTCTTCTGGACCATGTCTACAGCAACAACTGGAGACCTCTGTCTTCTGGACTTACCATAACAGTTATTCTTTCTATCTTGCACGTGAAAGAATGTATGGCCTTGATGGCAGGTGCATCAGGAAGCAGGCAGACATACCAAATGCGTACCACCAGATGGCATCTTCAACCAGCTACATTTTAAACAGCTCATGCCTTCAGAAAGAGGTCACGCATTTGGTATAGTCTTCGTGTTCTCAAGCCTCGAGCCTCTACAGTACAAAAAGCAGAAGCACTTTTCAACACCTACACTAGCACCGATGACCTGAAAGTTATTTTGCATTGCTAAAATGATCACTTTACTGAAGATACATTTGTTTCTTCAACAAGGATTCAGGGAGCCATAGAAGTATCCTGCACCATGCTTGTCTTCTCCCCATACATCTCCTTAACGCTTGTTCTCTAATTTTACAATAAAATCTAGGTGCAATGCTATTGGATTTCCACAGAGGGACCACTGATTTACACAGGGTTTAATTACATTCAGTGCTGTCCCTCTATATTAAAGAGCTGGTTTCAGCCATAAATAACCTGTCTGTGTGTGTGTGTGTGTGTGTGTTCAGAAATTTAGCAAAAAAAAGAAAGTTGAGCAATTTACCTGCAATAGCACATACCTTAATAAAAACAAAGCAACAAAATCCCAAACAAACCAAAAACCCCAATCCCCAAGTAATTCTAAGAGAATCAGTAGACTACAAAACTATTTTTAGTCTGCTACAATCAGTCATTAAAATAACAAGTATAACATACAAAGCACCCTCAAATCCTTAACAATGATTGCTTTATTGTGCTTAGAGAAACACCTAGTCTCACCTCAGCGCCGGCTTACCATGCTAATCTCATTTCAAGCAAAATTTTGATGAAATAGCTATCACCTGTCCTATGCCCCAATAATTAACTGCAGTTTAGAGTCACATATTTTCATACTTGTTCAGAAGCCAAAGATGAGTTTCTCCTCAAGGGAGTTTTACCCTTCCAACTAGTGTTTTTGAAATTCTTTGGGGAAAAAATATAACCTAGTTTTAAGTATGTATGCTGACCTGAAACACAGTTTTTAGGTCTACATCTCTTTACTTTTAATTGCGTATCTGCTCTGCACTGAGGCTAGCTTTTTCCTTCTTAAGTCTGGTAAGAGGCAAAGGAACTGAAGTGGAACAAAGAAGCAACATTAGCTTTCATAATTTATTGTTCCAGACAACTGCGAACTATTGCCCATGACAGAAAGCAAGCCAAGCAGAAAGAAAATGGAAGTGTTCTTGCACCGCCACTTCGTCAAAGGCTGAATTCACACAACTGATTTCTCTGGCTGCCAGCAATGCCCCCAAACCACATTGCCACCCCTTAGCTCTTGGGCTGTATGTGCAGAGAGCACCGAACACAGAAAAGAACATGCACCAAAGATGAGCTGAAATGTGTTGTGGGTTGTTGTCTTTGTGCTTTTAAGCTTATGGATTTAAATTATACTTAAAAGTGTTCTTTATTAATATGGATTAATAAAGAATAAATCTGACACAGTTCACTCAATTTTCTCTCCTTGATTATTCAGAAAAAAAATATTTTTGGTCTGGCTGGATAAACTCCTGCAGTGAACTCTCGCAATCAGTTAATTGCGATTTCTGAATTCAACCTATTTTGACTAAATCAAACCTATTGTGGTGTTTTCCACCTGTAAAGGTAAAATTTCTTGCAGAGGTAAAATTGGAAGAAGAGGGGAGAGCAAGAGTGACTGTCATTCAACATGGCAATTTTCAGAAGTAACATCTGAAAGAAATGTTGCTGATAACACCTACTGAACCAGAAGGATTCTCCGCAGTGCCTTCCTTTGTGCTGAGCACCAAAAGACTGGGTTTGATTCTTAGCCACAAACTCTTACATCGGAGCTTAATCCACTGCCATTGTGTCCTTGGGTTGTCTGCTCTGAAGACAATGATGTAGCTGGATCCAAAAAAACTTCACAAAAAGGAATGACACTTACTTAGACCAAGCAATCCACAAGGTTCAACACAACTGCTGAGCTCAAGGGATCATTTATGCAATAAATAAAGGGAATGACAAAATGTCATAGGACTTAAGATTCCTCTTGAAAATTTAATTCTCGCTGAATCTTCATCAGAAGATGAGGAGCAAGATCCTCCTCACTTGTCAATATTTTCTCAGGAAGTAATCAGAATCCCAACTGACATCAATACCTCAATTTAAACTAGATTTAGATGCCCAAACCTAAGAAAGCAAGAAGCAGAAGCCAACACAGTCGTTCTGGAGATAGCAGCAAGGAACCATTTGAAAATCACCGTTTAATGATTCGATGCCCTAAAAAGGCACATAATGACACAATGAAGACAATGTTATGGCTTGATACACTACAAGTCACATACACTATTGCCACAATCCCCTGACACGTGCCAAGTCTTTCTGAAATCAACTGCTGATTGAAAACATGCTCCTGTTCAGCACAATTAATCTTCACAATTGGTGCATTTATTTAGAGAGCATGGATCTTATGAGATTTTTTTTAAACTAATCAAACTGTTTTGAACTATAGCACTTTTTTTTTAATTTAGAAAGGCAAAATCTTTACAGAGTATCACAGACACTTGGAAATCATTCTATAAATGTTTTTTCTAAATAAACTGCACAAAACTAAATGAAGTATCTGTCAACTCTGGTAGTATTTTCTAGAGTAACTAAAATGCTAATGAAAAAGCATCCAAAGACAGGAAGAAGTAGAAGAACCCATCCCACAATAACATCATCTATAAGCATCATTTCCAGCTTCTAATGCTCTCGAGTTATGCTCCTCCTAAGCGATGACAGGTAATGTTTATAATATCTCTTAAGAATGAACCTGCTAGTTATCTCCTTTTCACTTGCCAGTGCTTCACAGTCAGGTTTTGGTGAAAGGTTAGACACACAAACGTAAAGCACAGATGAAGACAAGAGACAGCTGGTGTTAGCTCCAAAAGCACAGCCAGACTCTAAACAATGAGGGCACACATCTGTACAGCCCTTCCCAGATCAGATGAACACAGTGGTACCTCCAAGTGGCAACGATCAGATGACACAAAATGCTATTTGTCTCTATCTCGCTATTAGTCTGCCCCCTCACACTCCTCCACATCCTTTTCTTCCCTCCAATCGCTGTTCCCAGCTTGATTTCTACCCTACGGCTGCAGGTACAGTGTGATTAAGACAGAAACAACCCCCCTTCCAGCCTCAAGCACATATAAATCCTCTATTATTTCACACAAACACACACACACACACACACACGAAGTGGGGAACGCCGGTTCGTGCATGACTGGTAGATTTTTGTGTTGCTGAAGGGGGGAGGCAAACATATGCTGGAATTTCCCTATGCCCCCCTCTAGGCCTTACTCATTTCAGTAGCTCCTCCATCCAAAACGGGGGAGGCAGGAACGTGGGTGGCTGCGATTTAAGCAGTGATCCCACTGCATTCCCACACCCCTCGCCAATACAAACTACAACTTAAGATCGAGTTAAATTAACCTGAGGCCAGAATGAAAAGGAGGAATAACTAGGCAAAGCTAAGACAACATGACAGGCAAGAACAAAGGATCTCATTCTTTCTAAGGAGGATTACACAGTGCAAACATCAGGGTTATTCTCAAAAAAAATCCAAGTGTCAAAGGCCCAGAACTGCCCAGTTCTAACTCGAGCTGTGCTACTATATGTGCAATATAATGTGAATATATAATTGCAAAGCAAATAAAAAACCTGATTTACAAATTTCAGAAAAATCTCCGAGAACCTACAATAAACACCACTGCTACGATGTACTATGTCTTCTTGGAATTGCCCTAGAAGAAATGCTAACATGCTATACTGTGCCGTCAGTATTTACATGATAAAGAAGCACCCACACGCTAAATGAATTACGGTAGAGCAAAGTCCTGAAGACTTCGGCATTTCCAAGCAGTTGTTTTTGTATTTTTGCTGGTGGTTATTTTTTAATCAATGCAATTTCTGTGCTGACTTGAAGCCCAATACATACTTGATCCTCTATTTCACAGCATCAAATTAAGCTCCCTATCCGAAGGGCATCTCAGATTCCATGATTTCACTTTGGCTTATTTGACTGCAATTTTTGCACCAAAGCAAGTTAACTATAAATGGATTATTTATAAGAACAAGTAAGGTAGTTGTAAAGAATACAGTCTGTAGTATCCACTGTCTTGGCAATAATGATAGATTCAAGCAGCTGCTACTAGAAAACATCAGCTCTGCCAAAATGTCAGATGCTAATGTCTGAAGCAGCTCAATTAAGCTACAAGATGCAATCACTTTGTTCTCCCAGGGATGCAGGCAGACATATTTCAATCCATATCTTGAACCAACAGAAGCATTTATGGAAGGAACAGATTAAAAAAAAAATTTTAATACATACAGCCTTACATCTTTACCTTCTGTCAGAAGCCCCAGGTTTTAAGCCACAAATGACTTGATATATCATGAGTTATCAATAAAACATGAAAAATAGCTGGAGCACTGTCAGTTTTAATCAGCAATCCAATTAAAGGATCCAATCAAGTTCACTTTAGCTGTTCAACAGTATGTTTACATCAGATTTTTAACAGGAGTTTAACATGCAGGTTCTCTGTATTTCAACAACATATTTAATAGTGATATGTAAGGGAAACAACTGTTGCAACAGCAAACTGCGCTCATGAGTACGCTGAGAAAAGAGTATATCTAACACATCTTAAAAAATTATGGCAAATATTTCTTCATGAAGTCTAATTCATTTATTAAGTCAGAGACACACCTCCCTTCTACAAGCAAGTAAAAAGAATTCGACTATCATTTGTTTTCGAGAAGGATGCAAGAGTAGATGGTTTCGGTGATACTTTCTCTTTCCTCCTCTTCCACGGTTTCAACTTGTTCCGTTGAAATGTCATATTATTTATGCAAACAAGATCGTGAATGGATATTTAAGAAAGAAATAAGTCAAAGTTTATTTCAAACTAACATTTACCTCACTGCAGCCAAAATTAACTTTCCTATGATGAAGCAGAATTAACTGCAGGCAATTTATTCTGAGAACGAGGATAATTTGCTGAAATGTGTCCAGTTCGCAGGTGTTACTGGTCCACACGTGCAATGTATACCACTGTGATGCAGAAAGTCAAACTGGTTTAGATACACCAGGAACTTTTGGGACTCACACACATTTTAGGGCTAGAATGAACAAAATACCAGCATGTTTTCAGAATGACTAGCAATACAGTTAAAGCAGCTAAAGAAGTTGCTCACAACTGAAGGGTACCACTACTTGGCTGAGATACAGAAAAAAGCGTCGTACTGAAACCAGCACACTGTTTGGAGGGCAGACCCCATCACTTACTTTTAGTATCACAAGCAATATTAAAGATGCTTTTTAAAGACAACTTTAATGAGTGCATTATGGCAAAGAAGGGAAAAGAGTAATTCTTTTGTTTAACACTTACCTTCAGAAGCTGCAGCATCTAGACTTCAAATCAGCATTAGAGCTTTTAGACTTGGGAGTCTGAAGACACCAGCCACTCAGGATTAAGTTTTACAATTTGATCATGCAAATGCTTTTTTTGCGACACATAAGTAAGTATTATAGTTATAACAGTGTCCTGGAAATTCAATTTTCCTCAACAGTAATCATGGTATATTAGGTTTGGAGTATAAATTAAGTTACTTAAGTGTGAAAGTATGGGGGGCTTTGAGCACAGGGATTTGCGCAACCTGGTCTAGTGGAAGGGGTCCCTGCCCATGGCAGGGGGGTTGGAACTAGATTATCTACAAGGTCCCTTCCAACCCAAACCACTCTATGATTCTATGAAAGAGAGAAGTTTTAACTAAAATTGCTTTTATTGATATATTAATTGCAGACAAACTTTGATGTTGTGCTAATATAGATAGATCTTACAGTACTTGTAGGCCCCTAATAAGCAATCTTCATTATTTTTCATAATGGAATTCTACCTTAAACTGCTTCAAAGGTAAAAATCAGAAAGAACTATTTTAGTTTGACTCTCCAATTGCATTAGATCATTTACATGTCTGCTACAGTTTGATGCCAATTTTAAACATTATTGCCTTTTCACTATAATGTGGGCATGAATACTTGTGTTAGCTTGCCTTAGCATTGATCACTTTAGCTAGAAATTCTCGATGTTCATAAAGTTTTAACTTGCACAATGCTAGAAACCTACTAATATTATTTTATGCTACCAAACAAGAGAAACTGGTCAAAGGAAAAGGTATGTGGAACATGAGGAAACACTCAGGCTCAGGAAACCCTGCCATCCCATGGAATAACGTACCAGAGGATATCTGGAAGCCTCAAAGATCATAAAGACACATGCTGGCAGGAAAGGGCTTTCCCTCTATAGTTTTTATGGGCCTACAATGCACCAAAGGTTTCCGAAGGTCACCAGAGCTGCTGCAGTTGTTCCCGCACAGGCTATCCCCAGGTGCCTACAGCCTCTACCCCACCATCAATATAGAGTTCAAATTGCAAAAACTCTCATCGTGCTCACTGTAATACAAACACTACAAGCTATTCAAGTACTGAAGTTGTATTTCCATACTGCTGCGACACTCAACCAAGCCAACAGAATTTTTTTACCCAAAGACATTACAATGAAACTGCAAGTGGGTGTATTCCCCTTTAGCATGCACAAGGTTAGTACTTCTATACCTATTGGAGATACACACGCACCCTACCTTGCCTTATGCGATGCAAAGGGAATAGCAAGGAAGGCACTGCAAGCAACAGTGGTTGCCTTGCATCTATCATGTATGTAAACGTGGGAGCTGCAAAGAGCAGGACCAGTAGAGCAAATGACATGGCCAAGGAAAAGACCTGCAGAGACCAAGACACTTTCCCTTTCTTTTGTAAAAATTTCTCCACTGCAACAATAAGCTTTTTTTCTGTCTTTATCCAGTGATCACCTATTTTCACATACCAAGCTGCAGGCACCTGTCATTTCAAGAAGCTTTGAACACAGGATAGCACAGTCAGGGCTCTCTCAATCAAGCATGTGAAGGTTTAGAACAAGAGTATATGCTTGCTTTACCTATTTTCATTTTTTTCTCCATGAGGGACTGACCGATGCTGCCCCCTGTGCCTGCACATGGCCTGGCTATTGTCGCCACGCCAGAAACTGTTGTCATTGCCACTGCTGGTGGTGGCACTCATGCAAACAGAATTGAGAACATCTGTACACAGGCAGCTGCCTGGGTAATGTTCATGCATTACATATAAGTACCATATGCAAAAAAAGCACAGATTTTGAGAGATGTATACGACTTACGCTTTTGTGTTCTCAGTTTATTAGAGGAAACTCTCATTAATAACGAGGGCAGAGACTAAAAGAAGCGCACACTGAGTACACAAAATGAGAGCTGTCATATGTTACAAGAAGAAACAAAGCACATGTTAATTACTTTTAAATAGATATCAACACGGGAAAAGACTTACCTTAAAAACACCAACACACAGCTCTTACAAGCCTATTCCTTGTGTAGTCATATGTGCACGAGATATCATACTATTTTCATTCAGTGTCTGTATATCTAACAATATCCTCAAGAAACATAATCCAGAAGATAAAAGCAAAGACACACAATGATAGATATTCGACAAACATACCACTTAGAGTCCTAGGTCTACCCTGTAGCTAAGTATGTTATTTAAGGAGGTATAAATTAAAATCACAGAAAAGTTACGGTGGGAAAGTTGTCTAATGCAACCTGCTCCGCTCAAAACAGGGCCAAGCTGCATAGCTGGAATCAGATACTTTGCTGTTTAAATCACATTCTGTAATATGACCTTTGGGTGGTTGTATTTTAATCCCAGTCTCTCTTGTAGCTGGTAATTTTTGCAGATGTTGGAAAACAACAATTTATCATGTTCCAGAAGTGCAGGTTTGGTTGCTTTGAAAAGGACCAGTGAACTGAGGCCCATTAATGTCAATAAATCATGCACCTAGTAATTAAAGTGAACACCACAAATGTTGGCAAAAAAAGAACTCCATTTTTAGGACATGAGAGAATTAAGTTTTCAAGTACAACCTCTCGCATATGCATTACACTACAAATTCCTTAATTATATAGTCACTTTCTGCTCTTTTCCATGAATTGGACAGAATAAACCATACTCAGGCAGCGAGCAACTTTCAAGTTGTGTTCTCTTCACTTGTGTGAAATATGCTTTAGTTACAAAACTTCTACAAATATTACTCTGAAGATGGTATGATCAGCTTACTCAAATACTTTAAACGTCACTCAGGATATCAGTATCTCACGCCTTCAATTACTGTCTTCAAAACACAGGCAAGATAAAGCATCCATCTGACCGAATGAAAGCGAAGCAAGGCAACGTTGCCATCAAAGGCTTTACCTAAATTTGTTTTTCTGACATAACACATTCAAAAACCCAAAGAACTTATAATTTTATGGATAATTCTATAATATACAGAGGTATACACATATACCCATGTACAGAGAAAGCTACCCATGCACTGAAGTCAAAGGGACACATGCTTGGCATGCAGTTAAGAGTGTTCAGTACTTAAAACCAGCAGATCTTAGATCTGGAAGCGAGGGCCCATAAAAAACAAGCAGGTAATTAGTCAGTCATCATGCAAAGGGTAGTGTACGTCACTTGCCCAGAAACGCTCTGTATAGTAATGAGCCTACATAATCAGGCTACATAAAGCTACCCAGGCAATTTGAAATCTGGCATCCCCAACTGCTCTTTGGAGCGTGACTTCAGTAAATATTGCCATCAGGGAGGTTCAGAGATATACTTCCTTAGCCTTCTAGAAAAAAACAATTAAAAATGAGCCAATTTCTCCATGTGTCACTATACTGTTATGAACATAAAACAGGACTGGAAATTCTAAGGCTGCCACAGAGACATCTTTCCTCTGAACGCTGAACAGCTGTAGTGTAGTGGTAGATCAACCTCATTAAACCCACAAGCTTAAGACGAAGACCACATGGCTTCCAAGGGAAGAGGGTATAGATGAAGAACTTGAGAACAATCCATCTGTGAAAGGCGGCTCCCTGTCCTCTTGCCGTCTGCCCACTCCCTGGTGGGTGAAGGCTGGCGTAGACATTCCCCATGGTGCTGCAGGTGACTGGACAGCATCCTGGTAGCCCAGGGTGCCTGGCTCGTGCCTTCCCCACACTGGAAACCCAGATGACCCCACAGCCCTTGTGCCAGCCCCTCACTGCTGCCAGTCAGGCAGGAGACAGGAGACTGGCAACTGCTTCTAATAGAGCTGTCGCGCTGAAGCCAGGCCCAGTCCACCACGTGCCCCTTTCCCTCCCAGATGGGGTGTCTTGCCCAGCTAGTCCTAATCCCCTGTCAGCCTCTTGCTCATCTTCCTACTTTGCCTGCCCAGCCATTCTCTGGCAACCTCTGGCTCAGCCTTTTGGTCATTTTCCTTGTCTCGCACACTTTTCACCTCTATCACATATTTTTGTCTTCAAGTCAAGCAGCCAGTCTCAACCACCTCCTTGTCATCTGTTGAGCAGCCCAGGCCCTCTCATAACTTTTCATCCCTACTTTCAGCCTTCCCCTCAATACACTCACTTTTTTGACCCAATTCTCTCCATCCTTCCAAACTCACATTCACAAGTCAAGACAAAGTCGCCTCAACACTTCCCAAATGCAAGAAGAGTCTGACAGCAGAGGACTTGGAGCCGCTCCTTAGTTCAGGCTCTGTTCAGATTCATATCAAGCAAACAGCAGTCCTGTGTAACAATTGCAGGAATAGTTCACCTTGGTTGTAAGCCAGAACTGTAGCAAACTAGGCATGCATGTGTGTAGCAAACGATGAGAACTTGAGCTAAGGTCGCAATGAATTCATCAGCAATTCTTCAAAAGGCTTATAACCTTGCCAAATTCTAAAAAAAAAAAACCAAACAAACCAAAACCCAAAACCTCAAAATGACAGTCACATTGGTGCTTCCAGCTAACCACAGAGTAAATTTTGTACATAAATGTAAAATACTGCATTCCACATTAAGGCTCTTTGGATGCCTCCCCGCTATTATACAAATCATCTTCTCCCTCAGATCCAGGTCTTCTATGTACCCACTTTATTTCACATGACTTTGCTTATAAACAGAACTCTGATACTTTTTCTAAGGACAATTATCTCATCCCTTAAAATAAACAAAAGAGAAATTTCAAACTGAGGGATATCTGCGTGAGGCTTTAAGAAAAAACTTTTCATGTGCTTTAATACTTATCAACTATATCACTGTAATAATCCACAGTGCTCTTACTTCAACAGTTACGCTCTTCTATCTCGCTTCTTTTTCATGATCACCATCTCATTAACCAGCTACAGGGATACATTTCTAAAAGAGTAATGCATCTCCCACAACAGATCCCATATTAATGATGTATGACTGTCACTTCAACAAGATTGCTTGCCATGTCTAAAATCTACAAACTGTTTTCTTCTTCACTATCAGTGGTTTTGTTTGTTCTTCCGTACATTTGAAAAAAGCTTTCCTCTACTCCATAGTTATTTCTTGATTGCCTGTATACCTTGCACATCATCGGTCAATTGATATTCTCTTTATCCAGTCACCTGCTGTCATACTACTTCCACAAAGAAAACTGTCAGGCCCACAACAACATGCCTCACAAGCTTTCCCAGCCTCCCCCTCACAATTCATTTTTCTTCCTTCTTTTGATGATCACTTTCATAACTCCAGCTTTCATGTTTGTTCATATAGAACATTAGCACTTCTCAGCTACCCTGCTAACAAGAATTAGGAGCCCAGCTTAAAAGAAAGTAGCTACCAGCCACCCTGAAGAACACTGCAGTATCACAATCACTGCGTGAGAATAATTTCAAAAGCAGGAACAAAGCAAGATGTAGGCCCAACTGAAAAAGGAATCAAAAGACTTAAATTATACCAGTGTTATACAATGGGATAACCTTCTGGAGATTAATCTCTAAAATATAATTCAGAACAATTCCTATACCTGCAAAAGCATTTAAGAAATAAGTTTTAAAGAGAAAAATTTAAGAGAGAGAGAACATAAAACATGGACTTATGGAAATCAGTTGGGACACAACCCACCAGACCCGTCCTCCTACAGTCTACATCTCTCAATGGAGTAAAAAAAAAACAAACAAAAAAAAAAACCACACCACAAAAAAACATACAAAATCCACAGAAATGTGGAACTTCTGCATGTCTGCCACTCAGTTATGGACACCAGTATTGCATCTCTATGACTTCTTTCATTTATCCTGAAGAATCAAAGAAAATGTCTGCAGAACTTTATTCTCAGTCTACTCGGTGGATCCTTTTATTTGCCCTATTTCCTCTATTCATCCATAAGCAGCAACATGATTGACATCATCTACATCAGAATTGTACAGCAGCATGACAAGCTAATTATCACATAAAAGATGATACACATGACCTCTCCAGGTCAAGCTACAATCCCCTATTTGGATGTAACTTTTAAAATTACAAGCTTTAATAACTTGTGCATCATTCTGGTCCAGATGCTATGCTCTTCAGTTTCAGAGAAGGTTTCCTGAAAATGAAGGTTTTGTTACTTCTGTGTAGTTTTTGGTGAATGCCACCAGTACTGATAATAAAGACTGGTAAGCCTTCTTCTGCAGCAGATGAACCTATTTTTTTTACTTTTGACAGGGCTCTCCAGAAACAAAAGTGACAAAAGGACTAGCCTTCCTAAACCAAGTTTTATAGTTTGGTTTCATAGTTTAAGCTGGCTGGAACTAGTTATCTTTCGCCCCACAGCTGACTTTCTATGCCACAGATCAATTTCTTGCCAAAAATGCGTTCATATCTGATAACAACAACAAAACAGGGGAGGAGGCACATTAGAGCAAGCAAATGCGTTCATAGAACAGACTGCAGTCGGAGGCAGGAGACAATTAGAGAAGGAAATTCAAAGTATAAGGCATTTCCTGAGGATTAATGAGTGGGTGGCAGTGTTTGATAGTCAAGGGCAGGATGGGTTCTGCAACCAGCACAATTCATTAATCCCCCAGGCAACACAAACTGGGATTCTGCTAATTTTTTTCCTTTTTGCTGTACTCGTTATTTTCCTTAGCGTTTAATTAAAATTTCCATTTACTCTGACACCACTGTTCTTCAGAGCCCAGCACTGTCTGTACGTCTGAACAGTGCTACTATGGTAAATGGCAGCCATAAAATTATGGAATTAACGCCTGGTACAAAAGGCCAGATAACTTTTCAAGTTTAAGAAAGTTCTTCTAATCTTCCCCTAAAGACAAAAAATGTTCTCTGCCTCAGAAACAGAAAGGGCTCAGCAGATGTGATCCTTTCCTCTAATTTACAAGCTGCTTGATGGCCTCCATTACCCTACTGGTAGCAGACAAAGAGAGAACCGAGTATTGGAGAGCACAAACGATTTTCAAGCTGCCTTTCAGCTGCCTAGGAAGCCACATACACTCATGCATTACATAACGTGTCCTAAACCAGCAACCATCCCCTCCATCATCATAACTCCATACTAACCAGTGACTGGTGCATCGATGTCCAGCAAATTTTTTTCCTGGCGAAGAATTGAAGCTCCCTCCGTTATTATTCTCAAAGCAACGGTCTCTTCCAGTCTCCCTTCTTTCATAAGGTGTGCCTTTAAGATATCCACACGGGGTTTTCCATCATTATCAAACACTTCCTTAGCTGTGAGCCGGTGACTTGGAGGAAATGGGACAGCTGAGTGGAAAAAAAAACATAAATATCTGGTCACTTTTTGCAGTAAAACCTCTGTTACTGATAATGACACATTTCAAAACACATCCCTGCTGCAAAACAGCATTAGCATGAATTTTCTATTGCCTCTTGTAATTTGTGGTTTAAATTGTACATATATTATCAAAGATAGCATTCATGTGCACGTATTCTGCAGGCTACATTATCTACGCATGCAAGAACAACTAAATCATGGTTATAAAAAATTAAGAAGAAGATTTAGATACTTACTGGTAGATACATTCAAACAAGCCCCCAGAAAGGCATGGGAGTATTGGGGAAGGAAGGGAATGGAGCTTAAACTGCTCTAGTAGCACTAAAGAACATTGATATAACGCTCCCTTCCATTAAGAGCATAAAATGCACAAACAAGTGCAATCTTTAATTTCCGTGCATGGACATGCATAGATACACTCCAATTAAAATGCTAAAATCCAAGACAGGCCTCCCTCTAACGACTTGGGGTAGGGGGATGGAAGATGTCTTCCCCATACAAGTAATAGTTCGCTACGCAAGATACATTCGAAGCCCATCAACACGCGCCTGAGTGCCAAACAGACCACTCCAGTGCAGGCAGGGCAGAGGATGCATCAGACTGAAGCTGGAAATAAATGAATAAATAGGCGGGTTGCCCTAGCAACATGGCAGCGACGAGCGAGCTGTGTATTGCCGTCACGTAAGGTCTGAGGCGTACAGCAAACTTCGGACGCTCCTGCTCCCACTCTCCTGGAGCCAGCTGGAGCGAGAAGGCTCGGAGCAGATGCTGGCAGCTGCTGGGATGAGGCCGGAGTGTTATCCCAGCTTAACCCCCTTTCCCTCGCAGTTCACTTGGAGCGGTGTCAGGCCTGCTGCCTCGCCAGCCGCCCAGGGGCATTACACCGATGCTCCCTGCCGCTGCGGCTGCGGGAGGGCCAGGCCAGCCAGGAGCTCAGAGCAGGGAGATGGCCGGCCAACAGGGCTGGTCTCAGCCGGCTGCAGACGCAGCGCAGCCCCGTCCCTGCCAATGGGCCCTGCCTCCCACCGAGCGCCTTGCCGGGACCTCCGCCACATCACGAGACACAAAACTCTAATGCAGCAGACCAATATGTCTGATAGCTTCACTTTTCTTCCCGCTTCACAGTCGGCGTACATCAGACACAGCCCCCAAATCACACACATCACTCAAAGCCCAAGCCAAGAACTCTTCACTTACACCACCGGGAGTAACAGAGCAGATAATGAACAATTTCACTTTGTGCAATTATCTTCCACAGACATTTTCAACACAAACATTTTCAGAAAATGTTGTGGGGTTTTTTTGGCTCTTTTTCCTTTTTTCCCGCCCTAGCTCCAGTAGTCCGTTCACTTGAAATAGTCCAGTGTGGACTAACGATCCTGGGTCTTTGCAATACACTGACGCCCAGCTGCTCTCAGACTTAAACATGGGACAAAGGGGGAGAAGGCGAAAGTTTATGGCATCCCTGACACCACCGGCATTCTCCTGAAGCAATGACACCTACAACCAACAACAAAGTTAAAATACAGCCCTCAGCTCTGGAAAGCCCTATCACAGAACTGTGATGGTTTTTCTCATCGACAAGAACTCCTAGATTGCTTTAAATTAGCTTATCTTTTGAATGGTACTTCTGAGGTAATGTTGAAGACCACAATATCATCTTGCTTTTCACAGCTACCACAGTTAAGCCTATCTCACGATGCTCACAAAAATTAGGAGGTTATATGCTTTCTGAATCTTTCATATATATCCACAGCAGGTCCCAATTCCTCAAAAGCAAGACTGCTATATACAAAAGCTATAAACAATTATGCAACACAGAAAAGAATAATAATTGCAAGAAAAAGGAAGGTGAAGGAGAACTCCACAGTTGCCCAAGCCTTTATCCTCCTCCTGGAGAAAAAAAAAAAAAAAAAAAAAA
>Ga0181612_148608_pt1 | contig 17223 bp, 8 predicted proteins | sample HoacroProtozoa21_FD_119630 | JGI IMG/M metagenome (GOLD analysis project Ga0181612, IMG submission 119630) | Hoatzin crop microbial communities from Cojedes, Venezuel. Combined Assembly of Gp0051906, Gp0051904, Gp0051908
AGGGATCGTTAAGACCGACTTCTCCCTAGAGGCCTTCTGTAGCAGCTCTGTCCTTGTTCTGCTCCCTGGAACACAACAGAGGTAGAGGAAGGCTCCAGCTGGAGATGGTGGCAGGGGCTGGCCACACCGCACATGTAGTTACATACATTATCTTCCCATTTACCTACTTGACACTCACTTCAGCTTTCAGTGGGCAGCAGAGCCAGGTCTTTGCAAGATGGGCACAGAAACTGCAATAAGGTGCAGAAGACACCCCACAACACTGCCACCCTTCTCCTCCCCACCCCAGAAGTATGGAAGGAGTGCAAGCTTGAGGTTTCTCCCTCAAAGGAGGGGTTCATTCACAATTTCTAGAACAATTAGAGCCCTTGCATTTACCACTGGAATAGTCAGCTAGTGGGTCAAAAATGTAGAGGCAGCACCAGAGTCATGAAGCAGGAGTTACTGGCAAAAGTTGTCCTGTCTGGAGCTGAGGGAGCAGCAAGCCAGCTCCTGCCTTGGTGTGTACCACAGGGATGTAAGGACAGTCTTTCCCCAAGACAGGCTCAGTTTAGACAGCAGTGGTGAAGAGAAACTAACAACTAATCCTTATTCACACGTAAGGGCTGGGGCTAAGAGACTCCTCTTGTTCCTCCTTTAGCTAACCCAAATCTCATAACTGAAGGAACATGTTCAGATACCCAGCTGCATTTTAACAAATATTACCTTCTTGGCCCAATATATTTCCACATCAGACGATCATCTCCCCACTGCAGCAGAACTGAGTAAGAAAGCGTGGCTGCTTTGCCTGTCAAGAGGGACAGCTGGATTTTGTCACCCAATAACACTGCACACAGTTACAACATGTAGCACTGACTTCAATAAGTCCTTTATTTTTAAATAAAGAAATCCCACTGAATCAAAGATAACAAAATTACATTTTGTTTTGCAATGACCTCCATTTTACACCACACAAACAAAAACTAAAGAAAAAAATCAAAGACACTGTTTTATATATATTTATATATATAATTTCAAAGGTAAACATCAGCAGATATAGAAAAATTGCATTGCTAGTTGCACATCATCTCCCCTGCAGCTGCCAGCTCCAGAGAATCTGACTCAGAACATGGCAGCAGGGAGGGTGTCTCAGTATACAAGCTTTTTCAGGGCAGCATTTAGAGATGGTTCCAGAGTGTAATTCTACCAATTTGAAAATATTTTCATAGTAAGCTGCTCACCAAGAACATTACAAGTCATTCATCCTGTTCTAACACAGCTGGATGGGCAAAAGGATAAGGGCACAGGTCTGCTCTTCCTGAGCTTTCCACACACCTCTTTTGTTTGGGATTTTCAGAGAAAGAGGTTATGTTATGCTTTCTCAAGAAGAACGTCTAGTGATCTGTCACTGGCAATTATGGTCAAACAGTCAACTAACACAATAAGAAAACATGCTCCTTTGGAAAGCTGCTGACTTGAGCTAAGCAGTAGGGTTTGGTTATATCAAATACAGTGGGTTTTGTTTGGCCTTTTTTTTCTTTTTTAAAAGACTTCCCAGTTGGCAGGAGCCATGAGAAGGGTCAACATCCCAGCAGAACTATAATGGAGATCCTAGAAGAAAGTTCCATATCTAATCAAAGCTCTTGCATGACCAGAGATAGACAATGTGAGCTTGTCATTCAGACAGAAGCAGAAAGGCTTTGTGTAGATCCACCTTGTGGGACCAGGCTCCTTACTGGCATTAAAACTACCTGGGTCAGGCCAGGCCACTGGGTGAGAAGAAAACCCTTTATCCATAAGTGATGCTGGGCTGGAGCCTTTGCAGAGTGTTACCAGACAGGCTTGAAACAGGCTGTTCAATACCAGCAGAGCCAACCTGATAAATGCTGCCCTGGATTGCAGTGTTTCTGTCCATTGATTAACCAGCAAAACCGAGAATACAGATGTTCAGAATAACCCTAGAAACCCTTTCACCATAGCGTGGAAAGCTAGCAACTGCTTTGATTCATTGATGGCACTTATGCTTAAGCTACCCCAACAGCTGAGAAAGTCCAGGCCAGCGTAACAGACACTCCCAGCAATAAAAAGGGTACAGTCACAAGGCACCCCTCCCCTGGGCTGGTGTTGCTCTGAGGCATTCTAAGCTTGGAGAAAACTCAGAAAGTCCTCACACCGCGAAGGGCTGTTTACTTTTCACCTAGAAGCCATGAAGGAGACACTGCTTCGAGTCACTGTGGCTCCATGACCTACCAACCAACAGACCCACCTAAGGAGTGAGGACATACGGAGCACGACTCAAGCCAGAAACAAGATGCTCTTCACTGCAAATGACTTACGCATGCAGCACAAGGCAAGGGCCTTTTCTGGTCTCCTGGGAAAAAGCTGTGAAGAATTTCAGTAAGCTCCAGACAGGCATAATATTTCTAGAAAAACTTGGAAGTAATTCAGGTGACTAAACTGTTTGGCAATTAAAATCATGAAGTTGCTGCTCTCTGCTTTTTCTTTTGCGATGTAGTTACTTCGGCAATCTACCTCCAGCTACACTGCCAGAGAGTTAACAAACATAAGAACTTTTAGATTGTAAGGTAACAAGTCACATATTAAGCAAAGCAAACCCTCCTGCTATGACTCAATCCCTGCTGCTACAGGAGCAGAGTGCTGAAAATGATCCATTGCTTATATATATTAAGCCTTAAAATAGACTGTAGCTAGTTGTAGGCTGCCCACGAAGGCCCTTTAAGTCAGCACACCCGTACAGTGTACATTGCCAGAGCTGTCTCACTACCTAGTGTCTGAAAATTCATTTACTAAAAAGCAAAGCCCCAAAAGCTCTGACAGAGCCATTACTGAAGTCTCTAGATATGCTGATGTCAAGGAAGGAGGAGAAAAAAAGGGCAAGGCACCACGTGTCAAGGGGCTGTGGTCTAGGAACTTGTGACAGACCCAGGACAGATGACACACAGGTAGCTTGGCTAAATTCAGTACTGGAGCTAATAGTTCCCAACATCTTTGCTTAATGCCCTGTCTTTGTAGCCTGTATCTTCATAAACAGGAACTGCAGAAAAACATTCAGGAGAAGACTGCAGGGAAGTTCAAGTGTCTGTCTTTACAGTACAACTGCAACACTGCCCGACCCACCTGAAAACACCTTCAATTTAGAACTTCACCAAGGACCATTAAAGATGCTGGCAAATCTGACACAGCGCAAGCTGCAGGTTCCTTGTGTTCAGTCAGAGCAAGTCCCAGCTGCTCACCTACAAGCTTCAGATCTCTCCAGACACTGACAAAGGCGATGGCTGGACCAGCCTAACCATCAAACAGTAATAGTTCTGCAACTTGCTATCTGATTGAGAGAGTCCTTAGGGTTCAAGTGCTACTTACATCCAGTGATGGGAGAGAGGTGTGTATACCACACCAGGCTGCCTGTGGAAGAGCTCTGATAATGCTTTTTCTAATCCCAGTTTGAAACTAAACAGAGCACATGCCAGATTCATCATGCTGTAATCTTGAACTGCTCTATCAGACTACACTGTAATGATATAGCAGTACACACTTCAACCACCTCGTGTCTTGACAAGAGATGAAAATGATGACTTCACCTCCAAGACTTAAAAATTCAGACTGCATTTAAGGTTCAGTTCACTGGGCAAATGAAGACCACCTGCCCACATCACAAGACTAGTATTGCCTCATTTTGGGAGAGTATTTCAGATTAGGACTGGACAGAGTCCCATGCATCTTGGGGTACTAGCACCAGGTATCAGTTGCCAGACACTGTCAGCAGCAAAATTTAATACAGGATTCCCCTTCGATAAATAGCTGCAGCTTAATTTTCTCTCCCATTTTCCCAAGATCTCTAAGTTACTGCTGCAAGTCTGACAACATGAGTCCTGCGATGAAAGCAGCAATTGGGTGGGATGGGGAGAATAGATTTTTTCACTGCGTCAACCTACAACAAGCTTAGTAAGATGAACCTCAGGTTTCACAAGCCTTGCACAAAATGCCGTGACAAAACCTCTTCTTCCCCAGAAAGGCTAGAATTAGTTGGTCAAGTCACAATTGGTTTGAACAGCTGCAGATGCAAGTGCAAAAACAAGTTAAAGAAGCAAGACAGAGACCCATATTACCTCTGCAGTTGAGAGTTTCAGAAAGTCCACAGCATTGGCACTTCTGAAGTATGAAGGCTTGGGCTGCAGAGCAGGAAGGAGTATTCCTCCAAAAGACCCTCCAACTTTAAAGGAAAAAAATCCCTATTTGATTAGACAAAGCTACAGCTCCTGCTGCTTTGAGAATTTCTCAGTTGCTCACCTCATTTTAGGAGACTTGCTTAAAAACAGGTCATTGATTGACTGGACATCTGCTGTAGTGAAATTGGTTTGAAATGAAGGTACACTTGATAAGAAGGTAGCTTCCTCATACCTCAGAAACCGAAAAACCCATTTGAAAGCCTAGTCCGTCAAGAATTATCTTCTTTACAAAATGGAAGGAGGAAATTTTTTTCCCAAGAAAATCTCAGGACAAAGCTCTGCTTTGAGGGACTGGCATGACTTGGCCAAAAAGCAGAGGCAAGACACTTGCTTTGCCTCAGCCTTAACCTTCCCAGATGGTACCAAGTCAGTTCTCACCCTCCTGACTTTCACGTTCTGGGCCAGTCAACAACTGAACTGTTCTGCCAGTCTGGGATCCTGGGAAGGAAGGCAGAGCTTCAGCTGCCTGGGGAGCTGTGGAAGAGCCCCTGCTTTTGAGAAGGCTCTCAGGTTGAGGAAGCCAGATATTTTGCTCTCAAAGGAGGTCAGACAGACACTGACCTTTCTTTAACAGCTATCCACATGTTGGGTCATATGACAGGCTCTTCACTTCAACAGCAGTATTGGTACCAAGGACGACAACTGTTCCTCCAGAGCTGTCTGAAGTTGATATTTATCTCAGCACAGCAAAGCTGGATTGAGGAAGGACACGTGAAGCACAGGAAGGGCAGTTTTATTTCCTCAAGGCAGACAGCCACGACCTATGTAAGTTACAGTTGTAGTACAGTTGAAGTAAAGTTGAAACACTTCTGAAGTTGTAACCCATGGGAGATAAAAACCATATCTCCCCCTACACACCTAAATTTACACTGTATCTATTTGATGCATACAAGGGTTGTTTACGCTCCACTTCTGTTGAAACGAAAAGATATTTAAGTCATATCCAATGAATATTACATGAACAGCTACTTAAGCAAAAATCTGAAATGTCTTTTATGACAGATTTTAGTGATATACAGATGCAGTATGAATAAGAGGATAACACAGAGACAAGATATCCATCAGCTAAGAATATCCTTGCAAACTGATGCCCTAAAATAGCTCTTCAGGAACAGCCACAAGCATGGCCAAGTCTTGCTATAGCTTTACTTGGTCACATCTTTTCTTTGATGAAAAAAGGAAACCTGGATTTACTAACAAGGAGAACGTGCAGGTATCCACAGTTCATTGTAACGGACCAAGGTGTCTGGCCTAAGGCAAATGAAATGAATTTCCTGATATGATAATGCACCTTTGCTACAATAGTTAATTATTGCTTTATTAAAACAAAAATCCACCTCTCCAACCTACTGACGTTCAGGGACAGGGCATTTCAGAAGGCTTGTTCCCCCATATTACCAGACTGAAGTCTTGCAGCTTGTTTCGCCCTTATGCTATAAAGTGCCTGGAACACAGACCAAGGCTGAAGCAATAAAGTGCTAACTGATGTGGCAAGTGTGACAGGAAAAGAACTTCACTGACACTGTGTCCTCAGGATGGATTAATGAGACTACAATATTGACAGAACAAACAGTGAGAAAAAAAATATTTTGACCACAAAGTTTCAGTCTGCAGATTGTCATGGGACAACTTTCCTTCCAGGGGATAGACTAGAGTCTTTAATAACAATCTTGGCACAGAGCAGAACAGCCACTTGAGGGAAAAGCACAACTGAGTAGGCATCTTTCCTGCAAACAGCTTTCACACTTCACTTTGCATGTTAAAACTAGAGGATGTCTGGGTGTGGAAAAGGAATTCAAGTGAGGAAAAGCCTAGTGTCTTACTGGAGCCAGTAATCCTACAGCGTTTACACAGATATGGAATTGGTTAGCAATGCAAAGATATCACTTCGGTTGCACTGGACTAGAGCCTTCCAGTGCCTGATTAACTGTAAGGCAAGTCATGTGTCTGAAAACCATGCTATGCTTTGAAAGCTAAGGGGAAGAATTTTGGTATGATTTACCTGACATAAGGGGACTAAATCTAAATAGATACCTTCCCCCTCAAATTAATCCCTAACAGAGTACATAATTATCTATGAAATATTCTTAAAAACAGATTGAGCTCACAGAAGGATCCTGCAGATTCTTAATCATTGGTTTTCATTTGGAAGCCAGAGCCAGCTTTAAAAAGCCCTGGGTCAAACAAACAAACAAACAATCCAGTACTAAAAAGGATGACTACATTTAAAAAGAGGCAAAGATGACAAAAAGGTGACTGATCTGGTCTTGGTGCAACAACATGTTTACATAGAAACTTTAACACGACACTACTACCAGCCTGCAGCTTTTCTCTACTTGGAGTCCCAGCATAAAGACACCCCAATCCACAGATAGCTGAAGCACAGAAAAGTTAAGTATTAAAACTAATTCACTTGTGTAAGTGCATTCCCAGGAAGTAAAAGCTCCCTTGAGATGGTGCAAGGCTGGAACTCTACTTGCAGTCAAGCATCTGTTTTTCCAAGCCACATTTTAGTGGCTTACAGACGGAACCGCTCACTGGCTTGTGACTTGGTGCAGGGTGTTTCCAGCACCGGGACAGAGGAAAACAGTCATAGTTACCCTGTCATCTACACCTAAGCAAACGCTGCAGATCAAGTTTCTGACCTGCAGGTGAAGAGATTTTGACATTTGAAACTTCTGCTGTATTAAAGCAAGAAGTCTTTAGCTCAATAACTCGGTAACAAATCACAGTCAACAACCTAATTCTTCAAGCAGAGCAGTAAATTACAAATCCAAGTGACTACATATGCAAAGATGCTCTGACCAGATATTAACCTCTGCTTTAACTCCACTTTGGAAGAAAACATTGTGATCAAACCCCAGCCATAGAATATCAAGGAGAATGGAAACCTGAAGCAGCAGGTGAGGGAACAAGATGTTCCCAAAGGGGGAGATATACTGAAGTGATCCAGAGTCTTTAGGTCAATTACTCCTGGCCAGATACAGCCTGCTCTGTGTCCGAGCAGTGAGACTTTGTCTTCTCCCACTGGCAGATGGCATTGGCATACTGTACCACAAGCTTATCCATCCAGGTAAGAGGTTCTGGGAATAGTACAGACCCCTCAAAAAATCCCAGGTGGCCTCCATGAAGGGGCAGCACATGCATGACATTTTCCCGTTTCTCTGTAAAAGAAAGAGGCACAAAGTTCCAGAAAGTCAACATCCTGGAGCTGAGAACAAAACCAGCTTAAGTTGTGATAATCAACTCTATCCTTGGCATAGCATCTGAACTAAAGGCGCAATCGTGTAGGAAGCAGAAATATGGTGACAAAGGCCATGGCAACTTTGAAGTCCAAAGCACACAACCTTACTGCTTCACAGAACAGGACAGTCTGCAGGAACCAGTCCCAGCCAGTACAAGAAGGCTGCCCAAGAAGTGCTGCTGACTGGGCCCTTCGAGCAGTACCTGTATTGCTACAAGAATGATCATTATTTAACGAACGAACATCTTTAACTGATGTACACTGGAACTAGAACTGTTAGCATCACGTTGAGCTGCACCAAAGCTCTGACAGCACATCAGCCGCCTTGTTCCATGTACAGTAAGGAAATCCCCATGCTTGCTTCTTTTTGGAAGCAGCTGTGGATAAATTCTTTGCTCACAGCTTTCAACCAGGGTAAGAATGAAACCGGCTTCCCTCCCTGTGCACCCACTATTTGGGTGATGAAGCAGCAGCCAGCTCCTTCTTCTGAGCTTCTAAAGGTAATTTGCCTTTTTTTCCTTGGCTGAAAATAGACAGCTCACAGAACTCCTTTCAAGTGAGAGATCCTAGTTCAGTACCAAATAACACAGCCATACTTGTGCCCTCCCCCCCCGCCCCCTTCACCACCAAAGGGGGCTGTTCATCTGTACTTGATCAAGACTATCACTGTAATAATCCTCCTTTCTACTAAATCCCAGTGAGGAATGAAGACATGAGGAAGCATTTTTGCATTCAAGACTGTAACCTGAATGTAACCTGCTGGCTATCAACCCAAGCCAAAACAGCAGAAGGTGCCTGAAAGGACTCAAGTTCTTCCTGCTCAAGGTTAACCTTGTTAGTTCTACCAACTGGTGATTTAAAGAGGCTCAGCACACCTCCCACAGGATTACAGATGTAAGGAGGCAAGTCAAACTGCTTTGAAATCATGGATCATGATGTGATAAGGAAGCTGCAGGTACACAGATATGCCCAGCTGGAGCAGACTGCTTCAACGTACCTGAAAGAGCTCTTGGAATTGACAGAAGACTCTCATGCACAAGAGGGTCATCAGCAGCATTAACCAACAGAAGAGGAACGTAGATCTGCATCAAGAAACATGGCAGAAAAGGAAAAGCAGCCCAGTAAGGGGCTGGTATTTAAATTTCAGTCTACCAACTGTAAAAGCATCTTAGCTTAACTCAATTAAGACATCTTATTGCAGAATTGCTCTGTACATGGAGAAGCATCAGAAAAGCAGAAATCGTCAAAATTTAAGACTGGTGCCTTTTCAATCAATGGAGTGCTTTGCAGCACTTGATTTCCCTCCCCCCCCCCAACTCCCTCAACTCATTTGTATGAAAGGGGCAGGGGTGCATCACAGCAAATACAGATTGAGTCACAGATCTTCCCCATTCTCAGAATTCAAATAGCTACACCCTTTTTTGCTCTGTATTGCTTTGCACATCAGGCAGCTAGTGCCAGCTCTGTTATGGACACCTTGGTTAAAGTCCAGGCAACTCCCTTGGAACATCTCCATCCTCTGGCTCAGTAGATCAAGGAGGAATTAATCTTCCAGCTCCACTTCTGCAAAACTTCGGTCTGCTAAGCATCTGCCTGCCAGATAGTGTCCTGCGTTCTTTTCCACAGTATCCAGTAAGTCTTTCTTCCTTGAAACTGCAGGGTCTGTGACACCACCCGTTTCCCACCTTATCCTGATACACTCAGAGCAGTTCAGGTGAATGCATGGCTTTACCTAGATCACTTGGGTGCTGCTACCTGTCAGTTGCAAGCTCTAAAGAGCCCAGGGCACTTAGCCCCAGTATTAGAGGTAGCAAGAACTGAAATCCCACTCCAATATGATGTGTCTGATTATTTCTGAAAATCCTAGCTACAACAGCTATGTCTAGATATCAGCAACAGAAACCACAGTGCATTTTCTCTCCATCAGGAAAATGAAGGTACAAGAGCAGTCTCTATTGCAAGAGCTTACCCTATGCAAGTAATGCAGGCAGCTTTCCTCTTCATAGTATTCCTTTAGGGAACTGTAGCCGTGGAACTTCCTGAAATAGAGAAGACTGTCACTGCAATCATCTGCTTCTGGTACCCACGTGACTCTTAAGTGAGGACACATATGCAGAGATAGGAACGATGCCTCAATTTTCATGGACAATGCTTTTTTTCTACCCAGCGTCTCTGCAACACTGACCTTTGGCAGCACAAGCCTTTGTGCTTTCTGTGCTTACTCAAACATTTTGACATCATGGGCAAGTTAAACATGCAAGCTGAAGTCTAGCAGCCTTCAGGGCATTTCTTTTCAAGTATCCCACTTCACTTAAGTAATTATACATATCGAAGAAAGAAAGAGTTATGAAGTTGTTCATCTTTACCTGAAAGCCTTTTCAAATACAAAACCACCACAGTTTACAAACCTCAAACATACTGAACAAAAGAGTCTGCCTACAAGTCACCCAGAACTGATTGTGGTTCCAGTTCTTTGCCATATCCTTAGTACCCCATCCCAAACCAAGAATTCAGTAAACCTATACTCAAGCACCTTTTTTTTTTTTTCTGATGCAAGAGATAACATCTCTGTTGGCCCAAACTAGAAATCTAGGCCTCAGGCATGAGCGATGAGTAGGGAGATTTCCCTAGGAACGGCTTTTAAAAAGCAGCCAGCAATACTCCCAGCCTGCCAAAAGTGTTACAGCTGGACAGCCGACAGTTTACAGCTTCATTTGGGAAAGGTGTCAATGCCTGATACAGAACATGCCATGGTATGAACACTGCCACTGAAGAAAGGGCTGTGTTATTTTCAAGGACGCAGGCAGTAACAGGCTACTGCTTAATAAAGCAGAGAGCTTAATTTAGGTGTTAGTATGACAAGTAAAAAAGGTTGTATTCTCAGTCAACTCTAATGTTTATTGAGAAGGCAGTAATGGTTCTTGGGGAGAAGGTTTTTTTTTCAAATTCAAACAGGACTACGGACATTCATGAGCAGTTCTGAGCTGATTTCCACATTCTACACTATCTTTTGCTAGAGCTTGCAGGCAGAGCTGACTTCTTCCTACATTACTGAAGGCTGCAGGCTGGGATTTACTGATAAATAAATGCCTCCTGGGTGACCTTACAGAAACTGTGACTGTCAATAGTAAGGTTTTTGTTCCTGGTAAGTTTTATTCGATATGAAGGCAAGGAAGAATTTGAGGTTGTCAGCACTGTATTTCAGCAAATTCCTACAGGCACAGCAAGGGGCATGGAAGAGCAACACTTGAAAGAGAAGGTACTTTTAGAGATCTACACAGAATCAGAGAATTGCCCTTCATACCTCATAATGTTATCATCAATCTGCATGAGGGATGTTGCTGTATAGAGTTTGCTCAGATCAGCATCTGATAGGCTTTGTGGCCTCTTCATGTTGTTATCTCCAAAAAGAACTTGTCTGAAAGAGTAACATCAAGAAAGTCATCCAAATAACACAATAAAGGCAGCAAAGCCATGACCTGTTCAAGGACAACTGAGTTTACCAAGTCTGACAAGATAAGACTAGAAATAAGCTACATATACATGAGGCTTTCGTGGGAACAAGAACAGCTTATTTGTCCACTTCCCTTTGCAGTAAGGCGTAATAGAAACCCTAGCAGCCTCTTTATAGAAATAAATTCCTGTTATACTGCAAAACTGCATGGGGGGGCCTCTAAAAAGCATCTTCCCAGAACAGACAGCACTAAGGGTACTTGGAACAGAGGCTACGTGTTAGAGGGAGGGTCCTTTGGCTGCAGACCAAACCCGTGGGTGGCTCGGGTGAGAGCACTAGCAGTCCTGGGCATAGCATCTCCTTCACCATCTGGTCCTAAAGTCTTCCCAGCACACATATTAGTTTAGCTCACACAGCAGTAATTACTTGGGGCATTACCTTAGCAGAAAGCTATTTACTATGGACACTTGTCATAATTATTGCCCTCAGGAGAGGATGTGTTTCTTTACTAGAACAAACTGCTCCCCTAACAATAGAACAAAAGCCACAAGTTGGAAAGGGATTTTTATTCCTTCTCAGGGGCAGCTGTGGGGCAAATTAGAAGGGAGGCTAGGTTTGATCTGGGGGAGCTGCCTCAGAGCACAAGTGATTACAGGAAAAAGTTTACTTAAGACTCACCTTCGAGCCAGCACGGACTTTTTCTGGGTTATGAATTTAAGTACCTTTTAATGGGGGCTTACCTAACTTTACATGTTAAATTTGGTCAAGTTGTCTAAATATTTGTTAATCTGGAATGAATTATGTGGATCATCCTACACGTCAGCTGCCCTAATTGCTTCTACAAGTGTTTCATACTGCACAGGAGTGTAAACAATGAACCAAAAGTTTGCAAGTGACACATGGTCTTAATTGGAATAGTTCTTAGATATTCCCCTCTTTTTCCCTTGAGTCAGGCAACTTCAAATATACACAGATGAGGTACTTACACATTTATTGCCCTAGAAAGAAGTACCCAGACAACTTCTGATGGAGGAAACAACAACATTGAGCATGTCACCTGTTTAACACACACATTCCTTTGACATGAACACACCATGGATCACAACAGCAGCACAGGGATCCTATAAGTACACTTGCACTCCAGGAAAAGCAAGACTAGTATTTTGCTGGCTACATACTCCTTCTAGAGGAACAGCTAGAAGCCAGAGCTACAGTTGACTATTTGCTTATTTGGTAAGCAGCAGCCCCATACAGCAGATCTTGAAGAGTAGTCCTACCTCAGGTAGGTGGCAGAACAAGAGGCTCCTTGAATAGCGAATTCTTTGGCTAGAAGTGAAACAGATGCAGAATACTCCACTTTGAAGGCTAATTGCAATGTCTTCCTCTGCACAGCTACTTTATTCATTGAGTTTCTCGGAAGGCAAATAGACAACAAAGCCTGCTTTCTCCTAACAAGATCAAAGCTTATTTGTATATTTTATAGTATATAAATGAGATTGACATGGGCTCCCCTTCTCTGTTGCTTCATCTAAAGACCACCAAACAAGGAACGGGTTCATAAGCTTTCAGAAGTCCTATTTTAAAGGACCAAGAAGGCAAATCCAATACAGCAACTGACCCAATCAATACTATCAGCATAAGTGATGTACTGCAGTACCTGTGAGAAAGGATGATCTTCTTCATGTTGTCTGCCATGAGGAAGTTATAAAATCTTCTACATTGATCCCACTGCATGAAGGTTTCCTGTCCCCTAGAAAAAACACAGTGCAGAACAACCAAAGCTGTTAATGGCGATCTTGAAAGATCAGATTAATTCACTGTAACATCTTACAGCAGCCTAGAGGCTATGTAAACAAATCCCCAGGCCTCCCCTGCCACAGCTTAACCTTTTCCAGGAAATGACTTCCACTTTGATGAAGTTTGGTAGTATCAGAAAACAGATCTGCAGTCTCATTTTGCAGAATGCAATTAGCAGTTTTGATCAGAGCATTTAAGAGCCATCAATCAAGATTTGCAACACTGATAAGAGGATTTTAGTATCCCTCTGCATAAATTGAATGTAATTTACCTAATAGGACTACCAAGGAGAGGACTAAAACCTGTTGCTGAAAAGTGTTGTCTGTTGTGTATATTAGTTCTGCAGAGGAAATAATTTGTGCAGATGTTTCCAACATGTGCAGACACTATTACTGTTTTAACTTCATTGGCAGTAGCTGTAGGAATAAATAATAGTTGCAGCTGCAAGTGGCATCTGAGTTGAAGTCTTTACCTATTCTCAAAGCAGAATAGCACTTCACAGCTTATCTGTTGTTAAAACAGAATTAAAGTCATCCAGACCTCTGCAAGCTCTGCCAGATACCAGCACTCCTTTGCTATGCAGGGTCACAGGCAGGTTATAGCTTTACTCTTAGCAGGGTTTGCTGTTACTGAGGAAACACACTATCATTTACCAAGCAACCTAAGAATGCTGGGAGCAGTTTTAGCTACTGAAGTACCCCTACCATTTAAACATTAACATACCATGAGAACTGCAGCGGATTTAGCACGACCTCCCAAGCCACCACCTGCAAGTCCCCTAGCAGTGCAAAAGCAAGCTACATTTTCTTGTAGTAAGCCATGCTGGAGTACGGAAATTTTTTTTAAAAACTCCTTATCTTACAAGATGTCTGAAGTTGAAGCTACTGTACTTCCCTGCAGTTCCTGTGGTATAGAGCAGTACTCCTAATATGAAGGGCTGCAAGCACTGAAAAAAGGCAGCTTCCAGTAATTTGAGCACTGCACAGGTTTCAAAGCTGAGGACTCTCCCAACAGCCTGTAGCTATGATGAAGATACATTCCACAAGTTCAACAAGCAGAATCAAGCCTGTGCAGGCAGAGGTTAAGGAATAAGGAGACGTGTCTCTGTTTAGCCTCGGGGAACAAATTCCCCAGACTCTGTTAATTCATTTAACTACGAGTCTCATATTCTTCTGTCAGACCCTAGTATTGCTGCTACTTTATTATGCCCATCTATGGGACTCACCCTTAATGCCCTGGAAAGGCTTTCATATTTCAGATCCCTGGTTCACCTTGCTCACCACCACTTTTTTTTTTTCACTTCCTAAAGTTATGAGGGATAAAGGCTGTACAAGCTAATAAAAAAAGAAAATGGAATTGCAAATTAACTAGTCATGTCTACCTGGGTAATTCACTTTCATGTAGCTCAGAGGAATGAGGCCAGTTATTTTAACTTACCAGACCAAACCCAGGAAGGCTCAGGCTTAACCGTTTCACCTGGAGGTGCTTTGCAGCTCCTCCCTCCCACTTCTATAACCAGAGGGGCACAAGGCCCTCCCTGTCCTGCCTTTTGCTTAGTAGATATTTACTGATGATGTTTCACCCTAGCTCTCCAGCTAATTAGCATTTAAAACAGAGGCAGATATTAGGTAGGGAGACTGCTGATTGCCCAGTAATGCACAGATGTTTTGTGACTGGAGATGTGCTAGTAGATGTTTACCCAGCAGGTGGAGTCAAGAGCTCAATAATCCACACAACCCACTGAAGACTTGCAATAAAGTCAGACAAGCAGATGTTCTTTTTCCACACGAATATCCAAGTGCAGTATTGTTAAACAGGTTGTCCTTGCCCTGCTATTCTACCAGCACATCATGACATAATATTACAGAAATCATCTTACGGAACAGCAAACAGCATTACTCGCAACATCATTTTGGAGACCAGAAACCCAATTTTGCGTAATTGCAGAAGATGAACCAAGTGGACCACAGCCAGATGTGGTTCTTGCAAACCCTGTCTGATGGCTGCAATTGAGGAGCTGGCTTCAAAAGGATGTTCTGTGCTCCATGCCAGAATCCCAAGACAACTAAGAACATTTTACTCGAAACAAATCAGAAAAAATGTTCCTGAAAGCACGTATTCAAATTTTAAGGGCATGAACTTACAGGGACCTACCAGTAGATTATACATGGTTTTAACAGTGGTCACATCTGATCTCAAAAGATATTAGGTATGCTGGAATATTACTGAAGTGCATATCAAGCTTTTAGTCACACCTTCATGCTTCCAGAAAAGTTTCTTATTTCCACCTGTAAAAGCTTAACTCATAAAAGGTGTCTTAAGACTGCTGCATATCAAACTGGTCCCTGTACAGGCAGAGCACCAGCAGCATCAAGAGACTTTCAGCTACCTTGACCAGGCTGGGAGGCCAAATTCCATTGCAAGCCTCTTACAGGCTGCCACAGTTTCACTATTTTTATCTGCCCAAAGGATCTTGACCTAAATACCCCAATTTCAACAGCCCCTTTTGCCTTTCAAATAGTCTCAGGGCTCAAAAGCAGAGTTAAATTACTGTAAAGTCAGCTACATCTTAGCAGTTGTCCATATGTACAGACTGTAAAAACTGAAAGCAGTAGCTTAGCCACTTACACTATTTTAATCATCATTAACTGTGCATATATGGAAAGTTACTGCACATTAGTTGAGCCACCTATTTTCAAGCAGCAGTTCTGCACCAAGATCCTCCATCAGTAAATGCAGCTGTTAGCACAAGCTGGAGCCGTTACAGCTCTTGTGAAGTGCTACAGCCTCAGCTTCCAGCTGGGGAACCACAGGTTAAGGTAAATTTTAGGCAGTTTAGGGCTATAAGCCTTCTCCTCCCCACCTTCCAGATTGTATAACACAGTTGCAAGTGCCTCTCCATCTCCTCACCAGCCCACAGCACTGTTTCAGTGACACACTCCAAGAGACAAGCATGGCCTGACAGTGTACAAGCTGTGCGTCTCTTTGCAGTCTCCCCAGGTAAGATCTGCCTGATGAAACTGCACATTGAAGCCAGAAAAGCTATTATGAACCAAGGGATACTTCTCAGAGTGATGAGAAAGTGTAAACTATTGCTTGCAAACCTGGCATCACCTCAGCAGTCTGTCATGCTGCCCAGACTGCCTGGGTAATTATACCAGGACTGCACAGGGATTGCCTCCTCTCAGGATGCTGTAGCAACAAGACAAAGTTAGGCCAGCTCACATGCACAGACCAGATGCTGCCAGCATGTACCTGGCCAAGTACAAAAAAAAACTTACTTGCGTTGTTGACGGAAAGCTTCTTTGTGCTGCCAAACCAGCAAAGCTTTGGCTGCTCCTTCAGGCAGGTGGCGTCCTGCATGCTGCAGTCTGTCAGACCAGTTCACCTTGGCCTTCCACACGCACCCTGCTAAAGCTCTGCCCCCTCCTGCAGCCCCAGAGACCAGCACAGAGAAGTCTCCAGACCCACCTCAGCGCACTGTAGCCCTGGCACACACTGACGCAGCACAGGACTCGCTCCTGGTTGCCCTGGCTCTCCCCCAGGTATTTGCACACGATGTTTCCACCCAGGCTGAAGCCCACCACAACCAGCTGGGTCAGAGGATAGGTCTTCTTGATGTAATTAACCATGGCACCAAACTCCCAGGTGCAACCTAAAAGTAAAGACAAAGTCAAGAATCATCTTTTAATAGACCAAGATTCCCACTTCAAGCTTCAGTTGCATGATTAAAGTTCAGCTTCTTACCCTTTCTGACTTTACAACAACTTAAGGTTTTAAGAGCTCTGATTCACATATGTGTTCGTGTATCTGTTTTATGAGTTCTGTGGACCTTAGCTCATGCCTAGTTCTGACAGAGTGCCAAAGTAAGATGAAATTACTTGCTTAAAAATCATGACAACAGCTAATCTGACAATCAAAGCTCTGCCTTCCCAAAGCAGCCTAAAAAGCAGAGTCCAACAACTCTGGGCTTGACATTACCAAGAACAGCGCACATCGTTACCCCTCTCAGGCAGTTTGCCACTTCTGAACTTAAGCGGGGTGTCTGGAAAGCAGCTTGCTCCTTCGCTTTCAGCAAGACTGCTGTGGATCTTTGACTCTATGCTGATGCAGGGAGGGATGGAAAAGCAAAGTCAGGACAGAGGTCTCTGGACTGTTGCAGAGTTTGACTAAGCAGGTGCTCTCTGGAAGCAGAGGGAAGGGTTTAGGCAGATGCAGCTAGCCCTTTTCAACCGCTGAAGAGGTAAAGATACTGCAGCTTCCTAGAAGACGTATGGGTACCCCCTCTTCAAAAGACGGGGTAAGTGACTCTATACAGAACTGTTCCACTCTCAGCTAACACCCACTTGCATCCCACAGGCTGCAGGTACTGAGGGATCCAGTTTCTGGCGGTACTGGGTCTTCAGATTGTTCAACAGACTTAAAGACCTGCACACATGCAGCATCTGAGTACCTACAGCTATGTCTCCTGCCTTTGAGTTTGGGAAAAGGGAACGTGAAGA
>Ga0181612_155167_pt1 | contig 17221 bp, 11 predicted proteins | sample HoacroProtozoa21_FD_119630 | JGI IMG/M metagenome (GOLD analysis project Ga0181612, IMG submission 119630) | Hoatzin crop microbial communities from Cojedes, Venezuel. Combined Assembly of Gp0051906, Gp0051904, Gp0051908
AGATTGGTCAGGCATGATTTCCCCTTGGTGAATCCATGCTGACTACTCCTGATAACCTTCTTTTCCTCCACTTGCTTGTTGATGACCTCCAGGATAAGCTGCTCCATCACCTTTCCTGGGATGGAGGTGAGGCTGACCAGCCTGTAGTTCCCTGAGTCCTCCTTCTTGCCCTTTTTGAAGATTGGAATGACATTGGCCCTTCTCCAGTCCTCGGGCACCTCTCCTGTCCTCCAGGACCTCTCAAACATGATGGAGAGTGGCTCAGCAAATGATGCATGTGCTCCTGCAGAACGAGTGGTGATTCCACCATGCTTCAACCAGCCCTTGATTTTAAGAGAAGAGAAGAAAAAGGATAGTGCCATAGTCTGAAGCACCCATTTTTTTCTCATCCCCTTTTAAAAGGACTGGAACAATTGCAAGTTACACTTTTTTCCCCCTAAAACAGGTAGGAGTTTGATTAGCTCCAAGCAGTGCCTGGAGCTGAAGTCAAGTGTGTGCTGCCAGTTTCGGCCTTGACCCTTCCAAATATGAAAACCAGTTCTCCAAGCTGGTCAGTCAGTAACAGACTACTGCAGAAACCCTAAGTGAGGTCATTCCGGGTGATATCTCTGCCAGGCTCTGAGATCAATGGGGCGACAAATTTATGTTATTGCCCATGTATTTGTCATCTGCATTGTACAAAAAGGCGAGATTTCAGATAAACTTCTGTAAGTGCTCGGTACCACTGGGTTTTTGGCCCTGGAGCAATTTATTAAGCTTGTCACCAAGTTGCCCTGTGATGCATCATTAAGTGGAACTGTTCCGAAGTCATGCGGGGATTCCCTCTCTAAATATGCAGTACTATAGCATCTAGAAGCATATCCTCGTCCTTTCAACAGAGAAAGGGCCAGATACAGTTGTCCAAGGAGTATCACTGCCAGACAGTCTGGCAGTCTAGCCTGATTTCCTGAGTGTAGTTCAACTGTTGCAGTGACAGCCAGAAGAGGAACTGGACTCAGTGCCAAAATTTGAGCCATTTGGAGAAAATAAAAGTGGTGAAGGTAGGGCACAAGCAAAGAATCACATCTGTAGCTCTACACACAGCTCCAGACTTAAAGGATTTTATCGCATTACCAACATCAAATTTTTATTCTGTCGAAGTAAACAGCCAATCAGATTTCATGCAGTAACTAGAGAGCTGTTGTCCCCATACCCAGATGTGCTCGTGTGTCACTAAGTTGGAAACACCTGAAACCTGTGTGAGCTGCATCCGTATATTCCAGAAGTTGATGGCTGATGGTCACAGGCTGGGATCAATTTTTTCTCGTCTCCCTGCTGGGAATCTTTGTCATCAAAGTTTAGGCTGGGTCTGGAACAGAACACCGTCATGTGAAACAAGATCAAGGCACAATTTAAAAGTTCCTGAATGATGATTGCCAAAGTCTCATGCTGCTGCTCTCTGCCCAGTTTCACTTTCAAGGACTTTGGGAACAAAATAGTGTTTAAGAATTTCAGATGCAGACTACACGTAGTTTGGTACAAGAGAGCACTTCTCCTCTCCCACCCCATGGTGCCCGGCTTGCTGAAGCAGCACTGAGTTGTAGTGACAAAGTGTTCTCTAGTGCGCAAAATTATGCTCTGGTTCAAGGCTGGAAATGTTACCACTTAGTGTGAACTGAGCATCCACCTGTTTATTTCTCCCAGAAAACTTTACAATTCACTTTCAAACATACAGTTGATGAAGGAGGTCCTTCTCTTCACAGTGACGGCTGACACAGTCTCTCAGGAGACCAGGGCCACCAGCACTCCCATTCAACAAGTTTGGCTCTACCTTAACTCCAGCAGAGCACTGTGTGGCTCTGCAGGTGGTGGGCAACGACATCATGCCGGGAGCTGTAGGGACAAAAAAGCAAGCTTCATGAGCCAGAAGGACAGGAACAGGGATCAGTCTTCCTCTGTAATGATGGTACCTTCTGGAGGGCAGGGCAGATGTGGTACCAGTTATCCAGCTGTTTATATATTTGGATGAAACCCCAGAAAGGATCCTGGATATCAATATCAGAGCCTGAGTCTACTGTTTTGCATATAAGTGCCCTGACTACCACACTTTCCGAAATGCCCATACTCTCTGATTTTGCCCAGAGTCTGAAGAGCTTTGCTATGTAGTGTGATCAAGTCAATAAGAGGCATGGACGCTGACCACATCCAGATTAGGGTTTATGTTGTAGATTTAGAAGAAGCTAGTAGAAGGAGTTGTTTGTAACCACACAAGCTGAAGAAGGAAGCGGCCTTGGTTTCTTACTTTCTATGTTGCCACTTTGGCACTTTCAACTCTGCTTACTACAAAGAAGGGACTGTCTCCATCCTTGCAAAGATGGACTACCTTTCTGTCCAGTGAGCAAGACACTGTGCTGTGGATCCAGACTGCATGCATACATATATATATGTGTGCGTCTGTATCCATGTGTATATGAAAATATATATGAAGGTATATTCCTTCAGTTTTGCCTCAGTTAAACTCTGTTGAGCGACACGGTTTAAGACCTTCCATTGTGCTTAGTATTTCCTAATGACAAGACTCTGATGACTGCTACTGAAGGTATTATGTCTCTTGTTTGCACCTGCCCTTTTGAGGCCACATCCAGCTCTGAGTTTCACCCCTAGAGCCAGGAACCCTGGCAGATGCCTTGCAGAACTTTATTTTCAAGTACCTTTATCTTTTATTGGAACCAGACCTCAGATACTGAAACAGACTTATTGTCTGCTTCTCTGGTAACCTAATGCTATGAAAAGTTAATTAATGTGTAATGTGATACAGGGAATTGTTTATATACTATAAGGAGCTGAATATCACAAAAGGTGAAAAGAAAGATGTGTAGAATCATAGAATCATGGAATCATAGAATCATAGATTAGTAGTGGTTGGAAGGGACCTTTAAAGGTGATGACCAATCCCCCTGCAGCGAGCAGGGACATCTTCAACTAGACCAGGTTACTCAGATCCCCGTCCAGCCTGACCTTGAATGTGCTTAGTTTTGCACAGCAGTATTGTGTACACCTGCATTTGGTGGGGAAAAGGGGATTAAAGGTTTCTCACAGTTGGGCCACATTCTTTCCATGATTATTTAAGCATTACTTGAATCAGATATTAGCTCACACAAATATCCGATTAGTGCAGCTAACACTGGCATGAGGCAGACGTTCCCTGTGAGGTCAGATTTGTTTTGCGGGAATCAAATGTGCTTATGAAAAGCATTCTGGTCCACCAGGGGAAGTTTTAAGTGCTTTGATTTCTTCCTAGATCTTTTTTTCTTGGTTAAGAATGGTGTAGACGTCACAGGGTTTATGAAATGACTGAATGAAAAATTCTTGCTAAAGTAGCTGTATTGGCGTGTAGTGTGGAAAATGCGATCTTGTAGGCAGTTTATTCTCGTAAAAGATGCCAATACAAAGGCTGGTGTTTAGAAAGATGATGTAATGCTGCTAATAAAATACTTCCTTTTTGGGTATGAGCTGCATGTTTGTTAGGTGGCTTTGACAATCTAACTTCTTCAGTATAGAATAAGCCACAGAGAGACAACTGATCTGCCACACAGGTTGGTTTTTTTTTTTTTGCCAGTAATTCCTTGAATACAATACCTAGTGAATCTAGACCAGTGTTTTAGTGCAGACTGAGGACACATTTTGAAGAAAATCTCCCATTTGTCCCTATGTGCCTTTCTCTGGGTCATGGAGCAGCCTCTAAGGCTGCAAGCTGTGCTGCTCTTGGTTGAACTAAAAAAAATGGTGGGCTTCAGGAGAGTCTTTAGTGTGTTCCAGCCAGTTGTGGGCATTCAGTCCATGGGCTGAGACTAGAGCTACCTAAAGTATTGCTACTTGAAACAGGGATAGTGTGACCTGCAGATCCTTAGCACCAGCTGTTCCACTCTGCAGATTCACTCCTATTGTATGTCACTTCTTACTAATGCAGATGTGAATCAGGTTTTGGAACCAAAACTTTGGAAGGGAAGGGAAAAACATGGTGTATTAAAGCATTGCTTTTTCTCATCCCCACTTGGCTTCAGTGTTGGGTTTTGTCACTCAACAGCACAGGCATTTTTGTCACTTAAGATTAAGATTTGCAGAGTGATTACACTAGCATTAGGTCTTTCATACTGCATTTATTATTTCATAACAGATTTTAGTTTCCTTTGCATGAGTAAGCAGAACAGCATGACTCCTTGTCTCCCTCCAGGACTTACGGCATGAGCTAGAGAAAGGCTGATGCAACTGAACTAACAATATTTTGACTTTATTGAAGAGTCCTCTCTGTGTGGGAACAGAGATCTGTGATGTATGTGGTTTGCTGTTTCAGTACTGATTTTCTCTTGTGGCTAGCACAGGCTGTCCCCTAAACATAAATGCAGAGAGAACACTGTAGGTGTCCCCAGAGGAGACTACAGAGCAGAATGGTCTAACCTGCTACCTTTCCTGCCAGGGCAAGACACTTTATTTTGATTATGTGTAAGAACATTTGCTGCTTCTGTGAAATGGTATATTGTATCCTGATTAGAAAAATAATTTTGGTTTAAAAATGGAGCACAATGGCCAGTTGTGATGCGGTTACCACTTCTACTTTTAGAAATAAACAGCCTGGAGAAATGATTTAGGTTACACAAGCAAGGCAGCCCAACGGGTAGGTACTCTCATGGTCACCTTGGAAGGACCAGTACTGAAGGTAAGATTTCAGGCTCCAACTGCCAGAAGGCTGCCTGATCAGGCTGGCTGAGCTCCTGTCAGGATCAGTGGGGAGAGACATCTTCAGAAGTCAACGTGCCCTACCCAATTGTCTCAGTGGACGATGTACAGTGCTCAGAAGATGTCTCTCTTGCTCTCTCAGAGATTATTTTAGACTGGGTATTTAATATTTGAAGTGTTGAGATGACTTCCACCCTAAATTTCCATTCCCTGTTCTGCCTTCTCCTCCCCAGTGTGCCACAGCAAGATTTATGTCCGTTTGTCTGCCAGACAGAATCCCATTTATAAAACCAAGATAAAACACCCTCTCTACCTCACAGAACAATTTTTACAGTTAACTTCAGCAAATATTGTTGGTGCTCAAATTCTTTGCTATTGAAGACAGAAGATCCTAAAAGATCCTAAAAATTGTCATTATGAATTATGTAAGTGAAAACGTTTGCACATTTCATATGACCCTACACTGAAAACATGATTTTGATAATTCAATGACAATCATTTCTCAAGTATGTTCTTGTAAAATGTCTTAAAAAGTCTGGCAAACATAAAGTACAACTAAACAGCTTTTCTGTGAGGTACTGAAAAATCTGTATCTTTGGGCTGATTTTACACAAGGGTTAACTAACTCATAGGGCATTAAATGATTTTGTTAGAGAGAGGCCAGACTACAATGCAACACAGGGCATCCTGATTACAAAAGCCATTACTGGTTAGATTGCTTGTTTCGACCAGCGCAGTGAGAGAATGTCCTAGTGCAAAGAGCAGTGTGGCATTCTCAGCCTGTCTTTTTCTCTCCATCTTCTCTTTGTTTTTCTTTTGAAACAGAAAGAGAGTTTGCAGTGAATTGCTTTTGAAAAAATTGAAGTTCTGCAGAAGACTGTAAGCTGAGGGGAGCAATTCATGCTGCAAATGGAAAAGATCTGATGTGTGGTGCGTTTTTTCTTTGAAAAACCCAGGAAGGTGAAAAACATGGTTCCTAGGTGCATTATATGCTTGCATGGGACTACCTCAGATCTTACAGGTGGTTTTTACACCAGCTGAAGTAAATTTTCTCATTTTAATCACACTGTTTTGTGCTATGGTGAACTAACTACTCACAGCAAAAGCAAATCTAATCAGCATATGAAATAGTTCTGTTCTGAGCTGCTAGGAGCTTGAGGTCTCTTCTTTCTTTCTGTAGGGTTGATTCTGTACAAACCTTAGCTTAAATATTTGCATCTATTCACCTGTACATGTACTGCTCTAATATCAATCAGTATGGCATCTGAGGATCTTCACCTTTCTTTAGGTGTGTTCTCTTTCAGTGTTTTTACCACTCTAGATAGTGTGCTATAGCAGTGCACAAATTAGACAGACCCTTGCATATTGAAATAAAACTGTTTGCACTGCCTAACTACAACAAATGAAAAGTTTGAAGAGAAAGGTGATGGCTGTCGCCATCCCATTTCCCAGCCTGTCTCTAGGTGGTGGAACTGCCTGGGAGTCCTATAGGCACCTAGAGCAAATACTCCTAAATTATTCCAATTCGAGCTAGGAAATGAAGAGCTGGGAAGTTAAATGTGCTCAAATAAGATGTACTTAGCTAAAAAATTGTCAGTCTGCAATTCCTTATCCTCTGGAGAACACAGGGAGAGAACATCCAAAAATTTCATTGCCCCAGGGATCTCCAAACCTGCATGATGTTGAGTGATGCTTGGAAAAAGCTGGCAGTAGACCTGGTTCTGGATGACATCGACAAATATACAGGAGTGGTATTTCTATATAATGCTTTCACTTCTGTCCTTAGTATCCTTTGGTTGGTATTATTATCTTTTTAGTTTTATTTTGAACATTGCCAATACAACTAAGAAGTGATATCTGGAGAAAGGACACAGACAGATTCTGGGCCTTACACTGATCTCTCTCTTCAGTTGGTGCCTTCTGGAAGGGAACAACCTTGTCATTAAGAGGCCACTGTCAGAGGTACAATCCCTAGACGCTTGTCGAAACTTTCCCTGACTGTTGCTTATTTCAAGAGCTTTGGCTTCTCCTTGCTCTAGAGCTGACATTCGGACATGAGTAATGACAGGCATTTGCTTTTCAGGTGAACATCCATATATCTCTGTCAGGGGACAAAAGAGCAGCTGAGGGAAATGGGATATGTGAATATTTACAGGCACATAGAACACATGATTTCCTCTTTAATGCTAATCACAGACTTGAAAAGACCAGACAGGTTGGCAAAGCAAAAGCATTAGTCCAGGTTTAGTATTTGGCTGACAAACAAATAGGAGGTGTATTTCCATTCTAATGTTTTCATTGACATTTTTAGTATCATCTATTTGGTGTTATCCTATTTTGATTCATAAATACTTGCTGACATATTTCAGCTGCAAAATATACTCTGTGTGTATTTTTAGAACGAAGTGACCCCTACCCTATTTTTTCCACAAGGGAACAGCAATTTGTAGAAGCTTTGAGTTTGTATTTACAGGGAGCTTTGCATATATTAATGTGTTTAAAATTAATGATCCTTTAATTAGCATGATAAACTAGAAAACTAAAGCAAACATAGGATGACCAAATATTCCTTTAAAATTGTCAGAACCTGTGAACCGTGCTGATCTGAGAACTATCGATGTTTAAAGTACATATTAGTGAAGATTACAAAAGCCTGCTTGTGACAAAAAAAAAAATCTACTCATTAAACTAAAAATAGCATTTTGGGAGTTTTTAAGAACTATTTGCATTTTAGAGAAAGGAATCCAGCTTGGAAATACTCTCATAGCAGAGTTTACTAGCTGGTTTGCCTGAGATTAGACTAATCAGCTGGCACTGAAAGAGCTGACATTTGGTCTTACTGATGCATTACAAAAGTACACTGTCGCATTCCCTGCTCCTTTAAGCTTTGATTAAGGTTTTTCACTGCTGTTGGGAAAACAACTTGTTACAGCAGTGAGAAAATTTACATTCTCTAGGTCCATGTGCTTGGATGTTGTGAACGAGAAAGGATTGTGTCAGGAGGGTGATCTGGATTAAAACAGGGAGACTTCTGCTTGCCAGCTCCAACACCACAGCAGGATTCAACTTACCTTGTGCTTAGTAAGCAGCTAAGATAAAAACGAAAGGGGTCTAGGAAAAAGGAGGTGGTGAAAAGAGAGAAGAGACTGCTTAGAGAGACTGGAGGAAGTTTTGCAGTTGACAACCAAGTGTGGGTGCGGTCAACATGCTCAAGGCCAGGCTTGCTTTCTGAGGGACCTGGGCAGCCTGGAGGAACAGTCAACAATGACCTAATGAAATTTGATAAGGAAAAATGTGAAGTCCTGCTCCTAGGCAGGGAGAACCATTGGCAGCAACACAGGCTGGGGGTGGACTGGCTCTGCTGCAGGGCAGCTCTGCTGTAGGTGCTCTTTGGGTTTGGTAGACGGTGAGCTGGGCATGAGCCAGTAGTGGACCTGGAGGCAATGAGAGGCAACAGTGGCCTGGGTTGTATGAATGGAAGCAGAGCCAGCAGAGCAAGGGAAGTGATTATTCCCTCTGCTCAGCACTTGTTAGACCATGTCTAGGTTACTGGATCCAGTTCTGGATGCCCAGTTGAAGAAAGACATCGATAAACTGAAGGGATTTCAGTAGAGGCCTCTATCAGCGGAGGGGGAAGAGCACTTGCCCTGTCAGGAGAAGCTGAGTGACTTGGACTTGTTCAGCCTGGAGAAGAGACAGCTTTGGGGGTACTCAACAGCAGCCCCCCAGCACCTATGGAGAGGATGGAGACAGACTCTTCAAAGTGGTGTGTGGTGGGAGGATTCTGAAATTGTAGCTGACCCTACTAGAGGTAGGAGGTTGTGGTAGAAATATGCAGTCCTTTGCAAACTGAACTATCCTGTGATTCTATAAACAGCAAGTAAGGGGAACATGTCAGGCAACTAAAATCTTTGTCTGCCAGAGATTCACATTCAGAAAAGTCTTTCCTAATCTGGATCACAATTGCTTTTTATGCACCAATGTGGCAGTGCAAAGAAGCAGCACAGTAGACAAAAAGATAGATTTCCTGGTGGATGAGCATTCAAAAAATCCTGCCATTTCACCCCATGAGGAAAGCAAGGCTTCTGAAGTCTCAAAAGTGAAGAAAAAAATGGAGAAAGTGAGAGACTCTAAAACAGTCGACTCGGCAGGGCAGTTGGCAAGGTTACAAGAGGTGCTCAGGCAGGCACAAGTACTCAGTCCAGGGACGGACTGTGGGTCTCTGAGTCCTGATGAAGAATAAGAAATGAAACTAAACCAAAAGAGCATTAGAAAAATACCAGTTGATTTTATTTGGGTGTGACAGAGCTCTTTGTGGTTAAAAACTAAAATCAGAAGGAAAGATAAAATGCCTAATTCAAAGTTATAAGCGAACATGAGTCACTTGCTGAACACCACAAAATCAGGTCTTAGGCTTGGAGACACTATTAAAATACAGTAGTTAAAAATCAGCATTCTGTTTCTGAAGGAAGTTGCAGCCAATTTGCTGATTAATCCTCCTTCAATCCTGTAGAACAAGTACTCTTTGGCCTACATAAAAAGCATCAGAGGCTAAAACTCCAGGGCCCTTGAATACATTTTTTAATGAAGCTATTTTAATCAGTGTTGAAGAATTAAATATATTCAGAGAGACTACATTTTGGGTGATTGGTAATGGGTGACTGAGCTTTTTGTTTTGTGTCACTGACTTGAATACTGCCCAGCCCTGAAGTGACTGGAAATCATCACTACTATCTGCTGGTTTCAGTCCAGTTTCTAGTGGACAGGTGTTTATACTATGAAAAAACATAATCACCATTGACACTAATTTTTATCTTTGTTGAGAATCACAGCAGAGAGGCAAATATTCAACTGTGCATAACTACTGGAGAGCTTTCTCAGAGACAGAAATGGAGTACTAGAGTAAGACGGAGACATCACTAGAAAATACTCGTGGCCTGTATGTATATGCATATATACAGACACACACGTACATATGCTCTACTTATAATCTGCCAAGAGAAATACTTTCTTACCCTTTAAATTTTACTTTTGTCCAAAAATTCACATTGAACAAAAGGCCACATAAAGTTTACCTTTCAATTAAACTGCCTTTCTAGCGTTCATTTCATCACTTCTGCTTTATCTAGTGTTATTCTCAAACCATCTTCTTGTACGAGAGCTTTTCCAAAGCAAAATCAGAGTGAAGAACTGCAACCCCACTCCTTAATTCACTTTCCTGCAGTCACAGAACGTGCCACCTCCAGATACCCACTAATGCACACAGCTTCCCCCATCAGCTAACTGCTGCTTTGTGTAAGAAGGGTGTTTCAGAAGGAGGTTGTTGAGTAGGCGCCTGGTTATTGGATTAATTTCACACTTTGGCAGCCATATCTGAAACTGCAAGGATATACCTGGCTCCTGGATTAGCAATAGAAAGGGAAGCCAGATCTTTGCACACCCCATCCCCACATGACGTCCCAGCTGGCCTTCCAGCCTTAGGTACAGCAGCTGGTAGAGGGGGTTATGAGAAGGATAAGGGAGGCTTGTGGCAAAGAGAATTATAAGGATAGTTTTCTTCCTCTTCTTTTAAATGAAGAAGTCGGGCAGTTGTTAGGGCATTAGAATGAATGATGTAGCCAAACATTTCATGATGTGGTCCACGCTGGAAATAGCGATGTTTCCTTAGGTCTTCTCATCTCCATGAAAGTGATACACTCACCTACTCAATCCACTTGTCACCCTATGGCCTTTTGGTTGTGATCACAAAAAATGTTTGTATGGTCTGGTGCTTATAAAGGGACAGTTTGCACAGGAGGTAGTAGGGAAGTACTTAGCCGAAATCTGGGGACATATAGCCAAAGGAGGACATGTAGCATTATGTATGTGAAAATGGGTTTGGGTTTTTTTTTTCTGAAGGTGCAAAGATTCCATTTGAATTGATGAAACTTGTTAATGAATTTACATTAATTGCCATAATAAGGATGCATCTAATTAAACCAATAAATATAAATATCTCCAGCCTAAGGAGATGAATTTTCTTATCCTTCTCTTTTTTTGTCAGCCTTTCTTTCTGTGGTTACCTTCTAAATGGGGCACTTGAGGGTGCCTAAATCTTACGGACCCTGAAGAATTTTTTTGCAGAATTCAGTTTCTGACTGCTGCTGATTGAATGAAAACAATTTGATATTTAGCCTTGCAGGTGCAGCCAAGTCTGTGGGAAATGAAATTTGTACTTTTTCTGCTTTGTCACCTGCCATAAACACCTAACTCTCATCAATTGGTGCAACAGGAACACTGTTGCCTGTCTTTGTCATTTGCTGTTAAAAACATAGCTTGGAAAACAAGTGCATTGTTACCTTTTCTTCGTCATTACATCAGTTGATTCCCAGATGAATGAGAAGTGTATTCAAAATTGTTCTGAGCTAGTTTAACAGCTGTCAAGAAATTCAACTGGACTTCTGTTGAGTAGTTTTGAAGACTGGCTCTCTTGTGCCTCTGTAAACCCTTTCACAGTCCTTATAACGGTATCCAAAATCCTGCATGAAATGGCTGTGCTGCCAAGGGGACAAGGATTAGAAATAGTTCAAGATTTTGAACCTTTCTTTGTTGCTGCTGTTGCTCATTGTCCCTTTTGGCTGTCCTGAATCTCTGTCTTCCAAAGTCATGGACTTGGGAGAGTTCTAAAACAGTAACAGAGACAGCTCATATGTAGCCCTCACAACCTGTAAAAGTTAGGTACCTCAAGGAAATTCATAATTTCTGGGAAAGCAGAGTGAGACACCAGCCCTCATCACTGGTGAAGCTGGGCCATTTTGCAGTCACAAATGAAAGAGCTCTGGGCCTGAAGGGAAGAGAAATGAAAATTAATTTTATAGCCTGGCCATGAGTGTGCCCAGAGAGCAAAAGGGAAAACCCTGACTTCCATGATTACTGGCTTCCTTAACATTTATTAAAAAATGCATTATATTTGTATTTTATTTTTCTGAAAAAATTGAAATGTTTCTGAGACTGACTTAAAATAATTGCTACCTTTTACCTGAGAGAAATCATTAACACCAAAATCACATAATTAGCTAAGAACATTTTAGGAATGAAGGGTTTCATTTGTATGTCCTGGAAAGCTTTCCCAGTCAGCTATAATACACGGAAGGGATAGTTCTGTCTAAAAACCTAGAAGAAACTTACTTCAAGGAGGGAGATGTGAGACAGTTTTGCAAGATTTGCCCAATTCTGCTTTGTAATGGCTGTAAACAGAGAAGCATTATTTTCCTTGCTCATGAAGTTCAAGTAATAAATGTATGAACCTGGGGTTATAAAATTCTTTAATCCATAGTAAATCATACCCTGTGCTCAAAAAGAACGTAATTGATCACCTGTAGAATTAAGTGGAAAGATACCCAAGGTCTACTGGGCTCCACTTCCAGCCATTCCAACACAAGACTAAGCAGATTCTTAACTGCAAGTCACAGCGAGAATCAAATTCAGCAAAGGGCCCTTTCTCATTCAGTATGAGACTTTTATGCCCTCTGTTCTTTTCTTTGTGTTAGTCCAGTCTCCCGCATTCTCTGCCTTTTTCTTTAACTACTTGAGTTACGATTCACACTGAACAGCACTTCCCAGTGGTTTCATCAAAATGAAACGGATTATGAATCAAATCACTTTTTATATCCTACAAGTACAGATCATTGTAATTGTGACACCTTTGGGGTTGCTTAGAGCTCCAAAATGTCAGAACAGAGTCCCTTTTCTAAATGGGGGGAAAACTCCCTCTACAAAATGAACACCTTCCCATATGCTGACTTTTTGCAGAGAACAGCTTTCTTACTGTTAAAACGACAAGCAGAAAGCATCATAAAAAAGAACCTGACAATCACTTGATTACAGCATCACTTGGTTGACACTTTAATAAAAGTGGCATTAAAATAGTACTGGATATAAAAATGTAAGATGAAAATAAATGGGACTTTCGGACCCTAGGATTTTTTTTATAACATTGACTTATTTTTCAATGTTCCTATCTTTATCTGCTGATATGAGTCAAAGGGCACAGCTTAGTGCCAGGAAAAATGTTGGATGGGTAAGGAAAGCCATACTGCATGTAAGAAGAAAGATTCCTCCCCAGTGTAAATACAGTTTTGCCCGGACTTCTGTTTTACAAGAAAATAGGACCATATCAGCATTTGGAGAGTATTGGCGGGCCCAAAGTTGTCAACTAAAGCGTTTGTTTACTACTCACAACCCTGATCTTCCCAAAGAGGGGTTTTTTATATCTTAATGGAAAGGACAGAAGTATCTCAACACTGTGAAATATTTATAGTACCTTTTGTTATGAATGTCCACAAGCTTTAAAAGGAAACAGTACAAACATGGTATTTTGGAGGCTTTGTTTCGGAATCCAAGGGCCTCTTAAAGCCCAGAGCTGGCCAGTAGCCACCAGCCAAAAGGTGCAGAGATTTAAAGGAGATTAGGCTCTGTGAGTCTGGGGTTTATTATGTTCAGCCAGCCCTCTCTCACCCATTACTCCTTTCAATCTCCTGTCAGTTTTCAGTCTTCCTTTCCCATTAAAGGAATTCTTCCCTATATTTATGTCTTGCCAACTTGCGTCAGTATTCACCTACTCTGAGCCTATCAGATTTTCCTAACGGATTAATTGAAAGAAAGTTGCTAGGAAAATGGGCAGAGCAGCGAAAACAGTGCCAGAGATGTCACTGATTTCCAGCTGCTCAATGACATCACGTACATATATATTTGCGAGCTCACTGAAAGGAGCAGGGAAGACAGAGAGGTTTGGAAAGAAAAAAGAAATCAAGCTGCACAGAGAAGTGAAGACTCTGCCCGATTTTGAAATCTGAAACTTCATCCCAGTTCTAGTTACCAGAGGAAAGCACCAGTTCACATTCCCTGTTCACACGGATTTTTCAGTACATCTCTTAAAATACAAGGCTGTTTCAAATCTTCTGAAAAGAAAATCACTAAAAGTGTGAAGTGTTATGATAGTGCTCCATCCTATATCTTAAGCTCTTCCCAGTACTTCACTGATAAAAATTTATGACAGTTATCAGGCTTGTAGATCCAACCTAATTCTGGAAAGCTAGTCTCCTTTTCACCACTTTATGATAACTTATGCTGCTCAAATTATGACTGTTGAGAACCTCATTGTCTGTAAATAAAACTTACCCTGAAATTTGTTCATCTGCTGCCTCCAGTGTCTTTGTGGATCTGAGACTGTAATTAGAAATTGCAAATTAGAATTGGCAATTGGCTTCTTGACTGAATGTTAATAAATTGTTCTTACACAGCTGAGAAGAAATGAAATCTAGTTCAATGTTTTAGCTGTATTAACTCCATAGAGTTAACACAGACGAAAAGTAGTAAAAACTTACTTTTGTCATTCAAGTGAACAGATCTGCTTCTGAACACATTAAAGTGACAAATCTGAAGAGTCAGAAGGTGACATTTTTACATAGGTAATTTTCAGAATAGAGTTGTGCTTTAAAATGTGATGTTAAAAGTGAAGGTTACTTGTGCTGATTGGGAACATACTCCACCCAAGGAGAAGAAGGGGCCACAGGCAGAGTGCAAAAGGGATGAGGGGAGACCAGTGCCACTGAACTTGTGGCCTTTGGATGTACAAAACTTTCTATTTGAACAGCTTTTTAAGGCCCACTGTAAGCTGTCATGGCAGGTCAGCTACTCACAGACTTGAACAAGGCGAGATTCGGAGCTGCCTTGGCACGGGAGACGTGGGCCTGGTGCACCACCACGCTCTGCTAAAGCTGAAGGTCAAACTAGAGGTCACTGCTTGCCACTCAACTGGTTTCTTTTACGGAGTTGTGTGGCACTGTCTGCCTGCTGGGCATGCTTCTGGGCTAGTTTTTGGTTTTGGCTTGCCCAGCTCAATGTTCACTGCACTCATTGTACTCATTTCCCTGAATAAGATAAATCCTTCCCTGCTTTGGTGTGAGATCACCAGCAGCTCTTGCTAAAAACAGCCATGGCACCAATATTTTCCCCTCCCTTTATCAGGGTAGGACTGTAACAACCAGAGAAACTGTAATACCCAAAAAGTATTATGGAATAGTGGTTTCCATGTGATGGATGGATGCCTTTTTTCATGAGACAGAAGGGAGCAAGCTTAGTGCCATGAATTTATAGTGAACATGTGTTCTGCTGTAAATACAGGTCTGTGTGTGGATGTCTGGGGTTGTACTGCACCTCTCTTTCCTCCCGATTAGCGCTCATTGCTTTGCTTTATCCTGAGCCTCAGGCACATTCAAGGAAATGTTGAAGACAGGTCCCCCCCTTCCTATGCCACATATTGCAGCTGCATCCAGCCCTCTGGCCTTCTAATTTTCAAACAGACTTCCCATCTGTTAAAATAGTTTTCCCACAGGAGAATTTACATATGTCCTCGCTTAGCACAGCAACGGAGTAGAGAATTGAAGGTCACAATAAAAATAATGCTTTGAAATTACATGAATAGTTTAAATTACATTTTGGAGAAGATGAAGGGAAATGTTGAATTTCACCAGCTAAAATGTCTGAAGGAACTGATGACATCTCCTGTCCCACTTCAAAAATATTTAGATAAGTTGACTAGAACCAAGAATTAAAATGATTTTAGCATCTCACATGAAACATTTGCAGAAAATCTGGAGCAGAAAAGCTGAGCAGAGCTTATGTGTGGCAGTCATAAATGTAGCTAAGGATGTTCAAGGCAGAATTACCAGTGGATACCCACAGGGACAAATCCAGTTTGCCCTCTTCATGACAATAATCCTGTTGACAGGGACTGTAAATCAACATACGGCAAGCAATGTGTTTTTCTTAGAAGCTGCTTATTGCATACCTGATATATCTGTGGGAGAAAGAGGCCTAATGTCGTGTGCTCTTGGGTACCATGATTGTTCATTATCAGATCAGAAATGTATTTCATAGGTCAAACTTCATCTGAAACAAACCACTTCAGCTTCATAGGCTCTCCTGGGGCAAGACCAATTTACACCAGCCAAGGATATTACAGGATATCTGCAATCTTCAGAAGTATTGCCTGCCACTGCAGTGACAGATTCTCATTCTCCCAAATGCCAAATTGATATTTTGAGATAGAAACAATACCTAACAAATTACTGGAACTAAATGAGGGCTAGGAGGCCTGATTTCTCATTATGTTGATTCAGACAGCCAGTGTGCACTAACATGGAGGTGAATGAGGCCCTTGAAGCATGCTACAGTGCAGAGCATGAGTTTCTAAGCACATTTACCAGGAAGACTTGCTTTTTTGGACAAACTCAAAAACCTAAGTAAGGAAAACCAGTAGATATGAGTCATGCCTGCTTCCTACTGCATTTCGTTAAACTTTATTCTTTAAAATGTATTCACACTCTCAGGACTCACAATCAATGCGATTGTGTTATCATGTAGAAAGAAAGCTAACTAAACACCATTTGAAAAAGGAATGTTAAGTAGCACAAGATATTCAGGGCTAATTATTTGGTGAGGTAAGAGGTAGAAAAGAAAATAAGCAATACTAATGAAACTAACAGATGATACTTTATAAGAACTTCAGCACACTTGGGTGGGTGGAAAAATATTTTCTTGAAGAGTTCAGAACAAAAGTACAATATAGTAATATAGGATCCACCTCAGAAAAACGGGCAAAATGCCTATGACAGATATTTCAATCTGAGAGAAAACTGGAAAATAATAGTTCTAAAATGAGTGGTAATGTCTACTTATTATCTGGCCTCCAACAATGCTTTCTTCATTGTAATAAACCAATGTATTCAGTCAGTCACTGATGGTCTTGAAGACGTGTACACTCACATGGTAACACACTTATGTACACACAAACATGTGAGTTGCTCATCTGTCCTGAGCCATGTTGTAGCTATTTACCCTAAGGGGTTTTTTTTCTGTCACTCTACCCTCCTTCCAAAGTCTATGGATAGAGACTGGCTGCTTCAGGGAACATTTAATCTCATCCTAAAATGCTTATTTAAGTGCAATGAGCAGTGGCAGAAAGTCTAATTGGAGGCCAGTAACTAGCAGTGTACCCCAGGGGTCAATACTATTACCGGTCCTGTTTAACACCTTCATTAATGACCTGGATGACCGGGAAGTGTACCCTCAGCAAGTTTGCTGATGACACAAACCAAGTGGAGCGGTTGACACTCCAGAAGGTCATGCTGCCATCCAGAGGGACCTTGACAAGCTGGAGAAATGCGTTGACAGGACAATCACACAGTTCAGCAAGAAGAAATGCAAAGTCCTGCACTTGGGCTGGAACCACCCCAGGTACCAGTATACACTGGGAGCCACCTGACTGGAAAGCAGCTTTGCAGAAGAGCATCTGGGGGTTCTGGTGGACATCTAGTTGAATACGAGCCAGCAACACGCCCTTGCAGTAAAGAAGGTGAATGTTATCCTGGACAGCATTAAGCAAAGTGTTTTGGTTTGGCCTGGATAAATGCCAGCTGCCCACCAAAATCACTCTATCACTCCCTCTCCTCAGCTGGACAGG
>Ga0181612_105868_pt1 | contig 17220 bp, 8 predicted proteins | sample HoacroProtozoa21_FD_119630 | JGI IMG/M metagenome (GOLD analysis project Ga0181612, IMG submission 119630) | Hoatzin crop microbial communities from Cojedes, Venezuel. Combined Assembly of Gp0051906, Gp0051904, Gp0051908
AAAAAAAAAAAAGAAAAAAGCCCATCAGCCCCTATATTATGATGTGCATATCTGAAATTATTAATGTTTATTTTATTTCAGTGCAGTTTAGGGTGTCTTCACTTCTGCCTTTCCAAACATTTTTCAAAAATAATCCTTACTCCTGGAGCTAGCTTTGCAGAGTTGTGTGGGATTGCAGTGATGCAGATTGTACTCTGCTAGAACTTTTCTAGCCTGAGTTGCACTCCAAACACCCACAGATTTGCACTAGAAATTTTAGGCTTATAAATCTCAATGTAACTTTTCAAAGTGGGATGACAGAACCTATATCACTCACATGCTTTTATATATTAAACTGCTCTTAGCTGAAGCCAGGATCCTGAAGTCTCTCTCATTACCAGTGCTTTCTAGTAAGGTCACTGTAACTGAAAGCAGAATGGCTGGAGAAGCAGGTAATTTGTGTGCTTACTGTGGGAGGGAAGAAACAAGAAAAACAAAAGGAGCTATAGATTTCTGTGTAACCACAAAGGGGGAAAAAACCCAAAACCCTTTTTACTGTACCTTAGGGAGGCTTGTCACATCGTGTTTCAAAAACAGGAGTGTTCTCAAAAAAAAAAAAAACACAACAGGAATGTACAAGGTTGAGCCTTCAGACTCCTGCTGAGCAATAATGGAAGTATAACTAATTAAGTGCCTGATCAAGGGCCCATTGAAGCCAAGCGAAAGCCTCCCACTGATTTCAATGGGCCTTGGATCACCTCAGAGTGCGTGGAGTGTAAATACGACTGCATTAAAACCATGACAAGCCAATGTCTGCTTTCAGTCGGGGCAGGCTGCATTATGCTGTGCCACACCAGAGGTGGCTCAAAGCTTCTCAGGAGCATTGCAGGGTCAATGCTCTTGAAACTGGAGAGCTTGAGCAAAGATACTCTTGGTATGAGAAGGGTAAATGGACAAAGCTGGTAGAGAGAGACCTTGGGGAAAGCTGTTGCTAGCCAAGCTTGCTGCTGCTCCTGCCGCTGGGTGGATGAAAGGGAAGAAATTAGTACTTCTGCAAGTTGTCTCTACTCAGCTGTGGTGAGACCACACCCAGAGTATGGTGTCCAGTTCTGGGCTCCTCAGTACAGGAGAGACGTGGACATACAGGAGTGAGTCCGGTGAAGGGCCACAAAGATGATTAAGGGACTGGAGCATCTCCTCTGTGAGGAAAGGCTGAGACAGCTGGGTCTGTTGAGCCTGGAGAAGAGATGGCTCAGGGGAGCATCTTATCAATATACATAAATACCTGAAGACAGGATGCCAAGAGGATGGAGCCAGGCTCTTTTCAGTATTGCCCAGTGACAGAGCACAACCTGAAATACAGAATGCTTTTTCTGAATATCAGGAAATGCTTTTTTATTGTGAGGGTGACTGAGAACTGGCACAGGTTGCCCTTGGAGGTTGTGGACGGTTCCATCCTTGGAGATATTCAAAAGCTACCTGGACATGGTCCTGGGCAACCAGCTCTGGGTGGTCCTGTTTGAGCAGTGTGTTGAACCAGATGACCTCCTGAGATGCCTTCCAGCCTCTACCATTCTGTGATTCTGTGATTCTGTGAATTTGCCCCCATATCCTCAGACATACCCATCTCAACTCAGCAGCACGAATTTCCAGAACTCTGGCTAGACCAAGTTGCTGGACAACAGTGATTTTGAAATGCACAATCGTCTACTTTTGCTGTGTACAAAGCCACTCCTGCACTCACCAATGACAGTGATCTTTCTGCCACACTATTCAGGTAGCACTTACTTGTTGTTTTGTAAGATGACTCTATAAGGGAAGGGCACTTCTTTTGTAATTTCTTTTAACTCAGACTTCTAACTGGTTTGGTGCTAAACTGTTTGTAGAGAATGGAAAATCTGTTATTGTGTTATATTAGTCCTTAGATTCCACAAATGCTTCTTTTCGATTCTTTGGCCGTTTATATATACTTAAGCTTAGTTCTTAGTGAACTAATGTTCTCCTCAATTTCCTAGTCTGGACTGACCTACAGCACGTTCTTCATATACGTGTTTCTGAGGTCACTCTCTAAAGGCTCTGACACAGGTGACTACAAAAGCTGACACACCAGTATCATAGGAAAAATAAACACCTAGTTTGAAAGGCTATTTGAAGTCCACATAGGAGCGTAGAGAATCAAACCTTTAACTTCCAGTGCTCTATGGTGTGTTATTCCTCTTACTTACATCTTGTTCAAAGTGCAAGTTCAAACTGTCTGGGAGCCTTCCTGCATGCACTGCTTCAGAGTAGCCACACCTTTTCCCTATCCCAAAACATGAATAAATAAAAGCGTACCCATGCAACACCTGTTTACTCCCTTGTATTCTGAGTCAGTAGATTAGATTTAGAGAAGAAATGTAGTGCAACATAAAAAAAAGTAAATGTAACATTAAAAAAAACCCACGTAACTCATTCATAAGCAGAAAACACAGAATGCAGTTCATTCTGGTCCTAATTCTGCAATCAACAAGAAAACTGCCACATGAGAAGCTATCCAGGCTGGAAAAATGTATCTTCTTTCCATTACTACAGTAATTATAAGCTGTAAAATTCATCCTCTTTTCCCACAAAAATGGGATTAGTAGGCAGAGCACAAGAATTTGTCAAAATAACTTACCAAGTCAGATCTGTTCTTGCACAAGCTAGTTTAAAGATATGGACTAAGCCAACTTTTAACACCCTCTTCAGCCTACTAGAAGAAGGAAGTTTAATTAGTAGACTCTGGTGCAATGGCATATATTTTAAATATCTGAAATGCTGGAACTCCACATGCCAGGCAAGTCAGATGTAATAATCTGTTCTCTGCTTCTAACCAAAATAAAAGCATATCCTCAGTTACAGTCAAAAAACAAAAATACAAGCAAACATACAAGAGCGCACATTAAGCAAGCTGGGAAAAAAATCAGCCTTCGCAATGACCAAGAAAAAAGAAAAAACAGACCCAGGGGTCAAACCATATCCTTATTTTTTCCATTCTTTAGTCTATCAATTGTTTAATGAATGGTATGGCTGAATCCAAAACCTGCCTTATAAACATACAGTATGTGCAGAAGACTAAACTGACCCTGACAGGAAAACAGATATGTCCAATAATAATGATCTTTACAGTATGGGTTCTAGGTAGAGGAAATAAGTGACTTCAGATTGTCATTGATTTTGTGGGTTTCACCTCCAGGTTAGCTTATAGCATTGCCTTAAATTTATTCAGATTAACTCCTTAGGTACTATTTTATGTATATTTTGTTTTTAATGAATGGCATACTCATAACTAATTCTGATAATCTTTTTTCTTGAAAAAGAAAGAAGTAAACACGAGGAAAAAAAGATGCAAAATCAAGAAAAGTCATAAAGAATAAAAATTTTTTTAAAAAAAACAGTAAGGATCTCCAGAAAAAAAAGGAAGAGACTTTCCTCTTTGCAGACAAGAAGCGATCTCTGTTCTGAGGTGATGCATCATAATGTTGCCCAAAGAAAAATTAGTATCTCATTTGGCAAAATGATGTACACTCGTAGGCTTAAAAAGACTGCACATAAAGTACTCTGAAACATGACGTCACCATTACCATTACCTTGCTATCACCAATGGAAATCCAATCTTATCTAGTAATGAACGAATCAATCCTTCCATTGCTCTGCACAAAGTGACAATGCAGTCTAGGTCTTGATATTATTAAGCAGGTGTTCATGTCACACAGATGATAAATAGGTAGGTAGGTAGGCTGACCAACTGATAGACAAATACATTCATAGATATACACATACATATATATGGCTTTCATTGTGAAGAAGCACATGACAAGAATCTTTACATTAGACCTGTGCTGCAGACAGTGGCTTTAGACACCACAAGCAAACCCCTGCTCTGTATTTAGGTAGATCCATTCAAGCTCAACATGGTCGATGCAAACCTCTCTCCTGAGCTTAGTTTCCGTGGGCAAGTAAAAAGAGAACCATAGCAACGAAGGAAGAGAAGAGATGCTAGCAAGAAAAGATTAAAAGAGCTGCATTTTTACTGTTGGTTCCACAGAAAGACACAGAGCAATTGTTCACAGTGACATGAAAACTATTCCCTTCAAAGACAGAAGAACTTTTCAAAAAATGTTCATTAAGCACCAAGAGTTCTTAAAAACCAGGTTCATTTACAAAAGAGTTCTCCCTAAGTCAGACAGGAAAACTGCACACAGGTAGTTTTTTAGATTCTCTTCAGATGCTTGTGCAATCTTATTTGTTTAAAAAAAAATCAAAACAACAAACTTGTCTAGATGAGTTCTAGCACTATGCTTCTGACTGCATCCAAAAAGAGAAAAGAAATAGTATCTTTTATGCCGTTATTTTCCCTTTTTCTGATTAGAAAACTGATGTAAGTTTTTTGGGATAGAAGACAAGTTTCAGTGTAATTGTCTTTGACTAAGCCTCATAAAAAATCAAAGATTTGGAAAAGGGAAGGTCCCTATTTTATCCAAATTGAATGATTTGTCCCTAATCCAAGTCAGTCCATTTATTTTTTAGACATAATTGAATATCTTAGGGCACTCATGGATAAGTTGTATACATTGGTTTCTGTTCTAGGCAGTTCAGATATTTGACTCAAAGCCTAAAAAGATTACTTCTGAGCAAAAGTAAAATAGATGTTTCAAAGGTCCATTTTACTTCTGAAATCTTTGCTTAGTAGGAAGTATTGCTGACATATGCTACTATTAAATTTTAATTTGTCCAACTTGAAAAAAATCAATATTTTAATATAATGATTTTTCAACAAGCAAGAAAAATACAGAACATGCCGTTGGGCAACTGATAAGGAATGACAAACACAGGAATTCAGAATACTATTTTGCTAATACACACCAAAGGGTAACAGCAAACATTTGTTGAGACTGTATCGTCATTTGTATTGGCTATTTTTACACCCCTTAAAGACAGAACAATTTGTTGACATAGCTGTCATATCAGGATATCCTGGAACAGACTCATCCACTCTAACAAGAACACAGCTCTACAATATGATACTTCGTTTCACTTGGGACACATGAAGTTGTCACAGAGATGATACCTCTTACTACAAGTCCAGAAGTTACTTTCATAGCAGTAAAGAGATTGTCATGTAAATATAGCTGTTAGAATAAAATATGTAACACATACAGTGCAGCAATATCCTAAAAACTTCTCAAACAACATTTCAAAACCCTTTTTCAACACTGCCAGTACACAGTTGGTGGTACTTGCAGCATAGATTACAGCTCCCGTTTTGAAGAATTAGTAATTCTAGTACTAACAAGTAGCAATAACAACTCTTGCACAGTACTTATACATGGTCATTTGGAGTAGTTTAGTCTATGTGTCTTTACTGTTTTCTAGAAAAAAAAAAAATGAGGACGAGGTCTTTTAAGGTGTTTAGATGGTCAAAATACATAGATGTGTCCCACAAAGTGCTTTCAGAAGTGGCTGGACATCTACTCCCACTCATTTCTCACTGTCAGCATCTGCCTAGATGAAATTTCCTCCAGTCTCCATGTGTGCTCCTGACAGATCAATGATTTTTATAATTCAACACACCACTTCCCAGGCTAGCAGGGTGTGAAAGAACAGGGAAAAAACACCACAAACAGAAGGTAATAGAAGGTGCCTTTTCTGATCAGTGCAGCCCGCAAGGTTAAAGCAAAGTAACACCCTTATGAGCAGCCTCGAAGGAGTTAAATAATTCATAAAGACTGGCAGACTGATGAATAAATTCTCTGCAAGGATCTCAGCAATTCAATCTGGGGTACTCCTAAAAGGAGTTTTGGTATCTTCATGGGTTACAGTCTATTTGAAGAAGGTGATAAAAGGCAACAGAGGCCACAAAAAATCTCCCCTGTCTCACCTCCCGCTTTCAGTTTCCACTCCTGATAGACTGTACACATATTAACAGCTTTCTATGTCTTTCAAGGGTATGTATTTCTGGCAAGGACGCACTTTTCTGTCAAGGTTTACAGAACATTTTGTTCTGCACCATGTATACACATGCTGCTGGATCCTATTCCTATTATATATTCAAACACCACCGATATGACTGCCATCACACAATCTGTTATGAGCTGCCCCAGTGAGCAGAAAAAGTCCAAACTGTGATGTAAAAAAATAATTCACCCTTTACTAATTCTTATCCAGAATCAACTGGACTGGTCTTTCTGTACTGACAGGCACACTGTGGGTGAAAAACACTAAGGTATCTGTTTCCCCACCTCTCCTTATCCATTCTTTCATCCATCTGCACCTGCTCTTAATAACTTAATGGAGACTTGTCATTTCATGAATATCTATCCATAATGGAAGTATTCTATCAATACAAGTCCTCATGTCCTTCTCGATTGTGCCACCACAAAACAATTTCGGTGGCATTTAACCATCTGCTTAAACAGGTGTGCAATTGCTTTCCTGACTGGAGAGGTTTCACAGTATTACTACCTTAATTCATGATGAAGGCTGGCAAGCAGATGAATAGACTTTGTCAAAGATTCTAGACTACCAGTAATTTTCAGCTTAGCCAAAAATACTATACTTTATATAGTCAGCAGCAGGTCATGTCAGGAAGTACTGGAACAAGGGAACTTGAACTATTGCAGTAGAAGGGAGAAAACAGCAGTAAATTAATTTGTAAAAGGGATTAATTAATGTGTATCTTACATTAAACTGGTGCTCTCATTCGACTACTGAACAACTTTACTTGGGTATGGATAAAATGAAAAATCAAACATTTTTCAATGGTGACGTAACATCCAAGAGACATCCATTAAAAAAAGAATTACAATCCTTTCTAGTCAGAAGAGCTACACAGTGCATTATTCTTCAAGTCCTATCACATCCAGAGTAAGGAGGACATAACTTTATACTCTTCTTAAAAGACAGAGGACTGTAGCAAAATCAGAAACACAAAGAGCTGCACAGCAATAGAAAGTTGTGCAAGCAAGACTCTGTGCAATGGATTTAAATATAAATTGTTCCCTTATTAAAATTTTTATCCCATATCTAGAAACAGGTAACTTAACCAAATACGCCAAAGACAACTACTACTCTAGAGCTGAAATTGTGCCCTGGGAGTAAACACGTTGACTGTTGTGGCTTACCAAGACCTTCAGGGATGACACTTAAGCTTAAGGAATCACAGAACAGTCACCATTTGAGCCACTAAAAGTCCATATTCTGCATCATCTCTGGGTAATTCTTTGAGAAGCAGAAGCCACAAATTCTTGTGGAACTGTCCCATGTGAATTCTCCACTGCCTAGGAATAAGTTCAGTCCAAGCAATGGCTCCTTCACAGCTGACAATTTTCAGAAAAATTCCAATGAATTAATGTGATTGAAACTTCTAACCACTCTGATAGATGTGGTTGAAACTGATCTCAAAACTGTTGAAATGTTGCTAGAAGAAAAAGGCACCGCAGCCACAACAAACTTGTTTCAATAGGAAATCAGAATAAAAAAGAATGATAGCCCTGGGGTCATTTATAAATATATTTTATTTTAAAATGGCTCAATTGAAAAGAAAAAAATACCCATAGAAATTGGCATAGAAAAAGGTCTTAACATCAATGTCTCCAAATAGAAGAAATTAACATTTTTTTCAGTCACATCAAATACTAATCTTTGCTGTACTGTCTCCATTACAGTGCAAAGAAGAACTCACCAGTTTAAATTTTCCTTCAGCCTTGCCAGAAAAGACCAGTGATTCATCCAACTAACTGCCATTGTTATGGTTGGGGGAAAAAAAAAAAAAAGAAAAAGAAATTACTTGGGTGCACATGTCCACTGAATCTATTTGAAACTGAACATTGTCTCATTTCTGGAGTAATTTTATTCAGCTTGCTTCCCTATTAAGCTGTTCTCACACCCTTCCATCAAACAAGTGGAAGCATCTTGGACCTTCAAGGTCTAAAGCTAAACTCCAAAAGCTCAGTTCTTTCATCTTTTGCTCAAACACCGTGCACTAACCCGTCAAACAGCATCCAGTCTCCTGAGCTAGATGTGAATAGGCTGGTACCCCTCACACAGCACATCTCACATGAATAGTTGTTCAAGACCCAAACACAGTACAGCCATGTTAGCACAGCACTATGTCTGAGATAAAAAACTCTGCTTCTCAGCAGGCTGACTGGCTCGGCTGGGAGACCCTGCCATGCCGACACAATCTTTCTCTCTCTCTGATCTCCAAAATGGGGCTGTGCCATACTGTGCAACCCTCCTCTCTTTGTAGAATTCATGTGGGTTTCTCCAGCCTTTCCATGCCTTAGAGCTCCTTCAAGCATTTCTCCCCCCACACTGTATTTCCTCTCCCCTATCTGGCATTATCCCCTCGTTGTCCCCCTCTCCCCTACTCAAGCAGCACGAGCTGATTCTGCTGAAGATGGGTGATTTCCTTAGGGCTAAATACAGAAAGCCAAATTCTGATGATTCTTCCCACAGAAAGCAGCCCTGCTAATCTCTTGAGGAGTAAAGTGCCACTCAATGTGGCTATGCTTGGTAGAATAGGCCCTGAAGAAGAAGCTCAAGATTTTAGCTATATCACTGAAATCAGGAGCAGCAGCAAGAAGGAAAAGAGTGGTGAATGAAAATCTGTATATTTCAAATAGAACATATTCTGTAAATCAGAGACCTTCAGATTCAGAGAATAACAAGAAACTGAAGTTTAAATCATGATGCATTTCAGAAAAATATACACCCAAAACACAGAGAGTGCCATATTTGGCTGTGCATCTACCAAGAAAGAGTCCAGAGGTAAGACAGGGTGGGGAGTAGGTAGATGGTTTGTGGCACTTGTTGATTTCTCTGATCTAGCTCAGAGTTCTAGCATGACTTTCACTAATGGAGATACTGTGCATAACTTCTGTAGTATTGTGTACCGTATAGTGCTAGGCAGAATGAAGAAAGGATTTTAAATCATAATAAGAAAAGTTGTGCTGAAGAGTACAGCCCAGGAATCTCAAAGTAGTAAGACAGCTTTTATTCACGAAAGAATTACAGTGAGGTGTTTCTCTTTTCAAATAAGGAAGTATAAGTTAATTCTAAAGAGATGGGGTTAAATACCATGTATGCATTTTCTGGATGTGGAGCTGTGATGTGGTAAACCCATTAGTTCTTGACTACTGTTAATTATGTGTTTGGATATGCCAAAGTAATTTTCTGGACTAGTTTATTAACATGGTAATAATTTCTTTTTCCTTGAATCTAAAATTCCCCTAAGATTACAAAAGAAGTGATTTGAGAAATTATGTGACCTTGTGGATAAGGACAAATAGAACCAATAAACAACCAAAAAAAAACCAAACCAACCCAAACCACCCAAAAAAACCCCTCCTAAGTAGAAAATTTAAAATTATCCAAAGGTGCTACAGGTCTCAGGCCTATCTGATAATGTAAGAAAAACTTCTCCTTCAGAGACCTGAGCAGCACAAAACAAAAGCTAATTACCATCTGACAGCTTTTTCTCTGTATGAAGAATTGTTAGCTTCTAATGGGCAGGTGTCCACATTAGAAAAAACATTAATTAGTACCCATGTTGGCAGGCTCAGCTGAGAAAAACATGACTAAATGAGCATGGAAAATGAAGTGCCTTCTGTGGTGATAATTGCATGTACCCACATTTATTGTAATTTGGGATGTGATTTTCCCTTTGGATCTGAATCACTGAAAGGGTCTAGTTGTTGTGAAAACATCCAGGGATAATGACTCTATTAAAATACTTGGGGCCTACTTTCCAAAGGTATTCATCACCCACACCTTTAATGGATCAGAAAACTTTTGGTAGTTTGGAAAATTTGGACATTCATCATAATTTCAGTGCAAAAACTGCCAAATAAGAGTTATGACAAAGTCACAAAGTAGCAGTGACTGTCAATACAATGAAAAGCAACACCATACTTTAAAAGAATGGATTTCATAAAAATGAGAAAGGCAGAGAAGTGTGAGAGGGAAAATGTTTTGGTTTCTATCATTTCACATTAAGAAAAAAAAAAGCAGGTAAGTCCTGGGAATTACACACATCCACAACTTCCTTCAGTAGCAGAAACACAAATTTACATAGTATATTAAAACTGAATTATAAAGTTTCTAGAAAAGTTGAAGGTAAATTGTATTTTTCACAACGATAGATTATAAGCAAGTGTGAAATTTTATGGAAAAGGCTGGGGTGATTTAATCGGATCCTCAAAAGTATTGGATGCAGCCATTCACAAGGGGCTGGACCCCAAGGCTGTAACACTGAAATGCCATTCTGGGGTCCAATACACTGTGGGTCCATCTGCAAAAAAGACCAACACCTGTAACCTGGGAAGTTCTCGGTCGTTCTGGTGATGTTCCATAAACCTCATTTATGTGACCAGTTGCAGAAACAATTACACGTGTAAAGCCCTAACAAGTTATTTTCCCCTCATGTAAGTGTTTGGAGTGCCTGTTTTAAGTTTTCCAGTTGTTATTATAATCACTAAGGTAAACATCATGTTCTTTTGACTTGCTTGATATGAAACCCTTTGTAGCCATGATTCACACCAGCTTGCATCAAATTAGTAATTACACAGCAATCCATTTAACAAAGTGAAAATCATTTTGAGCTGGGGAATTGCATCATCAGGGTTAATTTCAGAGGGTGGACAGAAACATGAAGATATCTTGGTACTACTGTGTACTCAGAAAAAGAAAAGGATAATTGATTTCTCTCCAGTAGAATGCAAACCAAGGTACTCACTTCAATATGGAGCTTTTCAAATACAACAGAAGAGCCTCGAAGGAAGTCAGAGCCTTAAGCCCTGACCCTGCACTGAGACACCTCTGCCTAGACTGAGCCTACCTGTGGTCTAACCATATCCAGCAGAGCTTCGTAAGGGTGTGTAACAGCTCTGCCTGTACCTAATTTCACAATCGGGGCATATATGCCCGTGTTGCATTGTATTCTCCAGGCTTCTGCAGCTGCAGTTCCTCTGGAAAGAAACAGAAAAACAGAAGGAGATGAAAAAGAGCCCATAAAGTTGCACATCAAGGCTTTGCAAAGCAGAACGAGCTGTTCCATTGGATGGTTAAGGAAGCCTGGAACTGATCTGTTGTAGTACAAATGACTAGAAGTAGAGCTTTATTTTTCTAAAAACAACAAACAAAATTAATATAAACTAAAAGATATTAAGAAACAACAAAACATCTCACCTAAATCTTGTTCCCATTTTCTGTGAATGAAGATTAATTTAGCCTGAAATTACCTAGAGTTTTCTGAAGTGTTAAGCATTTAATTATTATACAGCAGACATCAAAATCAAGTCAAGCTACAAAACTCAGAAGATTTTTATGTATCTGTCTCATCTATTTTGAACAGTGGTAGAATGCTTATGTTAATAAGGCAGTATGGGAACTCTCATGTGCTTATCTTTTTAATAACCAGGTTTGCACATAACTGAATGAAAGTAGGGCATAATCTTGAATTTGGGGAGGAGAAAAGACACCATTAAAATAGGAAATAGGGATGTTTTTAAAGCTGGAGAAAATAATATTTAAATGCTTCTTCTGACTGCATTTATTCTTGATTAAAATTTCACAAAACAGCTCTTTAGGAAATATGTCTGTAATTCTGAGTAATAACAAAATTCCTCATAATTTTAAAATGTGGGAGATAATGAAATTAAACAGATAACTGTAATGTTTTTTTTGTTAAAAATGTAACCATTGTTAACCACAAGTAAATAAAGAGTGACACCCAAAAAACCCTGAATCAGAATAATATAACCAGAATATTCACAGAACAAACTTAGAGACTTATGACTTCTATACCATCCAGTGCAGGACTGTGCAGCTATATCGAACTTATCAGAAGCTGTCCTGCCTCTTAAAGTGGAGACACTACAGTCATGCCAGTGCATTCCAGGGCCAAGCTGATGAGCTCCACCAGCAGTGTTACGATGACGCAGCTTCCCAGACTAGCCCCTCCACGGGCATGCAGCTCTATTAGCTCACGTCAGCAGCAGACAGGAGGTCTCTGCACTGTGACCAGTGTACTGAGAAGACTTGTCCTAAGTTTACAGGTAAATGCACTCAAAGTGACAGAAACCAAGAAGGATTCTTAGCTGATAATCAATTTGTGTTTGATGTGCAATAAAGCTGATGCTCTTGTGAGTCTGAGCTGACTGTGTTAGCGCAGCTCTGGGGCAAGGGAAGCACCTCGCTCTTTCATACCCAGGCTGGACCTGAGCATACTCCTTCCCTCTGCTCTCTCTATATTGTTGTACAAGGTGTTCATCCTCACCGGGAGCCTTTAGGCTGCCCATAGGCAGCTCCAGAAGTTGTTGTCTACCGTACTGCTGCTTCTAGTTGGATGCATGGAAGCATCTCAGACAAGAGGGAAGGGTGGTTAAAAGAGTCAAAAATGGTGGAGGAAAAGACAGAGCTGTGTAACGTGGAAGGAGCGGGGACTCCTTTCAAGCAGTAGTGAGGAAAGGGTGTACTATGCAGGAGTTTAGAGTGCTCAGGAAAGAGCAATCACATAGGAAAGCAACGGACAGCCTTCTTAGAGACACCAAGGTACAGTGGAGGAGCCTAGAAGATATATCTGATAGTGGTAATATCATTACAGTTTGATATCTTTGTAATGGAATAAAATGTTTCATCCCATCCCATCTCTAACAGAGCACATATTTTTCCCTTTAGAAGCTAATAGCTATTAGTATTTTATTACTATTAACAGATTAAAAGCAACAGAAATGGCTAGATCCATGAGCTGACCTTTTATCACTAGCATCATATATATGTATTATTTTGGGCTAGTTAAACTTAGAGAGAACTCAGGCTAGTACATTTTGAAACCTCTCCATCATATGGCACTGTGTACAAAGTTCACTGTGTATAAAGTGCAATCAGCTGTGCTATAGAGGAACACATAGATTTCCCGTGTCTGACTTGTAAATCTTTAGTGTGATTCACACAGAGTTTGTCTGGATATTCTAGTTAAAATGGATTCAAATCCCCAAGACACAATACAGATGTCTACATGACACAACACAAGACATGTCTAGGTAAAATGCTAACTGAAGTACTAGCGGCACAGTTACATCAGTGCAAGACTCTTGCAGACTAATTTACTTGTTGACAGTTATTGTTCTTTTAGAGGCTGCTTGGGGATCTCTAGGCAACATTGCACTGTGCCGAGCCAGCATTCCCTTACAGAAAACATCCTTTGGTTTTAGTCTGAAGTAATAAACATGAATGCTATCTCTAGCCTCAGCCGACAATGAGACAAAGTCTCCTAGAGCAGTCAGAACCCTTTGTCAGTTTGATCTAAGTACCAGAAGAATGGCAGGAGTGATGGTACAGTGATTTTCACCCTCGTTTGCATTTTTATTAATAAACTTTTTACACTTGTGTGTCATTTATGGTCACATATAATATAATATGTTGTACATATCATTAAAATAAGAATATCACCACAGCATCAAAAGACTTGGTGTGATGCTATGATTGAGCCTGTGCAGTTGAAGCAGTAGACAGTCCCTGCCTCAAAGGTATGTGGTCTATTTAGACAAGATAGATAGTACGTGTGGGTTTGAGGGGTAGAGAGGGAGGCGTGTGCAATGTGATAGCAACAAACAGCGTGCTACTTTCACAAACGTTCTTTTTGGAAGTGTGGGAGAGTGTGAAGAGAGGGAGAAGTAAAGTTAGTTATAAAGTTAGATGGAGAGAAAAAGGAAGGGAGAGAGCGTTTTAGGAAAGGTGATGGGCCGGATAAGACAAGAGAGAACAAGAAGAAACAGCACGTGGGCATGAGGAGAAGGGGAGCTGAAGGGTAGGAGCAAACCTTTAGCAGAGAGGAAAGATAATCAATACCACAGCAATTTCACAGCAAAGGGACTTCATACCCTCTGTCTTCAGCCATATAACAAGTAAGTAAATAGACTGATTTAGTCACATCAGCTGTATTTCTAACAAGTTGAGCACTTCCAGCAGCAATTCATCTACTTAAGACACCCTTATTAGGGTAGGCTGACATGCTTCTGGAGGTCCTGGTTTCCTTCTGTTGATGCTACTGGAAGTGTAAATAACTTGCTTAGCCTGTACATCCAAATTTTTAGTCAACTGAACTTAGGTGACATGAACCCCAATCCATATGTCTGAAGGTCCAAATTTTGACTGTTTCTGTTGCAGCTCCTATTATTATCTTCATTAGCTCTGAAAAGCTGGCAGACCGAAGACCAGAGTTGTGACTTTGTGCATTTGAAGAAAGGAGGAGTTTCACCCTGAGGTGGAAAGGTCACTGATAACAAAGTAATCATACGGAAAGTACTACAGTCTCATTTCCTGGTTTTTCTCTGTGGAAGACACCAACTTGAGAATGAAGCTTCAGTTCTTAAATTCAGAAAGGCTGGTTTAGACTAGCATTTCTCTTCTTTAGTGCATTTGCAGTTCAGCTGAAAAAGATCTGTGTAAGCTAGCCTGAATAACAGCATAAGCAACCAAAAGTTCATTTTTCTCTTAGCGAATAGTAAATGGGAGGTATTTTCAGGTATTTTTCAGTTGGACAGGGAGGTATTTTCATTATTAGCATTTTAGCATCATCTGACATGTTACTGGTTCTTTTTCAGCGCATCTGCTTTTGAAGACTTTTTAAAAATAGATTTAACAATTACAGGCTGCTAAAATCAGAAACTGTGTGAGATACTTTGGTATTATTCAGTCAGAGCCAAATGTGACACTGAAGACAGTTCTTGTTTAAGAACCTTCATTGAATGAACATGATCATAGCACAAAAAAAAGAAAAATGTCAGTTCCCCTAGTTGTATGTTCACTATTTAAGTCTCACAAAGTTCCTGAGGAAATAGATTCAGTTTTGAAATGTTTGATCTGTTCTATTCAGTTATGAGCTACTTTTTACAATGCATCAAGGCAAGTAATAAACAAAACATACTTTACTAGATCATTATTCTCGTAAATAGTTGAAATAATGGTTTCTAGATTAGTTCAGACATGCTTCTACCTATAATTTCTCATGTGAAATCCCAAGTCTATAAACATTCTTTTGGTGCTTCTTACTGAAATCTGGAATTTAACGCTATAAGAATACAACCAACCAGTTGAGAGTTTCCCTTTGGGGGGCACAGCAGCAATGAGTTCATGAAAAACTAATCTTACACATTATTAACAACTGAAAAGACTGTATAAGCATTTTTAAGTCTTTTTCTATAGTGAATCTCCTCTTTTGGGGTTCTACCAACTTTTTAAAATAGGATAGCTGCTGTTATCTCAAGATAACTTACATTTATTCTAGTACGATTCAGAATGTATTCACGAATTATACCCTAAAAAGGAAAATAGCAGTTTCTTGTGAGTATGATCAAAAGGTCTTTAAATTGGTAAGAATATTTCCACTGATTATAGAGCTTTTCACCATGTATTAATTGTACACGGCCACCCTACCTGCAGTCTGGAGATTTAGATGACAAAGCATATGTAAGATTATCCACTCTGTCTTGAAGACTGGTTGCTGAGATGTAGTTTACACTGGTTTGTCCAGTGCAGTTTTAAGAGCCCTAAGTAAAAATCTTTCCAACCTTTTTACTACAGCATCACTACATCACTTTGTTGTCAGGATTTTCTTCTTGGTTTTCAGCTTATACTTACACTTGCTTGGTTTCACAATGTGGGCTAGAAATGTTGTAGACTTAAAGACTTAAATACTCAATTGCAATTACCTTCATCCATAAGTTGTTAGAACACCCAAGCTGAGCTTCTCAAAAGCGAGCAGTACAAATAGTTCATTGGCTGTCAAAGTACAGAAGTGGAAGCTCTCCTAGTGTTTAGTTAACCCAGCTCATTATTTTAGAAGACGCATTTTTATTGGGATCTGAGGGAATCAAATAAATCTTCAGACATTCTGTAGGGTCTTTGTAATGCAAGATGAAAATTAAGCTGATATACTTCACCCTCTAGAGCAAAGAAACTAAGAAAATATACCTGGCTTTAATCATGTAATAATACCACAACATTACTTAACTCCCGCCTTTGGTCCTTTAGATACCCAAAATATGTCTTTATTAAGCTATAACTGTGTAATGCTCCCGTTGGTTCCTTAATGGCCAATTCATATTAATGCTTAAGTGACTCTTCCACTGTTGACAGCAGAAACAAGAAGTATTTAACAGCATAAAAATGTAAAACAGACTTGTTAATAAAATAATCTGCATCTTCTGGCAACATTGCCACAAGAAATTAAGGATATTTAAATGCCTGTAGTTCTGAGGTTTGCTGCCAAAAGTAGGATTTTGTAATATTTCTTTAGATTTGTGTTCTCTGCAATAAATTTTAATATTTTAAATATGTTCTTTAGGTTATTTTAGAAAAACTGAAAACCTGAGACTTATTACATCTTAGATCTTACTTAAAATGCCAAAAAGATAAAGTCTTTCTCTCTCTCCTTTTCTTTTTTTTCTTTTCATAGATATGAATATTCTCTCTCCTGCAAACTCTCAGATAATTTTTTCTCTTTATCTTGTTCAGACAATTTTTTATTTATTTGTGTTCTGGTAGGTGCAAGTACATTAAGAAATGTTTATACACACTCAGCAGCGGTCAGTAACATTTATTTATGCGGCTTCTGTTTCTAGAAAGATTTCCTACCCTCAGAACCACCACATGCCATCCCCAGTGTTTAATACGTGAGTGTTTGTTCCTCCTAGTTAGAGAATGACAAAGTATATGTAATAGATTTAATACACGACTTTGTGAGATTTTTATCTTGTGTCTGAGGGGAGCTGACAAGGTTCTCTAGAATTGCTGCTTGACTTTCTGCCTGGAAAAAAACAGAAATTTTTCCATACATATTTCACAGACCAAGTGTGAATGATGAGTAAGTTAACTAAAAACTATGAGAAATGTAAAAATTATATTCTAGAACCCAGAGAAATAAATTCAGTTTCTCCTGCTCTTAATGCAAATTTCCTCCATGTAAGGCATCTCAGAGCTACTGAGAGTGCTTTATGACATCTGAACACATTAATGAGCATACTCACCCCTACTGCTTGATAATTCTAGTGAACCCAGCTAAGGTACACCCTCAGTGAACTCTGCTCACTCAATCTATTCAAAAACTGTATTTTAAGCTCATTCCAACTGATGCAAATTGAAATCGTCTCTGGTGCCAAGCAGAGGATAGTCCTCTTAGGAGTGTTCTTAGCCATTCAAATGCTGAGACCACTGCAA
>Ga0181612_113881_pt1 | contig 17219 bp, 8 predicted proteins | sample HoacroProtozoa21_FD_119630 | JGI IMG/M metagenome (GOLD analysis project Ga0181612, IMG submission 119630) | Hoatzin crop microbial communities from Cojedes, Venezuel. Combined Assembly of Gp0051906, Gp0051904, Gp0051908
TAAAAATACAGCTAAAACGAGAGGAAGAAAACAGAGGGACGTACCCTGAGGACCTTCATGAAAATGGTATGTGTTGTAGTGAAACTCTTTCCCTTTTGGAGTCAAGAATGGAAGTAGATGATTATAGTCACTATGAAGAAGAAACAGCAGATGAAGATTCATCAGAAGGCGATAATGAAGAGGAAGATGACTATGATGATGAATTTGATGACTTTATTCCTCTTCCTCCAGCTAAGAGATTAAGGCTTATTGTTGGCAAGGATTCAATAGATATTGATATTTCTTCCAGGAGGAGAGAAGATCAGTCTTTAAGGCTCAATGCATAAGCTTATAGGTCTTAAACTGACCTGGATGTCATTTTTAAAAAAAAATTTGAAAACTAAAAAAAACCTACAACAACAAACAACAAAAATTCCATTGATTATTCCTCCATTGAAGAACTTTCTGAAAAACTTGGCAGCACTTCTTTATTGTTTATTCACCTATCAACGTAATATTGTAGAAAGTGTACAGCATACTGACTCTTCTTAAATCTGATTTGTGCAGATTTTTATTGTACTTTTTAATAGCCTTCTTATGTGCAATTCTGAGTTAGAGGTAATGCTCTGTTGTATAATAAAGGCTCAAGCAAAGTTATAAAATTGCATCAAATCTTTCCATGCAGGACAATGAGAATACAGTGTGGCTACATAATTATTTTCGATCAGTAAGAGCATTACTTTGCTCTGATGATAATTGACTAAATAATTTTAAAAAAATCATAGTAGCAGCTTATTAAGGTTTTCTAGTATATGTTAATATCACCAGCAATGATCTACAGCTTTTCGATTTATTTGCTAGATGTTTTTTTCCCCCTTTGGAGTTTGTCAGTTCTAACACTGTATGCTGTCGCAGATGTACTGTTTGTGGCCTTTGTTATAGTAGCAAACTGTTGATTGGAAGTCAGATTGATTTCTTTAAAAAAGAGGAAAAAAGATTAAAAGGTGTTGACAATTTGCTGACTTTTTAGTACATTATATGTACATGGGTAGCAGTATGCAGAATAAAAGTTTGGATATGGTGTATTTATTGCTTGTTATGTAAATTAAACATCTTGTATTTAACACTTTTCAATACTTTTAGATAAAATTGTTCTTTGCAAGAATGATTGGTGCTTATTTTTTCAAGAATTTGCTGTGAAATAATGTGATTACAACGGGCAACATTTATCCAATGAACTGCAGCTATCCTAAATTGGTTCTTCATATTTTTCTGTTGCACTTGTAAAATGCTACAAGGGATTTAAAGAAAATCTATTCACTTAACTTATGATAGTTTTATGAAATTAAAAACAACTAAGTCACAGCTTTTGTTCTGTGGTAACCTATAAATTGTTTGTCTTTTAAGAGCCAGTTGTAAAAGACTGGAAAATATGTATATGTTGTAAATATTTGTGTGTTGTGAAATTTTTGTCATAAGAAATTGAGATAACTTGCCAGAAGGGTTTTTAAGTTTAGAAATACATCCATGCCAATAAAATAGGAAATTGTAAACCTAGTTTTAAACTCTGCATCAGTTGGAGTTCTTTGCTCATACTTAATACTTCAGAGTTCACGTAGTACTTCAGAGTCTTCTTTGTAACAAGAGCATCAGGGCAATCTTTGGCTCTTTTTGTTTTTAATAAAAGAATGTTAGGAAACTTCTGGGCACAATGGACTTGTTTTTATGTATAAATAGGCTCATTTGTAAGCCATTTCTTTGAAGCAGGTCTAAAATGTCATAGCTGACATAACTGTGTAGCACTTTCGTCTATGGTATTTGTTTTTTTACTGAACCACGGATTAAGGTTTAGACATTTTGTATCTAGGAGTTTAGAAACAGAAGACACATCATAAAACGTGTAGTTGAATCCAGTATTAACAGCATAGTATTTTCATGTCAGGTCTCTGCCCAGAAAAGCAATAGCTTGAGTTACATGACCACTGTATTGCCCAGTTGTGAAAGCATCAGTGGAAATGGGTGGGTGAATTTGCATGTAAAGTGGTCATAATGGGTTTGCCCATCTGTCTGACCCTCGCAAGAAATGAAGAATTTTTTCAAAGAAATCCTTCCAGATGCATTGCGGTAATTTGCTGGGCTGCACATTAGATGGTGGATTTTCCCTTCATCTCACTCCCATTCTGTATTCTTAGCAGAGAATTAAGGGTAGAATTAACCACAATACTTGTAACTTTGTTTTTACGATGTCCAGTCTCTGTTAAAGGCCTGCTGTGTCTCATGTACAGTGTATATATTTTTTAAAAAATGTGTAGGCCTGTATGTAATGCACAGTCTTTACTGTCAGACCTGGGCTTTTACTTCATGGAAGACTGAACACAAAAGCTTTGGTAAGTATGCTGGAGTTTTTGAGTACTGTCAGCTGTGATGGATTGTCTTGTGGGATTTTTAATTGTACTATAGCATATAAAAATGGGTTATTAAAAACAGGGTTACAGGGAAGATAGCTGTGTTATGAAGGGCTTGCTGTGTAGTAGGAAGTTTATCAGCAAACAGTTGATGGCAAGTAACAGTAATACAGTTTTTTCCTCAAGAATTCAGTGGTATTTTCAGTGTGCCATGCAAGTGTGTGGCTGTATCAGTGAAAGATGTGAAGAGCTGAACAGAGCATCTGTGTGCTTTCTGTTCACTGCTGGCGTACCGGTTCCTCTGCTTTGCTCCATGATCTGTTTTTCTTGGCAGCTCTTCTGTCTCCCTGCTGCTCCTGCTTGCAGACTCATGCTGAATGGTCCTCTGGCAGTCTTGGTGGTTCTAGTGGGGGGTGATTGGTTTGCAGAAACATCATTCACCTGGGCATTTGACAGAAAGGGGGTTGATGCAGCAAGTAAACATTGCCAGCCCTTGTTGTTGACCAGTATGCTCAAGAGCAGCTTTAGGGCTTGCTAAAGTAGTATCAAGCAGTGAAAGCAGATCATGAAACACATGGTGAAAAAAAGTGCAAGAGAATCCTGCCCTTACAGGTGGAAACTTTTCCTGGAGTAGATGTTCCTACTAACTCATAGTTCAACCAGCCCCTTAATGAGAGCTGCTTTTCTTTGACGCAGAAATAAATACAAGCATCTCTTCAGGCATCAGGAATTCTGGATTGCTCTTGTTCATTGAACAGTCGTCTTGTCTTGGAGAATTTGGAACAAAAGCTTCTAGTCATTTCCAGGGTAGACAGGTCCATAGCTATGTCCTGTTACCCAGATTTTTGGTGTTACAGATGCCTTTAAAAGAAATTAATTCCCTCCCGGTTGGTCAGGTAGGCAGGAGTTGCACAACCCCAGTCTCTTATTCTTTCCTCAGCAGAAAATATTTTTTTCCCATCATTTATGTGTGAATTAACGGATCATGGTGTTTTCTTAACCTTAGTAGGAGAGGAAGATGAATGTTTGTCACATGTATGAGAATCTGACAACCTGGCACTGTTTCTTGCTGTCCATTCACAAAGCGCTGTGAAGTTAATGGCAATTTGAATGTCGGGGATCCTGTCTAGCCTCCGCGTCTCTCATTTCCCAGGATACTGGTTAGAAAAGATGCAAGAGCTGCGTAGGTTTATGGTGACCACAGCGTATCTTTTTAGTGGGTTGAAGAATTGGAAGCATATTACAGATGGGCTGTGTCAGCTAATCTTATGTGTAGCAGGTTGTGAGGCTAAAAGGGAAACATTACAACCACCATGAAAATGGCAGGTTGGGTGCAGGTTTGTGAGCGTCCTGGTAAATGCAGTGTGTACTGAGCTGCTGTGTAGTTGAGGACAGGCTTAGCATGAGCTTTTGAATGTTTGGGTAGCAGATGTAGCTGTTAGCTGACTTGCACCTTTGATGTGGTGAGTTAATAGGGTAGGGGCGAAGGTGTTGATTCTTCATAAGAGAACACCAAATACTGTTTCTTCACAAAACGGTGTTACTGAATTGTGAGTGTTCTTCAAAAAAAAAAAATGCAGTGAGCATATGGGAGAGGGAGTGCTCCTAAGCGCTCTGCTCGAGTAGCAGCTTGCATAGACTACCCCTACAGTAAAATGGCTACAAAGTATGTTACAGGCAGTTCAGTCCTGTTGCGTACTGTTCCCTCTCTATACCAGAGGGGCAGAAAAGGTGATTGCTCGGTGTGTTTGTCTGCCTTGCACAGGGCAGTCTAATCTTTCCCGTGTCTCTTTGGACTGATACAGAAAGGTTTTTCACATTTATTTGAGGAGGAGTGATTTGATTGGAAATAGCCAAATAAGAATCAAGCCTTTCCTGCTTCACATGTGTAGGGATGTTTCTGTGGCACTGGGGATTTTCTGGAAAATTGCTTGTGCAAAGAAGCAGCAATGTTTCTGCAAACAGCAGACTCTTGTGATTGTCAGATATTATTGTAATATTGTCTGACATGAGTCCCCTTCTGAGCTAGTGAAGCATCATCAAGCTGCCTCAGCTCCAGCTATAAGTGTGCAAGCAGGGGATTTTGGACTTGGAAAAAACTGATAAAATTGCTGTGGATTCTCTGTAAGTTCTACATGAATGTCCTGTTACTGTCTATTCTTCTGTTTTTCAAATGCGCCTTTTTTTTTTTTCCCTTTCTTTTCCCTCCAGTGTATTTGTTGGGCATTAGGTGTCATCTCTGTATGTAGTTTGAATGCTGGGGTATTAGCTTGTCTGAAGCTTACTGTTGTTCAGAGTGTTACTGGGTTTTGTTCACAACGCATTGGCTTTATTCAGTTATACTGCCAGCCACTATGTTAAACACACCCAAGGTACTCCCCAAAGTATGTATTCATGTCTGCTTTTGGCTGGGTTTTTTCCTGGTTTCTGTTTGTCCATTTTGCCTGGCACTGCCAGTGAATGTGCTTCAAAATAAGCGCAGAAACACAATTCCTTTGCTCCCCGTATTTGTCTGGTTGCCCCTGTTAGAATGAGGGGGTGAAAGTTTGGGAGCTGTGCAGAATAAGACTTAATGAAAATTAAAAGCAAAGTTACATAACTTTGCATTATATCTCCTAGTTTTCCTAAATCCCTTTCCCAAGTGAGTATTTTCTTGTTGTTTAGGCTGGGCCGTAAGTAAACCTATGGCCTTGCATAATCTCTGTTGCCGCATCTGAAATTCTTGATTTCACAGGTTAACAATATTATGGTAGGCTGTCTGTCTTCAGCAACACTTACAGGTGTTTGGCTCTTTTTTGCCTGTTGTAACCACTGGTTTTTGCCCACCAAGGGAAATTCTGCGGTAGTCATGCTTGAGTTCACATACCTTATTTATACTAATCCCATGAAATATTTTTATTATTGCAAGGTATACATGGCTGTTTCGGTGTTACTCCTCCCCACAGACAAAGGAAATCCATGACTTCTTCCCAGGCAGCTACATTTGATTTAACTGTAATTTTACTTGGATTCATCCTTGCATGAAATTTGGTCAGAACAGTTCCTGCCACAGAAACAGGAGCTTAGGTGGTGGTGTTGGAGGACTCCCTGTTGTAGGTACAGGTATGTCAGTGCTGAAACAGGTATGGGGCCAGTTAAACAGTGTTGCTTAGGAATTGTTTTAGCTTAACGAGCAAAGATTTGTGGTTTTGGCAGTGAGTTTCAGTCAAATGTGGAGCTATCAATGGGTCCAGCAAACCATAGCTTTTTCCACTGATGCTGTATGGTGTTCATCAGAAGTCAATTCTATTTTGTAATTAGATTAGTAGTCTCTTCTGCTCCAATTACTATGTTTGGCTGCAACATTTTACAACAGAATTGGTTGTAAACTGATAGATCTGAGGTAGATTATGACAATTGTAGAAGTGTGTTGGCTAGGATATGATTTTACTTATATTTGCCTAACCCACGTATATACAGCATTAGGGCAGGACTGCTGGGTTATTCATGGTTGGGGTTACCAGAATCTCTGGGATAATAATGGATGCCGAGGCAGAAGGATAGTCTTTCCAGATCCAGAGATTAAGTCCTCTCCTGTAGCTCAAGTGCAAGGCCTGCCCGCAATGTGTTAGCACTAAAGACTAGCCATGGCCCATCCAGTCACAGTAGGCCACAGTCTGGGAGGGATTAGCTTCCTGTAATGCCAGACTGCTAATGCTTCAGCAAACAACACCTTCTGACTGCAGAAGTAACAGCAAGCTTTGAGATCCAGCCCTGGGTGTGACCACAGAGTATACTTAGAAATGAAAATGCTGTGCTGGTGCCTTCAGTATTAATAGTGAGACAGGATTTACAGGTTTTTTTAAGAACCAGATTCAGGCTTTTAAGTACTTAAATACTTCTGAAAGTTGTCTTTGACATGGCACGCAAAAGTAATGTGGAGTCCAGCTATTTTAGATCTACAGTGAAATCCAGAAGACAAATTACTTATATACCATTTAAATATGGGACCAAACATTGGTTCTGAGGTCATGTTAATCACTCCTGAAAATTCAGTATATTTTCTTTATTTTTTCGAAGTTGTGTATCTGTTGATAGCTGAATAACACACAAGATGTTTAAAATCTTGAGTTGTTAAAAATCTGTAAACATCTAATGCATTTTCTGCATTCCGGCTTTCATTTCAAACCACTTTGAAATGAAAAAAACTTTTTTATATTCCTCTACTGAGGGGGGAGGAAGGGATGTATTTTGAGGCAGAGTAGTTTTTTGTCTTTTCCTGTCTACTCTCAGCTGCCTTGTTAACTTCTGTATTGAGTGCTGTAAAATGAAGTGGACAAATACTTTCACACACCCACCCCCACCCCCAAAAAAAAAATCCGTGCTGTTCCATGCTGTGTTTTGTAAGGTTGAAGCCTAGAGTAGGTTCTCTTCTGTAGAAGGTAACACTGAATTCTGAGGTCAGTATTGAGTAGCAGAGATGATTCAGCTGTCTGGAGTAAGTGATTAATGGGGAAGGATTCCAGCTTGGGGAATATGTTGTGTAATAAAATTAAAATCTTTTCAGATTTATTAGATTCCTAGCAAAAAGCCCAAAGCTAATGGTATATCTACTTTATAGCACAGGATGACAAATGTAATTTCTGGTGAAACTAACTATATGTGTGTGTTTTCAGTTATTTTGGTAGATACAAATAGCATGAAGTCTGAACTCAAGGTAGAAGAAAAATAGCAGGCATTGGGAGAAGGATTAAGGAAAGGTTAAGGAATTGAGGTACTAAAAGTGTTCTGAACACTTCTAAAAGTTTTAAGAAAGACTGAAATGTAGTATCTTTTTATTAAAAAAAAAAAAAACACCAAAACTTAGTCTTACTCTTTGTAAAAAAAAACAAACAAAAAAAACACCCACACACAAAACATTAATATTTCCTAGGTCTGTAATACACAAATTCTAAAGCTTTAATTATATCTATGAACCACTGATGGTAGTAAATCTAAGTGTAGTAGCTTAACAGGGATTGAGTTTGTATAATTGAGCTTCAGTTAGTTGTGGGGAAACAGTTGGCAGTATTACTGGTAAAGGAGTGCGTGGACCTATTACCTACAGGCCGATCTCACATTGTCGGTTGCTGTCAGAGATTGTGTGCTGGGATAGATCGATGTTTGTCAGTCCGAGCCGTTACAGCTTTGCTCATACAAGGTGTGTCAGGGTGGACAGGACAACTTTCGGAGACTTGAAGAGGGGGAAACCTGAAGAGGGAAGAGATGTGAGGGGTGTTTGGTAGGAAGGAAGGGAAAGGGGTTGCTGTCAGCTAGTGAGAACACACAGGTTAGGTAAGGGATGAACTGATCGCTGTCTCGTGCCTGCTTGTGTGTAACGCTTCTCTGTTAAGTTGGGCTGTAAATATGCTGTCAATAAAACTGTTGTAATCAAATATTATGGATAGAGTTACTAGGCTAAACAGTAAATAGGTCATATGTACGTAGGCCTCCTTGTAGCTCTGGTAGGCAGAGTGCACGGATACTATGTCAGTGGTATCAAGTATCCAGATAGTATACTTGCCTGCTGGGAAATGTTTGGGTCAGTCCTCCTGCTTACTGCTTTCATCTGGGATTTTAATGTTTTACTCCAGCTCTTTTCTGTAGGGCTTTTCCAATATCACACTCCCATCCCGTGCAGCTGACCTGCATGCAAGATGCAGCTGCTGCCCTTAAAGTGGCGCATCTACCGAGGGAGGAGAGAGGTGTCTGGAGATTCAAAAAAAACACAATACCCCACCTAACAGCTTGTGTCTAGGAGTGCAGAGCTAGCAGTCAGCGAGAACCCTGAACCGTGCTCCCAGTAGGTGCCGATGTTTGTCCTCATGCCAATGTGGATGGTTGGTGCTAAGCATCACCTTAAGGACCACTGTCTCAGTCGGACGGAGACCTTCACCCCTGTGCAGCTGCAGTGCAGTCTCATCTCTCTGAGGTTGTACTGGCAGCACCAAAGCACTCAGCAGTGGCCCTGCTGCTGGGAACCGATGTTGGCACCTCTTTGCCACCTTAGCTGCTGAGCTAGGTGATGTCGCTAATGATGTTTCTGTCCTGTTACGTCAGAGCTCGTGTGCTGCAAATACCAAAGGAGACAGGACTCTGGGAGAGGGAGTGGAAGACAAAATTCAGCTCTGGCGGTAGTCTCTGTCTTCAGCACTCTGAAGTTGATGGTCCTCCCTCCCGTTCCAGGATGTGGTGGTAGGTTCTGTGGAAAAGCCGTGATGCGCTCTCCCTGCCCACACACCATTGTGCTGGTTAATCACTAATGGGAAAAATGATCCACCTAGCACTCTTAGTTTGACTCAGCCTTGTGAGTGTGTACCTAGAGGGTAACCTTTGTATGCACCTCTGGTCTTGCTGGAGACAGGGGGACTGCTTAGACGTGTAGCTTTGGACTTACGCTTTGTGTAAGACTCTTTAGGATAAGAGCTGTATGCTCTAATTGCATTTATGTGGCAGTCAGATTTCTTTTGAACAGGACTCAAATTCTGAATGTCCTGGGTTTATCACTCTTGCTCTGAGATAAAACAGTGTTGTGCTTGTGGCATTTTAATTCTTAGAGTACCTAGCTGTAGTCTTAATTTCAAAATTCAAGTTACTGGATTCTGATTGTGAGAAGTTTTCATGAGCATGATACTCACACCCTTTTCCTTTCCAAAGTGTTTGCAAAGGAGTTCCTACCTTGCTACAGAAATGTTTTCCAGAAGCCGCTGGGGTTTTTTTCCGCTCTTAAGCTTGTGAAGAAGCCCTGAAGCAAATAAAACTAAGAGCAATACTGTCTCCAAGTCTATAGCCAGCTTGTGAAAATATTCCAAGTTATAGGAAGATTAAACCCAAACTGATCAACAGAAATGCAAAGTCTTTTAGGCTGACTTTGAAATGTATTTTCACACAGTAACAACCTCCCATTTTTGAACAAACAAAAAAATTTGCATGAGGCTGACTATGCTAAAGCTCCCCTAAAAATCAGTGTAGAGAAGCAGGCATTTTCAGAAGTTCATTTGAGGCACCTCATATAATTTGACCAGATGAAACTTTAACCCATCTTTAGAGTCTAAGCCTCAACGTGAATTTTAAAGATACAAATAAGAAACTCAAACCCTGCTTTGCTTTTGCTCTGGCAAGCCAGCTGGCTTCTCTCATCTGCACATTGGTTTCAGATAGCAGTATTTTGCATTTGGAAATTGCTCTGTAAAATGCTTGTTGCGTTCATCTGGTTCATCTTCCACATCTGGTTCATCATTACTGATTCATCTTCCACACCTGTGTTACAGACTTATCTGTTGTGAACCAGGCTCCAGTGTGGATGTCAGGAACACTCAGCAAAATTTTGCTGTTTGAGGCGACACCTTCTTTCTCCCTGGACTTCTCCGTGCTGAGGATGGAGATGACGCCTGCCAGCGGTAGCTGTTTGTGCGTGGTTACCTCTGAGATCTGACATGGCTGGGTAAGGCCTTGTGCTGCTGCTTGGGGTCCGAGCCTGTCTGCAAACAGCTGCTCACTGCAGCCCACCTCGCCCTTCAAAACGCAGAGTCTGCCCTACAGCAGGGTATTGAGAGGGATGCTGCTTGGTACCAGGGGGAAAGGTCTCCAAAAGCCAAAACACACAATGCAGCTTTGCTCCAAAGATGGCTTCTTGTCCCCTTTCTCTCGCTTGCTTTTCTGGACGAGTTGGGTTTTTGTCCCCTGACTGTTACGGGTCCCAGCACAAGGTGGCACTCACATTCCAGGAAAGGGATCTCAGCCCCACAGCCCCGCTCCCTTTTGGAAACCAGTACCTATGAGTTGCAAGCTGCTTGGCCATTTATCGCTTTTACTGCGTGATATCCCAGGATTGCATCTGGATGATACTTGGGGGAAGAAAGCAGCCAGCCAGCAGTGATCTGGAGGGAGGGGACGATCCAAGTTACAGAGCAATGATCGGCAAGGGGAGTGGGGGAATATCTTGATGCTGAACGCAGCTGTGCTCTCGCTAGTTTTAATCCTTTTGCATTCTACCAGAAGGAAAGGTCCCCCTTCAGCATTTTCCAGTCTTATTGGTGCCTGTCTCTTGAGTTTCTGCTGTTCCCATTAGCCGGAGTATCTCCTGCCAAGGGCAGGCGGGCTGTGCGTGCTGCTGCGCCTTGTATCCTGCTGCCCGCCGCTTGCTGCTCTGTCCAAGGCCCTCAGACAAGGGGAAGTGCAAGTACAGGAGGAATGGGGCTAGTGGGGGAAAGAGCGGAAAGAGGCAAGCAGTGTGACATCCTTCTCTCATCCGCTTAGTCTGTAGGAATCCTTTCTTGGTCAAGATCCAGCATTAACACTTGCCTCAGGAATGCTGTTGCGTTCTTGGGGGGGAGGGGTTGTTGGCTGGTCTTACAGCTCACAAAATCAAGCGAGAACGAGTTGGCTGCTGCCTGTTCTGTTGCTATGCAGTACTTTTAAATCAATATTTGCTCAGAGGTTGCACCTCTGTGCTATGTGCTATCAGCGGCAGGAAGATCCTGGCCATCTAGTCAACATCTCTTTCTGGTATACTGAACCCTCATGTTTCGTTTACTTGATATTCTCCCCCACACTGCAAGGTATTTGTTATCTAAACTGACCTAGCAGATTCATTTCTACAACATTTTAATGAAAACTATGGGGGAATGCAAATAGTGAAAGATGTAGTCAAACACTGCCTGTCTTTCTTTCAATCTAGGCTGTGTCACCCTTTTCCTTTGTTCTGCAGCCCTGGCTTGCTGCTCTCACAGAAACTGTGGGGTTAAGTCTCAGGACTCTTACTGTTGCCCCTGCCTTCTTTGGATCAAGAATTACAAAGAACAATGCAGCAATAATCCATGGCACACAAAGACCTGTGAAGGAGATCAGAGTTACAGTGACAAAGAGATGGAGGCACTGGCCTCCTTGAGGGAACGTAGTAGAGAAGTGACAAACTCTGAAATAGCACTGATCTCCGAAACACTGCTTGAAGGGCAGAGAAAAGACTTGGTGCATCACCTTCTGTGCAGGTTTAAGCATTCCCTGATGTTGGCTAGCTAGTTCAGTGGGATGACAATGATCAGAAATGCAGGAAATCTCGATCGGCTATTAAAAGCTCATTGTGTGTCCTTGAACTGGGCCTCAGAATCCAAATTTTACTTCTGTAGAAAGAGAGCAGAACTATACCCAAATGCTGATGTGCTCTGAAAGTCTGGCTTAGGTTGGGTGCTCCAGAAAGTCCAATTGACTCACAGAAGGCAAGGTGAGTAGATAGGAGGCTCTTCCAAATCTGAAGCATAGGTAGATGCTTTTAATCAGTGAAGAAATAGTCATAGATACCAGTGGGGTAAGGGCCCTGAGAGCTGAGCTTTTCCAGAGCTTATGGAGAGAAATGCCTCTGCCAGAAGTAGCAGGCCAAGCGAGGCAGAAGAGAACCTGCACCCCCACCTCAGCCACCTGGTTTGCGTACGTGATCTCTGGTAGAGGTGGGTCGGTGGCAAAGCACAGGGCTGTGCACTGTGGAGTCCGGGGCACTGGCTACCATCCTGTGCTGCAGCCCCAGCAGCAGAGATGGCAGTCTCTGGGGGAAAGGAGCTGTTTGTCTGAGCGCCTAGGAATCGGACTGCTTGGTTGCTTTGGTCAGGGAAGGCTGCAATGGGTATTATTTTTTTCAGTCTTGAACTTTTCCACTTCGTATTTATTAATTGTCCTGTTCCTGTGTGTCCTTCACACATGCCTGACTAGACTTACCTTACATGTCACTGAAGCATTTGAAGTCTGGCTCCTGATCTGCGTTCTGCCTGTAAAACAGGGGTGATGCTACCTGTCACCTAATAAAGCTACAAGCCTAATAAAGCCTGTGAGTCTAATAAAGCTATAAGCTCCTCAGGACAAGGACAAGTTATGCAAACATCTATGTATGTATTACGAGTCTTGAATTAGGTAGCCATGACTCCCCTAGTTAGAACAGTAAACTAGTTGGAAGACCTCTTTGAGATTGTAGAAGGTATAGGGCAACAGTAACATTCCTCTATTCCTTATCATCCTTTGGAAAAGCTCTCTCTCCCCACCCAAGCGTATCTGTGAGACTTGTACCCCTTTTATGTTGCCAAGCAGCTGCAGTCAGTAAGAATCTATTCAGGCTAATTAGATTTTGCAAATCCGTTATGGTTCTCTTGTTGGTGCCTGTAGACAGAAAAATGGTGTGCCTCTTACAGGGCCTGACTGTTACGGTAGGGCTTCCCAGCGCTTGGCAGGCGTGAGTGCTGCGGCACTTGACTGCAAAATGGTGTAAGAAGGGAGGAGTCCTGGCTCTGAAAAGCAGCTGCAAAGCCAAGAGGAATGGCTGTATGTCTTGTGACCCTTGCTGATTGCGTAATTGCCCAATGTAGTGTCATATGATGACTCTCATAGACTATTAAGAATCAAGCAAGGCTTTTTTCATCCTTGCATCACCAGGGTGAAAGCTTCCACAAAGCTGGCATAGCATGTGCACCTAGAGGAGGTGGATGACTTCGGCTGGACTCCAGGGATCTGGAAAGTGTTAGGTTTCTTAGTAGCCCTGACAGTGCTTCCTGCTTACAAGGCAAACCTGTTCCCCTTTTCCCCCTCCATAAAACAGAAATAATAATTCTCTCATTTTTAATTGTGTGTGTTAAAATCATAACTTTTTGACAGCAGAGATCATCAACTTGGCAAGGATTTAGAAGGAAGAGGCTGAAGGGGCATTTGTCATACGCCAGTACCAGCCAGTATGGTATATGCTTATGAGCTATTAAGCTCAGCAGAGCCTTTCACCTCTCCAGGGGTGCTTCATGTGGGTATTTACTGGCTGCTGTAACATGCCATTTTCAACATCTGTTTCTAATCTTCTTGCAAGATCTTCTGAGCTAGCTTCATTGCGAAGATTTTAACTGGACTTTGGAATCCTAAAGGAGTAAATGGTAGGTAGGTGGTGAAAATTTCTCACCATGAGAGTGTGTTTCAAGATTGTCCTTCTTCCTCCTTGGTCACAGACTTTGAAATTTATTTCTATGGCTAAAAATATCGGTGCTTACCAGCACTCATGACTGGAACAGATGACCTTGATCTGATTCCCAGAAATGAGACATTTCCACTCCAATATTCACTCTGCAAAGTCCTTGCAAGCACTGTTTCCTGGATCCCAGCCTGCTGCACCACTGGGTAACTCCACTGGCTTGGGAGTGCAGGATGGTCTGGGTGGTGCTTGGTAGCAGTACCGCAGCAGAGAATACAGTGTTGCTGCTGTCTGTGCAGGCTGGAGCGGTGCTTAGATCTGCACTGGAGTCTGGAGGTTACAGCTTGTGTGACCACGCTGGGCTCCTCTAGCCAGGACAGAGCCATGCACTGGGAAGGGCAGCATGGGGTTCTTGCACCCTGCCCTCTCCAGCTTCAGTCTGCAAGACTCTCTGCCTGTGAGCTCTGTGGGTGCATTGTTTGCTTGAAGCGATGGTTTGGGTTATGATTATTTTTATATTTATTTTGGCAAGTTTTCCCCAGGAGAGGGAGCAGTCCACACTAATGATGTCGAGAGGAATGAATCAGCTTGTTCCAGCTCCAGTTAAACAGCATTTGCTGTGCTGCTGTGAACGCCGCCTTTCTTCACGCTCGTCATCTTCAACTCCTTTTCCTTCACCTTCACTCCTCTCATAACGTTGCAGTACCTTTGTCTATGCTCGCGCTTTGAGGCTGGTACTCGGTGAAGATGCTTGCACCTCTTCCCATTTCAAACTGCCTTTCCCACTACAGTGCACCCCAAGGCTGCTTCCAATGCCCCGGCCCACGGCCCACATCTCCATCACTGGTCCCTGAGTTCAACTCGCTTCCCTCCCAGCACTGCGTCCTGTTTGTCTCTGACCCAAGCCACAGAGCCATGGCTGAGTGGCAGCTCCTGCAATCACTATGGTGAGAGTGCTCAGGCAAAGCAGGGCATCAGTTAACTCAGCAATTCAGGGCTGCTTTCGTGAAAATCTTCTTTTGATTCTAGAAGTAATAACTTCCAGAGGCTTGCTGCTGCTTAGATATCTGTTTGGAGGTTGACTGATTCTGATTAAATTTCCAGTGACACATGCATAGAAAACCAGAGGAAAATGAGATGTTGTGGAGTTCAAAACCACTGCTGCCAAAGTTCCTGTCTTCATTGTGTCTTTTGTTATATCAGGAAAAGTTCCAAAAAACAATAGCCTGGTTATAGCTTAAGGAAGGGTTTGCAGTTTCTTGCTGATGACTGCTTTCTCTCTATATTCCTATCTGTCTGTCTGTCTTTCACCAAGAAGGGATAGAATAGAGCTAACCTTGTGACAATTAAGCCTCTGCTACATTGTATCTCAGTACATCTAATACAAAACATCTACCGGCATGTGCTATGATTCGTAGTGCTGCTGTAAGCTGAACTGCTCTGGGAAAATTTCCAAGGAGTAATGGGCAGAATTCTCAAGGACAAGACAAGGACAACAGCGCAAGCTATCTGTTCAATGGGAGTCCTGGGAAAGTAGTGTGGTAGGGAGTCTGTTGTAGCAGTCACTGGCATTAATAATAGTATTACTCTTCATCTTGATGTGCCAGTGGAAAGATTTAAGAGGCTTTGTGCATGGATGACCCTCAAATTAAGGGCAAAACTTGAGGAGTAGATTTTGCAGCAAAGACCTGAAGTTACACAGCTATTAGGGGAATAAACTATTTTCATTTGATTGAGATCTGCAGCTGTCTGCTTAGAGATGGTCATCTCTGGTGAAGACATACCCTGAGACAGAAGAGCATAGCTGCAACAATTACATCTCTGCTGTGCGCTATCTCTGAATGTTTCATACAAAGAAGTCTAGACACATGCTGTGATTTTTGATGCTGCTGTCAGCTGAACCACTCTGGGAAATTTTCCAGTGAGCATCAGGCAGAGTTCTGAAGGACAGATTGAGAACAGTGCAAGGTATCAGTGCTAACAGCAGTCCTAGGAGACTACTGTGCTAGAGACATAGGCTGAAAGAGGGTAAACTTTTACATGTGTAACTTCTTTTAAGTTAGTATAAGCAGGCATGATCAAGTGCTTGCAGACAGTTTGTTTTACAAGCAGCCCTGAACACTCCAGTTTAACAGCATCTAGGCCCATGCTTAAGTCCCCTTTTCTGTACGTAAGTGAGATTTCAGTTATAAAGCTGCATGTGGCCTTTCTTTGGGCAGAGGAGTGTATTACACCTGTACGGTGTTGCAAGTCAGAAGGCAGTAGTTGGAGTATGGCAGTTTACTTAGTGTTGCTCTGTCTGCTGTTAGTGAATGTTATCTAAGCCCATCAGATCAGGTAGTTCATGTTGATTTTGGAGCCTGGTGGGTCATACAACCCAATGGTCAGGGTAAACAGTTCACACTGCAGCCAAAGTTCACTCTATCAGGTCTGAGTTGTCATCTCTCCTTCCAGTTTGCATTGACAAAATGGTATCAAAAAGGGAGGGGGTTAGTGGAAGTGGGTAAGGTAGTTTAACTCAAGTTGTTGATGTGTCCATTCAAAGGGCAACATCAGAGTCAGCTGAGCATGAGTAAATTCCTATTTATGAGGGCCTGACCTTAGACTCTGGACTTCCACAGTTGAAGAGTCACTAAAGGGCCGTAGAATTACATGTGCACTGAAACAAGGATGACTTGAACTTCGATATAAATGCCATGTCCACCTCAGCTTTGTAATGTGCTCTGAGATAACGGCATGTGTTACTTCAGAGGAATCCATTTTGCCATCTCGCCATAGGCTTGTTGGCTGGTACCATCCAAGGGCTAATGCTCTTACAGAGTTTATAATCTCCAGGTCTTTCTGTTCAGAAGATATCTCTAAGCAAGGAATTCCTGCTTCCTGTTAAGGCTGGGTGTGCAGCAGATTTTTTTCTGTTGTCATTAGCAAGTCTCTTCAGGCTTCATTTTAGTGCTGTTCTACCTCTTTGCTTGGATGTTTGATTACTTTAGCTGTGTGTCTTAAGTTTTTAAATTCTTTTCAGATGGCCTGGGCACCTATTTAAACAAGGAGAAAAACCACCAAAAAGGATAAGCTGTTGAAGGAAGCTAGGTTCAACTGAAGTTTTGAGTGAGGCCTTAGATGGGTTCTGACAGCTAATGGGCTCTCTGACTTCTACTTAGATGCAAATCTATGTAGAGAAAAAGTTCCTATTTAAAGGGTTGTGATGTTGTCACTTTGTAGAGGAGTCTGGTTAAACGGCAGGTCTCAAAGTGCTGTTAGGAAGCAAAGGATATTTGTCTGGATACCTCTTCTCTACTTTTCATCCTCTCTACAGGGCTGTGGATGAAAGAAGTTTTCAGTTCTACTGTGGGACAGATAAAGAAGCCCAAGTTCACAGAGCCCAAAGGTGGTATTTTTCAGTAGTACCAGCTGCCATATAAGCCAATGGCAGATTTGTCCCTGACCTCCATGGCAGCGGCTTTAGGCCAACTTTGTATGCTCCAGCAAATCATTCCCTCAGGCTCTGTAAATCCTGTGCTGTTGTCCTGCTTCTGGGGCAGTAAGAGGACACCTTGTGTCACTCGTGCTCTGAAGAGCAAGCTATACAGCAAGGGTGGCAATAGTGCTTTAAGTTGCTACGCTCAGTGTGCAGGGGTGGAGCTGAAAACCTAATTGAGAAATATCAATGGCCAGACCACTGCCAGTGAGTGAGTGTCAACCTGCCTGTTTTGGTATTTGCAGCAGTGCATGCTGCCACTTTAGCTGCAGGCTGTAGCAAATGGAAGTTTCTTGACCTGTTAATCAGAGAGAGAAACACAGCAGCTGACAATATGGACTACCCTTATTCTTGGTTGGAAATACTATCTGCTGCAGTTCAAGCTGAACACAGCCTCCCA
>Ga0181612_143302_pt1 | contig 17218 bp, 6 predicted proteins | sample HoacroProtozoa21_FD_119630 | JGI IMG/M metagenome (GOLD analysis project Ga0181612, IMG submission 119630) | Hoatzin crop microbial communities from Cojedes, Venezuel. Combined Assembly of Gp0051906, Gp0051904, Gp0051908
ACATTCTAACTCTTCATCCAGGTCGTTGATGAAGAAGTTAAACAAGACTGGGCCCAGTACTGACCCCTGGGGGACACCACTTGTTACCAGCCTCCAACTAGACTCAGCGCCGCTGACGACAACCCTCTGAGTTCTGCCATTCAGCCAGTTCTCAGTCCACTTCACTGAGCACTCATCCAGCCCATACTTCCTGAGCTTCCCTAGGAGGATGTTACGGGAGACTGTGTCGAAAGCCTTGCTGAAGTCGAGGTAGACAACATCCACGGCTCTGCCTTCATCTACCCAGCCAGTCATGTCATCGTAGAAAGCTATCAGATTGGTCAGGCATGATTTCCCCTTGGTGAATCCATGCTGACTACTCCTGATAACACTTTAGCGCATGTAACAACAAGTTCCTTCCCTTTGTTGTCACCTGTCCAGATGCCTTACCCAAAATTACTGGATGCATTTGTGGTGCAGGAGTGACTGCATTTTGACCAGTTAGCAGCTGATGTCCTGTCCTATAATAGAGGAGGGGAATGGTCAGACAACCTTCCCATACCTTCATACAGGGTGCAAGCCATGTCACAGTCAGAAGGTTAGACTCCACTGGCCAAACTCAACAGCACTGCTCTTTTTTAAGGTAGAAAAAAATTTCAAGGCTTTAGGTAGGTAATGCAGGGAAATATTTGCATTGAGCATCATTGTGCACAATCTAGGAACTACCTGCTATAACACTTTGTAAAATATGTTTTAAGACTGAAATGCCAAATGGTATACAGATGCTAATCAGCTAAAATCATCAATATCTTCTTTCTGAGCATGGATCAGAGAACAGTATCTTGGATACAGCACAAACCAACAGACAATATTATTGTCAAGTAGAGAAACTATCAGGTCATACCTTAATTCTCCTCAGCTGTCCAGGGAGTTTATTTAATCTCCACCACAAAGGGAGGATTCACAGATGTATTTAGCTGAGGCGGAAGGGATGTTGTAAATGTATGTTTAACTGCATATTGCTAAGATTTTATCATGCTCACATGTGAGCTTGGAAATGTGAAAGGTGCTACCATTCCTTTGCCTCGGCAAAGAAGATAGTTTTTAACATAGTTTGTGAACTGCAATACATAATCTTTAATGTAGCTAGCATCCTGAAGATTACAGGCTTTATCTATATCTTGGTCAATTTAAAATCTTCTTTTACAGCCTGTGAAAATACCTGTATGTACTTTCATGCATGTCAACCAAGGGTGTTTATAATGTGCAAGAGTATTCTCTTTTTTGCCCTATTGCTTCAGGAGCATCAGGGACCTTTCTGTACTAGAAGATGAGCCTAAAATAGTTGTAGTCTGAAGCATCTCTGTGTAAACCAGCTGCATGTAATCCTCTGATATGTGCCTTTCCTCCTCAGGGGTGTCAAGAGCCAATTTCAACTAAGAACGGTTAAGGTGTCTTCTCCAGGTTTGTGAAGTTCAGATATTATTCTGGAGATGAGCCGTGATATTTTTCAAAGTCGGTCTCTAACTGCAAAACTTGTCCATTGGCATAAAGAAAAATAGAGGTTCTTATGAGGCTAGCACCAACTGCTCAAAAGCCAGGTAGATTTTACTATCAAGTTTTTTAAAAAGCCCCTGCAGGAATGCCACCAGTTCCTTTTCCTTAAGAATTTGCTTTCAGTATTGAAAACGAATCTCCCTTTTGTGCAGGTCTGTTGTTCTGCACAGAAGGAGTGTTATCTTGTGCAGTGTCAAACTACTTGGAAGTAGGCTTTTTGTTATTGTTTTTCTGTGTTATTCTGTTCCATGACTGAAGCTCATGGGCATTGCTGCACTAAAACTAAGCTCATAACAAATATAAAAGCATCCTTTGAAAACCTGCTTCTGCAGTGTTTTATGCTGGCTCAACTCTTTCCGTTTCCTCAAATGTCTCTCAGTCCTGCCACGATGCTACAAAAAGGTTGTTGGTTTTGTTTTTAGCAACAAGCTGTTTATAATTCTTCTGGTATAGCAGGCATAGAATTTTACCATCTCCTTCACAGTGCAAATAGTGATAATTCGACAGGAACAAAAGAGATACTAGGGTCTCTCATTTTTTGGACAACATGATGCATCAATCATGCAAGTTGCCAGCAATTTGATTCAGCTATGAGCCATGAGTGAAACCTGATGTTCAAACATTTGTTATCGATCTTCTGTGGTTTCTTTTCTGATTAACTGCCAATCATAACCTGCTAAATCTGGACAAATCCAGCGTGTCTTTGTTGTACTGCCTGTTGTTCTTCCTATATGTCATCATCCCAGTTAAGTCCAAGATGTTCAGTGTTGCATATTCCTGTTCTACTGATCCACTTCTGTTGTGCAAAAAAAGCCCCCTCTAATGACAACTAACCAAAATAAAACCCACTGATGACATAGGTGGGTTGCACATCATTTTCCTTTTAGGTAAGTTGAGCAGTGTAGGTACACTCTCTCCTCTGGATGAATGTGATGTATCAGGGCTCGATCTTTCTAGCACATCTCTGCCTGAGAAACTTCCTGCATGTAAAAAGGTTCGTTCAGTTTAGTGGGATGGGTTATGTTTGTAGGGCTGAGGCCTTGAAGTGCAAGGGTAACTTTCATTGACAATGATTGCAGTTATGTATCTAAATCCTTTGGGCAACTATGGACAAAGGGAAAACAGTAGTATATCGAAAAAATGAGTATTGAAGAAGTTTCTGATTAAAGTGACAGCTAATACAATTTGAAACAATAAAACCCACACAGAACCCTAGCAGCTGCTTTAAATTCAAATAAGCTTCATTTGACCATGAAATAATACAGTTAGTATCAATGATGTACACCACTGCTGACTTTGTGACCGTAGCACTTTTCACAGTGAAGAAGGTTTCAATCTAACTTTCAAAGAAAAACAGGAGTTTTGATTGTTTTAGGATAATTTGGTGGAACAACAAAGCCAGTGTTAATATTATTGCGTGGTTATTTTTTTCAGGTGATGCTAAATAATACGTTTTGACTGAATCTTTTATTTTCTTGGGGATTTTCCCCTGGAAATCTGCAAGTTCAGACACTCACAAAAAAAGGGGTACATTTTTAAAGTGTGGCCTTTCAGATGTCAGTCTAGTTTGGGCTTCTCACTCCACCGCCATCCCAGCTATGGCAGGTATAGCAAAAATCAGAATTCTAAAGGTTAGCAATTTTTGTTTCAAAAATTCTAAAGGGGAAACCTTGCTAGGTATTTGTTTGTTGAGCTTGTCTAGGTTTGCTTGTTTGTTTAGGGCTTTAATATAGCATTAAAGGTAGGACTAGCAAACTGCTGTCACTGCTCCTCACTCCCATCAGTAAAATGTCATTACAAACATTTTCTTATTATATTAGCATTTTCTTTGAAGTCACTATGCCATTCACACACCCTCATTGTCACATTTATTGTAGCACTTCTTAACTGTGTAGCACAGTTACCACTATTATTGCAACTTAACCTTGAAGGTGGCTAGCCAAAATTTCAACTACTAAACCTAGATGTATCAAAGAAACAAGTTAGACCATCTCATATGCTGCTGCACAAATATCAGAGTTTCTTCCCGATTAAAATAAGAGATTAAAAAAAAAAATCAACCCATATTCACAATGATTTTACCCATGTCCAGTCATCATCTCAGGCATAAATTCTTTGCTTGCTCCTCTGAAAGGTCACAAATATCAAGAATTAATATGCTAACCAGGTGTAAATTGAGTACCTACAGACAGAATACTTGTGGGTGAGCAAACCCCAACTAAAGCCGCACGTACTTGAGGAGTACTCTCCAACTATCAGAACAATCAGTGTTAAAGTTGGGTGGGACAACATTGTCTCTGGTTCTGCATTTGTTAAGGTATCTATCTGCTGTGTAGAGAAAAAATAAGACCACAACTAACAGTGCTATCATGCTGGCTTTTTTCTCAACTCTTTGTACTTGGGGAAGAAGAAAGCACAGAGAAAATTGTTGACAGTTCTGTTGCATAACACTGCAAATGCTGTCCTTAGCTTTTCTGTAATCACTTTTGCCTTTAAACATATGATTTAGCTATAAATTATCACCCTAGCCATGAGCACTACTGTCATAAACTAGCTGAAAAGCAAATTAACCTTTTCTCTCTAGAATGAACTCTCCTATTAATATGAAAATCAATTCAGTCCTGTTTGTTTTGGTTACTCCAGCCTGCCCGCACTTCCCAAGCTGAATAGTGACTATCTAGTTAGTCACTTAAGCAGAATTAATTTTAAGAACCAATTAAAAAAAAACCAACCACCCAATAATACAGTAAGTGATGTTCTGGAAAGCTTTTCATTACCTCATCTGTGGTGTGTAATTGCAAAACAGAATGTCTAATTATTGCCTCGATTCTTCCGTCTTGACCTTGGACCAGATCCACAGATGGTGAACACCAGTGCATTTTAACAGAAGTCAGTGTTGTCTACACACGTTTCAACTAGCTGCAGATCTAGCCCCTATATGTTCCTGGGCGTATCTTTAAGGTCACTTTTCCAATTCATGCCTTTATCAGGATTAAACTTTCCTTTTCAGATTATATACATTATTTAGCACCAGCTCTCCAGTGCCATGCATGAAGTCTTGCTCTCAGAAACACGTGGACCTTTTGTCACCCAAGGAAAAATATATCCAAAGAAGAGAAGTCCACCAAGATCAAAGGAACAAAATCTGCATGCAGTGAAGAAAGAGCTGTGATGAAATCCAAGTGTTGTACAGGTATGGGCAAAGAGGGTAATGGGAAATCTTACCCAGGATTTTCCTTTGTTCTCTCTTTCCTGCAGTCATAGCAGATGCTAAGGAGTATGCTTGTCAGGCCTTGTATCATTATACAAAGAATTTCACCACCCTACTTTATACTATTATCTCTCTCAATGACAGGCAGGTATGGTTAGTAGAAAGCCATCTCTTCTTTCTTTGCTCTCACCTTTTTTTCCTAGACTAAGTGACATAGCCTTAGTTCTCCTACCCCCACTGCAATCAATGAATTCCTCTTTTGTGAGGAAGAATGCAGAGCAAGATGCAGCTATATCGTCTCATTAAGGAACAAGCCCTAAAAAATTAAAGTATGTGTAGACTTGTGACAGTAGCAAAATAACTAAATCTTCGGTAAAACACTGACTCATGTGGTACCTTAGCAAAATGTCAATTTTCATGGTGGGACAGCATCAGTTCTGTCCCCAGGCTCTCAGGAGTATTGTTTCAGGCTCTTTGATGATTCAGAGGAGATTGAAGGCATATTTTTTTTAGGACAATTTTAGGTACATGTAAAAGAAACAAAGCAGAAAGCTGAGATACTGTAGCAAAGGCTGAAGGTTCCTACAGAGAGAAATGCTGAGGAGACCTCTGTACAGGTCCTGCCTACCTGCAGGCTCAGGGACAGGATCCAAAGCCACAGGCAAACCCACCGGTGCCCCCACTGATTAGAATCCTAATTTTGGATTTGCCCAGACACCACGTGCCACTTTCTTGTGCCCGTGGGGGTATATGAAAAACTGCTGCATTCCTCAATGGTTCATAGCAAAGCTCATGTCAGCTGGGACCTAGTTACAAAACCTCCTTCCAAATGAGGGTTGATCTGTAGGGTTTCTGGAAGACGTGGAGGATACAGAGGCAACAGCTGTTTTCTTTTAAAACTTTGCCAAAGGAAGAGGAGGGCCCACTTTTCACACAACAGCCTTGCTGTCTGGGCAGTCACTCAACAGACAAGAAACCGAGAGTTGCTCCCAGGACTGTTTGAGTTTTATATACTTTGGAATAAGCCAGCATTGGATAAACAACCTTGGAAGTGAGGGACCTTCTCTTTCTTTTCTGTCCCAGTGCACCTTGGGTCAATTTCTGCAGCACACTCACTTTCTCTCTATGACCCAGCAGATATTTAACTATTTCTTGAAAAGCAAAACGTAAAACGTATCTCATTTCCCTGAGAATAATTGTCATATTGCAAGTCCTGCAAAATTGTGCATACTGCAAAAAAGGGAATTGTGAGAGCTCTCCCAGTTCCCGGGGGGTAACTGTGCACCACAGTGCGCACATGGGCTCATGCTGGCTGCCAGCACAAGCTTCTGCTCTCGGGGACATACAACTTTTGTAAGGACAAGCAAGTATACATGTAGGATCAATTTACTTGGTGGTTGGAAAAAAGAGAGGGAACCCTGGTACAGAACAGAATGTTAACAAAGAGGCAGGGGGAGGGAGGAGGTGAGGATGTAACTTCCTCCTATTTCTAATAACTGTACACCTGCATGCTGCTGAATTTCAGGCACAAATGATACTAAACCCATCCTTTTTATTACAGTTGTCTCCTGAAAAAACAGCCCATCAATTCACTGCTTTAAAAGAAATCATTACCTTATTGCCAATGTGTGCGTTTGTGAAGAGAACACATAATTCCTTCCAGAAGTATAAATTCAGTGTCTGTAAATATATTGCTGGCCTCTTTATCTACTTGTTCTACCACTTGTCGTGCGCCCCAGGCGAATGTTACTCTAACAGCCATATTGAGCAGCACAAGCTTAGCATAAGCTTTGAGGTATTTTTATGTCTGTTCACTTGCTAAGCGTGTACTCTGTTTTTCTAATGGTGTCAAACTGAACTCACTGGATTAAACAGTTAATATAGGTCAAAATTAGTCTTCCAGGGATGGGCCAGACTCTGGCCACTATTCCCATTACCTGCAGGGTTAAGCTGAGGTATTTGTCTCCCTGTTTAAATTCTGCAGTGTTGTCAAGTACTTTTCTGTATTTTCAAACATCAGTGATAGCTTTGCTAAAATCATCCTCCTCTAAACCTCCTTTTTAATATACTGCTGCTTCTTTTCCAGCTTTTTCATGCTGATTCAGACCTACGTTATTAAGGAATGCCTACACATCGCCTTTGCACTCATAAATAGAAAGACCTCCTTAAAGCTTTCCAAGTACTTATCTGGCCTGCATAGTGCAGTAAAGAGGGTGAAATGGAATATATTATGAAATAGCATACCCAGTCCAAGCCAGATGAGCAATTAGTGAACTAATAATAAGGTTGCAGCACAGTTTTCTTCAGAAACCTTTAATTTTGACAGCGATAGGCATCATACATATCTCAGTGTGAAATAACTGTACAGCTTTTGTTGGTCTTATGCTAGCAATACTTAGAAACGAAGGCATCTATGGCATTGTTAATGGAACTATTAAAGTTGCAGATGAAAATGCACAGAAGTCAGGATAAGAAAAGTAACATTAGCTAATTTACTTTGTACTTTTATACTGTCTACTATGGGATACTGTTGAAAACTAGGTCTGGTTACACAAGTATTGAATGACTGCCAGCTTGGCACTAGTCGTATTGGTCTCCCTAATCTGCTTCTATAGTCAGTGAAGAGGCAGAAGCCTTGTTTTGCCACTCTCATTAGGCAAAAGTTAGCCTTTGCGAATTAAATCCCTCTGGCTCCCTGCGTATCAGTTTACTGGATGGGTTAAACTTATTACAACTAATCCTCACTATTTCAGTTCCTGATATTTGCACATGGAAATTGAAAAGCCTTGTTTTGCACTAACATGAGCTTTTCCTAGGTTATTTTTTTTGAAAGAAAAAGAAAGGGGACATTGTCCTAGTTTAATGACAGTTTAGCTTTATAGGCCTCAGTACAGGATCTGTCATTAAAATTAAGCATGTGCTTAATTGGTTTTCTGAATATGGATGGATTTAAGCACATGCTTAAATGCCTTGCTCACTTGAGGCCCTAATGGACCATGCAAACTTAGAAGTTCACATCTCATTGAGATAAATGGAGTGGATAATCATAAATTTATCAGAACAGAAGCTGCTGCTCACTATGTGTGTAGCTAGCACCTTGTAGTATTATTCTCTCTTTCTGGCTGGGATATCTAGATCTTGCTGAAATAAAAGAGTAACAGCAGAATAAGACCTTATTTCTCACTCGTATTAGTTCAGCACTTCAGTATTTGACAGTATGATGCCCGTGTTTTTGCCACAGAGAAAAGAGATATTTTTCTATGAAATCTTCTAATTTATAAAATTAGTAGAAATTAGGTGGAAGCAAAAACTGCAAGCAAACAGAAGGGATACTTAGAACCAAAGAATCCACCAGCTACTTCATGGCTGTACACTGTCTTTCCTAGATATGAATTTAAAACAGTTTTATTTTTTTTTTAGGTTTCAAAGAGACAACTGCAATGCTCACAAGAGTTGTCTGTACTAAGGGACCTTGTAAAAATGTCATACTTTTGGTAACAACAGCAAAGCCCTAAAGATATGTCTACTGTAGACTGGATTCGTGGTCATGCTAGCATTTTCAGCACTACTCCTTTGTGTTCTGACCTGATTGTTAAGTGGATAAATCTCCATTTCCATTCCTATTCATGATTCTGTTGTTTGCAACTACCTCCACATTTGTCCTATGTGCTAACAGTAGCAACAAATCAAAAATTAGCAGAAAGCTCCCAGTATGGATACCAGAGTGGACATTGATGTAGGTGGTTGAGGAGCACTACATTGCCTCTTCTTTTCCCTCATCTCTGTTACGTTTTCTGTGTGACAGAGAGACAGAAGCAGATTTGTAGCATGGAACTGCTGGTGCAGAAGGGCCCATTCCTGCTATTCTATCCCCAGTTGTCATACAGTGCAACAGATCTTCTGCACCTCCTGGGTTGATGCATGGGGAATCTGGGAAAAACTGCAGTCTTGTACTGGGAAAGCTGTGGCAAGAAGGTTGAAGAGAGAAATTTATAAAGGTCTTAAACCCCCCTTATCTTGTCCCTATTCATCCTCATTTATCTAGCAAAAATGTTTTCATCTGGACAAGAGTTGTTGCAATAGCTAGCACTCAACACTCTGCCCAGCAAGCCATTAACTGGTCAGCAAGCTGTTCTATGAGCAGCAGCCCAGTGAAGACCAGTGAGACGCAGGATGGTGTCTAGGTTGTGTATGGGATTTCCATGTGTTTGATAACGTTTGAACTCATGTTTCCCTCAGTAAGAAATCAGTATTTTGTGAGATGACATAATCCTATTTTGAATTAGACCAACTGTAGGAAATGGTACAAAATCTTTTTGGAAGGAAGAGGAGACAGACCAAAATAAAATATTCATATAGATATCGTGATCTCAAATGTCATTCCTTAGGAAATAAGACTATGAGATGTCATTAAAGCTGATTGTGTTGGACACATGCTGGATAATCCAGCAATAGGCTCTGGACATGTGATACTTTTTAAAATAAAGCGTACAGAACAGTCCCAACAGTGGTTACCTTTTCTTATACAAGGCTCTGCACCTTAGCACCTTTTTCTTTTTGTCTGTGTGTTAAAACTTCTAGGTTTGTTTTGAGCCATGTTAGATGATAGAATTAAAAATGGTGGAGGCTAAACGAGCATGAAGCACTGTCTTGAGAAAGGACAGCCAGAAAATTTAACACTTTGTCCTTTAAGATGAATTTTGGTACCCTGTACTTGTTACATTACATAACTATTTTGTTATCACTGTCATATAAACATTTTACTGAAGACTGTAAAAGAAAGTGCGGTACTTAAAAGAACTCCAGAATTATTTGGGAGGTGAAATTCATGTTTTACAGTAAAAGTCTAAAGAAGATAAATCTGTTTCATGTCTCTAAGAAAGGTGAAAAGATATTATGCAAGAACTTACTGTGATTATATTGATCTGTAATACCATATTTCCATGGCTAGTAACATGCCATAAGCTTTGCACTGAGTTTGCAAGGTGTCAGAATGTACTCTGTCTGAACTTTCCTTGACCTGCCTGCAACCTTGTTTCAGTTGGTTTATTTGTGACAGCAACTTCTTTAATCCTTTAGAGCTTTATGGCTGATTTGCTTTAGTATTGTTTGTCTTTGTGTGGTACCACCATGCTTTTACCAGTACAGACAAATACAGGTCAGGCAGGACAAGAGAGACCTTGAGAAGTGGAGACACAGGGTGCAGTGTGAAGGGGTACAGGATTCGGATGATGAGTTATGGGGCACAGGCTCAACACTGGAGACCCCACAGCTAAAAAAATGTAGACCTAGACCTGGGCCAAACTGGCTTTTAGGATAAGCAACACGGTAACAACCACAATAAAAAATCGGCTATAACAGGGAGGTGCAGATCAATGAAGCAAAGGCCAGGTGTAAAAGCATGCTAGCAGACATATGAAAATGACCTGGAATGAATCCAAGATAGGAAAACATCGATGTGAACATTATATTCATCCTGGCAAAGGACTGCAGAAGCTGACAATTTGCTGTTAACGTGACCAACACCAGAACGAAACCCCCAACCTTAGGACGAAGAGAAACACCAGAAGGGTGAGCATTAAACCAGGAAAAGAGGCAGAAAATAAGTGCATGTGTAAAAATTTAACTGTATTGCCATTCTTATTACTGAATTTTGCATGGACATATTCTTTCTCTTTCCACAATAATTACATCTGGACTAATAATGATTCTTGGGTTAGACAGTTAATATTTCAATTGTACTAATGATATATTTTTACTTTATGTATGTTTCCACTTTGCCTGTGAACAAGATTTTTAATTACCTAAGGAAGAAATTTTGAAAACGTACAGCTCTTTTACACTAGTAGAAAACAGTCCAATAAGATCCAGTGGTCAGAAAATGATGTGGAAGAAATTATTACATGATATTTTTTATATGCTGCCAGCAATAATAAATACATATCAAAATAGAAAGCAAACTGTGCAAAACAGGAAAATGGTCTTAATAGGGAAATGTTGATCAAGAATGTGCATTTCACTGTAGGAGTTTGTCTTTTTGCCAATGGCAAGCTTTAGGCAAGAAGGAAATAATGTGCTACTATAGCTCATGGAAATAGTTTGCCCTCCCTTCTACATTTGCCAGGGTGTTGTTGTTGCACTGGTGGTTAGCTCTGTCAGGCTCCCTGTTTGTGCTCCCACAAGCTCTTCAAAAGAAGCGGCACTTGTTTAGGCTCGTGGAGGTTTTCCATTAGGCGAGTGGAGGGGGAGATCATCTACATGCTTCTTCACTCACACTTGAGCTTAGAAAAAAATACTCTGTGCAAAGTTCACCGAAAGACCTCGATTTTTCAGGGGCTGTGAAAGCTGTACATAAAATGAATTTTTACTGCCAAAATGAATCTTATTATTTGGAGTGTTTTAGGCTACATTTGTACAAAGCAGCAAGTAACTGTTCTTTGGAGAGATATGGCAAGGCTTTATAAGAACATAGAATGGAAGCAAAGAGGTTGCATTAATTTGTGCTTTCATAGTATCGAGGCTGTATGGAAATATATTTTAAATAAGAATTGACATAGGAGACCTCTATGATAACAGCTTACATTGAAGAGAATCATTCTTATACAATGTATTTCTCAAGGCTCATAAAAGAAGGCAATAACAAACAACATTATGCAGTATCTGGGAAATTCTATTTACTTAAAATGCTTTCTGGTTTTATTATTATCCAGGATCATTCTGTCTGTGGAAGTTGTGATTGCAGCTTGAGCAATGTGTATGATCTCATTACAACAGGGCTGTATTAGAAAATCTGATACTGATAGTTCCAACAATGGCACCTTTCTCTTATTATCTGTCACTTGGTTACAACAAGAGCCACACAAATTTCCTGCCATCAAATTCTGGCAGGTGGCTGGAAACCAGTCTAATATGCTGTACTCATCTCGTATATACCTTACTGTACTAGGGGAAAAAAACATATTCAATATGCTGACCATGGCTGGTTTGGAGCACAGGCTGCCATACAGGCAGTGTCGAGTAGTGGACAGGTTTATGCTTTGCTGGGGAGTGTACAAAAGGGTCATCACGTACGCCATAGTACAGACACACATTAACATGAATGTTTTGGCCGTGCACCCTCAAGCATGTCATAAGCAGCTTTCAGGGCAGTCATTCATTGACTTCTAGCAAGCAGCTCCTTATTTCCACATCATCATGTTTCTACTGCATGTTCATGTCCAAGGCCAGCTAGATTTGTGCCTTTGAAAGGTCCAAGAAGCTAGGTAGTGCCACTTATCTCCAGGGGATCACAAATACTCAAGATATATGCTTCCAGATTTTGGTGTTGCGAGGAGAGAGCGAAGGAGGAAGAGCCGCCTCTCTCTGTCCCTGTGCAACTCTCCTATAGTGTTTCAACATTGTTCTTAAGGTATGCTCTACTTCTTTAGGGTTTGTCAGTACTGACAGCTACAACTGGTGGTGTAGGGTTACCTGCTCACAAGCCCTGCACCAGAAGGGCCATGAAATAGAAAGCAAATCCTTCCTGACAAACCGAAGCTAATGGTTCTGTAGCCTTTTAAATTAAGATTTATTAGGGGAAAAATAAATCCCAACATCTCACACAGAGTAAAACAAGATAACCCTCTAAGCAGGGAAAATTCAGAAGCTACAAAATGATAAATAACACATAGTAAAAATCAATATCCCTCTTGGAAGAATAAGTCCTTTTATCCAGACTTTCTGTTAAATTTAGCAGTTTTCAATGTTTCTGTGGTTGAGAGAAAGTGTCCTCTCCCCTGACTTCTCCTTGGAGTCCTCAAGAAGGTCACTTTCTGTCATTTATGAGGCTTGGTGTAAGTCTGACCTCCATGGCGGATAGCCTCTTGCTCCCTTTATGTGTCCTCCAGTCCCACTCCTTCAGGATTTTCCCTGCTTTCCTCTGCTCCCACCACTTCTCCTGCCCTGCCCTGTCCTTCAGAGGGATTGGCAGTCTGGCTTGCTTGGATGCTTTTAAGGAAGGTGTGGTTTCCCTTTCTTCCTTCTTTCTAGGGTGTTCCCCTTCAAGCCACAGTACAGTCACCAGGACTAATCTTCCTCTCTGCTGCTCCTCTTGACAGCATTCCTGTAACGATATAGCATGATATGAATACAATATGCTCTCGTGTAAGTACCTGCTCAGGAACCGCAATCACATTAACCAGCCTGGCCTGCTCTAAAATCTTTTTGGCAAGGGCAACACAAAGCCCTGCCTGAAGGGAGCATGCTGCCAACTCCCCTGCTACTTTCTTGCCTTTTCTGATTCCATACTGTGTCTCTTTTTGTTGCTCAGTTGATAACTCTTGGTAGAAGCCTCGTGCTGGCCATTTTGAAGACTTTTTCTGACAATGTGGTAGACAGCTCTGCTGAAATAGAAAATTTCCATTTTCAGAATGTTACTTTTTTTCTGAAAGAATAAAGGTATCAGAGCAAAGTTTCTAAAGAAACGATAATGCCTTCCCTTTGTTTAGGAATGCACATCTTGATGAAATTTTTTTGACTAGCTGGCTGCTAAAAACATTTAACATTATGAATTAATAAACCCATGAATTTTGTATAAGATGTTTTCTGGAAGGTCTTTCATGTTACTGATTGCCATCTTTCTTAGTGGAATAAATCCTTCTGCTTGAGGTTGTTTCAGTCTTCACATCTGATATCTCAAAGTAGCTCATTTATTCTGGGGATAAAACAGATTTAATGAACCATGGGAAACACATGATTTTTCAGAAGTGACCATAATGACAATGGTTCATAGATAATAACAGGATATTTACCTGTACCTGAATTGCTTCAGGTTTATCCCCTTCAGACAATTTCCTAACTTCAGCTACAGTAACAATATGATAAATCTATAGGTCCACAAGCAAAATGTTAATTAAAATTAATGTTGCACTTTGAGCTGTTGCATTAAGCGCCTCTTCTCAAAGAAAGCATGATCAACCTAACCAAACAAATCTTTGGCTCTGACCAGCTTAAGAGATGAAGGATTTCTCTCTTCAGCTGCCTACAGTCTTCCTGGTGATTATACATACATATAATGAGCATATCCTTAGAATTGTTTATTCTCCTCTGTAAAGTGTAAAGTCTGTTTCCGTTGATGTCTAGGTTATTGGACTTCTGTACTTACCAAAGGGGACTAGAAACTCTTACACTCTTATGTGAGCTAAGCAGATTTATGATCTGGTCAAGTATGATAGATTAGATGGATGGGTGGTTACTGGAGACAGAATCAACACTTGAGATTTTCCTGCATGCCAAATGCTTCCTATCTGGAGTGTACTGAACTCCAGGAGTGAAGAGAAAGTAGAGAGAAATCTGGTTGAAACCGATACCTAACATGGCAGCAGTTACACGATAAACATGCACACATATATAATAACCCAAATATATATGCACACACAAGTAACCAGGAAAAATAAAGGGAAACAAAATTGATTCAGCAGAGGCAATTAGATATCCCAGGTAGGTTTTATGTGAGATTTAGACACTTGAATCCAAGAACATAATTTTCAAAACCCCTGCTTAGTCTCCCCAGCATCCCAAAGACTAAGGATACCCGGGTTTTCAGCAGAATGCTCCCTGGTGCAGCCTGTCTTGCACCTGATCCTGCTCAGAAGTGAGAAAAAGCAGCATCTCTTTCCTCATATTCCCTTGTGTATAAGGGTGGGGGGGCAAGGCTTCTCCTTCCTGCTTTGGGGACTGTCTTGTAATTTCCATTAATGGCCACAAATTCCATCTTTTCTGCCTCCACTTTGGCCCCAAAATCATATACCTTTGTAAAAAAATAGAGAGAAATTGTCCATCCTTAGATGGTAGATTTAGGTAACCAAATCTGTGAGACCACTTGGGTATGAAGTTCCTTTGAGAATCTAAGAGTTGGAGGAGCCCAGTGCCATTTGCTTTCACTGGGCAGGCAGGATTTAATCTTGGGGATCATTCAACGGAGCTTGAATTTACATTAATATTTTTATGTAGCATAAATATCAAAATACATTATACAGTTTTCACAGACAAGCTTGCATTTCAAAATAAGCTCCAGGATCTACATGGCACAATATGAATTTTAAACATTTTTAAGAGACAATTTTGACATTTTTGTAAAGAAAGAAGGATGTACAGAGAAGAGCTGCAGTGGTAGTTTCCAATGAGCCAAGTAATCCTGATACCTTTTTTTCACATGCATCCCACATCTTTGAAAGGATGTGTACTGCATCTTCTATAAGTGGAGAGTTTTGAGATGTGCAACACTTCCTGTGTAACAACATATCAGTTTCAGGTTGTGATGAGAAAAAATTGCTTTCAAATATCACAGGTTCAAAGTGTAGCTGAAATTTTAAAGTATTAGTTTCACATTCTGCTTAAGAAAAACTGTGAAAAGAGAAGCAGAGAGGAGGCTGAGGATCAAATTCCAATAAAAATAAGATATCTATATCTAGCCAGACAGTTGGTGTTATATATATCTATATAATACTGTGTGCATGACGAATACGGTAACAGAGCATTAAGGCTGCATGGTTAGGCAGTCAAAAGTTTGGAAACAGCCTAGTTAAGGTTGCTCACTGTGCTGCTCTGCTCCCTCACATTGTGAACACATAATGTCTTTTTTTAACTGCAATAGTTCTCTGCATACTTTTTCTCAGATAGAATAAATATGTCTTTTGTATAACCTCAGGAAACTTCAAATATTTTTTATTCCTCTAAGCATGCGTGGATTTTCATTATCATAGTGTTGCAGACAGTAACACAGATGCTCATGCTGGTTTTTAACCTTTTGTACCATTCAAATGACACAGAAGGGCCACAAACCAGACAACACCAACTCACCTCTCCACCCTCCTCCCATATTTCCTTCTACTGTGTCTGATGTGGATGCTTTTTCTCATGCCTCCCTCCTTCTGCCTTCTTTGCATGGTTAAGCAAAATGAAACAAAGCAGTACAGCTTTTCAAATGAGGAAAAAGAGATGGCAAGACCTCTCCCCCATCATCACTCCTATGCATAACAGAAGTTGCAAGGCAGCGTCTCCTGCAAGTCTTGTGATTTGTCCTTGTCTCTCTCTAAGGCCAGGGCGAAGACCCTCCAAGCCTAGGGGATCTAGGTCTAACTTTTAGTTTATACCAGTCATGGTCATGTTTTACTTCTCCCACTTGCCTCCCACAGACACATGGTGTCCCTAAGTCCTCTGTTTGGAAGGACTGCTGAGCCATGCAGAGAGCAGCATTTTCCCACTTGACTTCTGAGGTGGCCTTCTTGGCTCAGTGTTGCCAGTCAACAGAAAAGCTCCCCAACTACAGTGCAGCTAGGAGTCAGTCCAACTACAAACTCAACTGCCTGAGAAATGAGGAAGCTTTAACTGCTACTCTCTGGAGTTTTTCGTGACATGAAATACGCTCTCTAAATATAGTTCCTTAAATTTTCATACAGGTGACTTGCGTTGCTTCTAACCTGTCATTCTTGAAACAGTGCACAGCATCGCAAATCCTGTACCCACCAAAAAGGGGACTCACCTATTGCCTCTTTAAAGAGAGCTACGTACTACTCCTCCTCCTCCTCCAATCCCTTTGACGCTCATCCAAACCCACAGATGTCAATGGTCTCACAACAGATTTGTCCTGATGCAGACCTGGACAATGACTTCTAATGACAATCTAATTCTGGGGATCCAAATAATTGCTGGAGCATCTTATGGAGAGAGGAAAATATTTATGATAAATTCAAAGATATCCAGTACATCCATGTTCTACATTGTCGGACTGTCTAGAGGGCAAAATCAGAGCCACATGCATATCCCTTCCTTTTCCAGCTAGGGAGTAGGTAAGCACTGTTTTGGACATGGTTAATAAGTTTACTAGATTCAAATGATTATCAGCATACACCTGCTAGAGATCACCGCCCTCATTTCTGAAACTGCAGAACATGATTGTTAGCTCATTCATTTCTGCGTAAAAGCTGCAAGCTTATGTCATTTTCATCATCAGTTTACGCTAAGCTGGAAGTCTTGGCACTGAGGCAGATGAGGAGTAGCCACCGGTAGCTTTCTACCTGGACTTCTGTATGTGCATAACCCCCAGTGGAGAAGCAGGGACAAATGGGGATGGGTGCATACAGTTGCAAAACAAAGGCCTTTGTAAGTCTTTATTGTACCTGCTGGAACCTTCTTAATCCCATATTTGTTTTCTCAGAGCTGAGGCTTCAGCATTAGCTTGATTCTTACATGTTCTCTGTAATGGCTGTGCAGAGGATTCAAACCGACTTCAATGGGGACAATCTTTTTAGCAGAGACAACAGTGACAGGACAAGAGGTAATGGTTTTAAACTAAAACAGGGTAGGTTTAGGCTAGATATAAGGAAGAAATTTTTTACAATGAGGGTTGTGAAACACTGGAACGGTTTGCCCAGAGAGGTAGTGGAGGCCCCATCCCTGGAAACATTCAAGACCAGGTTGGACAGGGCTCTG
>Ga0181612_118454_pt1 | contig 17217 bp, 9 predicted proteins | sample HoacroProtozoa21_FD_119630 | JGI IMG/M metagenome (GOLD analysis project Ga0181612, IMG submission 119630) | Hoatzin crop microbial communities from Cojedes, Venezuel. Combined Assembly of Gp0051906, Gp0051904, Gp0051908
CACAGGAATGCTGCAGACGACAGAAAGAGCAGCTGTGTGAAAAATTTGATTATCTCTATTCTGTGCTGGAAGAAAGAAAAAATGAGATGACACAAATAATCACTAGAACCCAAGAGGAGAAACTGGAACACGTCCGCTCCCTGATGAAGAAGTATGCAGATCATTTGGAAGCTGTGTCAAAGCTCGTTGAATCCGGAATCCAGTTCATGGAAGAACCAGAAATGGCCGTGTTTCTGCAGGTATGAAGTCTATAGATAGAGACAGAAAAAGTACGATGGGTTTATCGAAATACTGTTCAAGCATTTCTCAATTTTAGGCACATTCACAGTTTGAGCATCTTTGAGTGAACATTTATACAAACTCATTTTTTAAACACTTGCATCAGCACAGACAATTGACTAGTCTTCTTGTGAATAGTGTCCAAACCAAGAACGTGAGTATTTGCTGTTTGCACCAAAAAATACTACCCTGTGTATGAATTTCTGGTCCCCAAAGAAGAAACAGGAATTTTAACATTTTCCAACATATCTTTATTGTCCCACCACTATAATCTCTGTGTATATGAACTTCTGTGAGTTATAGGCTTCATTCTCATATTGACAGAGCGATTAACTTTCCAAGAATTAAATATTTGTGTTCTAAGCCACATTTTTATGCCTTTGCTTCATTTTTGTTTTTTTCTATTTTCTTACTATAAACTTAGGAGAGCTGATTGGGAAACCATTAGCAGCCTGTTGACTGGATTCATGGGTGTAGAATTTCTGTCCTGCAGGCTTGCAATTCCTCTATATTAAGGGCTGGAAGGGTGCTTTCCACAAAAAAAAAAAAAATAAATAACAAAACGCCTTATTTCCATCAAAGAATTGTCTTTGAAGAGTGCAATATTCTTTCCAGACAAATAAAATTTTTTGGCTCCAAAAGTATGCCCTTATGAATAGTGAAAGATATAGTTACTGAGACTAAAGATGGTAATGCAACAATTGCTTTTCACCACAATCACACACAAAAAAGAGAAAAAATACTTCCATTTCGTTTTCGTAGAAATTGTGTGTATTTCCCATCATATTCAGATTTTAATTACAAAGTTTTGAATGAACTAAAAGGTTTACTCAGCTGTATACTAATATACTGTCCAAATTTGATCTCATTCATAGATGTCATGGTTGTCATTTAGGAGATCCGTATTAGTGCATTTCGAAGCAGGCAGTGTAAGAGTTAGATCTCAATGCATAAAATCTCTGAAAAAATTGAACCATTTAAGAATTCAGTTGTTTCCTTTTTGTTTTCACAGAATGCCAAAACATTGCTACAAAAGTAAGTATTTAAACTTGAGACTCTCCATCTTTATAACGAATTACAAATTACAAATGTATCTGCAAATCCAAATGCCAATAACCAATCCTTCTGTTTTAGAATTACTGAAGCATCTAAAGGATTTCAAATGGAAAAAATAGAGGATGGGTATGAAAATATGAACCAATTCACAGTGAACCTCAGTAGAGAAGAAAAGATAATACGAGAAATTGATTTTGACAGAGGTATGTCATTTATTTCACCTAAATTACTTTCTTAAAATACAGCTGTGTGTAATTTACATGATGATAACAAGCAGGAAAACTTGAATCAGGTGTTTCTCTCCATCTCAAAGTGTAACTAGACCATTTTGTATTAATCATAATCAAAAGAAAAAATCCATCACAGTCGAAAAAATCACATGACCTATTGACACCATCAATCTTACTTTTTATGTGGCCTCAACACTTTTCTAAGCCCATGATCTTTACTTACTCCTCATGTGAAGGGGTGCCAAAATTAACCTTTTATCTCAACCTGTAAAGTCCTTTTTTCCCTAAAAGATGCCATTATTGTATGGCCTGTCTGCTCTAGAAAGTCACCAAAGAAATAGAATGTTTACTACTAAAAGAAGTACTTGTGAAAGATACTGGGTTTTAACTCTTTTTTTATAATAATCTAGAAATGTAACAGAAACTATTTGAAGATCACAGAGTTATAGAGGGAAGCAAAAATTGTCATAATCTTTCATGCACTGAATATCTTGTGTCATGCCATTTGTCATGACTTCATGATGAAACATGCTTAGCATGTGTGTGTAATAATGCAAAGTTGTAATTCTGAATTTACCAAAGTAGCCTGAAATCTCGGCTCACCTGTGCTTTACCTTACAGAGTAAGCCACACAAAGTTAATGGAGATAAATGTTTCAAACAAGCAGATCTCTCCTACTAAGAGGCAGCAGATGCCACCCACCACTTACTCCCCTGCCACCACTTACACTGAATTCCGGGTGCGCGGCTGCTCCCTGCGCGGGAGCCTGGGTGCCTGCTGTGCAGACCTTGGTCTGTGGGTTCGGATCTGGGCACTAGCTGTACTTGGCACGGAGGTCCATGTAGCGGGACAGCAGCTGTGGCACCGGTCAGCAGCAGAGGAGCAGGTGCCATTTTGCAGGGCCATGAACCTCCAGGGATTTGTCTTGGGAGGGACAATCCCTAGTCGCAGCCTCGTGCCCGGTTCGTCCCTGTGATCAGTCACAACCGCCACATCCCTGCCACACACGTGCATCTGCCAAGATCGTGACCTCGTGCTCTGGGCACACACTCCCACCATGTGATGGGGAACGTGACACCCGCCTTTCGGGGACAAGGCATTAGCAAAGGCTTTGGCAATCGGGAGTTCAGTCCTGCGTTTGAAACCCCTACTACAGTCAGTGAGGTCCTCTGCAGCCAGGGGACATGGAAGCAGAGATTCAGTGCTCTGCCTATAGGAGCGTATTTGCCTGTAGAAACATTTCTCCTGCGCTACTTCATTTGTACATCTGCATTCCTTCTACGTACTCAGGCAGAACCACAACCTGTGCAAAACGTGCAGCAAATTTGGAGCTTGGGTTAATACAGCCATCTAGGTTTATTTCTCCGAAGTGCTAGGGTGGCTCTGAACAACGCCCGACATTTAGGAGGATGAATAGTGTGATTATGCAAAAGAAAATGAATTGTTAGAGGGCTCCCTCTGGAAAAGAGCTGAGCCACGAATGCTGACAAGAGGATGTGTCAGAGGATGCAAAAGTGACAGTTTGAACAAGTTTGATGGTCTGGTTTTAGGAAGGGTGGAATCCTAAACCTCCAGTCATGTCCACTTATCCTCTCCCCAGAAAGTGCAGGGCTGTGCAGCACACCCCTCATGAGGATAACTGCATTGGCAGGAGTTTCTGTCCTCCTCCCCATGGAAAGGGACAGTTTAAGTGTTTAACAAACATGTATGTTCGGTGTCCTCCCTGCTGAGAAGGGCCTGCTGGCAGCTCCATGGCAGTGCCCAGCAAAGGCTGGTGGGAGCAGGCTCCTCACCAATGCCGTGTCCTCAGCCTGCATTCTCTGCCAGGCAGCAGATTGTCAGCAGCTTTGCCATGCAATTGTAAATGGCTTTTTAATTACATAGAGACTGTAGCCATCTTCACGTGATGCTCAGCGCTGTCCTTTTATGTGTGTCCTATCAGAAGAGGAGGGAGAAGAGGAAGAGGAGGAGACGGTGGATGGTGAAGATCTGGATGAAGTCCACACGGAGTCATCAGCAGAGGAGGAGGAGGAAGAGGTGGAGGAGGAAGGGGCTGAGAAAGCATCACAGCCACCTCAGCAGGACCCTGAACCACAGAGCACAGCAGGAGAGACCCTGGGCAAGCCCACCCCAGCTCCACTGCCCACCACCCCGGCTGGCCAGGTAAGTGTCCCCAGTGCTGCGCTGCCCGGCCAGCTATGCCGAGTACGCCCCAGCAGAGCAAGCAACTGCTCCCCTGTGGCCTGTAGGCACCATACTCCAGGAGAATGGCTGAGGGAGTCAATGCACTGGAGAGCAAAAACGTTTATTGCCCTTGAACACACACATGCAACTGTACCTTGTCCTCTCGATCTGTATGTACATCGCTTGATAGGCAAAAAATTATGCTGCTAGATAAATTGAAGCATATGTGGGGTACATAAGATATAAATAAAAGAGATTCCATTTGGGAGTTAAGCACGTTACAAAGGACATTCTGCTTGCTGTGATTTAACTCAGACTAACTATTATAAATGAAATGGTTGTTAAAATATTTATACTAAGAGAATTTGGCATTCCCTCTGGATGTAGTGAGTTTTCCACCACCAATTTTTATGTCCTATTCCTAATCTGTTTTCTGTGAACGACATTTGCCACCTTCTGCTCTGGTCATCCTAGGGATATTGCCTAGGCAGATATCATACACCAAATAGAAAAGGAAACTGCCTCTTACAACCTAGCAGCAAAGAGGTTCAGGGAGTGAATAATTTAGACCAGCGCTTTTTCTCAAGGAATGCTATTAGAATGAGACCATAATTGCCACATATTCTGAAAGACCTACATGAGAAGATATACTTCATGTGCTGCTTTAGCTGGCCTTACATAAAATTAACTTCACAAATTCTCCTCTTATGCAATTTACCCATGAAGTTGCTGAGCAAGTAAAGGCTGCAGTGAAGATATTTGAGGAGGCCAGTGTGAAAACAAGAGAGCACGTTAAGAATCTTTGATTGTAGCAAGCTCCCCACATAAAACAAGGGAAAATAAATACTTTAGATTCATACTTGCTTTGATTTAAAAATATATGTGAGTTTGCACCAGTTTTGTGAAGATGCTCTGAAATCAGGCTTTATTGATTTAACCAAAGTTTGTCTTTTGAGGATTTGCACTGACTTAGCTAAACTTACGTCACCTAACTGATGTAGATGTTTTTGCAAACAGGAACTAGACATAAGCAAGTCTGCCCACTAACATGAAGTCCCTCACTTCTACGGCTAAAATGGGAAAAGTATGGCATGCTGCTGTAGCAATTGTAAAATGTCATCAGGAGATGGTCAGACGTGGAGTCAGACATGGCATGTAGGCGTTACAGTGTGTGGGATACTGGTATTTCTGCTTTTGCCTTCTGATGTAAGAAAGGCAAAGCAGAAATGCTGTGGTGATAGCAGGTACCGTGTGGCATCAAGAGCTTAATGCAGGTAGAGAGGCGCAGTTCAGCCAGCTGCTCCTCTTCCTGGCAAAGTGCAACTCCGCTTGGCTTATAGCATTAGTGGCAAGGCTGCTGGGCAAATGTTTCTCTCCAGTGTCTTTGTATTCCCCTTATTCTGACTGCTCATATCAACAGACTCATTGGTGCGTGTGCTGTTCTTAACCCAAAACCCAGCAAGCCCTTCAAACGTACCTACACTTGTTCTTGGCTGGTATGGGTTCATGAGGCTCTTATGCAGGATGTCTTATATTTTTAGGATTGAACTGGGGGTTTTTTTGAGTTAAGAAACCGCTTGCTCACTCCTTTCTCAGTCAGCGTCCCCTTCCCAGCTAATTCTACCATCCCGTTCTATTTTTTCGGTAATCAATTTTCTTTCCCATATCAGCGTTATTCAAATGACAGTTGCTTTTGCTTTGTGTTTTGATTGTAATTATTTTGGACCACACATTAGGACAAAACTATTCCTTACACTGACATAACAAACATGGCATGTAGAACAACGTGGCTACAGCAGGAAGGTAACATGGAGCATTCTGCTTGTTCTTCTCTTTATCTGTCCTGATTAAGGATGAGGTTGTGACACCAAGTGGTTCTCAACAGACCCCAGACTCTGACACTCAAGTGCCGGCCACAGCAGAAACCATCGATCCCTTGTTTTACCCTAGCTGGTATAAGGCTCAGTCGCGGCAATCAAGCAGTCCGAGCTCAACCCCGGTGAGTGGGCTGGGGAAAGTAGGGCCTCCTGTTTCTCTGGAAACAAGTGCAAAGAAGGCAGAAGCCCCCACAGCAGCAGCAGCAGAAGAGATTGAGGAGAGTGCACCGGGGGGTGGTAAGGAAAGTAATGCCACTGCAGCGACGTCCAAGGTCAGTGCTACTTAAGTCACCCCAGAGAGCTGTGATGCGCAGCAAGGCGGGAACAGCAGTTGTTAAGGAAAATGTGACTTAACTTTCCTCTGCATGCTAAAGAGTAATTTTGCTAATATGGAAACAGCATAAATTGTTGTTTCAGCAAATCCACTGGATTCACAGATGGCTTCAGAATGTGACAGGCTGACTTTTCAGCTTCAGAGTAGCATGCCGTTGGTTGCTTGTGCTTAGCTGCTGGTGCATCTCGCTTGTGTGAGCTGTTATCCAAGTTGCTCACGCACACGCTCAGGGGCTGTCGGAGAGGCCAGCAATGCCTCTGCGCAGTCAGATAATTGCATGCAGTAGCAGCAGACAAATCCTGTGCATCAGATTATTCTCATCAGCTGCCAAGAGCCTGTGTACATCACATGTGGTCCTACCACCCCTGGTTGAGCAGCCACAGCCAGAGCTTCTGCAGATCTGTGGCTGCACCTGGAGCGTACTGCTGCCCCATGTGAACACAGAGCTATGGAAATACCCGGAGTCTTCTTGTGTGCTTGGCTGCCTCTCTGTAAGCAGTGTGATTTCCTGGGTTCAGATCTGTTGAAGAGGGTTTTGTCCAAGGATTATTGGGACTTGATTAAAGGAGACCATGAAGATAATATATTCCCGTTCTGTGTTAGACTACCAGCAGCATGATGGGATAAGAGAGACTGATGTGTTGGGTATGGGACTGCGTTTTCCTCAAAAGTACAATGTTAGAGTTGGTATAACCTGAATTTGAATATTCATTCTTCTGCATATGTGTACAAACTCCACAAGGGCCAAAGATTTGAGGAACAGAGCTGAGGGAGCTGTGTGTGAAGGATTTGCACACACACCAGCTCCTGCTCTAGTGCCTGGCTACCAGCCCACGAGCAGCACTCACTGAATTAGACCAGCTGGATCTACAGGCTTAAGCCATATGTCTTACCAAAGCAGTCACCTGTATGTGTGTGACGAGACGAGATTATGTGTGTGTATGAAAAAGCACGAGAGGGCAGTAAATATTTCATGCTGTTTCCTTTAAAGTTGGAGTCGACTATTTAGCATACATAAGCAGCCCTGCCATGATAAACCATCATGTGGTGGGCAAGAAGTTAGAAGGAGTTCATACAGATGTGATAAAAGGGGCACTTCTCATTTAGCTGGAGGCTTGAGTCAGTGACATTTGAATTTGGTGGAAGGATCCTCACCGACTTCAGTCTTAACAAAAGCAACATTTGATCCCCAAAATTCAGTAGCTGTTTTTAAAGTCAGGGTTTGATTTGAGAGTATTTGAGTGGAATAATAAAAAAAAAAGAGTTTTTTAAAATTACCAAATCTGCTCTGACCTTGTCTTCTTAAGAACATTCCAACCAAACTGGCAAAAGCAGGTAAAATCACAGTGAAATTAATCATTGCTGTTTCTTCGTATCAGTTCCACTAATGACTGGGCAGCCAAACTTCACCATAGGCAGGGCCTGAGAGCCTGCCTGACTGTGATCTGCTTCCCTGGATCGTAATTTACCAGCAGCCAGTAAAGTAGAAAAACTCAGGCTTGATGTGGCCAACTGTCTGAAATACAGTGGCAGTGTTTTTCAGTTGCACTGAAGCAGCAGACTAGTACCCAACTCTTTTCATCATCGGGTACCGTGAATTTAAACAGATGTGTGGGAAAGATGTCAATTCCTATTGGCAAGTGAATTTGGGGATGCTGGGTTTCGATATTTTCCCAGATCACGAGTGACACTGACATTTCAGGAGGAGGAGGGTGTTGAGAACAGTAGCACGTGGTTCTGGCAATGGGGGGAAGAAGGAGCAGGGAACACAGCTGAGGATGGGGTTGCCACTGAGCTGGAAACAGACGAAGGGATAGGAAAGCTCAGGAAGCAGAAAGGTGCAGAGTGTGCTGAAGAACAGAAAAAGCCGAGTGATGAAGTTAGGAAGGGTGATGCCACGGTCAGATTTACGGATCTGAGCTGAAATTTGTCTATGTCATGAGCAAAATGGCCTCTGTCATGTGGCAGAGATCATTTTCATGTGAACTTCAACTTTGGTTTTTTCCTGCATGTGATTTTTACACAACCCACTCTGAAATTTGTTTATTTTTTTAAAACCCCAGTTGATGTTACTCACACCACTGTTTTTAGTCGCTTCTTCCAATTAAAGGACGTAATAGAAAAGTGCTTTGGAAACAGAGCTTTTTCACTGAATGTAATGATAAAGACTAGTTCATGTCATAACAAGACTGGTGAAGCACTCTTCTTGTTTTCTCACAGGGGTTAGCATTCTGCATATCACTTTTGGCATTTGTTATCATGCTACATCATCTTTGGAATCTGATTCAATACATGATTTGTACTTTCATGGGTAGGAAATATTTCATTTTACCATTAACTAACAGTTCAAATAGTGTCTCTGGTCATGTTCCTACATGGTTTTAAAGGATTTTTTCCCTTTCTTCCCATCCAAAAACATCGTGCTAGTTCACAATACATGCCTAAAACATTTCTTCCTTGCATTTTCGAAACCCCACCATTCAGCTTATTCCTGCATGGTTAAACATTGCATCTCCCTGGTTCAAAATGAAAAGAGACATTTACTCCCTCAGATTTACGGGCTTATATTTCAGTTGCTGTTCAGATGACCAGCGGGTTGGAGAACCTGTGGGTTGACAGGAGATATGAAGACCCTGAGCTTGTTCAGTCCAACAAATGGGGGAGGAATTACTGGAGAGCAATAGCCGTAATCAGAAGGGTAAACATCAGGAAGAAAAATCCACTGAATAGTCCTGCTGCTTGGGATTCCCACCATGAGCAAACCACCGGTGCTCCCTCAGGGCGATGGCTGGAGCCTGACTTCCCGGAGCTCCCCTCCTCCTCTCCTGCCGGGGAGCTGGGCTCCAGCCATCGCCCCAGGGGAGGACCACTGTGGACAGAGTCCCCTCACACCCCAGCCCACACACTACTCCACAGGCTGGGGACTCCTCTTCAGGTCCTTTGCCAAAGCCATCTCTCCCACATCACCAGTGAGCAGAGAGTATCAAACATGGCCCTGAAATGCATCCCCATGCAGCTGGTGGGGATCCCAACCTTTTAGACAACCAAGACTCTGTGTGTGCTTTTAAATACCTGTGCTTAGAAATGTTTTTTCTGTAGGCAAAGGCTTTTTTTCCTTAGGGCACTCTAATCAAGATCTGAAATACCTACAAGATCAACGACTGAGAACTTCACTACCCAGTGAAGTTGTCCTGAATGGAAATTCTGTAAATTAAACCTTAACTATTCCATAACACCTCCTCCTTTTTGGTAGACACTGTCCATTATTTAGTTCTTCCAGCTCCAAATTCACACCCCTTTTAGGTAAGAAATGTGTGTATATTCACTTTCCAAAGTGATATGGCTGATCTGCAGAGAATTCTGTGTTACGACTGGGATGTTTAATCTTCTTTAGTGGAAAAAGACCAAAGACCTCTGACACAAAACAACTCTAGTTACCTTTGGGTATTTGTTCTAATGACAGAAGAATTCCATTTTGGTCTGTTCTTCAACACAAAAATGCTTGATTTTCCCTGATCACTTTCTGCACTGCGCTCTAAGCACTATACAACATGACACGGTGAGTCTATGAAAAATGCTAAATTATTGTTCAGCTTTTATGTGCAAAAATTCCAGTACTATGACTGAAGAATATCCCTCCATAAAACACAAGAGAGAAGGGAGAAGCTGTCACCTAGGCTTTAGCTGCATAATTTATTCAAAAAGATGCACTGTCTGGTGGTAATTTGAATTTGAAAAGCATCGGACACTGTAAATCTCAATTAAATTTATGGATCATAGTTTAATTTTAATTTATTTATGTCTGTTTTTGAAAATTTCTTGTATTATTACATGAGGACATAGAGCTTGTTTGTACTCCTGGGAAATCAGATATGCAAATAGCATCATGCTCTTTTTTCCTTCTCTGTCTTTCTTAATTCAGAATAACTTTTGAAATTAAAAATAAACAAATGCAGAAAGTTCTCATTTCTACCGTTGGAGACCTTTTTCTATGTGGTCTCTAGTGACAGCTTTATGATTTATTTAATCATGAAATAGAAAGGAGGTGAGGGAGAAAGGCATTTTGGTCTCAGACTCTATTTGCATAAAAATTATTTCTTCTCCATGTGTAGTGAGGTGGCTGTTTAGACAGTTTATGTGTCTTCATTTTTCATGTGGGATACCAGGTCACTGCCCTTTTTTCTTTTTGTGTAATAAGCCCCAGAGAGCCAAATAACAAAATTACTTTAAATAACTCTAATGATAATTTATAATAGTAATCGGAATCTGCATGGCTGTCATCATAAAGGCAGTATATAATTTATTTTCAGGTTACTTTAACAGAATGCACTGATAGGGATTTCCTTGTTTTACAGCAGCAAAAAGAGGTCTTTTGAACCTATTGATTCCCAAAATTTACTTTATTTAAGGGCCACTACACTCTAAGAAATTGTATCGATGCATCAGGAAACTTCCTCCAGAGTACAGGATGGTGTGTCAGCAGGGATACGGCAGCAGGAGGTGCAGCCCACAGGCGTACAGATCACTTGGTCTAAGAAGGGACAGCAGGAGATGATTCAGCACGAACAAAACAGGAAAATCTGCGCTAGAGAGACGCAGCCCACTTCAGGGTGTGCCTAAGTCAGGAGCAGTCACCGCAGGCTGCTTCTGGGTCTGACGGAGGATGAGAGGCATCTCCAGTAAGAGAGTTCACAGGGTGCTGCTCGTTCACACTTGGCACCTATTCACATCTGCCTGCTGAGTGTAAGGCGACATTGCCCTTAACTCAGGTGCCTCTGCTCAGGGTCTTGAAGTTGGCAGGGTTGTGTGTGTCTTTTGCAGTGAATCTGAGCCTCTGCGAATGACAACCAGGAGTGAATGGTTAAAACACAGGGAGTAGGGACAGCATCAATGAGCTGCCTTGCCACCGTGTGGAGTAATGTATTAGTGGAGGGTGACACAGACATTAATAAGCAGCCCTTTCCAGTGCGTGGGAGAAACAGATCTTGGAGTCCAAACTAGAAACTTAGAGAGCTTAGTGACAGACTGTGTGATGAGTTACAGAAGGAGGTGAAGCAAGCCTTCACCAAGTCTGAAGTTGTCTTCTTGTGTTCAGCCTCAGAAGACAGGCTAAGTGAGCTACGAAGAACAATATATATTTTGTGCATTTGACTTCAGAAACTCTTTCACTCAGTTGGCATTTCAGGATTCAGGCATGTGGTTTTGTACTCTTTATAGCTAGAGGATGCCACCAAGGCATATAGGTGTGGAACTTCAGGTGTAGGAAGAATAGCGTGTATGTTTATAGATGCTCTGGGCATCCAACTGTTGGACTGGCGCACCTGATGCATTGTATGGCCTTTCAGTCTCTTGGAAATCTGACTTCTATATATGCATTGAGTCATCCTTACCAGCAAGATTAGTTTTCAGGAGTGTTGAACATCTGTCTGTCACTCCTAACAGTGCAAATGCTCAATACTCCCAGCTATAAAGCCAGGTATGTAAGACCTTCTTGCTGCCCAGCTTCAGACAACCAAACATGAAAAGACGGCCCGAAGTTCCATCGTTTTATTCCCTTGTGCAGACCTCTGATAGCTAGAGAAAGCCACACACATCAGGAACAGTAAAACCACTTTCGGGAATGTGTAGTCCTTAAAAATGTCTTCGCATTCAGAGCCACACTATCCCTCGTTTTTCAGTAGAGGAATCCCAAAAATCAGCAGTGAGGAGTATTTTATAATAAAATCCTTTTGTGCTGTCACTGGAAGAAGACAGATCACAAAATACCTTACATCTGCTCCAATTATTTCAGTCTGATTAAAATACAGAGGGCAATGGATGCATAAGGAAAAGTTTGTTCATTTTTTTCCCCAATCAGATTTTTGTAGGCAACATCTCTCATGCAGTGACACCATATAAACTTGTGAGAGTTTATGAAAGTCTTATATTCACCTGGGTCTCTTGTTATCCAGTTTATTTCACCTAAGATGCAGTACTAGACCCTATATTCTGTCACTCACATTCCCTGTCAGAGAAGTGGCTGTCTGTGGCTCCGGGCGACTCAAGTGCATGCATTTAGTTTGAAAGGAAATGCAGCATTCTGATCTAATTTCCCTTTGCTGCCAGTAAGTACAGTGCTTTAATTCCAAGAGGATAAAAATATAATCAGGACTGAGCTGTTTGGGGGGAGAAATACTAATGGAGTGGCATATGTTAATCTTGTTTCATTAGTTTTAAAATTTTCTATTACTTGCTTGCAACCTTATGCCTCTGCCAGAATTACCATAGGGACAGTCCTCTCTGTATTCATGCACTGTAGTTCTGTTTGCCCTGCTGCTAAATAGTTCAATTTCAGCTGGTAACCCTTCAAATATTTTTCCATGAGACAGCTTTAAATCACTTGCCAGAGAGGTCAGTACTTAGCTAAGTTTTAGCTGATTGCTTGTCATGTCAATATGCAGGCAACCTGGACAAAATAAGATCATTTAAAACCAAAATAAGCCCAAAAGAGATCACGCTGTGCCCGTTGCCCACGTACCACTGCTTTTCCATCTCTCTGTAAAAGGAATGGTCCCACATTTTAGCACAGTGCTGCTCTGGAATGATTGCACTAGCGTGGCAGTGGTATGCAAATAATAATTTCCTTTCTCTTCTCCGAATTGGAAACTCAATCTTGCCAATCTGCTCAGGTAAGGAAGCTAAGTCCTCCTCTTCATGGCAACTGCTCCAGGACAGGGGACTGCTTGCCGGAGAGAAGGCAGTCTTGCAAGGCTAGATCTTGCGGGAATGATGCTAAGCGCACCCGACACGGCCTTCCCACAGTTTAACCCCAGAGCAGGACGAGTTTGTCAGCATCAGCAGCAGGCGCAGCCCAGGCACCTCTCTCCCAGGAAGTCAGCTGCTGCTCCAAAGGCTCTCTGCTCCCTGCAACAGCTGTGTTTAGTGCTAATGAAAGATCTGAGAATGCAGAGAGCGTAAGTCAACTTGATAGTTACCATCTATCTCTGGATATACTTGTACTGGATCTTTGCTTAGGCAGAAAACTGGATGGCTTTATTTCTGTGCAGTTAAAAAATCTGCAAGGTTTGGCTGAATGAAAAATGGGTCATCTGTCCTCCATGAAGTTGAGCCTTTTGTAGGTGACCCATGAATCAGCTGGCATACAAGCCCAAATTAAATTCTGTTTGAAGCTTCTTCCTGAACATCTCTTAAATTTCACTGGGGGAAAAAGAGCAAAAAAATAATTCAGCCTGTAGCTGAAATACAGGGCAAACACTAGTTGCAAGGATCTCAGTTAACGGTCCAGAAATTCTGCCTTTGCTTCTCTGTGACTTGACTCCATGAGTTGGGAGTCACAGTGGCTGGGTCTGAGGCCACTCAGGCTGCTGTTTAGCTGATGGCAAATTCTGCCTGTAAATTTCCATTTTGCATCTTGTCTTTGTGCTTCAGGTGAGATATTTTTTCCTCAGTTTATCAAATACATGCAGAGAAAATCAGGAAAGTCTTGATTGCTCCTCTTCTAACACCTCTCTCCCCCTTTCTTCTGAGAATTATCCGAGTGATTCAGAGGCAGCAGTGGTGAGTCGTGAGGGCATTGCATTAAGACCAGCTTTCAGACAACAGTTTCTCATAATTAATATGAGTGGCAAATACTTCACCTGAAGTTTTACCTCAAATAGTCTGTTCTGTGATTAGTCTGGTGAGTCATAGATACCGTCTGATTTGTGTATATTTCATTTGTTTCAGTCCATTACTAACAAAAGGACCTCCGCAATGACAGCGTGGACAAAATGTTTCTCCCCTTTAAATTAATACAAAGCCAGGCTCACCTAGATGCTGTCTTTCTGAGACTATCTCATTTAAATACTGACATCTACCTCCACTCAACCTCCTCTTCCAAACATCACCAGTTCTGCTCATTATTAAGGCTTTCGGAAAGGAAAATAGAGTGTAAACAAAAAATATTTCTTAATCATGGATGAACTGTTGCTGTTTGCCATCAGGTTATGGTAGATCTACGTCACAACTACACAAGCCATCTGTTTGTAAAATATTTGGTTAGTTGTCATGCTACTGCCTTGAGACAGTTCAGGCTCTCAGTGTAGCCGTATGCTCGACTATGGAAAGCAATATTTGTAATCCTGTAATCATTAGAGATGGATCATCTGATTAAAAATCACACTGGAAATAATTAGTAATCTGGGGCTGAGGCCTCATGTTTGGATATTGTAACATGCCAATTCTGTGCTTTCCTGACCTGTGAGTGGGTGACGGGCTGGACCGCAGCACCCTGCAGGATTCGGTGCCCACCTACCTGGCGTTTGAAATAGAATTACTGGCTGGGTGTAAAAAACGTAATGAAAATTTCATTTTCATTACAAAATGAAACAGAAAAAAGGAGAGGGACATATAAGACAGCATTGATTCAGTCATAGATCCCTTCTCAGGTGACATATATTCCTGATATCTTTATAATAATCTTCAGGTTATTAAGTAAGAGACCAGTGACTAATTCAGAAAACCTGTTATCCCAGGCTACCGGCCAATGGAGGTATAGATAGGTGCTGCAATGTTCAAACCATGCTACAGAAGTCTGACACAGATGTCACACCTTTGACAGAGCAGAGGATGAGGATCTCACAGTCCTAGAGACAAAGTGATCTGAATTTCTCATTGCTTTTTTTTAATATAGAGAGCACCCTATAAAATCTGCCTGAGTCTATCTATCTCAAATACCAAAGTTTACGATCAAAAGACAGACCCAGTCTCTTAGAGCACTCCTGGATCAGCACTTCTGCGCACAGAAGGAATGGCTGTTTTTCATGACAAAACACTTGCTGTTTGACTTGCTCTATTACAAAATGCCTTGTTGAGGAAAGGTGGTTGTTGTTTCCCCCATCAGTAATTGTGAGCCTTTTCAACATCTACTACCAGAATTATTTTTTAATAGACTTATTTTTATATTTATGCATAATTTCATAATTTTATAAAATTTTATTTATTTAAAAAGAAAAATGGAGCTGGTGTCTGCCCAGATGCAGGTCAGTTCCCAGCTTGTCCCTGGTGACAGTTGCCTGTGATCTGAGCTCCAGACTCCATAACAACCCAATCAATAACTGTGATTGAATCTGAGGCTTTAAGAGTAGTATTTATCATTTCCTTGGACTTCACCTGGGAACAGTGAGAGATAGGCAGAAGGAAGCTTGATTTAATATCCTGCTCATCAGTTGGCCGAGTGCTGTGCAAGCAAGCCAGCATTGCTAATGAGTGAGCAGAGACTACAATGTGAGATGTGGTACGACAGACTTCTATCCAGGAAGTCACGGTGCCACTCACTGAGCAATGTATTATTGCTGGATTAGAGTCACTTCTCGGCTACTGGCTTCAGTTGCTGCAGTTGTAGTAAGGAGAAGATTCAGGCAATTGAAGACACGGAAAAATGAGCACGCAAAGGAAAAGGGGCAGCAGCAACAGGTGATGAGGGAAAAAATGTTTTAACTGAGGCCAAGACTTTCTTTTTTCTGTTACGTGGTGGGTTTAAAAATGGCAACTGGTTGCTTTAACTGACATTCCAGCTTTTCTTCCTGCATCTCCACCAGTGCGTTTTGGTCTCTTAGAGAAAGCGTGCTGTGTCCATAGCCCACGTATACCACCCTCCCCACACTCACAACAGCCCAACTAAGCCACTCACGATGCAAGCAGTGCTCCAGCCTCCAAAGCGTGGTATGCATCTACACACCTCACAGCTATGCTGGCTCAGTTATCTGATCCTGTGAATGGAGCTCTGGGGTGAGTCACAGCCTGAACTGGCACTGTGTCTCATTCACTGGATTTACAAAAATACCCTTTGCAGAGGAAGAAAAAGCTTTAATATACAACACTCCATGATGAAAAGACTACATGGCAGAGACAAACATGATGTTAAACCATTACTAGATTTGCTACTTCTCTCTTAAAGTTAGTGGTGAATTTTCTCTGACACAGACTAGATGGGTTACTGCCACAGAGAAGTTCTTGGAAGGTCTCTATTTCACATTTAACTTTTTAATCTGGAGTTGTATCTACTTGTCTGATGAAGTAGAAGTAGGGGGAAGAGGAGAGAACAGGTAGCTGTGAGTAGCTTTCTGGCCAGCACATACCACTTACTCCTGCACCTTTTCAAGATGATCCTTTGCTTGCTGAACAATTCTCCAGCAGAACTGGAAAGGAGCAGAAGTGATAGACAGCCCAATGATCGAGAGGTTCTCAACAACTTCTGTATGAAAGGAACAAGGAATGATGTGTGGATAGATCCAGGAAAGACTGTTCTGATCATGCAGCCTTCGTGTTCATGTGTTTGTAAGACCCTCCCTCCGTATTTCCTTCATTTTCCTGGACAGTGGCAGGACTAGGTTTTATGCAGAAAATAATGTCAGTGAGGAGCAGCAGTGGGTGAAATATTAAACAAGTATCTTATTTCTGGCTTTTTTTTCGAGTCATGAAAAAGCTATGTGACATAAATAAAGAAATTGTATTTTCCTTGTCTCCAGTAGCAGAAGAACGCCACTCTCTCACACCATTCTCCAAAATTGTTTCCACCAAGTGTCTGGACCTCCATATCCCATGAGAGATGTGCAGATCCTATACCAAAATAAGCTAGCTGGGCTGTTTTCCTCTGAAATACAATTGATCTCTTTAAGGTCATTATGTAAGAGACACTGCATTAGACATTAGCCACATAATGTGAACTGTAATATAACAAAAATCTATTGAAGAAAGGCATTTCCTCCCAATGGACTTTAAAAACTCATTACTGACCGCTATTAAGAGAGTGACATATCTAGTACTGTGACTGATGGAACTTGTCTGTGCATATTATTTTGTCTGCCACCGTGGGTATACCCGTGGCAGGTAATTGTAGCAATTATTTCAGAGAATATTCTGTTGATTCCCACTAATAAAAAGAAAAGATCCGTACAAAATAAGCAGCCTCTTAGCTTGAAACAATATTGTTGTGATATATGTGACAGCTGCCAGGTGTTACGCTGAAGGAGCTAGACTGCATAAAAATATGAAAACAAAATGCTTGAACTAAAGTTTAAACTATTTAAAAATAACCTGTTGTGCTCCCTTTGTTTCTGCTGCCTGGAAGTGTTGAGTGCCAGAAGTGTAACGCTTGACATTTCAGGCAGACAAACATAGCCTACAGATTCTGTGATGGCTTTGTGACCAGCGAGCATTTTTTGATCATGTCTGTTCTTGTCAGCACTGGGGGCTGTTTCTAAACAAGCCAGCTAAA
>Ga0181612_124435_pt1 | contig 17217 bp, 11 predicted proteins | sample HoacroProtozoa21_FD_119630 | JGI IMG/M metagenome (GOLD analysis project Ga0181612, IMG submission 119630) | Hoatzin crop microbial communities from Cojedes, Venezuel. Combined Assembly of Gp0051906, Gp0051904, Gp0051908
CGGCTCAGAGACTGGCTGCCTCACATGTTCCATTACAAGGCTGGTTTTGTAGATACTTTATATTCTTTTGTGAGTGCTTCAGCCACTTACTGCATTTGTAGTGTAGTCAGCAGCATCTCTAAGGGGGAGTGCTGCTTCTGTGGAAGAGGGGAGGGAAGAGCCTTCCTACAGGACAAGAAGCAGCAGCCAGCTGTTTTCCGAGACCCAAACTGAACCAATGCTTCCCCCCACCCCAAGTTCAGATAAAATTACTTTTTGTTGTAGGTTGGTAGTTTTACAGAGTCCCAGTGGGAACAAACTGTTCTTAAAATAGCACTGTGACGTATTTTATTACTCAGGATTTATATCAGCTTTCAACTCGCTTTACAAATACAAGCTTTCCATTTTAATTCCAGTCTCAGACATTAGCGTTGTTACTGACTAGCATGTGTGGGAAAGAGGGTGTTGGACCGGAATACACAGCTTCACAAACCAGCCATTTCCCAGTTTTGCTGTGGAATCCTGACACCAGAAGAAACTGTGGGTTTTTTGCTTTTTCTTTTTTTTTTAAATACGAGCTGAAGTGATCGAGTTGCAGATTGGTTGCAGTAAGGCAAAACATGGTTAAACACAGATATAAAGTAGCTTGGGCACAGTAACTGATTACTGTCTAGGAAGAAGCAGCTGCTCTTGGTTTTTGTTTGCTTTCACAGCGCTTACAAATTGCCCTGCAAGTAATCTACTGAGTATGTCTCTGCCTGATTGGTATCAAATGCTTTTCATGAAAAGGCAGACAATTCTGATATGGGCAATCTGTCAGTAACAAGTTGTGCGTTACTTCTGTTGATTAGTGGTTGTCTGATTCTCCAAACCAGGTATTTGATATCCCTTCTAAAAGTTTAAACTGAAAAAAAAAAAAGTGTATATTGTTATATTATGCGTCCCCTTGTAATCTCTTTTGAATCCTTTCAAACTCAGGACTCAGAAGATGGCCTGCGCAGTGGCTTTCAAAGGTCACTGAGGTTTTACATTAAGAAGAAAACCTCAGGTTATCTTTTTTTGTGCAGCTTACCGCTTTGTGAACCTCTGTCATTTGTTCTGCTTCTCACAGCATTAGTTCAAGTCCCTGTCTTTTCAGTCTCTTAATCATTAATTAATCACTTCAGACACTAAGAAGACTAAGGGAACTGGAGAGAAATGATCTGGATGATTAATTCTTTTCCCATGAAGCAATAAACTTGACAGAGTTCTTGGCAATGAGCCATGCTGGAACTGTTTTTCCCAGATCAGACACAAACCTCCTAGGTGGGGATAGTGCACAGCTATTGAGCCTAAACCCATGTTTTTTTAGTTTGTGAAGTACTTTTCTGCAGGAGGCTCGGTGAAGCAATGGTGATTTGAAAAGGCAATGCAGTCAGGCACGGTCCTCAGGGCACAGGAGCAGAGAAGCTGTCACGCTGGCTCAGCAGCGTCTTGTCTCCGAGGGCAGCTCGCAGATGTTTAGGTAAAGGAAGAGAATGGAAAAATGCATGGGCAGTTTTTCTCGGGTCTGTCCTCCTTGTGACTTTTGGCAGTCAAGAACTGTCGTGACTAGGGATTTCCTGAACTGAAGGTTGCATTCAGATTTTTTTTTTTTGTTAAAGTAAGGAGAACAAAAGTAAATGAACTGGTGGTAGGAGTGTCTGAACAGACTTTATATGCCTCAGGCCTGGATTTCAGAGGATACGCTTCTGCCTCAGCTCTGCTTCCCAAGAAGTCACAGACATTGGCACATTTCCAATATTTACACTACATCTTACAGTCTTCAACTCCCTGATAGCAAAAGTGCACTGACTGCCAGAGTAGATTCATCAGGCCTCTTATCAGCTGTCTGGCACACTGCTAGGTGACTCTCTCTTCTGTACACGTACCAATATGCTCCTACCCTCCCGAAACAGCTCCACTGCTGGTGCTTGCCTGAGCAGAGCAGTGAATGCTTCTCTTGCAGTTGCACCAGTCCTGTTATGGCCATCACTGCACAGAGACGCTCGGAGCGCGTCGTCTGCTGCTCCGGGTGTCTAGCCAGGGCACTGGGAGAGAGCTGCCTGGTAGTATGTCACCGTTAAATCCCATCATAGGTGAAATTGGATCAGACAGTGTTCATAAGATGTCAACTTCCCGGACTTCACACCTGCTCAGTGAAGGAAAGCATGGTCAGAAAAATCAGGAAAGGAAGTAGCAGCCTTTAACAGTAAGCGTTAACTCGCAGTAGGATTGCCAAGTATTTATCTCCGATTATCCGCTGATGATGCGTTTGCAAGGTTAAATAGAGCTCTGACATTAGTGGAGTTAAATAGAGCTCCAGCAGCTTTTTCCTGGGGTGCTTTGCGGTGCTTGGCAACCTGAAAATGCCAGACGGGAATAGCCGTGCCGGATCACGGACACTCAGCCGAGGGAGCGCGGTGGTGCCGCTGACTCTGGAGTGCTTGATTCGGTATTCTGGGGGTTTCTGCCTGTTCCCACTTCCCGCTGGAGAATGACCTTTATTTTAGTTTGTCCGTTTGTCTTTCCCCACTTCAGGGTGGACTGGGACTTTGCTAGTGACTGCATCCTCAGTCAGGATATTCAGGTTATCAGGCTTTTTGATGAAAATTTGGGCTATGATGGTGACTGGGTGGAAGGATTAGATGGTATAGACTCTGAAGTTCTTTGATTTTCTTTTTTTTCTTTTACCCATTTCAAAGTGTTCTTTTCTGACTACAGGCTATGTTTTTGGTCTTTCCCTTCCTCTTCTCTTTTGTCCCTCATTCACCTCTCACTGAGAACCTGAAGCGCTGGAACTGGTCTCAGCTGATGTCCCAGCACAACTGCGAGAGGAAGAAACAACTGTTTGTCTGTATTAGGAGCTAGTTCAGTCAGTGGGACACCACCCAAAAGCAAAGTTTAAACATATGTTATTTACTGAATGTTTCCACACACAGCTACAGTTCAGAGCAGTGTCTTTAAAGCACTGGAGGAAATGAATCATCCCGGGACCTTTCAGGATGGATGGAGGCTGCTGCGCTGAGAGCTATCACCACTAGGACTTTCCCTTCTTCCAGGCTGTCTGCTTAGAGAATGCTTGTGGTTCCTTAACACTGAAGTCTGAATCCTGCTAAAAATAAAATAAAATAACCCCCCTCTGTTAATCACCAGAGGCAGAGCCGCCAGCGCTTTGCTCTGGGGACGCAGGGAGTACTGTGGCATGGCTGTTGATAGCATTGCCCCCGTCGGGCTGTGCGCTGCGGGGATGGGAGCCGGAACAGCCTTCGCTGTCTCTTCAAGCCAGAGCCACTAAAGCAGTGGCCACACCTGCGCAGTTCGGAGAACTGAGAGCAAAGTGGAACGGGGAACTCTGATACCTCTGTCCGTCTCCACACTGTTTTACTTGGAAGTGGGTGTTTGTGAAGAAAACTACTGCATGCGAAATGGAGGGTCCTGTCTCTTGTGGGTGTGGAGCTGTGCTTGTGTGTGCTGGGTGCCGGGCGGGAGGAGGCTTTCGATCATGGGTCCGTCTTTGTTGCCATCAGCAGGTAAACGCAGGTACCAAACCCTGCAGCGGCTGTGACTCTCAGCTGTGCTTCATGTTCTGACCGTTGTCCCCGATCTGGAAGCAGCACTTCGATTTTGAATGCATTCGTTAAGTGAACTGATTCTTGTTACTTCTGAGTCGCTTCATGCCTCGCGCGGAAGTTTTTGAGGTGGAAAGATGAATGCTGAGTGGAGCTGGGATGGAAGGCGGGTGCTCGCTGCAGCGGTTTCTCTGCAGTCACCCCGGGCTGCTGCTGCGGCGGAGCAAGGCCAGGCCCATGGTGGGCTTGCTGTAGGACTCGCATGTGCTGTGCTGCATCGGTGTGGCTTCAGATAAAATACCATACCATCGACGTGCTTTTTACTCACAGACCATTTATACTCAACCCTAATATTTGCATGTAATTCTCCTTGTCAAATGTGCAACGGCTTGTAGTGAGTCCCCCACTTGGTCGTCTGTGTCTGAGGCTACTCTCGCAGTGCAAGGCCATGTCTCATGCCTCCCTTCTGGACTCGTTTTAGGCCGTCTCTTCTGGTTTCCAGCCCTTGTTCTCCAGTAATAATGTATTACTCTGTTGTTCTTTGGTTTATGGATAATGGATTGAACAGGCTTCTCTGTGCTACAGAGGAATGTATTGGCTAGTTCGCAGGAGAAAAACAGTTTGCGCAAAGTTGCAGATCATTTCCCCTGTCCACAGTCAGGACCTGGTGACTGGCAGAAGAACATCTGTGTCATTTCCCTGCAGCTGACCACAGGCATGTCTTCACTGCCTTCATGAACGGGTTTTGGCTGTCACCACCAGATCTCTCTGTGGGACATAACACGGGATGCTAGTCATCTTTTAATGTACTGGATCATGTCTTATGGGTTACATAAGCACTCCTTTGACATGTTTTCAGCACTGAACAATGATTTGTGTTTAAGTCAGGATTCATTTCTGCTCACAGCTGAATGAAAGCAGTCAGTGGTTTCCACTGATCCGTACTTATCTGTGCTGTGTGTATGCAAGTGCATGATTCAGCTCCCGTTTATGCTCTGAAGGTAGGGCTTTTAAACAGCTGATTGTATCAGCAGGTTTTGTCTGTGTGTGTCTCAGGTGGGAGACCTATGTATTCTCCAGAAGTTTCTCCCATGTAAGTAATAACCTTCCTGATTTACATCAGTGCAACTGAGAAGAAACTCAGGCTGTTTTGTTGAAGTTTTTCGCCTTGGTGCATTGGGCTGAACCCTCTGTGTTTACCAAGTGGAGCATATTCCAAAGGTAGAGAGACCAGCATAGAGCTGACATGACTCATAATGCAAACAAACAGCTGGAAAAAGTGAACAATACCCAAATCATCTGGGTGTTCTAATTTGCTAAAGTGGTTTAGTAGGAATTTTAACTTCTGAATGCAAAAACCTGCTTGCCAGTTGTACAGATAATGCTGTACTTTGTGTCCAGGACTGTTGATCTGAGTTCTTCTTGGAATCAGATGCGTATTTCAAATGAAGGGGGAAGCTGCTGAAGGGACAGTGCCAGTTTGAATTTTTTTGGTTTGTGGCTGTTAAGTTGTAGCTCCTAGGAGTACCATTAACTGTGCTGCTCCTCATATAGAGAACAAAAATAGTTTATGGAGTCACCATGGCTAGAGTAGGAGGCAGATCTTCCATGCCCATTTTTCTTATCCCAAACAAGCTTTGTTTACTAGTTTCTTCAAGGGGCAGAGAGAAAGGGGTTGCTCTTAGTTTTATGTGTATATGAATTTAGAGCTGTCTGGAGACTGAAAACCGATCTAATCTATTAATTTTTGGTATTTTTCAATGCCTGTTACCTTAGCAACAAAGCCGAAGAGCCACCAGATTTATTTTCATTAGCTTACTGAAGAGTTACTCATAACATACACTCTTTTGGCAAGGAGGCTGTAGGGAATACAGAAGTATTTCCGTTTCCAGTACGCGCTGTCATCAGCTGTTAATGCTGCGCTGGACTGTCGTCCCTTCTCTGCTTTGTGCAGCATCATGGCTTGGGTTTTATTGTCAGATCTTGAATGATTCTGTAGTGTTCTCTCTCACAATCTATGTAAATCCATCCGAGTTTTTATGGTTCGGCAAAGGGTCAGAGAAAAAAGAAATGGCTCCGTGGGTAGTCAGAAAGTATAGATTCTCTCAAAGCGTAGAAATAAGTAAACCTGAAGCAAGCAAATAAGTTGATTTGTGGCAAGTTTGATCTCTTCAGTGGTGTTGTTTCAGACGCTGAGCTGGAGAATGCAGCCCTTGCTCTGGGAGCATTACTGCTGCACGTGCAACCCGTTGGTTTCGTTGGCATTGATCACGCTAGTGGGTCTGTACGAGTTTGCTGCGTACAAAACACCGTGACTTACGGTTTTCCTGTTGTTGCCGCAGAAATACAGTGGCGACTTACTTCTTCTGGTGCTTGATATAGGAGGTCGGGAATGCTGTGAGAGAAGGGAGTCTCTCTGTTCCTGAGGAGATTTATTATTATTGCTTTGGAGCAGTCCATATTCTCCAGGCAATTTTTGGCAAATAAATAGAGGGAAAGAGAGAATTAGCTGGGTTGGAAGCGCAACTGTTTGCCCCCAAGGTACAATAAGGATTGGTGCACAAGAAGCATTTTTGCAGCATGAGTGTTGTGTGGATACAGACTCCACTAAGATTTACCGTTCTCCCCATATTTTAGAAATTCAGTCTGTATTTGCAAGTTATTTTGATGCTCGGTATTATCCATTAAAATAAAAAAGACAGCCTTTGCCATCTAGAAATGCAGAAATTGTTCCAGAAGTAAGCAGCAGGTGGTTTAGATACTCTGTGGTGTAATACTGTGTTGGCTGCGGACCTTCGTGTGTGGGCTTTGTTTATGCAGCGAGTTTAGCCAAATTAAGTGAACCCATGATGACCGAGGCACTGGAGCTGCGATGAGAGCGGCCGCAGGGTGTTCTGGCCTACCACCGCCTGTTTCACAGCCTCACTTAATTCAGCCAAGCCCTCCCGAGCAGCCCTGCGCAGGTTAAGTCCTGACTATATTTGTGGGTATGTGCATGTGTGAATTGCCACAACTTAACTGTAGCTCCAAAAATTTGTTATGCTCATTTTTCTCTTGTAAGTAGCCAATTACTGAATTAAAAGCTGCAAAGAGAGTAAACTATTGAACAGTGGTTTTTCAAATGTGAGGGAGATGGAATTCTCTCTCTGATGCATTGTGAGGCAAAGGAGGATAAGCCCCCTCGCCCCCACAAACACTGTTTCTTTTAAACCAGGGTGCTGTAAACATAGTGATCAGACTTTGGGGTCTCTGTAAATACTCACTGAAGACGTCTCTGTCCTTTGCGAGATGTAGGCCTCTCTACAGCTGAGTCTTTTTAAATGACTCCACTTATTTCTTTTTTCACTTGCTATTTTTCCCCGTGATTTTCCATCTCTTCTTTTGCAATTGACCATGTTCAGTAAATATCCAGAAAAAAAGCCATCCAGAAGCATCATTGAATGGCTTTAAAATATATGTGCTTTTTACAGTCTTAGAAACATCAGAGTACAAAGTGTTGTGAGGAAAGCCCCGTAAGCTAATATTTGCTGTGTCATAGAGGGAAATCGGCTGCTAAATATTTATACCCATTCCATTGTACTTGATCTTGCTTTAATAATTATTTGATTTAAAAACTGTTAAAATATTATCATTACTGTCTTGTGCATTTTGTGTTCTGCAATCCTCTGGCAATACCAGCAGTCAGAGGGTGTTGTGGCTGAGTGTGTGCATTCCTTCAGCTTTGGTAAAGCTGCTCTGAATGTTTGAGGTTGAGTCAGGATCAGACTGGAGCCTAGCAGAATGAAGGTTTTTCTCCTCTTCTTTCCCCCCTGTCATACTGTCTCATAGAAAGATACTTTAGATAGCATCATCAGACGCTTTTGAGGGTGCTAGATGTGAAGACGTGACAGTATATTTGATGTGGAGGAAGTAGGCATTAATTATTCCCTCTAATGGACTTTGCAGTGTGATGAGCCAGACTGGGAGATCCTGGCTTCTCTGTCCAGGTTGTTCTTGACAGGAGCAGCACATCCCTTTCGGTGTAGTTGTGCTGGGCCACATCTGAGCAGTGCAGAACTGGGCTCCTGCTTGGCCAAAATGCATTCAGAGGAGAGTAAAGACAAGTGGCAAAAGTGCTGATGGCATCAGTTAATGAGGGCGTAGAGTGACTCTGTGACAGCTGAGTGGGAGGCACAGCCACAGAGGTGAATGCAAGGAGCATAAATGGAAGTACTGAGGGAGGGAGGCAGAGGGAACTGCTTATTACAAGTCGAAGGGTGGAAATAAGAAAGGTGTTCTGGATTGGATACCAGGAGAGAAAACTACCGAGTCCTGGGTGGGAGGTGATGGAAGCGTCAGCTGTCAGGGCTTCCAACAGCAACGTCAGGTGTGCTGAGCAGAGAGACTGCAGTGTCTCTCTGACTTTTCTGGCTTTCCTCTGAAGCAAGAAGCTTCCAGCCTCAGGAAAATCATTTAGCACTTTCCTGAAGAAGCAATCTCTAAATCTTGCCCTTGGCGAGACGCAGACTTTTGCACAGCGTTGGCTTCCCTCACATTCCAAGTCTCGCGTTCTGTGTTTGGTGAATAGGGAGTATATCCCTGTAATTACTTCTATAGGCCAGTCTCCATCGTATGGCATTCCCTGCTAGGCCTGTCGTGACTGCACATCTGGATACCATAATAAGTTGTTGTCTTCCACTGTTTGCTCAAATCACTGGATTTCTTTTCTTGAGTTCTTGTTTATATCATTATGCAGCCAAGTGTCGTTTAGATGATCCATCTGCGCTGAAATCCTGTATTCCAAGCCCTTTCCTTGTTTTCCTTAAATAACTTTCCTTTGCATAAGATGTTGGCTCTGCACAGCACCCTTTCTGGGACTAAGCTGGACAGTTTTATTAACAACAGCTTGACATTTACCTTTTCCCCATGTCTCCAACAGGACATCCTTTTCGGCAGGGTCCTGCCAGTCTCATCTGGCACATGCCCTCAATAAAAGGTCCAAAGCACAGATTTCTGTGGCTTGATTTAACAATGCAACATTTGCTGACAGCAGTCATAAGCCGTGGCAGCTATTGGAGTATATTACACTTATTCCCTTCAGACATGCTTCAGATTAATTTTTACCAAAGAGCACTATAATATACACTTTATTCATTGTAGCCCTCTTTCCCTCTTTTGCCTGTACTTACATTCAGCAAGTAGCTGGCAATGCAAGCTTGGACCGAGGGTAAAACTTACAAAATGGCAAGTTAATTAGAAGACCAGACAAATTGTTTTTCCAAAATATCATACACGCTTATGAGCATATATCTGCAGATTACAATGTATCCTAAGATGGGATGCTAACAAAGCAGATTATCCTAGGTCTTTTTGCCTTCAGTCTGTGAAGTTTCCCCAAGTGTGGCACTTCACAGGTAGTTATTGATAGAAAGTCCAAAGTATTTTTCCATTTGGAAGGGACCCATCTCTTTCTAATGTTATGCAGTCCGATCGTCTTGGTTTGGGTCTGCTGCAGCTGCAGAGGCCTTTCGCAGCTGGCTTCCTTGGAGTCAGGGTTCCAACATCATTTTCACTGGGTCTGAGACCTCTGACACACTGAACTTCCTTCATGGAGATCATAAATACCAGCGAGACGAAGACATTTGTTTTTATTATCTATTTCAGTTTGAGAATTTCCAGTGAAATGTTCAAAGGTACATTAACTAAATCAGAGTTTGCCAAGGTGACATTTCAAAACAAAATGCATCAGCTTGGACAACAGAGAAGCCGAGTGTTCTAACGTGAGAGAAAGAAAGTGTTCTGGAGAGCAGCGAAAGCACTGACAAAGTGAGGTCTGATCTTTGCCTCATGGAAGTTTCGTTGTGGATTTTTGTGCGTGGAGGATTCGGCCCCTTGTTTAAGCATCTTGTGAGAGACTCTGACAGTGGGAACCTCAGACTGTCAGTAACTCATCCCTGGGTTCGTTAAGAGCAAGAGAGTAACCAGCAGCACAGCCACACGTAGGCATTAACGACGTTCCTCCTGGCATTGCTGTCTGGCCTTCCAGGATGTTCATAGCCGCGTAGCAGAGCGCGTGTCCGAGGCAGGTCCCTGCGCACCCCTTGGGCACTGTTTGGTGGGCGCTGTGTCGCAGACACTACTGCTGGCACCTCCAGGAGCCATCCTGCCTGCTGGTGGGAGCATCGGGCTGCTCCGCTCACGGGGCGCTGCAATGGAAAGCGGGATACCACTCTTTCTGCACAGTTTACTTACGGCCAACACTTGTAAAATGTGATAGATCGGCTTGCTGAAGCGGGAGACGGTTGGAAGAACGAGCTCTTTACTGGCTTGCTACGATCAGCCATACTATGTTGTAATTCCACTGAACTGAATGTTCCTGTCACAGGGTCTTGCTGCACCCTCAGTAACACCTGGCTGTGAAATTACTGAATGAGCTCGTGTTCTGTCACCCACCAGACTGCTGATGCCCTTTAGCTAACCCAGGAGCTGAAATACGCTGGTGGGCCTCAAACCCTCCAGAGTATTGCTCTGATGGTAGCCTGGGGGGAGATTGCATTCGGGCACAAGCCACACAAAGCCCATGCTGAATTTTGCATCTTGCTCCTCTGGCAAGTTCAGAGAGCTGAGGGCGTGTTCCATCCATCCGTGGGCTCAGCTGTATCCTCTCAGTGCTGCTCTGTTCTTCTCATCTCCAAAATCTCTTTCTCTGCAGCCCTTGCCATCTGGAACAGCCTTTCTGTTCCTCTGCGTCTCATCAACTTTCCATCTATTTGCAGTTCTCAGCTGACAAAATGTTGCCTCTGTTGCTGATGTCTCTTCATTTCTTCCTCTCTTAATGGTCTTATGACTAGATACTTGGCTTGTGTGCAGGCAGTTGCCCTGTGGGCTGTAATGGATAGCACATTGTCCTGGGTTATTGCCTGCTGGGACTGAGCGTCTGTGAATGGCTGAAGGAGTCTCTGAGACTTCCAAGAGTTCTGCTTGCACAAATACGCTACGCCCCTGTGTTACAGACGGGGTGGGTGTGTTCGGCCCTGATAAAAGATTGGCTTCTGCGCTTCGTCTTCACTAGCAGCAGCAGGAGGAAGAGGAGGGAGCTGGGACTCCCTCCAGTGTCTGCAGAGGCAGGGAGAAGCCCGTTTGCTGTTAGAAATGGGCAAACAGGGCTTCAATTATCTTTTTCTCACCGTTTTTTGCACGATGGCTCTGAAGCTGAACTGTGTTAGCTCCATGTCTGTTGCAGGGCTTGGATATGTTGTGACAGCAGCTGTGGTGCTTTCAGCTGTGGTAAGTGATTAACATCACAATTAAGCATTGAAAACCTTCTGTTTTTCAATTACTTGTAAGAGTCACACTCCTTAACTCTTTGTAAGGAGTTTGTCCAATTTTATAGTGGGAATTTGGCAGAAAGGAAGTCAGACTGACTGGAATCATGATGATAAAGTTAGTTGTTTTCCGTCCTTGATATCTGATTTCAGCTTAGGAATAGCTTTGGTAGCTAACTTGCTGTTTTGCTTTCTAGTTTGTAACATTCTTTATTTCTGCCTTGAAAGCTGAGCATATTGTACTTTTGTCCATCAGCTACTGTGAACTGTCTTCTTTGTCAAAATACTGGATGCTTCTACTATAACATTTTTAATCTTTTCTTCCCTTTTATCTGATACCACTCAAAGGCATGCTGTAATATGCGGACAAACTTCCTTTGCCAATACGACAGAAATGTTTTATTTCCTTTCAGTATTATCAAGGTGAATTCTTTTATAATAGAGTTATAGAAAAATGTTCGGTATGCTTGTTAAAAGAATGGTATGCATATTGTTAATACATTGCATAAGTATGACAATACACATATTAACCAAAACTGCAAAGTCCTTAGGACGGGATGTTGTGTATATTGGTGTGATTCCCGTAAGGGAGCAGTTACGCAGCAGTACTGAAGTAACATGTCAGAACAGAAGAGATACAGGAAACCTGTGAACTATCTGACTCTTTGGTGATACTTACAACATTTTCCAGAAGAGCTGGGTAAGATCACACAGGTTTTAGGAAAACTGTAAATAATGTTTGTGCAAGCTGCACATCGGAAATAGTGAAAAGGGGGTTATTTTCAGCAGTCTTGAACGTCATGCAGCGTTTATAGAAACAAATAGTCAGCAAGGGGATTAGCCATTCACTTATGCACCATATTGAAAAGCTATAAATTAGTAAAGAAAATATGTAGAGTAAAATCAGGAGAGGTAGACAGAAAACAGAAAAGAGAGAGTCTAGGAAAGAGTAAGTCAGGAATTAGCCAGGAAGCAGAGTTGATTGGAAATGAAAATTAGCAGTGATTGACTGAAAGGCATTTCCCCCCTTGCCCCTTTTTTTTTTTATTGCTGTTTTTCCCTTCAAAATTCGGTGCAAGAGAAAAAAGGAAACTTTGTACTTGTTGCCTGGAACAGTAGTTAAGAGATCAGAAGCAACATAATTTAAACATGCGCTTCCTTGTGCTATGTGTGTTGAACAACGTTCTCTGTCTCCCCTAGCCTGTCAGCATGGTGGAACACGCTGAGTTTTCGAAGGCTGGGAAGGAACCTGGCCTTCAGATTTGGAGGATTGAGAAATTTGATTTGGTGCCAGTGCCAAAAAATCTGTATGGAGACTTCTTCACAGGAGATTCTTATCTGGTGCTGAACACCATCAAACAGCGGAGCGGGAACCTCCAGTACGACTTGCATTTCTGGTTAGGTAAGTCTGATGGGAGTGCCCCTGCTGCACTGGGAGCCCACAGTGCGAACGCAGTTCCTCTCACTACACCAGCCTTGTCCAGCACGTGTTACCCAGTGACATGAAAAGCAGAACTGGCAGTGCAGCGAGAATGCAATTTTGGGTGCATATAGTGCTACTCACCTTAAATATTTGAGATGGTTTCTGCAATAGTGTGTGCAGCCATCTCTGTACCTGGAACCAGCTTCTTTCTGATCAAGGTGACAGAGTAAGTCCCTATTCTCCAGAGGCCCACAGAGGAGACAAGATCTCAGATGACAGGGGTGTGGCTGAAATCCTTTCTGTTTGAAGGGATGGAGGTCGGTTGTTATCTTCCTGACTCGGTGAGTGGGATTTTTCTCCTTGAGGTTCAGACCTCCTGCCTGCCCTTCTGCGGTACATGTCACCGAGTGACACGGCAAGGCCTTCTCCACATCCTGTGAACCCGAGACTCTTGGACAATACCATAGTTAAAGCTATGTAAGATACTTGCACGGTGGCTGGTCGTATCTGCCATCTGTCCATAGGTTTTCCACACCAAAGAGCTCCGAAGAGGCAAACTGCTGTGGCACTGGTGCCCCATTAGTAGCTACAGCCTTCGTAAAGCCTGATAATGTCTTCCTGCAGATTCGTCTGTCTGTGTGGTTGCTCCATTGCACGTTTCCTTCCAGGACAGGGTGAAATGGCTAAAGAATGATACCTATCAGAGACAGCTGTGAAGCAGTGGGGCTGCAGCAGTTACTATGGTGTTGTAAACCTGCCAGAAAAATGCACAGTTTGTACTGCTGCTTGGGTCGTTATTAGAAAAGTGTGGAAATGGCTGTCCTGCAAACCTTCCTGAAAACTGAACTTCCCAGTAATCTGCTTTCTCCGTGGTGTTTTTGCACAGTTGAATGCAGAGGCAGAAGCCCTGCATTCCCTCCAAGCTGTTGCCTTTTCATTTCTTAGGAGATGAAAGCTCTCAAGATGAGCGTGGGGCAGCTGCCATATTCACTGTCCAGATGGATGACTACCTTCACGGGAAGGCTGTTCAGCATCGCGAAGTGCAAGGCCATGAGTCCCCTACTTTCCTGGGGTACTTCAAATCTGGCATCAAGTACAAGGTGGGTGATGACTGGGGCTTTATACTAACAGGCTGAATCGAGTTTGCAAGAAATGGCACCCTGCCCACTGCCCAGTTCTCAGGAGAATGAGGATTTTCCTTTTTCCAGTTGCTTAAAACCCATTCTCAACCAGATGTTTTCAATGAGTTGGAACTGACAGGGTGGAGAACAGCAGATCCCTGTGGGAGATCTTTGGCTGAATTAATAATACACCAGCAAAGCTCCAGGAAATTTTAGGAATCGAGGCTTTGTTTTTCTTTGAGAAGCAGAGGAAAGAACAGTCCCAAGACGTCTGGCATGGATTTAAGAAACAGCAATCTGAGTTAATGGGAAACGCCTACCCAGGAGATTTAATTTCTCCCCGCTTACATAACAGAGTTTGACCCTTCCAGTCTTTTTCTGTGCTTAGCCCACCTCCTTAGCATGTGTAATGTTTTGGTAAAGCAGATGAATAGTAGTGGGAGTTACTCTTCCCTGCCATTGCAGTAAAGTGGAATAGAAGAAGTAAAAACATACAGTGAAGAATGGTTATGTTTGTTAGGAATCCAGTGCCACAAGGGAGGTGATATCGGGTCAAATGCTTGCAAAGTACTTACATTTCCTCATGCCTAAGACTTTCCTAGTCTCTCTCTTTTGCTTATTTCCCACTCATTTGTTATTTTCATTCATTTGAATTTGCTTATGCTTTTTTGAGGATAACTGACATTAGTCCTGTTGCCTACATTGACAAGTAATTCCAGGTCTCTCTCTATGAGCAGAGAAGGTGAATCCTGAGGTTGGGATAATTTTTGGTAGTCAGGACATACAATGCACATGGAAATACACTCTTCACTCTGCCAGTCAAAATTAATACCTCAGCTTATCATGATCTTCAGATTTGGAGATCTCCAACTGTATTGTATCGGTGTCCCTGAGACGCTATGGGAACAGATAGCTGGGATGCATCAATAGATACGTGCTATATGACAGCCCAGCCTGGGCCAGCCAGCGCTCTCTGCAAGCTGCAGCTGACCCTCTGTCATGTGAGAGGCAAAAGCTGCTCACTGGTAGCAAATCAGTAGGATTGTCATTTTTTCTGAAGCAACACCACAAGCGTGAATTGTTGTTTCTTTGTTTTCCCTTAGGCTGGTGGCGTGGCTTCTGGCTTCAGGCACGTGGTTCCCAACGAAGTGACTGTGCAGAGGCTTCTGCAGGTCAAAGGCAGGCGAACAGTCCGCGCAACTGAGGTCCCTGTGACCTGGGAGAGCTTCAACACAGGCGACTGTTTCATCCTTGACCTCGGCAGTGTAAGTACCATGTAAAAGACAGGCTGAGCAGACTTCCAGGAGCAGGAGATGTCTGATTAGTCCACTTAAGGATTTTTTTTCCCCGCTCTGTTGAAGCTATCTCAAGCACTGCGCAGTATAAAACACCATTTAGCCAGTCTTTTAACATCTTTCAGTCCCAGCCATACTGCTGTCTCGTCTAGAGGGGGTTACGCTCAGACAGCTGCATAGTGTTTCTCTTCCTTCTCCCCCAGAACATCTTTCAGTGGTGTGGCTCCCAGAGCAACCGCCAAGAACGGCTGAAGGCCACAGTGCTGGCCAAGGGGATTCGGGACAACGAGCGGAATGGTCGTGCCAAGGTCTATGTGTCGGAGGAAGGATCCGAGCGGGAGGAAATGCTTCAGGTTACTCACTCCGTCCATTTCTCTGTGCTGCAGTGGGAAGGGCGGCGTGTGGAAGAACGGGGGCGATGGGTAGATAGGCTCCGTACTCTGTGTCTTCACCCATGAAGTGTTAGTGGTATAAATGCTCAACTCTATGCAGACTTGGTCCTCTGCATCGCTGGGACATCAGAGTCTGTTTTCACTGTTATTGATCTAGAAGTTTCTTCTGCTTGTTCCTGTGGCTGGAGCATCTGGGGAACAGAGATTCTCTTGGAGTGGCTGGTAATTTTTTTCTCTCTCTCTCACAGGTCCTGGGACCGAAGCCCGCTTTGCCACCGGGAGCTTCTGATGAGACCAAAACTGATACGGCCAACAGAAAGCTGGCTAAGCTCTATAAGGTAACAAGAAACAGATGGACACTGAGAAATAACTTTGTGGAGAGTGGCGTGATCTTTACGCAATTAGATGGCACTGGAATAGCAGAGAGGAGCTGATCTGATCCGAGTCCTGCTTCTGCCTCATGCTGCTGTTAGCTTTTTATGAACCTTGGTTGCTTACCCTGCATACTCACATGCTTTTTGTCATCTTTATCACCACTTTTGGCTGTAGGGAGACAGCTGGAACTTTCCAGGAATTGTTGAGGGAAAGGCAGAGTGTCAAACGAATAGAGGAAAAAAGGGATTTTTCCTTTGTGTTATCAGACATTGTATTAGGAAGGACAGGAAAGAACTAGAAATAGCCTGAGAACCAGGATCTACCCCTTTCTGCATCCAGTGAGCATGATGCAGCAATGATTTGGAAGGTAACGTTTGCCATCAGCTAGCGTAACTGTAGAAGAATGCCCAACACTTTTGGGGAGGAATCTTCGCTACAGCAGTCTCTGGTAATGATGTGGTGGATAGCTGCCAGGATGGTTTGTAATGTGGACCTTTATCCATTAGCAAGTGCAGGAACTCAGACTATTAAACCCACTTGACGCAGGGAGGCCTGTTCACAGTGGCCAGGACTGTCCCCTCCAGTTCCTGAGTGCAGTTGGTTTGCTGTGGAAGGTTTTTCTTGGCTGCTTGTGCACCAAGGGTATTTACCCTTTTGGATCAATCTTTCTTTGGTCCCAGCAGTATCTGCTTTGCTAGAAGTACTTGAAATCTTCAGAGTAAGTGTTATGTTTTTGTCATACTTCTGCTGTGTCAAAGGTATCCTGTTTGAAAAACAATAGTGCCTGAAGCAGCCAATGCATTCAAACGTATTTCCCTTCTGCTCCCTGGGTTTTGGGCTATTGCCATGAGGCCGGAGGGGAACGGACGATGCCTTGTCTCATCTCCGTGCTGTGTTACCACAGGTCTCCAATGGGGCTGGGAACATGGCGGTTTCCCTGGTGGCAGATGAGAACCCCTTCTCCCAGGCAGCCCTGAGCACCGATGACTGCTTCATTCTGGACCATGGCACAGATGGAAAGATCTTTGTTTGGAAAGGTACCACAGAGATACGGCATCATCCAGCTACCAATCCCTGTTTCTTTCCAGCCGGGTAGGGGAGCATACACTTGATGGTGGTGCTGTTTTTCAGGCCAAGTTTGGGTGGCATTAACAATCTCAGCAAAGGACTCTCATCTGAAACGTCAGGTGCTGAGGTGCAGGGTCTTTAGTGTGGAGAATTAAAGGGAGAGTCCGGGGAACGAGGAAGGAAAAGTTAAATTAATATCATAAGTAGAAAGGCAAGTGTGCTCTCTCATCCATCACGAAAGGCACAAAAGAGATCGAACAATTGTCATTTGCTGTTTGGCAGCATCTAGCTGGACTCTGCTGCTGCTGCAAAAGGTCGAAGTACCTGAGACAGTTTCTTCTCTGGGTATGCAGAACTTTTAAAAAGTTGACCTCTCTTCTCTCTATTTTCGTTAAAGGCAGGAGTGCCAACTCTGAAGAGAAGAAGGCGGCACTGAAAACAGCTTCTGACTTCATTGATAAGATGGGTTACCCGAAACATACCCAGGTAAGGACGCGCAGCCCAGCAGTGCCAACCCCCAGACACCGCGGGGGTCACTTTTCTGCCACCCAGCCCACTGACTCCAGAGCATGGCTCATGGGAAGTGCCACCAGCAGTCTTCATGTAGCTCCTGTTTCGAGTGATCTGCTCTTCTGCAGGGAGATACTGCGGTGTTGCTCCTGGGCTGACA
>Ga0181612_108488_pt1 | contig 17216 bp, 3 predicted proteins | sample HoacroProtozoa21_FD_119630 | JGI IMG/M metagenome (GOLD analysis project Ga0181612, IMG submission 119630) | Hoatzin crop microbial communities from Cojedes, Venezuel. Combined Assembly of Gp0051906, Gp0051904, Gp0051908
ATGGGCTTTCCATGGGGACACAGCCTGCTTTGGGAGGGGGGTCCTCCATGGGCTGCAGTTGGACAGCTGCTCCACCGTGGACCTCCATGTGCTGCAGGGGCACAGCTTGCCTCACCATGGTCATCATCACAGGCTGCAGGGGACCCTCTGCTCTGGCACCTGGAGCACCTCCTCCCCCCACATCTTCACTGACCTTGTGTCTGCAGAGTAGTTTCTCTCCCACACTGTCACTCCTCTCTCTTCTGGCTGCTGTAGCACAGCAGGTTTTTTCTTCTTAAAAACGTTCTCACAGAGTCACTACCACCACTGCTGATGGGCTCAGTTTTGGCCAGCGGCAGGTCTGTCTTAGGGCTGGCTGGGATTGGCTTTCTCTAACATAGGGGAAACTTCTATCAGCTTCTCACAGAAGCCAGCCCTGCAACCCCCCACTACCAAAATCTTGCCGCACAAGCCTGATGCACACACAGAGGTCATGGCCAAGATTATCAGAGCCAAACTCAGTATATTCACATAGATGTAAGACAGCAGTAGCGTATAGTTTCTATTACAGATATATATGCAGTGGTAGATATAAGGGCCATAATTAGTTGTCCCTGTAGTATAATGCATTACTCTAACTGGGTGAAATGGACAATAGCAGGTACCTCCAAAATATGAAGTGTTTAAAATAAATAAAAAAATATTCAAAAAAATATTACTTTATACTAGGGCAAACACAGAATGAATGGTATGTGGTTTATTATATGTAAAGCATATCAATACATTGGTGCATCCCAGACATCACAGATCACTGAAAAATAGAAACTTAATACTTAAAAGACTGGTTTTGAAGTCCATGTTAGAACTTCAAGCGGCATTTAGATTCCAAAGATCTGTTGTCACAAATAGTTTAAAATGATGATTTTCCTATCTAAGCACTTCTTCAAGTTACAGTGATGTGGATGGAGATCATCCAAAAATGAGAAATTGAAAAGCTCACTATCAGCCCAAGATTTTATTGCTTGCTTTAAAACCTTACAGACCTGTGTGACCCGTGAACTTTGAACATTTATTACTGAAATGAAACAGCTGCACATTTTAGTATCTTCAAAGGTATAGAGAGCTGGTTTTGAAAGACAAATTCTTTCAACTTCCTTTATTAATTATTAAAATATTTTTCAGTGATACTTTTCCTTGATTACTTGATTCTGATTTCTTGTTATTCTATAATTTTACTCTAGATACAATTTGCAGTTTTATAGTTAAGGTAGAATGCAAGTTTAAAACAAAAGCAAGACATCTTTAAGGTCACAACAATACCACAAAAACTTGTCACAACAAGAATAAATTTGATATATTTTAAGGAGAAATTGGATAGGCTAAGAAGATGAATGAATAAAGCAACTATTATAACAAAAAATATTTGATATTTTTAAGGATGTTTAGTAACTCATATGTATAATCTGAAATACAAAATATCTCAGAATCAGAGCTGATATGGTTTATTCACATTACGAACATTCTGACAGACTTAAAATCATATGCCAATTAGTGTATAAGGATGCCTTACTCAGTGTATATCAATCCATGTATTTTTGATGATCAGAGGAAGATGGATTGAGTATTAGCACAACATGAGGGATTTTGGAGGCCTGAATTCCTTTCCGTGTCCAAATAAAGGTTGAACTTCAGCAAACTACTTAATACTAGTTCTTCGTAGGTGAATATTTACTGGCTCTCAGTAAATCAAAAGTTGTCATTTCTCTCTAGAAGTCCAGAAATTACCCTTTTTGCTTATTTACTTATTGTTTATTTGCTTAATGTCTTTTGTTTATTGTTCTTTTTTTCTTTCACTTTGAGCTACCTAGTTGCCTACAATTCTACGTTTACACTGAGAAAGCTTAAGTGGGAAACTGGGTATTATAAAAAGTAAGTATTTCTCAGGGATGGACCCAACATGACAATATAAATGTATTTGGCTACAGACTATTTTGAGGAACTTCACACCACCTGTTAAATCTATGCCTTGTTATAAAAGGGAATCCAAGGATCCCTGGTCAGAGGAAGCATTAGTCTAGACTAGTGGTGAAGGTACTTTGGATAGCACAGGAAGAGGAAAGAACAATTTTGGTTCTAATTCATACTGTAAGAATTACTTCTACAATTTTTCCAGTGACTACTTTACTTTAAATTCGTACATAGATCTTGAACTGGGTCTGGATCCCACTGCTTTCCTCTTTATAGACTAGAAACTGCTCATCCATCCATTTTCCAGTTAATCCATCACTATATTTTTTATACTTTTTTTTCTTTTTTTACAGCACTAAGAAAAAACATTAAATATCCTTCTATGGCAACATAAACTCTAATCTGGTGATAAAGCATTTTCCAAAATTCTAGGATATATGGTTTCAAAACCCTCAAGAGTTGAAACAGGATTGCCAGATGTCCCAGAAATGTGTGACAGCTCTCAGCTGATCTGAATGAGTCAGTCTCTTTGGAGTATATAGCTCTGATTCTTCAATGCGTAAGTCAAACCATACTATAAACAACTTAATGCATTTATTTCTATTTATTTCTATGCAGGCTTTTACTGTGGTGTGGCCAATATTTTCAGCAGGGTTAAACCAGGACTAAAAACATCTTCAGTTTCTGTCTAATTTTAAATAATTTGATGGATCTTTATTAATGGCAAATTTGCCTTACTCATTGTGTCATTGTCAGCTTGGTAGGTAGGCTAATTCATCTATAAAAAAGACCTCACTCTGGAACTTTCCGGTAACCAGTGAGAGCCTTTGAAATGCGGCAATTTGGTGACAAATTCCTATTCTTGTCCCACTACGTTGCTGTTAAACATGGCATTAAGATTAGTTTCATTTTGAAAAGTAAGTCTAGAAGAACAGAGTGCTGGATCAAAGATATAAATGAATGGAAATCGGTCTTCTATTTTGATTAGGTGTCACATATTGACTTTGCTACTTACCATTCATAAAGCTAAGATGGAAATATTTTGGTACTGTGTAATTGTGAAACTGCATAAGTATTGATTTTGGTCACTGCAGGTAAAATTTTGATTAAATTGTGGAAATGGGGAAGTGAATATTTGCTTGATTTGTATCCTAAAGCAGAATTTTAAAAGCTCCTTAATATTTTCCTAATTTGATAGTATTTAAAAAACACTTTAAAAGAAAAAAAAAACAAACAACTTTTGGGTAGTGTTAATAGCTTTTGAAAATCATTAGGCTTCGTTTTCCTTCTATTATACCTATGGCAAAATATTGTAGATATCGGTACTTCATTAATGCTTAAGCCTAGAGATACATTTAATCTTTCCTCTGTTTTGCTTTCTTCAGACTATAGAAGGGACTGTAGACTATTTTGAAAGCCTAAGGCAAGCAGCAAGGCAGTCTATTTGTTTTACATAACTCCTTTGTTTTCTGAAAAAATGAAGCATACATTTTTTCATCCACGTTTCTTCCAAAGTTTCGTATAAATAAAGAACAACAGTTTGATTTAGTAATAGCCTAGTATCAGATTGTGCCTGGGGATCTGTGGTAAACATCTATTAAATCTGCAGATCTTGATCCCAAGCCAATGAAAGACTCCCGCAGACCTGAAAGCAATTAAGACTGGTTCTGTTATCCTTAAAATTACAGAAGAGGAACATTTTCCTTTCAGAATGTCCTTAAACCCATATCCTACTCAAAGACACAAAGCAGGGAAACATCACAAGCCCAAACAGCAGCTTTGTGCATCGAGAGCAGGGGGTGGGAAATAAGCTGGGCCATTCAGATACTCTGGACTCTTATGGAGAAAAAGTGCTGTGTTACACCACACAGTTACTGACAAAGTGGATTTTTGTATGTCTAATTATACTTTGACTAAGTATATTGAGTGAAGAGTACATTGGGATATGTTGACCTGGTATCCTGAGATTTAACCAACTGAAAGTCGGCAATTTGCCTTTGCAGTGAAGGCGGCCAGCAGCAAACTGGACTGTATTGGCAAGAGTGTAGCCAGCGCGTAGAGAGGAGTGATCCCTTCTGTCCATTTGGCACTTGTGACAGAGCACCTGGAGACCTGTGTCCAGTTCTGGGCTTCCCAATACCAGCTGAACCATTCCATGCCACAGTCCATGCAGACCAGGGTACCCAAGAGGGTTGCAGGCATTGGTACAACACTGGCAAGGAGAGGCTGGGAGAATTTCAGCCTCCTGACAGGGGGTGTAGGGAAGGCAGAGCCAGCCTCTTCTCAGAGATGCACAACGACAGGAATTGAGACAGCAGTCACAAGCTGCAAGATGGGAATTCTGGTTAAATATAAGGACGTATTTTTCCGCCGTGAGGGTAATCAAATTTTAGGAAAGGTTGTCCATAGAGGTTGTGGAAACTCTGGAGATATTCAAAGCTTGACTGGGCTTGGCCTTGTTCAGGCCCTAAACAACATGATCTGTGTAGGTCCTGCTCTGGGTAGGAAGTAGGACTACATGTCCTCTAGAATATACTTTTACTTATTCTATAACTATGATAACAGCAGTGGCATAAAGGCTGAATATGATAGAAGTAAAAAGTATTTCCTGATCTTACTGAGCCCCTTGTTTCAAGCAAGGGGAAAATGGGATGTCAACCTTCTTCAAACATTTATCCATTTTCTCAGTGGCGTGGTAGGAAGTAAGTCCATCAGCTGAATCTCTTTGTCTATAAAAGATCTAATACTTCCTTATTTTACAGACCAATGTCCCATTCTACTGGGGACAGATCCTCTAGATATACCGGGCATATACTAATGCTAATAAGTACGTAAGGAAAATATAATCTTGACAGTTCAAGAAATTTTTTCTGAGCTCTGCATCAATTAGTCAAATCTGTTTAAGCATTATCTGAAATATTTATTGACTTTCCTAAATGTACCTTAGAGTTCTGCTTTAGAGTGTGCCCAATTCTGAAGTCCACAGCAAATGGTAATAAACTGTGAACTTTTTTAAGAGGACGATTTAACAGCATGCTCTTTGGGACTTGGTGTAATTTGTCTAAACTACAATACTGCCTAAAGGGAGTGGCACTGGACAGTGTTTTAACTCTCTTCCTCCTCTGACAGTCATTTTTGTAGAAAATAAAATGTTGTGACCCCTCTGGTCTGATGCCTCAAGAATTTTCTGTTAGAGAGAGAGGCTTAACTTTTCTAGTTGTAGGAAGTTCCAGCTTTTATCTGTATGTGATTTTAAATACCATACTGTGTTAGGCCCTTCATACCGTTTTCTCTAGTGTAGCATAAGTAAGGGAATATTGGTGCTGTTTCACCTCATAAAGAAATCCTGTCAAACATGCATGCTATTTAAAACCTTGAAAACAACCCTGCTGGTAATAAACCAAGATTGAATTGCATAGAAGAAGATTTCTCTGGTCAATCTCAGTACAATCACTGAGGAAGAGGGAAAGAAATACTAATAGGCCAGTTACCATTTTCATTACAATTTATACTATTGATTCCAGTAGCTTTATTTAGCATAATAATAAGCAATACAATCTAAATGAAGAAAATCACTGGAAACAAAAGGCACAGCTAATGCATATATCAGTAAATATCTACTACAATAACATTTTTCTTCCTATCCATGCTCATCACATTCATAACACTTCTAACTGGTTTATTTATAATTCAGTCTTAATGGACTTTGTGGGATGTTTTTTCAGTTTCCTCAGTTTTGGGAATCTCTGCTTGGAGTATGACTATAACTGACAGAAACAGGCAAACTGAGTGGACTGATGTACTGAATGCTAACATTTTTGTATAATAGAATATATGTTGTGTCAATGTGTGTGGATGTACAATTAAAAACTTAAAACAAAGTCACTGTATGCATGAATATCTGATGGGTGGTGATTTTTTGTCAAAAAAAGGTTATTTAAGAACCAAAAATAAGCTAAACAGAAATGCCAAAAAATCATCAGAAAGCATTTGACAGGAACATCCCTTTTTGTGTTTCATATATACCTTGTATGTTCTACAAAGGTGACATGCTGGAATGCTTTAGAAGGTTTTTAAAATGGTAAAAGAAAGACAAGAAGAACAGTCCAGCCTATAAATCCCAAAATTATAATTGTTAACATGAATCCAAACTCTACAGGGCACAAAGGGCACATAAAATTTCTTAAATGATCTGAAGTAGCTACTTTCTTCCTCGGCTTAAATTCAAAATTTAAAAACCTGGTCAGACTGGAAGCTGGTTTCTGGAATTGCCTCTGTCTCACTGAGTTAAGTTTCATTTTCATACCCAGCATGGGCAACTGGTATGGGACTTTAAAATGAGACAGCCATAATGTCCAAAAATGCTCCCACTGGCCCATGTCTGTACCTAACAGGGCACAAAGGAGATGCAGGGCTCTGTGGCAGACTGATTATTTTTTAAAAGAAAACTGCTTGAAGCTGTTGTGGATTTAGACAGAAAACATGTTCTGGTAAGGAAATTGACATTCACAGAGCAGATGAAGCAGAGAAAGTCCATATAGCTGAACAGTACAGTAATGCAGTAAGTTGAGATTTATAGACACTCTCTCCGGCTGTGAATTATAAGACATTTCTTAATTTAATAGATATGCACAATATTTACAGATAGCATGAATATGACGAGGTTATTAATACTTCAATGCCATGGAGCGTGAACAAATGCTTATAATCATCCCTCTTCGACTCAGTAAGGAGTATGGTTTCATTTCGGTCCTTTATCGGTAAAATCAACCACTGTGGCCATTCACTGGACAGGCTTGGAAACTGCAGGAGCTAAATTATTCACTTTGGAATCTGCTTTCCAGCACTACATTACCACCATCAGATTTGTACATTTGCTTTTTCTCTGGCCTTTCGTTGACTTACTTTTCTGTGCTACTCAAGTTCTTATGCTTATGAACATGGTATAAGAATGTTTTCAAGCAGCACAAATTAAAACATGGTATTTATCTCTCAGATGCTCTTCTTTCCTTTTGTTTCTGCAGAGAAGAAATCAGATGTGAAAATACATTGTCCCAAGGTATGGGCGGTAGGAGAGATTGAAGGTCAAAGCAGCACCTTCCTTTAGAGTGGCAATGAATGAAAAGTATGCTAGTTTGAGATCTTGCAGAAATTATTTCCATAACCCTTTGTGGCATCTCAGCAAAACATCTTTCGGTATGTGATAAACAATTTCATTGTGACAAGGGACTTGAGTTGGCATTGGCCATTCTTCTACTGCTTCTCTTTGGCTTTTCCTGTGTTATTTTAGGTGGTCTTACAATCTCTGTAGCCAGACCATAAAGCAAGCCTGAAGATCATGAACATGATAATGTAACAGCCAGTACAACAGGCAAAGAATAAAGTAGCTTTTTTCATGACAATAAATAATTAATGAGGATCATAATAATCTACCATGGCTTTAATTCGCTATCAGGTGAATGGCAATGCTATAGGATGGACAAATACTTCTCAGCAGGTTATATGGTCAAGTTGAGGACTGTGAAATTCATTTATAAAAATGAAATACATTACATAACAGCCTCAAGTTTTTGTAAAATCAGCAGTTTCTGTGCAACCTGTTCTTTTTTTAAAAAAAAAGTTTTCAAAGACTTAGCAAAACAAATTTGCAATATTTTTTTCATATATATTAAACCCAGAAGGAACTCTTTTGATTACAGTAAAAATTCTTGTTCAATACAAGTGTCTGATACTTGCCTAGAAAAATCTTACAGGCCTTATCTTCTATTTTGATATATAATATGTTTTCAATACAACCTCCTGTCCTGGACAGAAGACTCGAGGTGATGGAGGATCCAATGCTCCTCCACTAAATTTAGTCCAAAGGGTAATATCCTTAAATGTAAATAAATAATTAAAAAAAAATAATGAAAATTTGAGAAAGAAAAATAAAGAAACAAAAATAAAGGGGAAAAAATTTTTAAAACTTCCACCTAAAGAACTTACTCACAGTTTGCCTTTTTTTCAAGTTCTGTCTCAAACTAGCTGGAAATTTTCCAGGGGAATACTTTTCTTTTTAACTGGAAATGGCATTGTGTCAGCTCCAGGACATTTATTAGAGGCCTATAGCTTTTCTCAGGAAGGGTTTTCAGGTTTAGGACGGGGAGACCTTAGAATAACCAAAACCCTGGTGATTCAGAAATTTGCACTGAGTAACAGGGACACCAGTTTAAGCTCCTCATGATTTGCAACATGGATATAAACCATAGTACGCCATATTCCACACAGATGCATGAGACTTGCTGACATGTATTGATACCTTTTTCTGAATGACATAACATCCTGTGTTTTAATCAAAATACAAATAAAAAGAAAATATATAAATAATGAAGTTTGCTAAAATTACTTTTGCACTACTTCTGACCATTGCTTTTGTACACAACTTCCTACCAAAGTTTGCCATCAAATCTTTGCTCCAAAAAAGGTCTGTAAAGAAACAACTTTTTAACTGAACAAAAAGCTGTACAGTAAATGACAAGCAACTCTTAGGTGATTTCGTGGTTATGAAGTTCCAACGTGACTGAGGATGAGGAAAACGCTAGTTTAGAGTCAACTTTCTTCCCTCCATCGTTCAGTCTGCCCCAAAGACAGAATGTCTCGCACCAGTAAAATGCACGCTATACAGGCAGAGGATGTGACAGAGGTGGACAATGCAAACTGCGGTTGCCTTGAGGCTCTGTTTGTCCCATCCCTCAAAGCGAATAACTGGGGTTTAGAAAACTGTGCTAACAAACAGCCAGCTTGAAGTAGTTATTCAATGTCATCCTGAAGAATGTGCTGCATTACTCAGAGTGGTATCTGTGAGTAAACTTGATGTGGGAATTACTGCTACCTGTGAGACAGCTCAGCTATGAGCTGCAGAGACTCACTGTACTCTGCGGTACCATACAGATAAAAAATCCGCTTTCTGTCACTACATCATTTTCTTCACTTAGTGCTGAATTGGTTTTGTCTCTTGCGGACTGAAATGAGAAGATGGCATGACATGCTTCTCTGACATATGTATGCATCACTAACTTCCTGAAATAACAAGTACACTGCATGTCTGCACAGGGGCAACGGATAGTTCTTAAAATGCCCATACATATTTTATAGCCTCATTATAGCAGACTGGCTTTATATTTCTTTTTTAAAGTCTTGTATTTTTAGTAAGGTATTTTCCCATTGTGACAGTCAAGCTAACAAAATTATGATAATTTGATTTATCAACATATCATTTGTTGCCCTCTGTGTGATATTCACATTCTCTCTAATGAACTGATGAGGTTTGAATGAGTCGCATATTTCTTACATGTGAGAGAATCAAATATTTTCCAGCAGCGTAAGTATATACAGTTATTATACTTGATTTTATCTGAAATGTGGGAAGAGTTTAGGTAAAGAATGAAAATAACTTTGTGAACCACTGCATTTTAAAATGTATAATTGCAGGTATAAGAAAATCACACTTTTCAAGTGCTATCAACCTGAAGAGTGGGGTTTATGAATCCAAGTACATGGTCAAAATGGTTTTCCTGGAAAATGTGTATCTGAATATGCTGTCATAAGATTGGCATTGCCTTAGGTGCCTTAAATCATGTGCTAACGGTAGAGCTCAGAAGAAATAGCTTGCTGTGGGGAAATTTACCTTCTAAATCACTTTTTCTCAAATGCAGCATAGAAGCAATGCCTCTCCTTGGAGCAGGACACAAGCGATCAAGAACAGAGAGTCACTATATTTGCAGACTTGTTATCAGTTTTATTTTAAAGGTGAGATCCTACAACAAGGAAGAAGCAGTAGCTGTGCACTGCATCTGCCTGTGATGGAACGAAAACATCAGGTGAGCCAAAGCAGATAATCTCAACCACAATCTGAGACCTAGCAATTTTGCTAAATAAAGTGAAAAGCGAATGAAAATAATCCTGATATGATGGAAGCCTATCACAATATTGGCTCACTAATCAATGTATTAAATATTTGTGTATTGACAGCACAAAACTGAAAACTGTGAGCCAGGCTTTGAAAATCATTGCATCCACATATCACAAATTTTAATAATCAAGATTATTATGAATTGGTCTGATTTCTAACTTCTCAGGGGACTTTTTCTTCATATTTTTGAATACAATACATATATGTGAATCACTCATATATATCTTGTATATTGTACAGAGTACATTGTGTCTCTCTGCTTCAGGGTTTCTTCCTTTGATGATCTAAAACTAAAGTAGCTGTCTCACTAGCTTTTTTCTGTTAATAAATCTACACAGACACATTACACCAATACCTTTTAGAGTAATGAGAAATTATAAAGAACTAGTGTTCCAGTTTGAGTTTGTTGCCCTAGTACCAACAAAAAGACTTATGGTTATATGTACATATGTTGTATCCTCAACAGCAGAACAAGTGATTTCCAATGTATCTTTTTCCTTTTTCCTCTTTCCTCTAAAGTACCTCTTGCCACTCTATCACCTATGAAACATTCACAGAGCAAGGAACAGCAGTACGGGTCTGGAACAATGTGCTCGTTAACTGGCTGGCCACTACAAAGATGCATGCTAATTCGGACATGTTTTCTTTACCCAGCCAAGGATAAATATCCCATAGAATGACTGAGTAACCACATCATCTAATATGCTTCCTAAGTAAAACACATTTCATGTGGCAAAGCAACTGAAATATTGTTCTGCTATATTAGTGGACTGAATTCTCTGTTTTAACTTGGATAACTTCATCCTAGTTGCTTATGTCATACCTGATGAACAATGATGAAGAAGAGGGATAAAAACTGATGTCTAGGTTGGTGATTTACAGCACCTCTGCTAATTCATAAGGCAGCGAAAAAGATGTAGACTTCAAATAGGCTAAGTATAGATTTTCCAAGTATAGCTGTGTAATTTTGTCACAAGGCAAGCCAGAAGAAGATATCAGGGAAACAGAAGCAAGAGAAATGTTGATATGAAAAACAGCACAGAAGTGGTAAACCCTCTATTCATGTCAGATCTTCTTTAGTCATAAGGAACTGAGACTAACTGCACCCAGTTTTAACCATGAAGTAAGTAATCAAACTGGTGCAGCTATCCAATATGTTTGTGCTGGTGTAGTTGCATTTTACTGACAAAAAGATAAAACAATGTTTGTCTTGAAACTATGTTTCTCCAGCACTGACAGCCTTTGCTTGCAGATGTTTGCTTCTGCAGGTGTCATGAAATTTTTTATTTGTTAGGACTCTGAAGCTTGTCTTTTATTAGTAGGCTGACCATCTGTATTTTATGGGACACTAGGACTTAGATATTTTAGAATTTAAGGTTTGTTTCTCCATGCCAAGTTCAAGATTATTGTGCTGCATATATTTTTAAAACATTATTTGTATTTTATTGCTTCTTTTTCCGGATTTTAGCAAATTTCTTTTAAGCTAATTTATTTTTAATAGATTGGTTTCTTTGGGCAGGTTCTTTAAACTTACCTTGTCCACTTCAGGGTCAACAGAATTAGATTTCTATCTCACAGTTCTCAAAAATTCTGTCAGGGCTTCATTTCTGTTCTTCAGACACCTGACCATAATGGTCAAAAATGCCCTCCATGCAAAAGTTGATAGTAGGGCTGATTCCTAGAAGCAAGATAGCTGTGTAGCTGCAGGTAGCAAGACAGGGACCTAAGAACATCTGAAATGATGAATCGCAGTTATTGCCCTAGAGTTGTCATTCTAAATGCATTAGAGGAGCAGACAATCACCTACTGTTCTGCCTTCTAGAGCTGAGCTGATGTAAGGCAGGTCTTGTAAGGTGCCCCCTGTAAATGGCTGCAGTACCTGACATTCCCTCACCTTGCTTTTAAAAATAATAAGACAGAGCCCTTCTTGAGAAGATACTTCCCACTGCTGTTCTAACATTGCAAAGCTCAGAAAGGCACCCTCAATCCAGCTGCCTGGGATAAATTCTGTCCCTAGATATGTGTATCTGATTCAGACTAAGGTCAGAATTTTTTGAGTCTTGAAAGTAGATGGTGAAGGAATGTCTTATGTACCCTGAACTGAATCATCTCATAAAAAATAAACAAACAAAATCATCATTCAGGAGCATTAAAATCTACTCTTGAGGAATACTGCGACAAGAAGATACCTGGCTTGGCAGCAAGAAATTGATCAGGAAAGCTTTGTTGTTGATTTTTTTTTCATTTAGTATTAGCATATAACTCTCAGATGAGTATTTTCCAAATGTAAATGCCAGTTCACAGTATGAAAAAACATTGCATAAAATATATTTTATATTTTAATAAATGGGTGGGACACACAATGCAGTGCTGTTCAGTCTTAAATACTCCAAGCACTAAAAATTAGTCTAAAATCTGAAATCCTTATTCACTCCTTGAGGGGAAAAAAAAAAAAAATCCTGCTCCTGTAAAAACTTGGTCTTTTACTGTTTCACAGGAAGAATAATGGGATTTTTTTCCTAGCAAATCCATACAGGGCAGACAGAACTCTGGCTTTAAAACCTTGTTTGTTGTAATAAAAAAAGACTTTTCTTAAAAGAAAATAGGCAATACAAGTCATTAGGCACTTTTCTTATGCCTAGGTCTCACACACAGATAAAACTGTATGTGCACGGGTTAATAAATTCTAACATTTTGAACTTTTAACTTCATGCTCTGTATAAGTCAAGGGATGCGTATGAGAGGGAGGTATTCTTATCTCTCTAGCTCTTCACATAGTGCAGGGTGTTTCTCATATATCTAAATGAAAGTCTTTTATTAAAGGAGGTATTCCTTTTTTTTTAATAAATGTGGCAACTGTTTTCATATCTAGGTAAGTTTATTTGTTTAAATAGATCCCATATACAGAAGAATGATTTGAAAGGAAATACTAATACTCGCATGATGGCATATGGTTGCTGAGTGATGTCTGTGGGGACTGCTTAGTGTTGATAAATAACTAAGGAATTTGTCTATCAGCATTTTGCATAAATGTCAATCATAGAACTTGTGGTTGGGTTGAGGCAGTCCTGGATCACAATGTATTTCTCATTTATGCACAAGCTTTAAAGGGGAAGAATAGGAAAACAGAGAAGTTCTCTCAGAGCAGCATACATTTTTTGAATGTGGGTGTCCTCCAACAGAGTCTTCTCCGATTGCTTCCTGTGAGACTCTGCAGAATACAAAGAAAACCCAGACAAACTCATGTCTTTGGCAGGTTAGCAAAGCAATATGAGTGTGCTCCATGCCTAAAATAATACACTTCAGAGTCCTTTACATTAAGCCCAGTATCAGATTTGTCAGGTCTATAGGCTCTTAAAAATTAGACTGTCATTTCAGATGTGAGAGGAAGCTAGATAGAAAATGCACTAATGGGCTTTTTTTAAGATTTACGCCTATTCAGACAACTAAAAAATTCTGTGTAAGAATCTGAAATTCCCAGATAGCTCCACAGGGCTGGAACAGTAACAAGAAGTAAATACTGTAAGGATGAAACAGGTATTTTAAAGAACCATGCATCTCCTTGTGTTTATATAAAAATAGATATTTTCGTATTAGAGGAATATGAGTCAGGTCACCCAAAAAGCACATAGTGTAGCTCTGTTATCCTCCCAGTACACCGAGCCCACTCTGGGTTAGCACTGCCTCCAAAGCAGCTAGGAGCATGCCTATAATGTTCACAAACAGGCCCCAGTGAGTTGATAAAGTACAACCTGATACTATTTCAGGTTAAGAGATTCTAGAGAATTTCTTCAGTATTCAACTTTTTCCTAATTAGTCAACTTAAAATAGCCTGAGATTGGTATGCTATCACAACATCTTTGTAGTACCAAACAGTCTCTTTGCTTTTAAGATCCCTGGTAAGTGATATATTCGGGCTTATCTCTTCTCTCTTTGAAAATCCTGTAAAGCAGGGATAACTTGAGGTTGCTTTTGGTTTATGCAAATACAAATGAGAGCAGAACCAGGACCAAAGGTCTTACAAGTATTGTCTTGGTCACTGCTGGGCAAACAGAGAAGTTTCAGGAAGCTGGGCTAGAACTCCTTCTCTCATAATTTCCCATTATAAAAAGGATTTTAAACCCTAAATGTCCCAAGACTCATCTTTTCTAGGTGAGCCCCAGCATCTGCAAGTGCACAGAAAATCAGCTATCTGTGACAGTTTGAATCTAATATTCTTGCTACCATATAAAACTGCACAAACTGCAAAAATAGATTACAATAACTTTTGTTAGCTGAAATGTTTCTTTGTTTACTTTCAGATATCCTAAAACCCCAACACAAATAGAGTAAGTTAAAGCTATCTTGTGTTAAACAGGGATGGAGGATAATAGCAGAGAAGGTGACTACAGGAAAACCAAGTACTGCAAGAAACAGTAGTGATCTATTACAGGGCATCTTCCCTGTTGAGACAACCACTGTTTAGGGCCCTACTCGATGTGGAGTAGGATGAACTCTGCTTTACTGACTTCAGTAAAACTTCAAGGGAACTCTGACGAAGTTGGGATATTTATGGGGAAGACTTCCTAAAAAAATCACAAATAAAGTATTTATGTTAGTTTACTACAGACATCTTAAAAAATACTTCTGGGTTTTTTTACGCAAAACTTCAAACTGGAATTAAGCCTTCAGAAAAATATTTTTTAATTAAATGTACTGTGGGATGGATGGGGACTATAGTACTCATAATACACACTCAGATACACTAACTCAATGTATAGAACAAAATCATGCTTGGTTGCTTTTCCTTGAACTTCTGTGAGTGTTTTATTTTTATTTTTTCTCCCAATTTCAGTAATTCTCAGTATCCCTAATCCACTCCTTTTTCACTAATTGTGATGGACCTATTGAATTTAGTAGAATGATAGTATCTACTGAAAGTTTTATTTTCATGTGCATTAATTGAAGAAATACCTTGGATAAGATAAACGGTATTCAGTAATAGTAATGATTCCTTGTGTTCTCATCAATTCTTACCCCAAAGTCAAACACCTAAAAAAGGTCAACGTGCGCACAAACATGTCGGCTTTGGTTTGGTGTGCACATTTCAATCTGGGGAAAGAGTTTGCAGAGTAATCTGAAGCTTTAGGGGAAAAAAGCAAAAATGTAGAATTAGTCAATTACAATTCAAGCAGAATTGTTCCTTAGGGTCAGATTAAAAAAAAACAAACAAAAAAGTTTCATCTGGCTTCATTACCATGGAAAATAGCTTTAGGAAGTGTGCATGGGACTAAGCATTTAATAAGAACAAGTAGTTTACCGATACATCTTTTAAGAATAAGTGACAATTCTGTTCTTATTTATTATACTTTCTTATTTTAATATCTCCAGTAATTTTAGTTGATTCATATAAGCTGTGAGCCTGAAAATACTGAAAACACTTCACTTACTCTGTTCTCTGCTTAACACTGTTAACATACTCAGTACTTTTCTATATTCCTGTCTCTCCTGAAACTCAAAAAAACATCAAAGACAAAACAGGAAACCCATGGAAAAGAGACTTACCCCACTTTTTAATGAAGTTTATTTTCAGGTTTTTTACTTTTTAAAATACTGAGTTCTTAAGCTGCAGCCAAAAAAACCTCCTAAGGAAATGACAGATCACATCTCCGTGGAATATGATTTCTGATATTAGAATAATTCAACATAAAAGCAATTCCTTGATACCTGTGGCAGACTAATTATACCTTTATATACATTATACTATTTCATGTCATATACACTTTCTTTCCCATTCTCTGTGTATATATCACTAAGTTTGATTTTAGATGCATTTTCCACTCTTATCTGATCAAGAACTCACATCATCTCAGTGGAAAACTGGTGAGCGAAGGAGTTACAATTTTCATAAAACATTCCACCAATGATTAAAAGTGTCAGCTATGATACTTCATTATAAATAGACTACAATTTTAATTTCATTTGCTTACCTTCAGTTATTTAAAAAAATCAGTTATTTTTTTCTTTTTTATTCCTCCCTAGACACTGTGCATTGTACTAATTGATATTACCTTTAGTCTGTATCCATTCTAGTTTTTTGGAAAAAGGACATTCTAAACTAAAAAAAAAAAAACAGCCTTTCTGACCTGAAACGACAAAATGTTGTTATTCCAGTTGGTATATTCAATATCAAGCATCAAAAAGCCAATGGAATGTAACTGGCAACAGCTAGTTAACTATTGTAACTCTGCTGAATTATTACATTTAGAGAGCTCTTATTGTATTACTTAACCTTGCAGTGAACTAGAAAATGCATGTGGTCATTCTAAACTGGTTAAACCGGAAACTATGCTTTATACAGATGTATCTAATGTCGTTTTCTGACAGAGGAGTTGGGTAAAAATCTTAACAAGTATATAAATGCAGTTGTAAATTAGAGTACTACTTTTAGGTCTGTTTTTTCCTTCTGCCTTTTGTTTTTCATTTTTAGGTTATACTAATCATCCTTTATTCATCATTTTAAAAGCTTTTATGTATATGCTTCCTTTTTTGTCTCCAAAGTCTTATCTTACTGTAGTATTTAAAACAGTATTTTATTCAGAACTGTTACTTCAAAACAGTATTTTATTCAGATTAAAATAAAAATTTTATTTTAATCTTCTCTATACTGATTCATTCTGAACACTTCCTTTTTTCTTTTTTTTCATAAAGCCATGAGTGTGAAGTAAGGATTTTCTCCTTTTCCTATTGAAATCAGCCAGAAAATGGCTTTGATTTCCACATGACAATACCCAGCACTCGAGCTGTGTCTACATGTTCCCTCAGAAGCCATCACTGTGAAGTGTCCCGGGCTGAACCGCTTCAGCTGCATCCCCGCTTCAAAACCTTGGAGCACCACTGGAGCCCTATGGTTGCATTTCTCATTCAGCAGAAATGAGGTTTCTCTGCAAAGATGTCTAGCCCATAAACTTGACAAATTTTCACCTGAGAAATCTTTTAACACTGGCACCGTGTGGGACTTGTCTGTGCCACACGCTACTGATGACCCTGTATAAGGACCAGTGAGGAGAGGATGTTTCGCGAGGTGCAGCTGGGCTCCCCTGCAGGCCTACACAGCACTGCTACAGCAGCGGTAATTACTAATATTACTATACTGAGTAAGAAACTATGGATACTTATTTAAATTACTACTATTTAAAAATTTCAACTAACATAAATTATCATCCTCAAACATTCCTTTACCTGATCCTTTACATCTGTCAATCTAGCGGTGCGTCCCCAAGGTACAGGTACCCTGCCATGTGGTGTCCCCCACACGGGGCGAGGTGCTGGCAGCCGG
>Ga0181612_162488_pt1 | contig 17215 bp, 14 predicted proteins | sample HoacroProtozoa21_FD_119630 | JGI IMG/M metagenome (GOLD analysis project Ga0181612, IMG submission 119630) | Hoatzin crop microbial communities from Cojedes, Venezuel. Combined Assembly of Gp0051906, Gp0051904, Gp0051908
GAAATACTGAAGAAAGTGCAAAGCAGGGTGGCTAAGGTGAGAAGAATATTATTTATAATGAAAGATTGATTGAACTTAATTTGTATAACTGCAGAAGAGGTGATTAAAAAAGGATACAAAATCACTGCAAAATATTTGAGAGGTGTTAATAAAAGAGAGGCAGGAGGACTGTTTCTGTAATTACTCATGATAAAATTACAAGGTGGCATTTTCAAACTAGAGAGAGATGGGAAAACAGTTTTGATACAGGAAGTAGTCTGCAACTGTAAGGGTAAAGTAATGATCTTCTAGGAACAGAACTAACCCATGTTCAACAGAGTCTTTCTAAATAGTTCCACTTCTTAATAGTTTAGATTTAAACCCTCATGGGATTAGTGTAGAGAAAGAACTTGTTCAGCATAGAGCCTGGATTGAACTGCTGCTTTCTAGCTCATCTTACTAAGCAGTGCTGCTGTGATATCCTTGCCAATTACTTCAGATTTAAAGTTAACTGATCTTTTAACTGAAATAATTTTAAGAGGCATGAACTGGGATGGCTAGATGTTGTTCTGCCTGAGCAAGTGAGGTGTAGGAACTCCATTCCTAGAGGAGAAGGCAGGTGTGTGCAGCAGCGTACAGAAGGTAGGTCCATGCAGCATGCATAGCAACACTGCCAAGGTAGCAGAAGCTGCTCCAGCAGATGTAAGGTCTTGTGGAGTTTATACTTGATCGCTTCCCTTACAGTGTCTTCAGCTCTGTCTTGACAGCATTCAATGCACTTAGATGCGATGCTGAAAATAGAGTATATTTTCAAACTAGTATAAGCCTTTTCTTCTCATTGTGTACTAAGTATACTGTGCAGCCTTAGGAGTTGCGTTAAGGTGTTTGTACAGAGATTCTTTGGTGATTCTGAGTTGTCTTGGTGACAGCCCATTAGGGGAGAGAGTTGTACTGACAAACCGCTAGTGCAGCAGACCCGAGGGTCAGTCCTACAGTTCTTGCTTTTTACTTAGAAGTACAAAGTGCAACTATTATAGATAAGGTATGTAGGATTGGGTCCTCAGTAGCAGCAAAAGCTGTCTTTTTGGATTAATAAAGGAAGTATAAAATCACTGCAGAGACATTTGAAAACAGTTATGATGGTCTGTAGTTGGTAAAAATGAGTGGTTTAAGATCAAGACAGACTGGCATTTTGAAAAAAGTGATTTTGCTTCTAGAGTTTAGCTAATAATAGTAGTAACAAAAAAGCTGATACCACACATATTTCTTGCATTTCAGAGCAATACCTCTATCATTTTAGAAAGCTAGTGAGGTAGTCCGGACTTAAGTACTTTTTCTCATGCAGAGTAGGAGTACAATGGCAAACTTGCAAGGTGTACTTCAGGATGAAAGCAAGATCAGAAAACACAAAAATAGACATAATATGGGCTGAAAAAGAAAATGCAGTTGAATGTAGGTTACACAAGAAACAAGAGAATTAATAAAACAATATTCAACCTTCATCTCACTGTTTAACAGAAGGGCAGGCAGTGCCATCTTCCCTGTACAACTGTAAAAAAATAACCATGGTGATAAGATACGTACACTATTAGCTTCTTTCTTAAAAATCCAACAATGACACAGAATCACTCCACATTAAAGGGTATAACATAGTATTCAGTTCCTCACCTAGTGATGATTTTTACTGTGGCTAATGTCTTTGATTCGAAATATATCTGCGTCTGAATGTAATTCACACAACTCCTGTAATTGATAATTTTTCTAGAAAGTTAGGCAACTTTGCTAGATACTACAGATATTTTTCTTGTCTTGCTAAAATGAAAATCTTAAGGCACCAGAACTAAGTAAGAAATGAGAATATTTTATGATATTTTTAATTAAAAATATTATGATTTTTATGCAGGGTAAATTGAACTAAAAATAGTGGATAGCCATGCCTGTATCATGTCATCAAAGTACTAGATTTTCTTTCAAGTTAGTTGTGATCTATTCATTTTATAGGACTCATGGTACAGGTTTTCCACAGATCTCCAAGTAAGCCTTTTTTATGGACTGCTAAAACATCACTGAAGTCACCGTGCTTCATGGGAGTACAAAGAATACATCTCACAGCTCTCTGTGGAAGTTACAAGATCGATTTTTCAGAAGTTTGGGTCCCAGATGACTTATATTTAATAAGAATCTCCACCAAGATTTTAGCACGGAAGGAAGATCAAAGCAACTACTTAGCTCTTCCGAAATGAAGAAGGGAAAGTTTGGAAGTATGCAAGTTGAAGTAGCAGGAAGACTTCATCAAAATGTGTGAGATGCTTAAGAATGACTTTTCAGGGCCAGATTTCAATTTTGCATAGTGCTTGCTTGATTTTGTTCCATGTTCCCTATTATGTGTAGTTTTATAGTGTTACCATAAAGAGATCTTTAAAAAAATGGAGAGGAAAGTGAAAAGTGAAAACTAGATCCTTATTTCTGTTGTTCCTTTTGCTTCTCTTCTTTCTCTTCATCAGCTATAGGCTCTGACACATTGCTTCTTTTCCCCTGATCTTTTTCAGTGTGAGATGGTGTATATTCTTCCAAATAGGTTTTTGAAAGTAGTCCACAGGGGTGCATTTTAACTGATTCAAGTTGCGAGGCAGATTGTGCAAATTGCTCAGTGTGTGCGTTTAGGACCACTGTAAAAGTAAATCCCATTCTGCAGCTGTTTTATTTGCTATTGAGCAGTGTGACACCGATAGCTGTTTAGGAAAAGCCACTCAGCCAAAAAAAAAAAAAAAAGGGGGACTTCCGATATTGGGGATGTTTTCATTCTTTGAAGAAATAGATTACTTCTTGATTTCTTTACCTTCCAACCCGCTTCCTGATGTTTCCAGCTTTGGTCAGAGGATCCATAGCCAGACTATGAAGCAGGTGTCTGTTCAGCACTTGTACTACATGTCCATTGAATGTTTCCACAGGACTAAGGTTTGTGAAATATTTTAGAGCACCTGGAGATAAAGCCGTATCTTACACAAGATGGAGGGAAGGGACCTCGAGTGAGACTGCAGTGAGCACCATTGCCCCAGAAAAGGATCAGGTTTATCCCTTTTCATTCTTGACAGACGTTTGTCTGATAGGTTCTTAAAAACTTTCAGTAACAGAAATACTATAAATCCTGCAGGCAGCCTTCTCTGTCTGTACTTATGTTCTCTGCTAGAAAGTGTTCCCCTAATGTTTAACTGAAATCTCTCTTGTTGCAATTTAAACCCATTTTGTGGTTTACATTTTAGGCCTATCATTTCTTCTCTTATCCCCAGTGGAAAAGGAGTAGCTCCCAGTAATTTTTACATATTTGGCTGTAATCTTTCCTCATACTTCCCTAAACTATATAAACCAATTTTTTTCTCATAGACTTTCTGCTGTCATACTTGCTGCTTTGGACACTCCCTATGGGTTGCTATACAGAAGAGGAGTACTCAGAACTGGACACATTGTTCCAGCTGCAGCCTTACCACTATGAGTCAACGGGAAAGATTATTCCACAGTTCTTCCATATAACATGCTAGCTAATATATCACCAGGAAATGTTTGAACATATTTGTCAGCAAAATGCTGTTGACTCATATTCAGTTCATTTTGACTCTGCTTTCTTTTCTGTCTTATGAGTCATCTGCTCTATTGTAATTGTGAAGTTAATTGTTTCACCCACAGAAAATACTTTTTACTTGCCAAATTGAGTTGCATCCTGCTTTTTTAGACTATCCAATTTGCCAAAATTGTTTTGAACTCTAATCCTGTTCTTCCAGTACTGGCAATTCCTCCCAACTTTATGTCATCTGAAAGGCTTGATAAGTTCTTCCTGTGTTCCATCATTCAGAAAATATTGAATGATGCTAGAAGCAGAACAAACCCCATGAACCACTTCATCCATCCATCCATCCATCCATCCACTCTGACAGGAAGCCATTGATAACACTTCTGAATACAATCTTCCAACAAGCATCTACCTGCTTTATATTAGTTTACGGTAATTCTCATCCCTTGCTTTTAAACTGCTCTCCTGTTTGGCACATATCATTTTCATCCATCATAGCATGCTGAAAGTGATTGTGTTTTTATTCTTGATTTGTTCCTGGGTTGAAGTAGAACAGGTTGAATGCTCAATGAGTTCATGTTCTGTGTGCTGTATGCGTATTAGTATTTGGTGAGCCTGAACTCTTTTCTAGGAATAGATTGAAAGTTTCAGTACTTCCTGTGAGCCCAGCCTGAGAACTGGTGAATAAAGCAAAAGAACAAATAAATATCCTTGAAATCCTCTATGCATAACTCTCTTAGTCTGTCTCCATCAGATTATTTGGGTGAGGATGGAGACTTTTCGGGTTTATTTATCTGCCTCATGAGAGATACTAACACAATTCTCCTTTGCTGACCTCCATGTTTTAGATTCTTAATATAGAAATACTGGTGGTAACAATGAGTCTGTGTAATATGGATGTATCTGATGTTTAAAAACCTTCAGCTCCTCATAGTAATTAGAATAGTAAACTTCTTTTTAGCTTTTGACTGTGTCTGAGATTAAAACTTTACTTTGACTCTTAGCTTCTGGAAAATGGTTTATGGGCTAAGACAGCAGATAGAAATACGGATAAATCTATTGAAATAACAGGTTGTGTTAGTGTCTTTAAACATTAAAAAACCCCCAATTTTTGTGTCTTAAAAGTAAGAAACTGTAATTCTGGTTTAGGCGCTTCTTAAGGTATTTAGTCTTCCTGGTATCTTTCAAACCATAGACAAGGGCTAGACTGTTCCATACAGTAAGAGACAGAGTAAAATACATGTCTAGGAAAAATCATCACTTTATTGAAATAACTAACTTGTCTCAGAGAAAACTGCAGAATACAAAGTGCGACATCTTATGCAAGTCATCTGTAGGCTAGACTTAACTATGTAAATTAGATTTTAAAAAAACCAAACAAGGGCATCTCTGCCTAAAAAAAAATAATGGAGAAGTTGTTATAGTAGACTTAATACAAAACCCATTGAAATAAGGGTTCACTGATCTGTGGATCAGCTCTATTAGTGAAAAAAACTAATGTGGACAGAATTCTGATACCCTAAGTTTGCATTAGCATCCTTTTTATGAGTTATCTCATTTATAACAATAGAATTATTTCCAGAATGCATCATTATTGTTCCTAAATAGTAAACCAATCAGTACGAACCAGTCACAACTGTCAAATGCTTTTAGAAATAAATATCATTTACTCTCCTTACCCAGGCTGCTGTGGAGGAAATGGCCCTACTCTTTTACTGAATGTATTCGGTACCTATTACATCTGATAAATGTTTACTATTTTCTTGTGCATTTTATTGTTCCCCTCTTCTCATTCAAAAAATTTAACAGAAGCATATTCTTCAATGTTGTGCAGAATAACTTAGGTCCCCTCCTATAGATGGTATGGAATAGTTAAATTACACGAATGTTGTACAAGGCTGCTTCATTGATTTTGCAAGCGCTGGAGTACCTTGTATTTGTCAGGGTCCTGAGCACAACCTCCTTCAAGGAGTTTAGCTGGTTAGGTTTAGAAGCATTGCTGGCTGCATCCAAGGTCAGCCCCTTTGCTGATACCAGTTGTTGTGAAGAAACTTCATGCAGAGGCTGCCCCTCCTTTTTTTGGGAGCTGCCTTTAGGCTGGGGCTCTCTCTGCTGCTGGCCTCTGGCTGTGCCACATCTACGCTCGGTCATATATTTTCCTGATTCTGATCCAGATGCGGACCCTCCAGCTGGGTTTCCTGGCCTGGCCACAGACCTGCCTTGTTGCTGTGAGCTTGCTGGGTGACCATCAGGCTGTGGCTCAGCCTGACCGCTGTCCCTGGCTCTGAGTGGGACCCTGAGTTGCCACTCTGCAGTCTGGCTCCTTGCTGGTGAGGTCCCTGCTCCTGCCTGCCTTGCTTCCACACTCTGCTCCTGACTCCCCTTCAACCACAGCACTTTTGGTCTTGCTGCTCCTAACCCCACTTATCTATGTTGGAATGAAAAATCGCTGATTACATATTGAGTTCCTTGGGAACAAGAGATTACTCTGGCTTGGCAACTGCAGACATTAGATAGAGGTTTCGTTTTCATCCAGAATTATATTTGTAAAATATCTAAGATAACAACCCAACATATTTTATTGAAATCATTTACAAAAGTGTAGGTTACAAGACTCTGTTACGTTATGTTTGGTGGTTTATGTAGCAAGCATATTGCTTTATTCTAAATGTCTGGCACCCGCTTGCTCTTCCTTGGACCTGTGCTCAGCCAAGAAGAGAAGGTCTGATCAGATTCTTAGTATTACAATATTAAAGATAAATGGATTCTGAAATTACTAAAATGCATCTCTATTAATGATAAAGAGCAGGAACATTTCTTTATTGACCAAAAATACATGAACAGATAATCTCAGCATTACAGCTGCAGTGTCATTTCCAAGAAGCTTACTTAATAGAAGCTATCCCATGTGAAAAAGAGCTATCTGAAGTCTCCACAGCTATGCTAGTCCCAATAGAGATATCAACACTAACAGACTCGCAATGAATATTGACTGACATCTAAAAACTCCTGATAATACTTAACAAAAAACAGATAAAAAGAAAAATACAGTGTGAGAGCTACTGAAATGTACGATCAGGCTCAGCAACAGGTATATATGATCCAGGGTGGCCACTCTGTTCAACATGCAAATCTTAACAAATATACAGTACAATATAGAATTCTTGCCAGCTTTTTTTAATGGATTCCAAAGACTTGGTGAGCTATTGTCAATGTCTACCAATAAGACATGTCCTTCAGCTCTGTAAATACATGTCCATGAAAAGAGACACTCTTCTTTATGCATCATAAGAACCCTCAAGCACCATGGTTTAAAGGAACCACTGTGATGGTGGATTCAATTCCCCTTGGCATTCTTACACTTCACTTAACCACTAAGATAGTTCAGTAACTTGAACTATGTACTCTCTATTAACAGACAAATGATTTTTAAAAAAATAGAAATCAAAAAGAGGATTAAAACAAAAGAAGACATATTTCAATTTAACATTTAGAGTTGTTTTCCCTCGGTTTAGTGGGTCTTCTTTAGTTGATTCCTGTCTTTTTATTATGGTGGACATTACCACACTATGATGACCACCATTTAAATTTACTGTTAAACATTTAGTATTGCACTTTCCATACTGAATGTTGTGAATATAATAGCATATTCCAGGTGAAGAAGTTTTTGAAAAAAAAGATTTTATTATTTCTCCTGTTAGAGGTCCATGAAATCTATAGGAGTTTGCAGTGGATCGGGACTCGTATTTAGCTGGACTGTCCCTTGCAGATATCTTCCTGCTACCCCACTGATATTTTATATTTTGATATACTACAGATCGTTTTAATTCTCTATCTTTAAAAACTACTAAGCTAATAAAGTAGGTGATAGCAGCTTACTGAGATCATTGTCCAACAAGTCTCCAGCAGAAGTTTAGGCACTCAGTCTAGGACTTAAGTGAACAGCTGTAGCCTGCATTATATACAAGAGCAGATTAAATAATGGTTTTGGTTTTAAAGTATCTGAAGCAATTAATCTGATCAATACTGTTAATAGTATTTACAAATTAAGTTTACTACGTGGTTGTCCTCTGTTCATGAATTCTGTGAGGAAACAACACATTTCTGTGGGAGGTAGGACAGAAATCAAAGGATTTATGAGGAAAGAAATGTAAAAATTAATATGTATCACAGGTATGATTAATTCTGTGGTTTTGGACTACAATTTCATTGTATTTTTAATTAAATCAAGGTAGGTGACCTCTAATATACTTTTTTGAAAATCTCAAATTCTTCTTTATGCTTGGTACTAAGAGACAACTTAACTGTACCTTTAGCTGTTCAATTCTTATACTGATATTTATATATATCCATAAAAATAGCTGCAAAACTACATTTGGGTCTGTACCTGACTTTCCCCCCCCCCCGTTATTATAGCTATAATTAAAACAGCTCTTCCCAACATGGACAGAGAAGCCAAAGAAGAATACTTTGTGGTCATCCAAGCAAAGGACATGGGAGGACATATGGGTGGACTCTCTGGAACTACAACAGTGACAATTACACTCACTGATGTTAATGACAATCCTCCAAAGTTTGCACAGAGTAAGTACCATTATATGTGTGTGTGTTCTCCTATACAAGAAAGTAACACAGAGTTTTGGGGGTTTTTTTATCAAGCTCTTTTTTTCATCCTCATATTGTCTAGGTTTGTAATGTAATTTAAAAATATGTAGCTGCTACTAGAGAAAGATTAATAGTCCTTTGCCTGATTAAAGGCTTAGGAAAGAGGGAATTATGTCCCCAACAGTGTACACAGTGCTCTGTCTTCCTTGTTACCCCTCTTACATCCACACAAAAGGGCTTGAGGACTTTTTTCATATGTTTATTTGCTTTCAGTGCAGTTGTTTCTAAGTGCTAGTTAAAGTTGCTGTTACATGTCTCACACTGACAAGTGACACCACCAGTAAAAGACATATATAACTGATAAAAGAAATAAAGCATTGACTAATTAGGTAATAGCAAGGAAAACAAAGAAAATAAGTCTGAGTCTAGATAATTGTTGATCTTTAATTCAAAATCCGTATTTACTACTGTGGTTCCAATGGATATCTTGCTGGGCTAGGTTAAAATGATTTGGCATCCTGCTGAGATTCTCTACAAGCTTTGTAGTCTATTTCAAAGATGATGACAAAAAGAAAAAAAGAAGAGGGAAGAGCATAATGACTGGATCAATTTTATTTGGAACAGGTGCAATCTAATGCACTATTAAGAACTTATCTTTTTATCCAGCTTGTTCTGAAAAACTAGTTATAAGCTGTTAAGAGACTGTTTTGGGGTCGGAGAATGTTCACATCTAGACTTTGTATCATTTTTACTTTATCAGAAACATGTCTTTCTGAGAAGATATTGATGCACCCAATGTAAAATTAATTCTTTTCCACATATGTATGACTTGAATTCCACTTTTGCCCTGTTCTGAAGACATAAAGAGTGAAATAGGTTTGTCCTAGTACTCAACATGTGATAAATACTCTCCTATAGTCTAGAAAATGCACATATGGATAGGGAGAGAGAAAAAAATATAAAATAAATAAGCAGAGGTAAAAACTTATTTGCAAAATATATATTTTATTACCTCATCGTAGTGGTTTTTAACAGATAAGCACTCTGTGCAAAATAAAAGGTCTTCTCATTATAAAATAAGAAATGCATACATTTTTTACTTCATATGACATTGTATTGCTTGCATTTGTGTAGTAGTGTTTTCCAACTTATGAGGACAATTTGTCTAATAATGTAAACATCTATAGATGCAATTCCTGTCTGAACCGTATCACCAGAATGCAGGGGGAAATTTCTTTTATACCTACAATGTACTGTAACTCTAACTCTCTGACTACAGATCTATTTTTGCCGGCTTACCTGGCTTTTATGTTTGGTTCAGCACTTTCTGCCTCAAAAAGCCTTTGTCTGCCGGTATGAAAAAAGCTGATCAGAAGCTCGGCACCACTACTGGTGCTAATTGGTACGTTTGCTGGAGGTCGCAGCGGGAAGCGCAGGAGTGAATGCCTACGGAGAAGAAACTGTATTTTCCTTATGCAGTTTACTGCTGTCTGTTTTCCTGTAGTTTGGACACAGTGACACATTGACTGGGTAGCATGAGGAGTCACGAGCATCACAGATCCCTGAAATGTATTCTCTATATGGAAAATGTAAATTACTTTTCCTTCAACAAAGAGTGAGTTGCTGTCTTTGAAGCTATTACAGCTAGTGCATTCCAGTGCAGAATTCAAGTTACCACGTAGGAATAACCATTCTGCTATAACACTGATGGTTATGCAACTTCATTAGAAAAAAATGCACATACTATAACTATGTGTTATGTATGTATTGTATTTAATGAGGATGAACCATAGTAAATATTGTAACTGGATGTTATTACAAATTCTGCCTGTTAAAACTAAATATTCATAGCATGCTGCCTAGCATTACAGATTAGTCATGACTCTGGCCTTATACAAGAGCTGATAACATGTTTTTACACTGTTGAAGCACAGTTTGTGTTTGCCTGGGAAGGAAAATAAGAAAGGATCAGACTTACAATAAACCCTAACCAGAATGAAATAGAAATTCATAAGATGTAATACATGCTGTTTTCACAATATATTGTAATGAACTCAGAAAGCAGTGTGTTTTATTGGTTTATTGTTTCCAGGCAGGACAGAAGTGTATATTTATGGTCTGATTTCAAAGAGAGTTAGCCTCCTGGGTTTTAGAAATGAAAAAGATGAACTTTCACTACGTCTGTGATCTCTTTGAAATAATTTTAGAGGCATTTTAGCAGTCACAGAAGCTTTTAACCTGGCAGTTTAACATAGGATTGTACTGAAAAGAACTGTGCACTGCTGTGAAAACCAAGGGTTTTCAAAGATGTGTAATGTGGATTTTTGGTCAGTTTTCTACTGTGACATCTTGACAGGACAATTCGTAATTCCTGAGCGCAATTTGTGTCGAAAAGTCAGTTGCATCATAATGATTTTTTTTACAATATTTTGTAAACTATCAATAAAGCTGAGAGAAAAATACCAACTTAAAAATGCAATCAGCTGTATCTGGAGATTTAAACCACAAAGTGTGGACAGCAGTATAAATTGTGAACACATAATTTGGTCTCCTGAGGCACTTGATTGCTTTGGCTGCACATTGTTTGTGAGCCATTATGAATATTCTTGAGGAATCTTGATGATCTCCAAATTATCTCAAATAATTTAGCCTAGAAACATTAAAGAAAAACAATACTTCACTTTGGGACAGACTATATGTATAGCTAATATATATATTTGTGAATTCCTCGCAGTTTCTTTCCTGCTTTCAGCTGTTGATACTGCAATCAGCCTACAAACAGTTAAAGCAACAACCCCAGAACATTTTGTTTTTAGGAAACCGCTAGCTGCACAGAACATTAAAAAAAGCACATTGTCTTAGAACAGCTGTGAGGACAGAAAAGAACAAGTCCAGAACCCTTTGTCAAAAACTGTTTTAGTGGTCTCATCTGATAACCTTGAATTCCTTTTGACTATTTTAATTACTGAGTAGCACTGCAGTTGATTATATCACGTATTAACTGTACCTTCAATAAGTGTAAATTACCAAGAGGTAAAAAAAAATAGGTACTTCATAAAGAATTTGTGAAGTAAAGCATGCATGTGTCTTCTGTTTGTCAGAGTACTGTTAAGAACTGGGATATATAATAGTAAAATAGGTATTTTGATTTTTCTCTTAATAAAAAGCTTGCAAGTTCTAAATGTTTTTTTGACACTTCTTAGGTCAGAAGGTTTGAAGCAAGTATTACAAAAAATAAAAATGCTGATAATTTAAACAGCACTTTTTAGTGGATTTTAGTCTAACTCTGCAACTAAATAGTAAATACACTACTGATTGCTAAGAAAATTTATTGTTTCCTTTAAAATGTGCATTTTAGGAGTTTCCTTTAATGTTTCTTAACTGGTTTCTTACCACAAAAGGAAGCTGGAAGGGGATAAAAAAAAATCTAATTGAAAGGGTAAAAACAGTAGTAAAGATCTGAAATTGTAAAAGTATTAGACTAGTTTTCTACAGAGTAAAAGCCAAAGTTTCATAGTTGAATTTTTAAAAAAATATAACTACCTGTCTGTAAATAAAATGGTAAGTTCAACAGTGTCTGCAGTAGAGAATGTTGCATACTTTCAGTGTTAAAAGTAGCTTAAAATTTAGGTTTGCCAACACTAAGCATCCCTGCAAGGAAGAAGCAGGATACTACTGTAATGGAAAGAACATTCACATACAGTAAACTGAATATTCCTATATAAGAAACACGTTTTGCTGCTTTCAGTAAATAACTTGTGTAAATGTAGTTTGTATCAGTTGCGCATCTCAAGAGTTTGCATTGGGGACGTATAAATGAAGAGCATGCAAGAGGTATTGGAATCAGGTGTAATGTTTAGTCTTTTCCTCTTATTTGTAAGGTCTATATCACTTCTCAGTAGTGGAAGATGTTGCTCTTGGTGAACCAATAGGAAGGGTGAAAGCAAATGACCTGGATATTGGAGAAAATGCTAAATCATCCTACGATATTATTGAAGGAGATGGAATGGATATATTTGAAATTACCACAGATGACCAAACTCGGGACGGCATTATTAGAGTGAGAAAGGTAAATGATATCTCTGTTAATAAAACTGTTTATTTCACGTACAACTACCCAGTCAGACTGTACTCTGTGAGAAGAAGCTGAATTTCCAAGGATTCTTTTAGCTATGGATGAGTTGTCAAGCCAGCGAAGTGATAAATAACCAATGTATTAGCCATGTCCCACAAAACTGACATTTAGGTGACAACTGGGGAGACATCCGTGGAAGTATTTTCTGTGCAGGGTATGTGTTAATCTTATCTGGCCTTCCACGTGGTCAAATCATACAGATTTTGCTTCCTTAGTTCCAGAGGAGAAGAGTAGATTAGAATTTACTTTCTTGGTGGTGTAAACTTCCAGAAAATCTTGGCTGTAGTTGCTATATAGCTGGTCAAATACTGTTCAGAGAAAAAAAAAATCATAGCATATTATTTAAATTACCTGATGTGTGAGAGGCTTAATCTTCAACCTTTTCTCATGTTGAACTCTCTTTGCTCAATTAATCATGATTTCAGTGAACCTTATCAAGGACATCAGTACTGATTCACACGACAAGTGCCAAATTCAAGCCCTAAAGAAGGCTACAACTCTGTTACCTTTTCTGTGCTTGTAGTCTTGGTGTATGCAAGATGAGGTATTTGTGTGTACACAACAGAAGGACCACCCAATTGCATTCAGAAATATGAGGAGAGACAGAACCTCTAGAACAAAGCTTGGCTAGTAATATCAATGAAACATCAATTGCAGACTTAAAATTCATTAGTTTCTGGGGAATGAGAAGAGAGACGATTCTCATGCTGTGTTCCGAGAAAGGATATGAATGTAACTTATAACACTAGCATAGAGGGCTTTAAATATGTAACACAGAGCACTCTAAATGAATCTTTGTTTGTTTGATTTTTTTAAAAAACAAAAACCCAAACCATGCCATTCCAGTGAAAAAAGAAGAATCCAATGAGTACAGGTAATTAATATTCAACTTGTACCTGTAATTAAAGACGTCAGGGAGAGTACCTGTCAAAAGTTTGTATTTTCTGTTTCTCAGTGAGTAGATCAGCACTGTAGATGCATAGTAAAATGATGTATATTTATCTAAATTTAGATCTGTTTTCCTAAAGAGAAAATTATGATATACATCCCTGATCTTCCTTACTGTTATTTATTCAATGCTGTGGCCTCTTTTGTAAACTAAGGCAAGTAGCCTTTTGCCCCAGTTCCCTTCGCTTTGTTTCGTAACTGAGTCTCTAACACGATGTTGTTTCATATACTCATTTTGACAGCAACAATAATTTTGGTTCTACTACAGTAGATGATGTATGGAGGATACCGCTCACCAACAGATTTTCTCCAGCCTAAATTCATGGGCTTTAGACAGTGTGGAGTAAATTTTCAAGATGATATTCTGATTAAGCATGACTAAATGTATTGGGGTGCTGTCATTTCTGTAAAGCATATGAAAAGCAATTGAAAAAATTATATAGGAGCTATGATTGGCAAATTGTGAATATGTTGGTTTATAAATCACCATTTATAATTACAAAGGCTAACTAATTTAAGAGCTGCTAAATAAGCAAGGTTTTCTCAGGTTTACTAGAATTTGTGAGAAAGAGCAAATCCCATTGGAGCTTGATTCATACCTGAAAAAAAATCAACAAAATTTGAAAGTATACATATTGAGGGCTTTGACAGACTTCCTGAAAGTCCCTATTTGTGCTCCTGCTGATATTTGCATTGCAGATTCAGAGTTTCTGTGTCCCTTTCTTTTTATCCCTGGGACATTGTAATGCAAATCTTAATATCCTTCCAATGCTTGGCAATTTGCATGTTTGAAATTTGAATCATTGTGAGACACAAGAGAATTATATAGTAAATATACCAATGTGCTTCAAGACACAAACTTGATTTCTCCTATAATGAAAAATTCTAATATTCAGAAGTGTCACAGATTTGGTCTTTATTTGGTATTTCATTCCTTTAAATCCACTATGTTTTCATCTTTTATGTTTTAGTATGAAACTGTAAAATAGTAAAAACAATGGTGACATGGCAGGTATATTGATAGAATAAAGTAATCGGCTTCGTGTTTCTCTCTCTAAAAAAAAAATAAGATACAGAAATAGAAATTGCTACAGTTTTAAGAAATTCCTGAGAGATGTCTACCTCATTTACCCCTATATACAGAAATGCCGAGTTACCTGAAGTACAATAATATTGAAGTGCTTTCTTACATGATTAAGTCTACATTTTTCCACATAATGACTCTCATGTCCAACAAATAATAATTGCTAGTTCTTTGCATTTCTCACATGGTTCTGGAAGTAATAAAATATTTATTCTTTGTGGAGCTAGTATAATATTTTTTGTTATCTCCAACTAACAAAGCACTGATTAAGTGCATTATTAGTATGCAAGTCATATCACCAACAAATTCATAGTATTTGTCTGATGTGTAATTGTAATGGTATCATTCATGAGAAAATATTTTGGTAAATTTCTTGTGAAAAGCACAAAAACAGAGTCTTGTTTTCTCTGAGGCTGGTTAATAAACAGATATCAATATACACCTAGAAAATTTGCAGTTTGGATTTCTGGGAGTGGGAAGTGATTGCATTAAAACTCACTGAATGTGCTTAAATGCACATAACTTTCATCCGCCAGCATTATATTAATTTGTTCTCTCTCTGTGGCCATTAGTAAAAGACTAATCTTTGTCATTCTTCACAGCCACTGGACTTTGAGACCAAAAAATCCTATACTCTGAAGGTAGAAGCAGCCAACGTTCATATCGATCCTCGCTTCATCAGTGGAGGACCATTCAAGGATACTGCAACCGTGAAAATTGTAGTAGAGGATGCTGATGAGCCACCAGTCTTTTCATCACCTACTTACCTCCTGGAAGTGCATGAAAATGCTGCTATTAACTCGGTGATTGGTCAGGTGACTGCTCATGACCCTGATGTGTCTTCCAGTCCTATAAGGTAGTGCTGCTTTCCAGTTCTCCTTGAAAAAAATGCTGCCAAAATGCTAAGTATATTTTTCCATACTTTGTATGATACTGTTCTCATGCTGTTTTATTTCCGTGAAAATACTGGTATAGGATTTGTTTTATGATGTTAGATTTATCAGTTCAGGTCATTTTCAGAATGATAAAAATACTCCATGCCCCATGAGTAGTCTTATGAAACAGTAGGAATGCAATGAAAATAGGAAACAGGGTGTATGAGGTCTCAAGGAGATGAATCGTCAGTGTGTATCTGTGCAGTTATTTTAAATAATCTGCTAGTTGCTGCGCTAACAATACTGAGTTTATTCCATGTAGTTGTAGGCTTCTCAAAACATATTTTGTATTCCTTTGGCTAAACCAATTCCTGGTTTAAAGATAGAAAATCAGAGATGCTTATGCCCATATGACTTTTGCATCTTTGATTTACAATATTTTCCCTTTTTGATCTAATTTGAACAAAATCTGTTGTTCCAGTTTCATCAAATCAGTGTTTTCTATCTCATTTTGATGAGCACGTGTCTTCCTCTCCCCTTTTGTTAATGGTTAGTATGGTCTGATGCCAGTGTTCCCAAAACACATTTTGCTATGTATAGTACGGCCTGCGAACAGCATGATGAAAACAAACACAAAAATGTCAAATTCATAGTGAAGGTATATTTGGAGAGAGTCTATTTATAATCATCATCACTGTGCATTACTGCCTTAGGGAATTGAAGCTACACAAGCATTCTTCAGCATTGTGAGGATGATGCTAATTGTTACAGTCTATCACTTAAGACCATTTTCTAATCATCAAGTTTGTCATAGAGCCAAACTTTACACCTTTATTTATGGGGCCTACATGTTGCATATAATATTTTAGTATTTCAAAATTAGAAATTCAGAATTTCCAACATGTTTGGATCTGTTAGAATGTGTGTATGAAGAGGATGGAGAGCACATTGGAGTCTCTCATTTCTAGTTCATCCTTTCAAAACTAGTGAAGTGTAGTGTTAACTATCATAGATTTCTATACAAATTGATTAGTCCATTTTCTACTGCAGCACACAACGCAGACAGTGTTAATAGACACAGAATTTATTTTCTGACCAGAGAAGCTCTCAGTATGATCAGAGATGGTAGCCTGATCCTAGAAATGGGAAATAAATGAGGGTAGTTACCCAGGTTAGAAAAATGTTACATAAACAGAAAAAGCTATAATAACATAGAATTCACGGAGTTTGATCAATCACAACTTAAGCAGTGGCTCCACCCCTGATTTTATTACTGCTGTCCACTGGCTTCTGTGAAAAGGGCTTGAACTGCTGCTACAAAGGGTCCTCCAAAAGGTGTGTGAAGCCAGCTATGGTGGCAGCAAGTTGGCTTTCTTCCCTTCATTCCAGCTCGATAGTAATTTCTCTTTCAGTTTAACCTTAGTTCCCTCCCTCTACACCGTTCTCCTTTGCTCTTGGCTTGGTCCTGTGCTCCTCTACCTCTTGATTGTGTCCCTTTTGTTCCTCATCTCAGCCTGACTTCAATTCTGTTTCAGTTTTACCTTAGCTATTTTTCCAGTCTTGTTCTGTTTCCCTGGAATTCTTTTCTAGTCATGCCTCAAACTCCTGATAATTTAGACCAGATACAAGCCTACCTACATCCTAAAATTGAGCCTCTTTATTCTGTCCAAGCCTGAAAAAATGAGGTGAGTAAATATTTCTCATAGAATGATAGAAAAGGTGGGTTGGAAAGTTACCTTATAGACCATCTAGTTCCAAGACCCCTGCCATGGGCAGGGACACCTTCCATTAGACCAGGTTGCTCAGAGCCCTGTCCAACCTGGCCTTGAACCCTGCCAGGGAGGGGGCAGCCACAGTTTCTCATCAAAATCTGCCCTCTTGTAGTGTACAGCCGTTCCCCCCTGTCCTGTCACTGCACACCCTTGTGAAAAGCCTCTCTCCATCCTTTCTGTTGGCCCCTTCAGGCACTGGCAGCTGCTCTAAGGTCACCCCGGAGCCTTCTCCAGGCTGAACAGCCCCAA
>Ga0181612_124439_pt1 | contig 17214 bp, 12 predicted proteins | sample HoacroProtozoa21_FD_119630 | JGI IMG/M metagenome (GOLD analysis project Ga0181612, IMG submission 119630) | Hoatzin crop microbial communities from Cojedes, Venezuel. Combined Assembly of Gp0051906, Gp0051904, Gp0051908
CCTGAAGTACTGAAAGGCTGCTATATGGTCTCCCTGCAGCCTTCTCTTCTCCAGGCTGAACAACCTCAACTCTCTCAGCCTGTCCTCATAGGAGAGGTGCTCCAGCCCTCGGATCTGGAGGTGAGGGCCTTTGGACTTTACAAGCCCTTTGCTGGAGAGAGCACCTCCTCAAGGTTGTGGCCAAGCTGAGATCCTGTTGCAGATCCAAACAATAACATAACTTAGATCTGAGACTGTTCAAGTGGTCTGAATACAGCTTATAGGGGGCCTAATGCTGCAGATTTTGACTGTGCTGCATTATGGGTTATGCTCTTGGGTAAAAGTGTTGATGTTTGTGTTATATTACTTGGTTTCTCAAAGACCCAAACTCGATTAAATATGGTAGGAAAAAAAAGTTGGTTCAGGTAGGTGTGTGTCATTCCCGAAACAGCTGAAGGTGCTGAGCCAACTTTTGTCTTTGGATATTTTTGCACAAACACTGTTGCTTTTTCTCTGAAGGTGTTTAATGGTGAAGATGACGGAAGTAGAAGCAACATGCTTGCAAGTGTGACCTCCTAGGGGGAAAATATCTTTTTAAAGATTAAAATAAAGCAAGTAAAACTCCAGAAGAACACAAAGATATTCAGTGCCTTAACATACTCGGTTATTTTTTTCTGATGCTAATGGATCTGTCATCCAGGCTCCAAATCGGGTTCCGGATATCTTGACTGTAATGGGGCCTGTAATTTTCATCAGTTTGCCACATGCTGAAATTAGAAAAACAAATGCATTAATGCAAGTAATTACACAACTCTTCTTGACATCATTCAGAGCACAAGACCAATTGCTCTAAACTAAATAGTGGCTCCAGGGGATTCAGGCTTATGTTGAAGATGGACTGTCATCTTCACCACATGAACTTTTCCATTTCAAGCAGTAATATAGATATGTAAAATATGCAAATAAAAATTTATTTGTGTATATTTTTATTTTTATATATTTTAAAGAATAGTTACTTTTTCTGGGCAGAAAGAAAAATACAACCTATTAAAATATGTTCTGAGCTGAAGTGAATAACATTTAACAATGAATGAAAAGAAGACTGTTGCTTTCAGAAAGTTCACTGTGAGGCTAGGATTGATGGATGTTTCAATTTTCCATTGACCAGGGTAACAAGGAGGTTAAGGGCAGACGAGAAAGAATGAGCTTGTATGCGAAACATATAGCTGTATGCAAATGCCTGCGCCTGACTGCCCTGTGGTTACACACACGTAGCTGCTCCAGAACTGAGGGCCTGTCTGAAGTTAAGAAAGTGAGTATCAGAATACCTCAGCAACCTTGGACGTGTTGGTTGGCTTCTAATCCATTAGGATGTCTCATATTAGACTGTCTGGGAGGAAACAATGAAAGTCTAAACGATCTTGGATGCTGACCTTCCTAACAGTCCAAAAATCTAAATTTTAAGGGACATTAATAACATACCTATTAGCAACAAGTCCCTGGTGGAATTCATATGTTTACCAAGACACTTGATATCACACAGTGGTGTGTAGGTGATTAGGTGAAACAGCATGTTTTTGAAGAAAAGTTATTTTGTAAGAATGTAAAAAAGTGACACATTTTATTTATTTTTTTCCTTTAAAAATTAAGTGCTTCTCCATGATACACAGTTGTGCTATATTGTATAACCCTGTCTATCTAGGAAACATGGAAAGCAAACTGTATCTGGTGTTGGGAGTGAATTTATTCAGTTCAAAAGAGAAGGTCACATCAAGCCTGCATTTTCTACTTTATGTAACTGGCAAGGAAGGTATTGTGCAAGCCTTTTTCAGTCAATTAGAAGGAGGTTAATGCTGTGGTGACAACTCAGGGGCTGCTTGCGGGGATTTCAATCACTGCCAGGGAAGTGGGGTGGAATGGAAATGAAGATAATTGAGTACATGCTGAGACCTCAATGAGCAGAGTAAGCTGTGTCTATTTTCCAGGTCAATTCAAAGGCACTATTATTTGCATATCTCAGTCTATCTATCTTACAATCTTTTTCAGATATTTTGGAATTTCCCATTTTAAAGAATTGTATAGGTTTCTCTAGTTGGTTACAATAGTACATAACTTTTCATTCTGGAATTTTTTGTAAATAGGCTGCTCGGATTGTGTGCTGAGTGCTGTTTTCCTACAGCAATGAACTTGAACTGCTATTAGCTTGGGAAGTAGAGGACTATATCCTATCAAGGTGAAGGCTTTTATTTTTAGGTGGTATGTTAGTAAACAGTCTCAGAAATGGGCATGAGGTAAACTCAAACCTTCAGAGAGGTTTAATTTGGAATTGGGAACATTTAATTTGGAAAAAATTATCAGAAAACTGAGTAGAAAGAAATCAGGAAAAAATTAACTACTCCTGAATTTGTAGTTTTCAAGATAATTAAAATACAATGAATTTATGAGCTAAAGGACATACTAATTGGTGCCATTAAAATACAATATTGAAATTAGTAGGAAAACATAAGCACAGATTTTGGAATTCTGAAACACTATTTCTTCTATTTAAAAAAGATCCAGGAAGCTAAATGTGGAAGCAAAAATGAGCTGTGAAATTTCGCTTCTGAACAGACAAAACTGAAAGAAGAGCCCATGGTAGAGGTGCAGGGGTGCTCACAGAGCCTGCCTTGGGCGCAGAGCCTGGGCAACGCCATGTGCTGGGGGAGGCATGGGTGCAGGCACTGTGTGGGCTGGGCTGCAGAGCTGTCTGCTGGCTTGTGCTGAGGCCAGGTGGAGCAGTCACCCCACCGGGCACCGGCCAGCAGAGCCTGGCTATGGGGGCAGCGAGCCAGGTCCCACGACCAGGCCCGTATGGGTGAACTGTGGGGCTTTCTCGCCAGCATGCGTGTGCGCGGATGGTGGGGAGCAGCGCAGGCACGCATCCAGCTCACGGCCCCACATCTCCATCAGGAGAGGTGCAGAAGTTGGGCTGTGCTTGTAGCCCGTGCTGGCTGTTGTGGAGGTGTGCACAGATAACTCCATGGGTACACCATGTGTGACTGGAGCTTTTTGGTTCTAGCTAGAGAAGGGTGTTCAGAGATTTGTAGGTTTATTAAAGTTTTTTTAAGTGTCTAGTACTATGGTTCATCTGTTGTGTTACTTGTATTGATCCTGAAGGTACGGTTCACTGATTTCAAGTTAATTACATGTTGTTAATAACTAATAAACCTCTTCAGTCTTGATTTGTTTTAAACTATATGAACCAAGCGGCTTTCTCCTGTGATGCGAGTCAGATGCTTTTAGAGAATGATCTTCCAAAATGTATTGAAATACGGTTCAACGTGAAAAAACAGATGACATTGAACTTCAGCCACAAGAGGGGTCAGGGGTACATTTCTGTGATTAAATTCTTATTTATGTAGTGATCAAGAAAAGAAAACTGTTAGGAGAGTTGCTATACAGCTGACTGAAAAAGTGACAAGAGGCTTCTCTTTTCAACGTAACAAAGCAGAGCATCTTGTAAGAGCCATGAGGATTTTTTTTCTCTCCTGCCCTATAGTATGTCCCGTGTTTTCTTTTCCTTGTTCATTAAACAGAAACCCATACATGTGCCTATTTGTGATATAACTTGATGGAACTGGTATTTAAAACTAAGAAGTAATATTTTTTCTGCATAGGGTAAGCCTTTCCCATTGTAGTGGTAATTCCTATCCCATCAGCAGGTTTCTGCTGTAAACCTCAGCAGCACCTGAGGTCTGCTGGCCTGCTGGCTGATGGTGTGGGCAGTTTGAAGGAAGCAGCAGAGCTGTCAGTGCCCACCTCTGTCTTGTCATCACAGCCTCCTCATATCTGGGAGATCCTCAGGCACTGGAGCTTAAAGTCTCTGCCAAAATTCTAGTCATGTAAGTCTAGTACCCTGCTATTGCAGACAGTCTTTTTATAAAATCATTAACATGATTTAAAAAATGGGAAAATATTGTTTGCACTTGCCCACCCTTACTCCAGCTGAAGATTGTTTCAGAATTTCACTCTTCTGTTAATCCGAAAGATGTTCAGGGCCAAGTACATGGGTGTTGTCTCTCTTTTCTTTTGAGTAGTCAGAACTTAATCCAGAGCTTCCAGACACGTGCAAACTGGAACCCCTTATCAATTGAGACTCCTCTCAGTTCAGAAAGAATCGCCTGAAATAACAGGACAAGGCCCCACAGCACCTCTTGGCCGAATGGTCAACAGCTCATGCTGTTTTGAACTGTTTGAGGCTGCACAAGTAACTTTTGTAGAAGTACATTGTCCCAAGCACTCCACAAATCAGCTGGCTTGCTCAACACTGGTCTTGTGAATACACTGAACCTATTGCTGACTGATGATACAGGGAAATGTGAGACCAGGAAAAAGTAATTAAGGCCAAATTGTCCTTCCCTTCTCACTGAAATCCCTCTGAAATTCAGTTCATGCTTTATTCTGTCAAACCTTCAGACAGTCCTCTAATGCAGTGTTGCTTCCAATATTTGATTGGAAGTTAAAAGAATCAAGTGAATGCATTTAAGAAAACAGTAAAACTGATTTCTTATTCTTCAAGACAGGTGGTGTTGTTTTCTCCAGTTCTGTCTTTTCGAGCCCTACCTTCAAATGCCTCTGCCCATTCATTGCAGCAGACCTATAAAAATTGGCAGGATTGGGATCATTTATGTTTTGTTCACCGTAAAGTGGTAAGTGTGCTGTCTGTGCTGAAGTATTATTGATGTGCTACTACAACTAAACAATTTATTCCAGATGAATATCACAGCATTTTTATGACATGTTACTATAATATGCAGTTTATCAATCTGTTCAACACTGAAACAATTAGCAATACTTACATAATAATTCCCTTATAGCTTGCCAAAGCCTAATCTTGCATTTGATACAGAAGTTAAAAGAGTGCCAACTCTTTCAAGAGTAAAACTCAATATCATGTTTAACAGTTCACTGACAAAGCAAGGCGAGTTTTCTGTGTGGTTGTAAGCACTTCCAACTTTGCATTCAGCACAAGAAATTTTCCCCACTCCTCCATCAGAACTGGAAACAGCTTCTTGTCTATTTAAGTGTAAAATGTGTTGATCCAATCCCAGTCTATATTCTTAGCTGCAGAATGAACCTTATAATTGTTTGTGTGGCTATATTAAAATTGATCTTGCACGCTGATGTTTCTTGCTAGGGAATAGTGATACCAATATACTGAAACGCAGGATCATTTACATAACACTTTTGTGGAACGGAAAATCTGGGAGTCTGAAATTTTAAAAATTCCAATTGACTTCCACCTGAGACTTCTCTTTAGCTCATTTTGTATATAGGCAAATAGAACATAGACAAATGTCACGTGAAACACTTCTGGGCTATGAATTTTCCACAGCAGTGAGGTGGCTGAGTATTAAAACTGGCCTATGTGTTATTTTTGTTTTTAACATGGCCAAGAACTCCTCTTGTTTTGTTTTTTTTTTCTTCTTTTTCTCCTGGCAGAAGGGAACACACGAGATTGTGGTAATAACTCTTGTGAGATGGCAGGAAAGGTTTTTTTTACTGGTTGAAAAATTTTGGTATATAGCAAACCTCTGCTCTTTAATTCCCTGACAAAAGGAGGACCAGATGCTAGTGAGAAGGTAGGTCAAATACATCTCCACACTACCAAATGTCAGGAAGCTCAGGAACACCAAGAAAAAAAAAAATGATATTTCTAGGCATTTTTTCTACCACTATGAGGTTCAAATGGGGTTACACAGAACAAGAGTGGGATTTTCAGAGGCACTCAGACTCCTTCCCTTGACTTTGAAAGAAGCAGCTGCCTACATTAGAAAATCCCAACCATAACTGATTGTAGTAATTGGAAAATCAAACCTCTGAGTGTTTATCCATCCTAAAATGAACGGTACAAGGAACATGGTACCATGCATAATCTGGGTGTTTATGGCTTGATTCATCTCTTGTAGCAGTTTTGTACCCTGGACTCTAGTAAGTCTGTTTGTGATTTCCTGTATTAATTTATATTAAGGAAGAAGTGGAGCACAAAGTGACCATTAAAAAAGAAGGTAGATGTACTACTGCTGTAGACTGGAAAAGTCTACGGGCAGGACACATCTGGAAAGCTGCTCCAAAGTGAGCAAATAGCCAGAGAAGGTTGTGATAGACCAACTGGACAGGAGCTCTTTTGAAGATAGCTAGGAATAGGTAGCTGATAGTCCCAGTCTCTGTGATGCCAATGAATATTGGTAGCAGCTATATATATATACACCAAGCGAGTGTATGGTTTATAGAAGAACTTTCAAGGGAAATAAAAACATTCTCTTGAAGTGTTCATAAGTATCATTATTCTATTTATTGTAGGTAATAAATAGGGGAAAATTAAGAGAGTATTGTTTTCAGTGGTTGCATGAATGTCTTCCAAGTGTTTTACTACTTGCACTTTTCTGCTTACGGTCAAATTTGTCATAACATTGTAATGTGAGGGAATGAAGAATTAGTGCTTACTTAATGGGCATATGTCTGTTGTTCTACATAATACAAATCCAGGAAGCACTATAGTCTAGTTATTAGAGCTTGCTGAGAGGAAACCTCTGGATTCTTCTGCATGTGTGCAATGACTTGCCATGTAATCTTTGGGAAAGTCATTTATCCTCTGGGGCTGCTTGTTCCTCCATCTACAAAATGGGGATAACAATATATATCGCTGTTGCACCACTTTGTACTAAATGATATTTGTTAAGTTCTTCGAATCCCAAAAGAAAGGATGCTTTGGAACTACACGTACCACTGCAATCAATAAAGTAATCTCATGCCTGCACTAATACCTCTTCTGCCACTCATGTAACAGCATTTCTCTGGATACACAGACTATTCTACTTTTGAATTTCTAACGAAAAATGTCACTGTAAAATATTGTTTAGATTCTACATTATAATCAGATGTAGTTACAAATTAATCCAATATCTATCTAATCTAATTATTTCTCCATAATTCATAAGCAACATTTGGCAGAATATTGGCTTCTATGAATGCTACCTATATAATTTTTTTCCATTTTCATAAACACATTATGACAAGAATAGGCGGGTCCCAAGCATACTGTGCAACCTGCATTGTCTTATAAATGCACATGCCTTACATGACTACCTGCAAAGGAGCCATACATGCATGACTATGTGAATTTGTAGTGTGTGCAATCATATGCACTCTATTCCTGTGTGTTTAATTTCATGCACCCTTTTAAAGTTTAGCAAATAAATTTCTCAACAGCTTCAGCCTGAATTTTTTCTTATTCCAGAAAGAAGGAGCGAGTTTCAGTCATCACAACTGCTGTGGTAATCATTAAACCTCAGCGAAAGTAAGACAGCTGCTTACTGTATGTTAATGAGTGTTGAACGTGTTGCCAGTGCAGATGGAAGATTCCTTTTAAGTGGCCAGAACAATATAAATAATGCATTATATTGCTGAAAAACACCTGGTAAGGAGAAGACTGGAAAACAGCTATTACAGACGCTGGTTAGATAATTCTATTGTAAAATGCAACAAAATCTGTGAAGATTCAAGCCAGATCCTGTGGCACATTGGGGCCAGTCTGCCTTCTGCTGCTATAGGCTTCTGGCCATCAGACTGGCATGGTCAGGCACAGCTGGATCATCTCCAGCGTGGTGAATGTGGCTGGGGAGAAGATGTAGGCATGAAAGCTGTTTTCCCTCGTACTTTCTGATGTGAACACACAGTACCAGCTTTCAGGAGTTACCCGCAGTAAGCCTAACTGAAGCTGGTTTTAAAAGGCATTTTAAAAGGCATACTTTAAAAGGCATACAGGGGTTGGGCAGAAATACAGCCAGTCCATTAGTAGGTAAGCATAAAAGTCACTTAAGCATCCAAGACCAGGGAATAATGCCAATAAGGACGAATAAATCTGTAATGAAGCTTGAGAAGGCCAACCCCTTTTTAATAATGGATGTGCCTAGTAATCTCTTTCATACAAAAAAATTCTCTATATTGTTAATATACGTAATAATAATAGGGGTTTTTTAACATTAGTACATCAAAAGAAATAGAATGTGTTGCAGGAATTCAGGACAGATAGGAGTGGAAATGTGGATGAAAAATAGAGAAATAACCCCTGTGAATACACCTAGTCATTCTGATTTATGAAATGTATCTTGTACTGTAGTCAATTCACTGATCAACTTTACAAGAATGTGCCATAAAAGCAAAGAAAAACAAGATACTCGTTAAAAATAAGCTGATGATCTTTTGGTGTCTGATAAACTTACTGAAACACAATCAGAAAACAGTGTCTATTTATATGAATTTTCTTGCTTGCTGTGGTATTGCAATACAGCCATTTTCTCCTGACTGCCTCCTCTCAATGCAGTAATGTGCTATTATGTGTGTGTACTGAGGGGAAAATAGGATCATAAGAAATTTCCGTTTGAAGAAGTCTTTCATGTATTTTAGCCCACCATCACTGTGTTATTTTTAGTGTAAACTAAAAAAAATTGAAAATGAATAATTTAAGAGGCTCACCTAACCTAGATTTTTCTCATTCCATTGCCTCACAAAAACAGAGAGGCACTGCTTATAACATATTTGATGTCATGTGTAGCATTTAAAAGTAAACATCCCACACTTGATAACTGAGACACCGATCACAGGACTGAACCTTGGAATGTCTAGTTTATTCATGTTCAGTGTCAACTTACAAAGCGTTTATTTCTCATAGAGGGGCTGGATTGTTGGCTGTTGCAATCCAGATTGCAATAGTGATCCATTCAGGAGTCTCAGAATGCACAGATAGGTGGGGAGGGGGGAGACTGCATTGTAGTTGTAAAGTGGGTAGGTACTAATTCTCCCTCTTTGGGTAATGGAAGTTAAGGCTGACACTTGATAATGTTAATTCAGGCTTTTGGTTTTGGTAGCTGATTCTGAGCTAGTTCTGATTTTCAGAGATGCTTAATATTTGACTTCTTCTAACTAAAGCCAGTACGTGAGCAAGCAAGATGCAGGCTGCCTGATGTAAATCTAGTGCAGTGCTGACACCGGATTGTTGCTGTACCTCCTACAAAAATCATGCTTTGGTGTTTTAGAGGTCTGAAGACAGTACAGTCAGAGTGGCCTCTCGGGTGTCACAGAAAGATGACAGGGTTATGCTGTGGGCATCTTGAAATGGATTCCAGTCTACTTCTCACCAAATTTCTGTTCACACTGACATTCCAAACATGACCCAACTAGCAATACCTGTCTCAGCTTTTCTGAAAGAGTGTTTGTAGCTCTCCAACTATTTGTAAATCTTCTAGATTTTAAAGTTGCCATCTTACAATTTTCTATCTTAATTCCTTCCGTATATGGTAGGGCAGCTCATTATATAAGATACACCAGTGCAAACTTAGAATGATGTGACTGACCTTAGGCTGAGTTTCTCTTGACTTTTATTAGGGTAGCACAGATCAGACTACAACTCAGTCTTTCATCAAACAAGAAAAAAGAAATTTCATAGAGAGACAACTAACAATATACAGTCGAGGGACCAAATCTGCCATGCAATTGTTAACTTACTGAGCTTTTTCATGCAGTCTCGAAGTCTGGTTTCTAAACTGAGTACGCGCTGGTGTAGTTCCTCATAGTCATAAGCACCAATTTCTTCCTGAATCCCAGTCAGGACAGTAGACAGATTCCTAATTTCCTCCTTGAACTGGGTGATTAATTTGGCATCAGTTTTGTATTGTTCCAGAACTGGGATCAGTGGCAGAAGCTCATCCATCTTTTCTTTCAACTCCTGTTAAAGGCAATCAAATGTGTGTTAGAGCAGTTTAAAGGAGTTCAGTCCCCTAATTCCCTTTAATGTAATATTTATGCCTGATTATTAAAATTACTTGAAAATCATTATTGTTTTTAGTAACAGGTCTATTACTAGTGTATTATGAAAGCCTCAGAAACCTCAGACTTAATGGTAATAAGAAGTACACAAAATGCATGAGAGAACAGTTATTCTACTGAAAGTATGCAACTACCTTCAAGTGATTTAAACCAAACCTGTTGAAGGCCTGACTTTCCATCCAGAGGATATAAACCCCCGCCAAATGTGTCCTTGAGAAAAGGCCATTAGGCCTGAACACAGCGATTTTCAGGGATATCATACCTGTTTTATAGCGCTGTCATAGTTGGTGAGCTGTAAATGTCAGCTGTTAATTAATCACTCCTTAGAAATACTGAATTCATTTTTTTCTCAATGGCTGTTGAACACTGTTTAGTTCTGTTCTGGCGAGCGATATATACCTCTTTCTTCTGAAGCAAAAAATCCATGGTTCTTAACTGCACTTTGCATTTGTCATCCTGCTACATCACTAGGTGCCTTTGAACTTCCTCAGTTGATCTTTCTTCTGGACTATCACAAATCGTTTTTTTGTCATGTGCAGTTGTTGTTGTGTTGCCAATCCTATTCTTAAACATTGATTAAATAAAGTAAGGCTCCACTTTGGAATCTTGGATTGCCCCTTTCTCAGATTTTAGTTGAGTCTCATACTTTGAGAATTTGCCTCAGCTTGTAACTTATATTGGCTGCTCATTTTTCATTTCTTATTATTCTTTTAAATGCAATAATCATAGGGGCTAATTGTTTGAGCTTGGTTTTTTTATTATTATTCTGTAGAAAACTTCAAAGAATCGTTGCAGTCAAAAGGTTTTGTTTTATTAAAGCAGACAGGTTTTTCCCTGATACATCATCTGTATATAAAGATTTGCATATCTTTTTATAATTTCAGGAAGCAGCAGGACTTCCATGAGCAAATGCCAGCGAGGCATGAGGAAATGCAAGCCTGGACAAAATAAGGCAAAGGATGGAAATAAAGATTTGTTAGGTACTAGTATTAGGTGGTAACAGAGACTGGGAATGGATGAGGACATGCAGGGAGAGGCTATTGAAAAATCAAGTCCTGAAGAATAGGTGGAGCAGTCAGCAAGTTAAAAGGGAAAGCAGAAGAGAACTAGATGGAAGCCCAAGTAAGAGAAACATGTGCAGAAGCAAACATGGTTAGAGGCCAGCATGGTTACTGAGGTGGGTGAAGACACGCACATGCAGTTTGTTACATCACTTACATTAAAGGATGCAATAAACAGGGTAGGACATTCCCAAAATAAATAACATGATGACGCCAAATGCACTTTTTGCTAAGGAGATGTGAAAGAAGCTGATAGGCAGGGTCAGCATTTGAGCTGCTCGAAGATCTACCCCTGAATTTTTGCTTCTTGAACATGTTCTAAGACAGCTTGAGAGTTCTGCAGTATCTCTTCATCACCTAGCTAATAGATCCATATTGTTTTAACAATTGCTTTCATACTGGAATTATTTACTCAAAATAAAGACTTACATGTGTTCTTTGGAAGTATATTTTGCACACAGGTCATATTAACAGCTAGAATATTGCACTTTCAATTATAAGCAGATATGTCATTATTAATGGATTTGAGAGTATTAGGAGTTCTGTTGGTTCTATTCTCAAGGTGTCTTCCAATTACATGATAGTAGCAGAATTACGGAAATGGACAGAAGGAAGTGGGGAGTCTTCTCGTCTACAGGCAAAACTATTTTTATTCGACTTTTTATCAAAAACTTAATTTGAATCTACTCCATGCCTGTTACAATTAATAGTTATTTTTGATGTCAAGGAGAGTATGCTTTGTGATGTAGAAAGCAGAGCTCCAGAAGCCAAAGTTTTTGTTACTTTGTTTTGAAATTATGAACTTTGGCTTTGGTTCTGTGGGGCAGTGAACTGCCAAAAGTCATGGGTAAACCATGAGGGAAAAAAACACAAAGCTTGTAAAAACTCTGGAAGATAAAGTGTGTTTAAGAGAACTAGTGAAGGTAACTTCTTCCTGATAGGATTTATGCCAGATGAAGTACCATTTGAGCAAACTGCTGTAATTTTTTGTGGCAATCAGGTATCACGTGCCTGGCATAAATGCTGATTTGACTGATGGATGACCATATGCTCAAGTGTGATATGGATCAAAGCTGTACTCTTTGGTTCTCATCAACATGGAACTACAGTGTTAGAATATCTCACTTCAGTAAATGCTATAAAGATGGTTTTGGTATTTTCATGATAAAGAAAATAATTTTATTGGTTTCTGCTGATGCTCCTAGCTGGTTGCTGTTATGAGTGGTACAAGAACTCATTTGTATTGCAGCATGGACAGGTGTAGACATATTCTGGCACTTTGTGCCTGCTGATGTGAGGGGTTGTGCTATATCCCGAATGAGTTTCTTTGTCTCAGGAAAGATAAAGCACTGGAATGTTAGTAGATCAAATTTCAGAAAGCCAGCAGCATATTGTATTATGTTGACCTTTTAAATTACTCTGTAACTTGATTGGCTGGAAATCTGTTTTATACTCCTGGCAAACTGTCAAACTGAAGTTAAATGACTAGCCAATACAAATATCGAATATTTAAAAGGTTAGAGTACTGCAGAAATCTGCTGCCTTTGATGTCGTGTATCAGACGTTCAAATTTTGGTATTTTGTTCCCAAGGAAAACTATAACAAGCATACAGAATATATAATGGCATTATACTACTGCGTTGTTATTGTAGCAATGAGTGATGAAGGGAAAAAAGGTGGAAATGTTTCTCACTACCTGAAAATAACTGGAAGTATGTGCTCAAACTCTAATCTAAACTAAGAATGATGACATAAAGAATAAAGTTTGGCAGTCAGATCATTAGTGTACTTAATTCCTTATATTTTTAAGACCCATTACGTATTTGGTGTCTTGGAAAAATAAATAAGGCTTCTTAGCTCTGTAATTGTTTAGGTATCTAACCTTAGCACCAATCAGAAAACTAAGCCCATTTTGTGTGAACTTTCATAAACACTTTAAAAATACATATTTAGTTAAAATAATGTAATCCTCAGGAAGTATTTTCTAGACCCTATTTTGCTGTCTTGCAGTTTCAATTTATCAGACTTGATCTTTAAAGAACTTAAATATGCTCTTGTAACATATTTTCCTTAAGAGTACTTCAGATAGCTTTTTCAGAATACACAATTTGTAATCTCTGCAACCCTCCTTCCTCACAAAAAAGATTGACTTGTGTTTTTTGTTGTCATTAAAATTCCCTGAAAGTGTTTTTTTAATCATACAAATGTGAGTGGGAGTGATTGCCCTCCTCCACATCCCAAATTCAAAATAGCAAACCTTCAGACATGAAATTAGATCTTAATTGTCATGGATAAAAAGTACAATAATTTGATTTATTATAGTCTTTCTTCCCTTCAACTGCAGCAAATGTCAGGCAACAGTAAAAGTGCAGAACTCTCTAGTTGTTTGCTATTAATTCAATTGTATCTCCCCATTTATCACTGGAGCTTGAATGAATATAAATTTCCCAGTATGACATGCACATTGATACAGAAAAAACAGGAATCTGTTTATAGTGACATTTCTCTAATGACTTAATAATTAATACACTCTTACAATTAAATTGAACAGAGCAAAAGATTATAATCATAAAGGAAGATTTATTATGCTTTTCTTCTTCATGTTGCTCTTGTATGAGCATTTCAAGCGAGATCTTAGCAGTCCATGCATTGCTGTTTAGTACATTTCTTCCAGCAGGCTTTCAAAGTTATTGTTAAAATAAAACCTACTTGAAAATGCTTTGTCATTAATGTCTTCCGATCATCTTCAATTTGCCGAAACTTGGCCTTCAGCCCTTTCATTTGTGTTTCCATTTTTAAAACATACTGGAAATCCCTCTGAGTCCGTAGATTTAAAACTTCAATAGACTGGGACATATTCTGAACCTGTTAAAGAAGAACACTCTCTAAATGCACTTTTTGTTGCTTTAGTTTTTTTCCTGTTTAGATAGTTAAATGCTAGGCAATAAAATGTGCTCATGTCAATGCTTTAGTTGTGAGCCATATATACCATAGTATAATTTTAAATTCTATAACTGCATGACAGGACAAAAATTGGGGAACAGGGCTAACAGAGGACTATCAGGAGCAAGACCTTGAAGCCACAAATGAGCTGGACTAGCTTCTTTGAGGTAACGAGAGAGAGATCCTTTCAGCACCATTATCAATGGGCTCAAAAAAGGCTGCGAGGCAGTGGAGTCTGCTTTGTTACTTGTAGCGGCTGCTGACTGCTCTGCAGGATGTGCTATATAGCGCATGTTTCCTCCCAGGCACTTCGGGAGGAACACAACTGGGATTTGGAGATTTTGCTTAGTATGAGGAGCGTGATTATCATCGCTAGTAGGCATTTATATACTAATTCAGTATACGAAATTCACGACACTATCCAGAGATAAGCTGAGGTGTGCTCATCATCAAATAGGTGTTTGCTCATGATTTTGTAAGTAGATATAAAATTAGAAAATTTAACCAATTGTCTTGTTGGTAGAAAATCACATTTTTTTTACAGATGAGAAGTAGTGAATGTTCAGGTAACTTCTGTAGAGCAAGTGACTTTGTAGCTATAGCAAGCACTGTTACCACAATGAGGCAAGAATAACTGTCATCTAGAGTAAATTATATATATTCTTAAAAGCATCTGTTATAAAAGCAATGCTTTTGCCAGTCATAAAATTGACACATTTTGCAAGTGTAGGTACTCTGTTTCAGTAAGTATTTTGTTTTCCCAAAACATGAAGGCAGACTGCTGTAAATGTATTAGGCACCATATTGAAGTTTTGGCTCAAGCAAAAAAAAAAAAAAAAAAAAACTCTGTTTTCCTAATAAAAGACAAACCTAGCAGAGTATTCCTGTTGCTTGCAAGAATATGCAATGTTTGAACTGATATTCATGTTTGAAAGTAATATATTGTGACCTACAGAATGTGTGGATTCAGGAAGTACTCTTGAAATACTCATAAAAATAGTAATACATTAGTTATTGCACAGTTGCCATTAGCAATTCTTAGCAAGAATTTTTAATGAGAAGAAGTAATGTTTCTTTTTTCAATGATTTCTAATTGTTGAAAGTAGGCAAATAAAGTCCTTTGAGACTTGGAAGAACGTTGAGTGTTTCCATTTGGCAGAAAATGCATTAACACAGAGGCTCTAATTAAATGACTGTGCATGGCCTTAGGGAAGTAATAATATAACATTACATACCCATAATGACCACAGTTCTAATCATAAGAAAATAGCTTTTAGAGACTGATGATTTAGATTCTCTTCTGTGGCAGCTCAAAAACTATGTTAACTTATACCTCTCCAGCCCCCACCCCAAAGGAAAGTAAGATTTTTTTGACACTAATATTGTAGTGTTTGGGAAATATGCTAGAGCAAACACTCTGGGAACTGACGTCTTCCTCTGTTAAGCAAACAGACAGCATGAGGGTCGGTAGCTCCTCCTCCGTGTGCTGGTTCATCAATGTCCTCTCCCTCCATCTCACACTATGGGCTCTGTCACAACCTGACAGAGTCCCTGCTGAAGTTCATGGAGGTTTAGGGAGGGAAAAACCTGCGGGGATGTGGTACTATATTAACACTGGAGTGATTTTTCTATAGCTAGAAAAATACTGAAAATTGTATGCTAAAAAAATGTATATTTAAGTCTACTTTTTATGTTGCTTTCTGCTGCTGCTGAAACACTCTCTCAGGCCTCAGGTTCTGTGCCACTAGCTGTGACACAATAACTGTAACCTTGGTTACTCATACAGAAAATGCAGAAAAATAGCTTGTGTTTTCATGGTTGCAGCTTTTTTTCCGTCACTGATGCAAAATAACACTTCACTGGATTTATTATATATGCAATATGGATAATACTGGAAATAAGAATTGGGTTGTTTGGGGAAAATTTGCACCATGCAAGAATAAATCAATAGTATTATTTGAGGAAAGAACAAATGAAAGAAAATCAGAACTGATTCTCTTCCATACAGTCTGCTTTGCAGATGCTGTCATGTCTGTATCTCATTATTTGTTGATAAGAGACAAGAAATGACTTTCAAAAGTCTCATATGATTGAAGCAGAAGCTGTAGTTTAAATCCCACAGCAACGAGCTAGTTTGTGGTGGGATTTGTAGCTGGTTTTACACAGAAAAATAAGTCCTGGCTGTGTGTAAGGAAGAATTTTGGAAGGAGAGAACAAGAGAGAAGATACAACTTCAGTTTGCTAGATAAGTGGCTTGAGTTGGGAAAGGTGTGATATAAGGAAAATAGACAAATAATGATCAGTGGTGAGAACACAGGTAGGGGATATAAGCTGAAGAAATATTTTTATTAGATAACTCTTCAGTACTCAATTACATATTAAAGTTATATGGAAAGGAGTGGATTTCTGTGGGAAGTTTAGTGATCAAAAGGAGGAGTTTGTTGGGAAGACTTACCTTCTCTAGCAGTTGTCTGAGCTGCCTGCTTTTGGCATCTCTGGAACATAGGTTTTGTTCAGGTGCCACGACAGTGCAAATGCAGCGGCCATCAGGATCCTGGGCTGAACTATAAACTTGCCACCCTTCCTTGGGGCTAATCTGAGTCTGTAACAACAAAATAATAAAAATACAGGGAACTGAATGGATTTGTCTGTTGTTTGAAAGACCACTACCTCAGAATATTTTTGTTTATTTTTGCAGTATAAAGTTGCAACGAGGTTTCTCCTGGTCAACACTTATTACGGTCTTAACTAATCAGACGGGCAGTTTTGCAATTTTGTCGTATCTCACGCCTTTGTAATAGTTCTCCGGAAGTGTCCAGCACCCATTTTTTCCAGGGTGGACAAGAACAGTTTTCTGCTTGTGATACAGCACAAACTAGTTGATTAAATTCTTTGCAAAAGGATGTTTCAGTTTTTCATTAGCAGAGAACAAACGTGTCCTTTCAGCCTCAGTGACTTTTACTTTAGACTAATGGAAAAAACTAAGACAGAAAAGAACAAATATGAAACTCCAAAGAGAGAGCGAAATATGTGTGACTCGTGCTGGGAATTGGCTCAGAAGCAGTTCGGGACGTGGGTTGGCAGGTTTGCTCTTAAAGATCTAGCACACAGAAAACTGTTCTCCCTTGACTTCAGCACATACACCGAAGGGAAGAGAGCCTTGCTGCAAGGTAGTCTTGAAAAGTGTCTGCTTAGTTTAGGTGAATGGGGGTCATGACAAGCATGGCACAGTGCAATTAAGACATTGCCCATCCTTCACTGGGACAGAGTAACTCTCGAAATTCACAGAATCACAGAATTTTAATAGTCCTAACAGACGCACACTCTACACTCAAAACAACCCACCAACATAATCCAGGCCAAC
>Ga0181612_147238_pt1 | contig 17214 bp, 9 predicted proteins | sample HoacroProtozoa21_FD_119630 | JGI IMG/M metagenome (GOLD analysis project Ga0181612, IMG submission 119630) | Hoatzin crop microbial communities from Cojedes, Venezuel. Combined Assembly of Gp0051906, Gp0051904, Gp0051908
AGTAAAAAGCCACCCTGTAAGTAGGGGTTTAAAAAAAAAGCCAAAGCTAAAATTTGTTTTTCCCGGCCCTGGAGCCCTAAAACCAACCTAAAAAAAAAAAAAAAAAAAAAAGCCAGCAATGTCTGTTTGTGCACAAATTTTCTTATGAGACATAAAAAGAAGAGATATGAAATAATGCTAAACACATTCTTCAGAACCAGAAGGGAAGAGATGCCTTCTTGTTGTGAAAGAGGGCAACACTGGCCTGATGAAGACCTGTATTTAGAAAAGCTTCCATTGGATTTAAATCAAAAGAGCAATTTTCCTCAGAAACAATCAATAAACCAAGAGATACAAAACTGATGTCTTTTTTATTAAAATGCAGACATTCTCAGAAGGTTAAGTAATTCTGCATGGTCTCACACATCTAAGGATTTCTAGTGCAAGGTTTAAATGAAAAATTTACGTCAACTTGAGAATATACACAAAAACCAAAAACAGTAGCCACTTACATATGTATCACTTTTAGCTTTGTCCCCGTCTAGCATACAGAAACATCCACTATAGGAATTTTGTTTCTAATATTAATGTTACCATAACACAGTTGCAAATTTGATCAACACAATTTACAGGTTTAGCAAGACAAGTTGGGTTTATCAAATGAGATTTCAACCTACTGGTCTGAAAAATACTCTTCCCATGAAGACATAAGAACAGTCGTCAGTGTATTACTGAAACCCTGCTTCGAGTCTAAAAAAACTAAGTTAAAATGTATTTACAGAAATGGGAATTTAAAACGTATTTACATTTTAACCAGAAAAAGTAACAGTCGTCTTGTCTAATGATCCTTGCAAGTTTTAAACTCTACAATATTATTATTATGCTTCTTTTTTTTTGGCCCCTCCTATCGCGTGCTTAAATTTAATTAAGATTAATTTGATTTACTGGCCCTCTAGGAATTGGACAAACATAACTCACATATTAGGCTGAAAATTCAAGTTTTGATTAATGGGCTTAGGCAACTCCATAGGGACCCTTAAGTCCTTAAAAAAGTTAATCCTCATGTAAGTGTTGCAGCTTCAAACTCTGGCCTCTTCAGTGAGAACGTGCTAAACCCTTTCCCCACTCAAAGGAAAACAAAGAGGTGGCAATTCTCTGCAAAGAATTAACAGAATAATAGCTGGACGTATACTGAAAAGATTCTTTGTCTTGAAAGGCACAAATGCATCTCTCTGCATAAGAGATGACTGTGTTCACTGGAGCACTGCTTATTCTGTTACACTAAATATTGCCTTGGGACCTCAACGAGCCATGAGGTGGCAAGGCTACATGCCAATTTATTAAGTTACTTCAGAAGAATGGCGCTTAGGCCAGGATTTCGAAGTTCTAAATCTTTCTTTACAGAAAATTAATGCAGATGCAGGATAACTTTGAGTACAGCAGCAGAATAAAGAGAAAGTACTCCGTCTGTGCACGTTATCTTCTTCTACTTGAGACTCAGGTAGCTGTTCCACTGAAACACGACACACTTCACCTACAGTATAAAAACACCTAAGTACTTGTCTGTAATAGCTGTAAGTTTTATTTTGTATAATATTCATAAATTAACCAGGCAAATATTTGCACAGTAGCGATGCTGGGCCAGTGACTTCCCAAGCTCCCCCCATTTACCCTTGTGAAAGCAGTGAGACTGATACACTCCACAGCCTGCAAAGCAAACACTAGAGCAAATTCTCTCAGGAAAACGAGGCAGGAAGATGCTATATTTATAGAAATGGGAGTTTAAGTCACTTGGTTCACTTTTTTAACCACTCGTTATTTATACCAATACCAGCAATAGTGGAATGGCTGCTGAGGAGACCAAGGCAAAAAAGTTGTGAGCACAGTGTTGTCAACACGCAGCTGGGAACTCAAATGCCTCCTCCCTGGTCCCGCAGCGAGTAGCAACTGCATGGCGAAGCTCTGTCCCCAGAATGCTACTGATTTACACGAAACTGCCAGAAATGAAGACTGCTTTCAGTGGGCAAAACCAAACACAGTAGGCACAGACGGATTAAAAAAAGAAATGCGCATTACCAAGCTGCAAAAATACTGCAGCAACAGGAAAATGAGAATACTGTGTGCATTCATCTGTGTTCCTGAGGGAAGTAAAAATGTTTTGCATACAAGACCTACTCAGAGACACAACAATTCACAGAATTAAAAACATGACATATTTTTAAGTCTAATTCTTTTCTAGGTACTTGAAGTGCATTTTTGTTTGCACTACAACCACACAGTGCTGATACAACAAAGCAACTGTCAGCCCTGTAAATCATAACTCTAAGTTCCAGCAAGACACGATTATGTGTTATTCAGGTTACTTGTGGATTCTTCTTGACAGTGTGAAAGCTGGCAGTCCTCTAGCCAGGCAGGAAAATAATAACCTCCTCATGCATCAATGCTTAGACAGTTCCTAAAAATCTAACTTTAGCTTGGCATATTGTTTTTTAGAAATCTGCAAATCCTCTACGATTTGACAGATTCCAGTATTTTTTTCCCTGTGAATGTTCTTGCAAAACCAAGGCTGAAAATCACATTCCTCTGTCACAGCCCGATGGAGAACTTCTCATCCGAGCCATGAAGCCCAGCTCAGCACTTCCCAGCGCAAGCACTGGGACACGGCAGCAGATGCAGGAGCTCCGCTTAGCTTGTACCCACCAAGGAAGAAAAGACTAATATTGAAGAGTCTGTACTTCTTATTTTTCCCTTTTGTAAACTGTTACAATCCCCATGTTTCTCTCCATTATTTTCTAGGTTAAGCAAGACTGCAGAAGAAGGAATGGGCTGGACCAATGTTTCCCCCTAAATCTGCATGAGGGAAGGGAAGGATCTATGGCACACAGTTATTCTCAATCCGTGTCCCAGGGGTATAAACTATACCTGTTCTACCTAACTGAAGGGTTATTTGCAATCAAGTCAGGACTGAGATGCAAACCATAAACAACAGATTTTTAATTATAACTATGTAAAATATTACCCCACTCCCAACCATCAAAGATCATAAAAGGAAAGAAAAAACAACCGTGGACACGCACAGTAACTCCTTTTCCCCCACCTCCAGGAAAAGCAGAAAGCTGACTACGAGCCTAGGTTTTTAAAACACTTTCTGTTTGCCTCCTCTTGAGGGACATTTCCAGAGAAAACAAATGACCTATGGTTTTCAAGTTGGTAACAGAGCTGGTTTGCAAGCATGTCTCTGCATAAGGCCTCAGGTCACCACCCTAAATTTCATCGTATCTCTAGCCTTGAGCGAGTTCAACCTGTTTACTAAAAGTGTCTCCAAAAAAAGAAAAGGAAAAAAAAAAAGAAAAACCACAACAGAACAAAAATAATCCCCCAAATCTGTCGGGGAATATTCTCTAAGGGCAAAGAGGATCTGGCAGTGTTAGCTGAGAACTAGATTCCCCCCTGTGCTATCCTGGCAAATGGAAGCTATGGAGCTTTTCTCTCCCTGAATAAGGAAAACGGCCTCTTACTTATCACAAATTCATGGAAACCCCACCATGAGCAGGGTCCAAAGAAAGTTTGGGCTCAAGAAAGATCCATCTGCTCTTTACTTTTTACCCCATAGGCGCCACAGCCATCACTCCATTCTGCAAATAAACTGCTGATGAGAAGCAGGCAATAAGAAGCTGGCAGCTGGAACTGAATAAATATTTACAGAAGTCCCAATATACCTAGCAGAAATCTTACAAAAGTCGAATGTAGCAAGCTAGTGGCATTTGACCATGGTAAGAAAGACTTAAAGAATTTTTGGCATTATCAATTAGTCTGGGTGCATCTTGACTGAATTTGCACATGAAATACACCTACAACCAGCAACAGAGGTTGTTGTCCCTCCCAGCCTCTCCTCTCCCTCACCCAAAGCTAGTCCAGAACACGAGACCCGCTGCTGTCTCCGAACAGCTCACAGATGGTGCTAAACCCCTCAGCTAGACTGTAAAGAAACCCAAACCCCAACACCACAATTCAATCCAGCTGCAAGCTCAGAGAGGCACCCAGCCCATCATCTGTGATCCAGCCTGTGCTCTGCTCTGTTGACTGCCTGGGGGCACCGATGGGGCTGGCCCACAGCCCTACCACAGAACGAGTGGTAAAACATCACCCAAAATAGGAGAGAACATCTTACACAGAAGAAGGAACAGAGCAGCCATCACATTCTTGCATATGGGAGATGCCTGCATCTTAAAAACCAAGACTCTTTTGATTAGAGCTTGGCAAAAAAGCATAAAAATCAAAGAGAAGGGAATTATTCTTACTGGATAATGCAAAAATATTTACACAATGGTTCCTAACAGTTCATCCCCCTCAAGATTTCCTCCGTTCCTTAAAGTGTATATGCAGCCCCTTTCACTGCTTCGGACAGGGGTGATGAAGAGGAACCGCCTGAGCCGCCCTGGACAAGGTCCAGCCTCCAGGGCAGTAACCCCAAAGCCAGCGACACCTCAGCAGGGCACAGGACACCAGCTGGCCGCCACCAGAGCTTACGCCTGCCGGGTTTTAAAGCACGGGGAAGAGAAAGCGGCTTTTAGGAGCAGGACCCCAGCGGTGCAGACCGTGCCCATCCAGCCCCTGACGGGCTGGGTGCCCACGCACCGTGCTCAGCTCCTGGGGTGTCCCCTTTCCACAGCCGCTGTGCTGATGGAGGAAGAGCTGTACCACCACAGCCCACCAGCTCGGGCCAGCACCTCCATTGCTACCTCCCCGCACCCGGAGAGCGCCACAGCAGCGTCTCCAGTCACTCACCCAACACAGAGTGAGAGGGAAGGAACAGACAAACGGGATGCAGCAAAGCAGGGCTGAGACAGAACGAGGAATTACTTTTCCTTAGTACCCCAGAGATGGTGTTTTACTGGGGTTCACAGACTTACAACCTTTCAAGAGTACTACTAGAAAGTTAAATGAAGTGTGCACACCTAACTCAAGCCCCATATGGGACATATAGTGCCCAGTTACCATAGCAACTTCCTCGCAAGTTCCAGGACAAATCAGATTTCTGATGCTCTACACTACTGCAATTGTGAGAACAAAATGGACAAGATAACTATTGATATATCATTATTTCAAGTGCCAGAAAAAACAAAGCAAAATAAAGAAAATTATTCCATTTAAGATCAGAAAAACACTTTTTTTTTTCAGGAGGTCAAGAGAGAACCCTATGCACAATATATACTCAAAAGTGAGAACCCAGTGAGTTGTGAAGAAAATCATCAAGGAGAACAGGATGATCCCCGTGAGCTGGTAATACAACATACAGCACACCTCCATCAGATGAAAGCACGTCCTTTTGAAATGTTATTTAGCATAAGAGTTTTAAAAATGTGTAGCGCCTAGTGCAATGCCTCAAAGGCTGATCAGGTAAAATCCTTCTTTCAGATCAGGTCACTACTTCATACAGGAAACGTGACTTTACTTGGAAGACATCTCTCATTCAATAATTAGCTTTAGTGCTTTGACAAGGGAATATTTCGGTTTTAATCTGCACCAAAGTCTCACCACTGTGTTACAGAAATGAATTTTGTTATTGAAAGTAGCATCCTCTTCTAAATCAGTGAGCTGCAGACTACTCACTAGAATGAAAATTACTTTCCTTTATGAGCATTTCTGCAAATGTCCAGCTTGGTTACTTATACTGTGTCTTTTGGAAATTCGTCATACATTTTTTCAACGGATTCATCATTTCCTTTTATTCGTTATTCAAACCTGATGTGAAGGGATTCTCTTAATTGTTCAAAAGCATCCTCATTTTACTGATGGATGAAATTTTATACTATTCTTTTAAATACAATGCAATACTGAAGTGTAGCACCAGCAAAGAAGCTGGCAAAGTTTGCCTTCCTTTGGGATAAATGGGAAAAAATTGTATCAGCACAGAGAAAAAAAAGGTGATATTCCTGCAAACTATGACTCATTGAGTTTTCTGAGTTTGTTTTTAATTTATTTGTAAAGGAATCTTAATAGCCTTTTTTTCTTCAGGAAATTTAAGAGTTGCAAAACTTCCTTTTCCTCCCAATACTATTATCTGTCAAGAGAAGAAAACGCCTGCAAGCCGTTGCACTGGAGGTCGGCAGAACTGTAACCCTACCTTAAAAAGCCAAGTAGTTAAGCCAACAGTCACAACTCTTAGTTTGTTACAAAGAAATAAATGGGTTGTTGAGAGGTAGGCATGGCAGTGGCAAATCCATAGCTAACATCTAGTTTGTCCTAACCATTGCCATCACCTTGAGAGTCACCATTGCCCTCTCTTTCAGCCATCCGCTTCAGACAAGATAATTGTATTCCTGCTGCAGTCTGAAGTCTGTTTAGGGAAAAAGAAAAAAGTTAAACCAAGATTCACTTATAACTGTATCATTTCAGTTCTGTTTACCAATTGACTAGGTAAGCATTTCAGTGTGCATGTTGTCTGTAAGTTGCAGAAATGTTAACCGGTGACATCACTGCATGACAGCATCAGAATTAAGGCGCATCTACAACTTGGTGAGGGACAAAAGAAGAAAAAAAAAAGAGAAAGAAAAAAATTGAAAATCACACTCTGTCAGGTCAGTTTTACAGTTTCTGAAATGCCAGTTGTTCATTTTAGCACACCACTAGTCTCAACTGGTGAAGGTACTGTCAGTCAAAATGCTCCTACTACAAGCGAGCTCTGGGCTTGTATTTAGGCACGCAGGTGAGAGAAGAGCTAGGGCAAAATAATCTCTGTTCTGGGAATATACTCAGACAACAGAGTGGAAGAATAATGAAGAAATTAAAATATACGTGTTTGCACATTACCACGCTGTCAGAAGAGCAGTGGCAGAGCTATGCGAAGGGCTGGTTACAGCTCAAGTTGCCTGGGGACTCCTTTTGTCTCTTTCTGCGCTGTTGGCTCGCAGCCCTTTTAGATAAGAAAAGCAACCATGTGCCAGCGGTGCTCGGGTGTCTTAAGTGCTTCAGGTCCCGTAAAGATAGCTGGAGGGCTGCAGCCTTCAATCTCCAGGTCTGTATTTTTAAGAATCATTTTGCACACCTTCAGTGTAAGAATGGACTCACAAGAGCCATTACAGTGGCTCAACTTTCAGTCACAGCTGCCCTCTTCAAAGTCTAATTTCTCAAATGCTCGTTGTCCCCTCCCCAAAATGAATATTCCCAACTTAGGTTCCTCTTGAGAGCAAAACTTAGTGTCTCCCATGGCATAATGCTCAGCTAAAGCACCATCTCCTTCTATTAAACCTTTATCTTAAAACACAGTATTTTCCTGAATTGTTCAAAAACACCACAAGCTGCTTCTAGCAACCCATAGGCAAATCGCACAACACCTCTTCAAGCTGCAACGCAGCTTTTGCCTCTAATTGTCCAAGCTCTCTTGAATACCTTCACCTCTTCCTTTACTCTTGGGAGCAACATTTGAATTTGAATGCTAGTGCCTCATATTTCATCCCTGTTAGACGAACCAGCATATCCATTTCCACCATTAATAAGTTTAAATGAGTAGTGACAGTTTCCAGTCATGCAGAAACATAGGCAGACTCAGATGTCATTCTCAAAATGGTAACTGATTTGAGAGAGAGCACCACAGATAAATTGCCAAAATAGATATCTGTTTATAAATGACTCATTAAAATCCAGGGCAGATCAAAGGGTCTGATAGCAAAAGGATTATTAGGAAAAAACCCACTATATTTAACTTGTTAGCTAACATGTTAGAATCCCCAAGAAGACATAACAATTTTAGTTTCAAACAAAAGTACTTGGCTTTGCGAGAAAAGACAACTTATGATAAAATCATGGTACTGGAGCTGAGCCAGTTTATTGTTTTCACAAGACTCAGCAGACTGAACTCAAGATAACAGAAGAATCCCAGGGCTTTGAAAAAGAGGGATGAAAGCTACAAGCTCTGGTCTTCCAAGAGGCAGCACTGACATTCCCCACTCCAGATCTCTGTTTGCTACCACTGTCATAGCCCGACCTGATATCATGGCTGGGGATTTAATTTTCCAGGGTCGTTGGGACAGTCCTTTTAGTCAACAATACAGGTCTGCAGCCAGTGCAAAGGATCTGGAGATTAAAAATATATGGAAGCAAAGCCTGTTTCTTTTGCTCCATCCATACAGCGGATGCCATGAAAAACACAGGGTTCCTAAGCAAGCAAATGAGTGGTGTACTTCCCATTGAACTGTTAGCCTCCACAGGGTTAAGTCTAGATAGAGAAAGAATTGAGTGAAAACAGACTAAAGTACCTCATGGCTGGGGACCCTGGAGGCTCTCCTACCTCTCAACAGTCACATACTGGAGATTTACAGAGGTGAAATGATCCCCCATACATTACCACCAGCCCATTCTGCTCTTTCCCCAGTCAACAGCCCCTACTTTTCATCTTCACATCACTCACCACTGCCAGTACGCTTACCTCTACAGTGCCAATACTGAAATCATGACAGCTGATTTTTCAGCCTAGCAAGCAACTGGAAATTGTGATGATTTCAATGGAGAAGAGCTTATAAAGGCCTACATTAAAACTTGCTTAATTTTGTTTGAGGCAATACTGAAGAGTAAAACTGAGGATCAACTGCCTTATTTCACTCATTAGCTTCAGAAATTCCAAAGAGGCAAGCTCGCATGCAAGAGATCTCAACTATTTGTAAAATGAATGGCCCCAACCCCAAAATGTTAATCCTCACATTTACTTCACCAGGCTGCAGGAAGTGCCCAAAATACGTTATGTGTCATTAAGCACTCGCATCTATCTCTGAATTTCTACCTCTCATCTGAAATGTACAGCTGAACAGAGTAAAATCAGAACCAACCTATATGAAACAATGTACTGCAGCACTTTCAGCCTGTCTTCACTGTATAGTCTAAAGATGGTAGCATTTTAAGACCTCTTTGTAGTTCATACCCCAGTGACATACCAATGAGATGGAGTAATTCCTGAGGACTGCAGAATAACGTTAAGGAACATTAAAGAGAGACAAGGGAGACTATTAGGTAGTTTTAGATCCTCTCTCTCTTTTTCTTAAAAGAAAGCCCTTTCATCTCAGATAAACAGAGGGTTTTTCTTAGTTTATTTGCTTTTATGTCTGGAGTTAAATATTGCCCAGCAGAGTTTTCATGAAAACATAACGCTTGTTTAAAATAGTACACACTTCAAACAAAAGATTTGTCTCACACTAAGATGAATACACCAAAAAAAATAATGAGAATGCTGACAAATTCTTCAAAATTGTTTCCAAATGATCTAAGTTTCTATTAATAAAACAAGCACAAAAATTTGCTGAGGGTTTGCTTTGGGGTTTTGTTGTGGGTTGTTGTTTTTTTTAGTTTGAGATTTTGGGCTTCAGTCTCACAAGCATTTAAATTAAACAACAGGCAGACAGACAAGTTGTCCCATTGCTATTAGTGGAACAAATAAGTATTTGTAGATCAAGATTTTGATCGTGAATCAACCCTCTCCCTGCAGCTGAGGGCAACTCCTTCATGAACACTGCTACCAAGCTTTATCAGTGAAAGTTTCAGACAGGGCTGAAGAATACCTTCAAACTGGCCAAGGCAGATCTTCGGCAATTCTTGGTAAGTTTTGAAACAAAAGATTTTGTTCACTGCCTCCAGTGAAGGGAGAGAAGACTTCTTGCTAAGGTAGAAACATTTTACTACTACTGTACACCAGAGTCTACGCTCCATCCGATTCACAGTACATGAATTGATTTATTGTCTGGAACACATCAACCGCTGAAGACTTCTGTACATTACCAGATGTGGTTTTCCCAGGCAAGACACTAGATTGAGACAAAAACAAAATACACAGCTGTTGTAAAATTGGAAACAAACTGAAAAAATATCTGTACAGAATACTTACATATACTGTCTAAAAGGCATAAATGAGAAAAAGCAGAAGAGGGCAAAAACCTTGCCTTCTATTTTTTTCTGTCAGAGCAATGACTCGGTGCTTTTCTAGAAGGTCTAAGGGCAATATGTGTCCAGGGCGGAGAGTGCACATTGAGACCGAGAATGCTAATCACATACGGTTTCTCATCAGTGAGTGCAACACCACCATCTCATTGCCTAGGAAAAAAAAGTTTCTGTACAACAAAAATGACCCCACGCTCCAGATCTGCATCTTTTTTAAAGTCAGTTGATCCCTGAAGGGATCACAGGGTAAGAAGAGGGGAATATCTGGAAGTCTCCATTGTTTTATGTCATCATGGCAACAACGCTGCCTCAGAACACATCCTCTTTACTGGAAGCAAGAGTCCCATGTACGGGAGGCATGCAGGGAGCACATAAAGAGCAAGGTCATCTATAAACTTGCTCTGCACTTTTCTTTACATCCTGAAGAAGTCACTGCAGTAAAGCTCTGTGGAGGAAGTTATAAGACCAAGGAGGACTTGCATCATTTGTGACACAATCCAGTCTTGTGGATTCAATTTATTAAATTGCCTGAAATGACATGTGCAAATCTTGTTCAGTAGCAGCCATAAGCGAGACATGGCCACGGAGCGAAAGTGTTATTGCTGGCGTTACTGCGAGTCCCAGCACAGCATGCATCTGGACATCCCAGTCGCTGTACAACACTATCTCCATGGCCTAGGAGGTAGGAAGGCCCCAAGTTTCTCAAATCTCAAGGCAAAGCTTTACAAGAACCTCCCCAACACTTCCATGGATTTCTCCCACAGTGTAATACAGCCTTTAACTCCTAGAAATTGTTTTGCAACCGCGTGTGTCAGTCTGCCATGTCAGCCAAAAATACTTATGCAGAGAAGTATACAGTGGTTCAGAATGTAATCTGAGTTTATACAATTTATACAGTGAAGCATGAAGAGAAAGAAGTACAGGCTCCAGGATTATCTGCTTTTAGCCTAAGAGGTTTTGGGGAAAAGGTCTATACACAGAGGGGAAAGTCTGTACTGCATTTGCTATGTGCCAAAAATATGTATGCAAACACAAACAGCAGTATCTAGAGGGTAGCACCACACAATTCAAACACAAAACCACTAAAAATTCACTAACGAACTTAGTGGAAAATGCCAACGTTTGCCAGAGGCAGGCAGTTTAAATTGTTGTGTCTATCATAGACAGAGAAGGACAAGAAATCTCATTTTGTATCTTTCTAGCAGAAACTGAAGGGCAGAAACTCTCCTCCTTCACACACTTTGGAGGTCAAACTAGATGATGTAAAAACCCTTCGTGGCTTGAAACAAGTTTTATAGATTATCTGACTTAAAAATAGACACAATGTTTAAATAATAAAATTCTCTTGCATTTGAGTGCCTCCAACAATAAGCCTGCACTCACTGACCATACCAATATTTGTAATAAACCAAAGGGAAAATCTCAGGTAGATATTCTGAAATTGAAATCTTATCGCACTGACTCTATCCAGCTGAAAAGCAAACAATACCATCTTCAATATAGTCTGCTTTAGCTAGGTGCAGATATCCAGAAAAGTGTGCAGATGGAGAATGTGTTTATGGTGCAGACACCATACCCAGGTTCAGGTACTGGACCCAGTCTAGCCATGGCAGCAAGGACCTCTGTCCTCAGCCAAGAGGCATGGAGTCCACCGCTTCCCATGCAACTGTAGCCTGTTTCTGGTACTGGGAGAGTACAACTAAAATTGGCTTGGATTAGCCTGCGCTGCCCCAACATCTCTGCTGCAGGCACTCCTCTGAATAACTTCATTCAAAGCCTGTTACCATACAATAACTGCCAGAGGTCACACCATCACGGTTCAAATGAAGACCTGAATTCATTAAGGGAGCCAATACACCCATTGCCTTTTTGCTCCCTTTTCACGTGCAAGGCCAGAGGAGGAAGCACAGGAGAGGTGCGTTGTCATCCCGTCAATGGAGTTGCTTCTTGTCAGCTACACCACGCCGTAACTCGTCACAAGCACAAGCAAAGCACAGCGACCCTCACCAACTTGTATGAACGGCCTGGATGTCCACTGGAAATCACTTCATTTCATGAGCCAGTGAACAACGCCAGCCCTGAACAACAGGAATCAGATTACTTTGCTCATACATTTTGACAACAGCAATTCTGTTCTATTTATTATGATAATTCATAAAGCATCATCAAACACAGTGTAGAATCTCTTACAAAAATAATTACAGTCTAGTAATGCAAGGTCTCATTGAAGCACACCATTAATTCCTTGACAGTGAGCGAACGAGCCAAACACTTTGTGCAAATGAAGGATTAGCAAGGTTTCAACACACACATTTCCTTGCACTTAAAACGTGCAAAGAGCAAACCTCATTAAAACAGCATTTCATGTTATCCTTTAAAATTATGGCCCCTTAGGCAGATTTTCTGTACCTCAAAAGACAGCTATTATACTACTTTATGTTACCACCTAAGATAATAGAAAAAGAAATTCCTATCAAATCGCTGCACCGTTGTACGCAGGGAGCATAAAATTGTTGCTCTTTCCTATAGCCCTCTAGAAAACCCAGACTTTTATCCAAAATGAGATGCCACCAGTCTCACACAACAAAAAACCACTTTTAATACAACACTATAAATTGCCTTCCATTCTGCTACCAAAAATATTATGAGCAGCTAAAGCAACGTTTTCTGAACATACCATCCTGCATTTGGGACACCTCCGTATCGGCCTCAGGGTTACCTTGTCTGCCTCTGTGTGTTTAAACTGCTTCTATTTCTATGCAAAACGACTTTGAGGTTGTAGGCTTTATGGTTGCTTTTAACTGGATTTCCCTAAAATTAAAAAATAAACAAAGGCGGTTGGCACCTTTTCTTCTTGATGTTAAATGATGTTCAAAGTAATCAGAAAATTTGCTTACACGTAATCATAAAGGACTGAATCAGCTCCCTGCTTTGCGTTATTTCTGTTTCAGAAGTCCCTGCAGTGCAGCTGCTATGAAATCATGCTGTCCATGATCCAGACTCGTGCGAGCTCTCTAACGCGTTGACCGATTCAGGTCTTCATAATTAGAACTGATGCAGAAGCTATTAGGAGACTTCCCCACCAATTTAAGTAAGCACTGTACTATATATTAAGATATGATTAGGGACAGATCACTTGTTACGGGCAGTTAGACAGACTGATTTAGTAAACTAGAACCCCCTTAAAATCACCAGAAATATCTAACAACAATATTCAAACCGAGATCTCGTAATAAGGAATTAAGAATGCTGAAAGAACTCACAGAAGGACCTGCATTCTTCCAAACTTCTCCATCTTATCTCAGATGTTTACAGTAAAAAGAACAGAGAAGTTTTCTTCAAAGCACAATTATTATCCACCCTCTCCAACATTCCACCAGCACAATATTCTTCTTATAATGCGACCGAGTAACTCCCTCAGATCCTCAGGAGACGTTAGCAAAATAATTGTTCCCCTCCAGTGTTCCTTTGTTATTACTTTATTTTTTTCTTACCCTTAAATACTTCAGACAGAAATGACTTGGAGATATTATCATCAATTTACCGAAACAGAATTCCCCTGCACTTATTTTCTTTTAGGTTAAAATTTTACAATTAAATTGTACATTAGAGCTAAATCTAACGATTTTCCACCTGGCTAAAACTGATTGGCCCACTAAGTTTAATTTCCTCCCTCTCATTTTGCTAACTAGAAGAGAAATGAATCTACCGTCAAGCCTGTTGGAATCAATCTTCTTTTCTCGTTCTCACAATTTATAAGTCAGAGGCTTAAAAAGTGCTCATATTCTGTTTTAACAAGCTGGTTAAGCGAGATAAGCACAAGAACATTAATAAAAATAGCTCAGCATTAAGTCACGGATGTTTTACAAAAGTAGACCTAAAAAAAAACCCCTAAAGGCTAATGGTGATTTATACCACACCTCTTTTCCTATATTAGCAATTATCAACCATCTCTAAAAGATCCCTTTTTTTACGTGCCAATGTCATGAATGCAACTGCTGCCAGCTCATTTCTAATCAGCTGAGACACCGCACAGCACAGACCGCTCCCCAGTTAGCCCTGCGACTTGTAAACGCTGGCACACTCCAGAAGGGGTTTTATTCATTCCCAGTTATGGAATTTTTTTTTCTTTTTTTTTTTTAAATTTTATTTTATTTAAAGTCCTCCACAAAGATTTCACAGCTGGAAGCACAGCTTCTCTCACCTCAGCTCTCCCACACATTGTAGCTTGGTATGGTCTGCACCATCACTTTTACCATCACCCTCAATGTCTCCGGTGTTTACGAGCACTAACCCATAGCTAGAACAACAATAATACAACCACCAGCACTGAAACTTTTAGTACTGCAATTACAATGAAGCAGCTGGTGGTCATAATGCTACTGCTTAGCATTTATAAGCTGCTTTATATCTTCAAAAGGCTGTATAAACATTTGCTAATTAAGCCTCACGGAACTCCTGAGAGACAGACACATTTTCAGTTTTATAAATACGAAAACTGAGGCAAAGAGACAAAACAGCTGTCTCCAGAATCAGGATCTTTAGATGACTTTTAAAAAGGGAATGGACATCTGTTTGGACAAGAAGAACTTTTAGAGTTATACAAGTACAGCTTAAAATACTCATAGAATCCGATGGGACATAAACTCTCGTGCTCTGCGCATCCGCCCCCTCCAAAAAACTCCACCAACACTTTCCCCGGGAAGATGTCGTTCACCGCTGCCGGCTGCTCTAAGCCACTCGCCGCTGTGGAGCACAGAACGCTGGACTACACGGGCCAGTCAGACCATCTCCTCTGCCAGTCCCACAGCCTGGAAGGCCAAGCCCCTCCGAGGGACTCAAACTGTCGCTCGGCTGCGCAAAACTGTGACTTGGATCGGCCACCACCAAGACCGGGCCCCGGCAGCAGCGCGCTTCCCCTCCAGGGCTGTATTCTGCTCTGCCGCTACTTCAGAAACGTACAAATATATCCTATTCTTGCATGTCAACATTTAGTTTTATTATAAAAACTGAGAAAAACTGTAAATTCTAAGTAGAAAAGAACAAACGCCACCACGTACTGAAGGCACTTCTGAGAATATCTTACATTTATATTCAGTAAGACATTGACTGAACAGACTCTCGTGTATATTAGACACCTCACTCACATAGGGAAAACAAATGCCTACACACACTCTAACACCTCCTATTTGGGTCTTGTGCTCTAGAACTACTTGAAGCGAGCTTAAAATTATCACCTAGACAAAATACACAGCGTTAAACCTTTAGAGAAGACATTACTTTTAAAACCCTATCCCACAAAGACTTGACTACCCGTGTAATTTCACGTAAGATACGTCCCACTGAGATCAATGGATCTGAAATACATTTCAGAAGACACTGGAATAAAGACTAATGACACAGAAGGAGAAAAAGAGTCGGTCTGTGAGCAAGAAAAAGCTGTACTGCAAGAAGTGGAAGGAAGTGCATTCTGTGAAGCTGGACACAGAGCACTATCTGCAACCAAAGAGTGAAGCAAAACGAAAAGGGCAGGGAAAACTTGGGGGACAAATACAGAAACAGAAAGAAAAAAACCCAGGAAACTAAAGTTATACCAAGACTCAAGCACAGGGTGGACCAGCATATGGAAGATGGTGGAGCAGCATGGTTTGGGCAAGAGGAGACAGAAGGAAACCATCAAGAGGTCACCCAGGGGCCAGGCTGAGCAGGGAGAGAAACTGAGACCAAAGCTGGAGGTAAGGCTCAAAACGCTGCAGTGGTTTAGCACAGGAGCAGCCAGGAGAAGGGAAACAGTGACCGCAACGGAGGAGTTGTGTTTGTTTCTCGGCAGTGGTAGGACATTCGTCACACAGGGGTGATTTACCTGACAGACACTAAGGGACAAAGTCCACATTCCTCACTCTGTCCTGCCCTCTGTATGTGAGATAGCACTAAGAGGCTAGTTACCAGTTAGCCCCGATTTATTAGCCATAATGAAGTCTGCAGCTAAAATAGGAACAGACTCCACCCTCCTACCTCCCAGCCCTCCGCCCTCACCCCTGGACAAACCTTTATCCCTAAATACAGGAAGAGAAGGAAACAGAAGAGATGAATCATTACACTCAGGGTGCGAGAGCATGGGAAGAATTGCAAAGCAATAAATAACGGTAGAAGTGGAGAAGAGAATAAGTAATTCCACTTCGGGGAAAGTGAGCCCAAGATGACATTGAAGTGAAAGAAGAAAAATCTGTATTTAAATACACAGCCTCCCACCCAATTCTGAATGTGAAACAAAGGTGTATATTCATATCTACAACTGAAGGCAGTATAAGGCACTCCCTGGCTTCTTAAGACATGTTGTGCAAAGCTGTAAATCACTCCAGAGCATATTTTTAAATGGCATGGAAGATCATCAGGCTGAATTTTATTACAACCTGAGATCACAAACTCCTCATGATGTAACTCAATTACGTGGCGTAGTCCTTGCCATATCATTGTCATACGTACTCGGCTACAGTGAAGAACTCAACACGCGAGATGAAATGTCTCGCTCCTCGTACAAAGGCCTCACATTCACGTGCTCTGCGTAACAGAACTGCACATTCAAAATATATTTATGATGTAAACTGGGATACTCACAGGCACTGAACTCTTCACAAATCTCTGCATCAACCAGACACCCAGCTCCCTGAAACACCAAGTGTGGAATCCCTTATGGATTAGAAAAAGAAAGCTTTTGCAAGGCTAATTACTCAAAATAATATTTTACACTGGAAAAAAAGAGATCTTTGACTCAGGAAATAGGAAAGAGAACACCTCAGACACACTGTGGAAGTAAGCAAAAAGAGCAGTGGCATCTGAAGAGGGGAGAGTACATCAGAACGAAGAGCAGAGTCCTGAATCTTCATGAAAGCAGCTTTCAGAGGGCTGGAATTAACACTAAGCCCTCTCAACCACCCCAGAACGAAAGAAAGTTCTCATTAACCAAAGTTCACGTTTCAGGTGGAAGACAAATCACTAGGAGCATTAAGTGAACAAATCGCAGCAACATAATTCTACCTAGAGTTAAAGCACTCATAAAATTGGGCTAATCTTGCATCTCAGGAGGCATCTGCAAGTACTGAAGAACAAATGGACTTCTGCAGTCTCCTGTATTCCTCATGTTTTAAAATCAAGTTTTATGCAGTTGACGGGGGGGGGGGGGGGGCTGTTTTTTAAATTTTTTTTTCCTTTCCTAAGGGCCCGGGCCCTTTACTAATAAAAAAAAAAAAAATACTGCAAACACCCCCCTTTCACCTTCCTTTTCTCCTTCCCCCAGTTTTTGGGAGG
>Ga0181612_173730_pt1 | contig 17214 bp, 18 predicted proteins | sample HoacroProtozoa21_FD_119630 | JGI IMG/M metagenome (GOLD analysis project Ga0181612, IMG submission 119630) | Hoatzin crop microbial communities from Cojedes, Venezuel. Combined Assembly of Gp0051906, Gp0051904, Gp0051908
GGAGGGCAGGTGCTAACCGCAGGAGGGGCTGGGGGTCTCTTCCCCACCCCACTCCCCGCGGAGCACGGGTGCCACGTAATTGAGCTGCTGATGAGGGCAGAGCTGGGCCTTGCAGCCTGGCACCAGCCGCAGGAACCCTGCGCCCGGGACAGCCCTAGGAGGAAGTACACGGGGTGTCTGTGGGGGTGGGCTGCCGGCCACACCTCACATCGAGCTGTACACTGGGTTATCTGCCCGGTAGGCTCGGCTGTAATTACAGCTTGAAGCTGGGTGGAAGTGTCTGGTCTTAATTATAATGACATACGGGTTCTGAAACAATATATGTTGACCTGTTTAAGTTATCTCTGCTGAAAAGTCAGCAGTCCTGGTAGCTCGGTTTGCTGGTAGACGCTTCGGTCGCTCCGTGAGTCACCGCTCGTTTACTGGCAGCCGGAGGAAGCGTGCGTGGAGCTACCGGAGCTGCGGGCGAGCTCTGTCAAGAGATGAGGTGGCCCTGCACTCTGCAAAAGGGAAATGATGTGGCTTTTAAGTAGCCACTTTTATCCGTGCCTGGTCAATACAGCTGCGAGGAGCAGAGAAGACAAACTTCCAGCTGTAACTCGGCAGCAGCGTTGTTCCATCCGAAGGTCATCGCCTACCTGTAGCAGTTCGTTGGCTCTGCTGAGGGCAGCATCGAGCTTTCAATAGCTTGGCTGGCAGCGGTGGTACAGTTCGGTGACGAGATTGTAGGGGATTAAACTTATTGTTCTCTATGGAAACTGTGTTTAGTATGGAATCATGCTTCTGGTGCTCTTTTTTGAAGCTGAGGTTCTCGTCAAGTCACTCCAAAAAGTCCGGAGCAATAACAGCAATAATTGATGGGGATGAGTCTCTCACGTTGCAGGAACCTGCAAAATATTCACCGATGGGCAGCCTTTGCTGTTTATGTTTGGTTCAAGCTGTGTCCGTGCTCCCTGGGGTTCTGTTGGTTCCGTCTGAGCGTGCTGTGACAGCTTTCTGACAGCAGCTTACTTCTTCCAAATCATATTTCCAGTGACTAGGCTGGCGTGGGATCTGAGACTCCGAGACGCTGCCGGTTACTGGGTGACCTCAGTTGTTCTTGCCTCCAAAGAAAGATGGTAATCGTAGCACTTCCCTCCCGGGGGCACGATGGGGAAGGCTGCGTTGAGGTGGGGAGGTGCTTGGACTTACCTGGAATCAGATGCACCAGCACTGTAGAATAATTTTGAAACTGGACTGCATCCATGTACATAAATAAATAAATAAATGCTCTAGAACTTAGAAAACAAAGTTAAAATTTTCTGAGATTTACGAAAAGCTTTATTATCTTCATACATTTGTGACACTATAATGTAGCTGGTTCAGACTTAGACTTCTTATGCTTCTACTAAAAGGTATAATTGATGAATGGCTGCAACTCAGTAAACCAGACAGACAGTCAGCTTTCTGGGAAATTTAACCTTTTTTCCCCTTTTTGCCCGCCTCCAGGCTGGCTAGTTCATCCGGTTTTATGTCCTTAGAAGATCTGCCTTGACCTTAGATTTAAATTATCTGGTCAGCCCAGAAAAGAGAAAATATATTTGCTGTTTGTGACATTCCGTAGGGGCTACTTAACCTTTTGGGAACTGACAGATAGGATGATCAATCATCAGCTCTTGGTTCATCCTGCCGCTTTTTCTTAAAAGCGAGTTAATAAGGATTGTGTAATCAGCAACAGCATGGCTGCTGTGGGAAAACGAAAAGAAATACACTGAATTTTCAGCAGAGCTGGTTTATGCTGGAGAATGGAAAGCTTCTCATGGCAGAGCATGGCTGGAGTGCTGGAGCCAGCTGCAGCTGCGCGGAGGTGGTGGCGAGTTTGCAGAGGCGGCGTTGGACAACCGTTGCTGGAGGAAGGAGCGTGTGTGGTACGTACAGTGCCCGCCTCTGTACGTTGGGTGCGACTGCAGCCATTACTGAGCTTGGCACTGGTTTCCATTCGATGCTCCAGGAATTAGCACAGCCTTGCCAAATGGCCTATATCTAATCCCAATAATGCAGATGTGGTTTTTTAATAGGTTAGAAGAATACTTGTAGCTTCAGGGCCTGTCCAGTGCCAGGCGGTGGTTAGAAGTACTTCGGAGTCCAGCTGTGTTCCTTCCCTTTCAGCTAAGCTGTTCCTCTGTTAGCTGTCAGTACAGTATCTCAGACCACCCAAAATGTTTCATCTTGGGGCCTAAATTAAGAATTTAGAAAGGTTTTCTGAACGTATCCCTGGAACCTTGGGCCAGTCGTGATGTAGGAACATTTCCTGTTCTTTGAAACACATCTGCCTTGTAGCTACCACCATCTGCCAGAAGGCCCTGGAAGAGCAACCGTGAGACAAGTGTTACCTTTGATCACTACAAAATCACCAGGCTCCTGGCTTCAGATGGATGCTGCTCTATCGTCCTCCGCTTTCTGCTATGAAGAATGGCTTTGACACAACTTCAGCTCCGCTTTGAGCTATATACCTGCAATTTGGTGGGCCTTGGTAGGACGAAAGTGTGATAATGGTCTTTTGAGGAAGAATAAAAGGAAAAGCAGGGAGTGAGGGAAGAGAGGCTACCTGAGAGGGAAACATGTTAACAAACTCAGGATCAAGACCCATATGGTGAGATGGGTCTGATCCATTGATCTATTGGCCCTGGAGGCACCTGGAGAACATGTACATTTCTTTGCTAGATGTAATCAAGGCTTACTCAACCAGACCTAGTTGTCTTGAGCCAAGAGGGAAACCACATCTGTCATGAAAATAAGCAATATAGTTCCTTAGAACTCCATCCTTCCCACCAGGATTCAGTCTTTCCACCCAGCATTGCAGACTCAATTTGTCAGCGTCCTCAATCTCAGCCTGTGGCCGTAGGATCCCTCCTGATGATGCTCAGTAAAGGTTTTCACCATCCTGGCCTTTAATTTCCCCTCTGAAGAATTGCTGCTGCTTCTTCTAGTCTCGCAGGTCTCTGTTGCTGGAGCTGCGTGAGCAGACAAGCAGGCGCTGCCCACCCATCAGCCAGATTTCTGCGGCGTGGTACATGGGGTCTGTGGTTTTTCCCTTGGGGCGTAACCTGCGAAAGATCTGCACGTGACTCACGGAGAGCCGGAGGGAGGGGGCTGGTTGGTTTGCTGTCCTGGCAGCGCTCGTGAGGGCAGAGAGCCTGGGAATCCGGAGCCCTCGCCGCAGGACTGGTGGCTGGCGGGTAAGCTCGCAGTAATTTCATCTTGTTGGCGTGGGGAGGTGCAAGTGGACCAGGAGCAGTTCATGCTTGAAACAAATGAAGGGCAGCATATGCAAGTCCTGTGCTTTGTGCTGCTACGTAGATGTAGTGGGATGCAAGTCCCTAGCTAGAACTGACTGAATGCTGAGACGCCTCAGTCTTTGGAGGCATCTGTGCTCCTTTGCCTCGGTACAGTCACAAGGCTTTCTTTATCTGTATAAGTCGCTTTCTCATGTCTCAAAGTCATCTCTTGGAATTAAACATCATGGAGTGCTTTTTACATAGCTGTGCCAACAACAGAGCGCAACCGGCGTATGAAAATTGAGATCGTGTGTTTTGGATAATAGCAGAGTCAGGCTATTTTTTAGTTTCTTGTATAGCTTGTGCCATCCTATGCATTTCCTCACAGCAAACTGCCTTCTTCGCAGCCTGGTATAAGTTTTTACGTAGTGTGTAAAATCTGAAAAAGGAAGAAAAGTCAAGGCCATGCATCGACACACAGAGAGCGTGTCACTGCTGTGCTGAGCGCTCGTCCCTGCCAGCCGGGCTGTCCCCGGGGTCTGTCGCTGGGCACAGCCACTGCGAGCGGGACCGCGGAGGTGCGGAGCTGGCTCGTCCCGGCGGTGCTCTGCAGGGCGGGCTGTGCTCTGTCCCTGGGAAACAAACGTGCTCCTGCACTGGCTGAAAACAGAACAGAAAGGCAAATCAATTTGTATTTCAGGACTTTGGCAGCATGGTCTGAGTACATCTTCACAGGACTGCAAAGAAAGTTTTGCACTTACAGTTAATGTGTCTGTTGGGTGTCTGGAACTGCAATCAGGTTTGGAGTCTTTTGTGCATAATCGAGGTTATTTATGATTTCCTACTCTGTTATTGCAGGTAGCTAAAAAGAACCATTTACCTCAGCTGCTGAGCTGGAGTAAAACATCATCACAAGAACAAGATTTGGTATGACTCTGCTTCTGTGAACATCAGAAGCTGTTCCTAAAAAAAAACCAAAACAAGCAGGGCGAGTCGGGTGATTGACTTCTATTTTCACTTAGTGCTTAAACTCAGCTAAACCGATTTCTTTTATGTCGTTGTAACTGGTTCCAGCAGCTGCAATGGCACCGCGCTTCTCACCACGTCAGGGTCACGCTCAGCTCCCACACACGTGCCTGCAAGCTGTACTGAGCTGGGGTCTGCTGGTTTCACTGGGATGCCTGCCTGCACAGCGACCGAGCCGCTCCCAAAGCCCCTCTCCCTGTCCATCTTGTAATCCTCCCCGGCCGAACACCGATGCAAATCGTTGGAGTAGCGAGCGTGTAATCGTGTCACCGCCTGCGCTGGAACCACCGGCTGGGAGGGTGCAATTCTCTAAACTTGTCTTAATTTCCAGTCTAACACTAAGGGTGCTCACCTCCACTCCTGCCAGTGCTCACTCACAGAAGCTGCTCCCCTCCTGTCAGTCTCGTCCAGTTTTGCGGAGGAGTTATTAATGCTGATGAACACCAGCTGCTGTCAGTGAACAATATTTGTGGTGTTGCACTGCCGTAAGTACAGCTCGCAGTGGGAATGCTGGCAAGATGAGGGGGCACCACGGCAGGATTTTCTTGGGTAGGATCGGGGCAAACTGGAGAGGAAAATGCTGCTGTGTAATGTCACCTTCTGGTATTGAAACAAAGTGCTGGTCACAAAAGCCTGATCCTGCAGTTGGAAGTTAGTGGGTAAAACCCACCTAAACACAAAAGAAAAGATGCAATAATTTCCCTTCTCTCAGCAATTACTTATGAGTAATAAGTTTCAGCACAGTGATGTCAGACTATTTAGCTGATGTTTAGCAAGAAAAATTTGATGGAAATGCAAATGTATCATTGCTTATTACATTCAATAAACAAAAGGATTCTGGGGCAGAAGTTTTCAGAAGGGTCTGAAGTTCACTAGACTTGGCTAGTCAACAGCTGAGATACGCTCGAGATATGACTTGTGAAGTCAACGAAAAAATGATATTCATTGTTAAAGGTTTGAAGGCAGGACCAAGTGTGCCTGGATCGCCCCTAACAGATTTCGGTCTGAGTCATCTCTGGCTTGTCCAGCCTGCTCCAGTACTTCTCCTGCCTCGCAGAAGGTTTAAGGGTCTTTCCTAGGACCTAACTCAGATCTTCCCTGCAATTTGCAGCAATTTCTTTGTTTTCCCAATAGCTTGGGAGCACAGCCAATCCATCCTCCTGGGATGGTCCCCCATGTATCAGGAGACCTTTGTTCCCTCTTTCTTCTCTTTTTAAGCCAAACCCATTCAGTTCTTTCAGGCCTTGTTTTTTGAAAATGCCTTTTTTGGGGGATACTTTATACAGAAATTGAAAGCAGCTAGTACCTAAGCCAGGACCCCGGCTGAGTGCGAAATGATTCGTTCTGGTGTGGGAGCAGGAAGGTTGTAGGTACCCTACTCCGTAAAGAAATGTCCTTGTTTTCTAGTATCGGTGCCGTGCCTTGGACTTCTTAAGCAGCTGGTGATACTCCTCTCGTGTGCCTCGTGATGTTCAGAAGGGCTTTGGCTGTGCCTCAGCCCGCTCCCAGTGATGGCAGGCAGGCAGCCCTGCAGCCATTATGGCTGGCTGAGAAGTGAGTGTGGATGTTCTGCTGGCAGCTCCAGCTGAGGAAGAGGAGGTCTAATGTAAGCATATGAAAGGCCACAACGGACCAAAGCCCACCTAGGTGAGTCCCTGTCTCCGGCAGCTGCCAACAGAAAATATTTTTGAGTGTCAGACCCAGGATGAGCGCTTCTCCTTCTCAGCAATGAGCTGGGTGCGGGTTCTTGCCTTTTGGGCTATGGTGTTTAAAATCCCCTGGCAGATCTCTATTGCATTACTTTTTATCTGTCCATCATCTTTTCCTTCCCTCTAAACCAAAATTGAAGGTAAGCATGGCAAAACACACGGTACAGCAGCGTGCAGAGCCGCAGCTGCAGTGATGCAGGGGGAGCATGTTACGCCTCTTCTCTGCCAGACTTTGCTTTCTCAGAGCCCGCTTCTCTCTCAGGAGAGACTTGGGGAGGTTTGGGGCATTTTCTCACCCATTTCCAGGGCCCAAAGTGAGCCCTTCTGGAGGAAGACTGCCTGGTGCTGGTGGCTCACTGTTTCGGGAGGCTCCGCAGAGCACGGCCGCAGCAACTCAGTTCTCTGTCAGACATTTGCAGGCTGCCAACTTCCAGGGCCAGCAGGGTAGCAAACAAGCAAACCCGAAAGACTGGGGTGAAAAAACACCTTTGAAAAGGGGCAGTGGGGTTTAGGAGAAAGGAGACTTCTTGTTTCTTGCTCTGCTTGGTCCATCCTGGCAAACAGCAGAGTGTTCGAGGGGCTGAAGAAGACCCCCCCCCCCATTCAAGGCAATGCCATTCAGCCTAACATGGGGGTGGACTGAAGTCCTCCCCGGGAGAGCTGGTGTAAAGCAGGATGGTGGTAGTGGGGTTGAGAGTCTTGAAAAGCAAGTGACGAGATGGCTGAGCAAACAGCCCTGAAGCAGTACTCGCTCCAACATGCTGCTGCTCAGACCCTGCCGTGCTCCGGTGCTGCTGCTTGGGGTCCCCTCCCCACCCGCTGGTACGGCTGTGCCTGCCCTTCACCTCTTCTGCGCTTTACAGCACCATTTTCACATCATTCCTTGACCCTGTGGATAAGGAGGATGCACGTGCCTGGCTGGAGGTCAGCATGGGCTCAGGCTGGGAGCCAGAATCGCTCCTCCTGGGGCACTGGTGTCACCATGTGGGCTGCTTCAGCCAGCCCCAAAGTCACCTCTGGGAGAAGGAAGATGGGTGGGGGTAAAATGGGTCTCTATTTTGCTGAGATGGTGGATGTCCTCTGCTCTCAGCAATAATCCCTGTGTCCCAAGTGGGCTTTGCTTGTCCCACATCTCTTCTGGCTGTCCCTTACTGTCCTACCCCCAAAAAAATCCTCATTTACCTTGTTTGCCTCTGCTGACTCCACACTGGCTGCACAAATACCTCTGTAAGGTGGCTAGAGGCCCTGATAAACCCAACACAGTCCCCTTCCTTCGCGCCACGGTAGTGAGAGAAGCCTTTTTCTTCCACCCACAGCTGGGCTGGTCGGTGCCCCTGGCACACCAGAACTGCCTGTAGTGGGGAGGCTTGGCAGCTCTTCCATCGCACCCCTGTACATCCTTCCTGCCGGTCCAAGGCTCCTGCCATGCCCCCAGAGCCGTGCCGGCGATGTGTACGCCGCTTGCAGGAGTGCTGCTCTGCTCCTCCATGCCCGTCAATACTTGACGGCGTGAACATTTCAAACTGCAGAGAGAAAGTGCACTGAGCCCCCCGGGGTGGTTCGTATGTGACACTGCCCTTCTCCCGTGACACAAAGAGCTTGGACCCCAAGCAAAGGGCAGCACTAGGAATTTGGTCCTCGGAAGCTGTGCCTGCATGCTCGGTACAGCCACCCCTCCCAGCCACTGGCAGAGCTGAGCTCAGCTGCTTTGCGGAGCAGATTCACATGGAAAAGCAGATTTGCTTTAATTTTTATGGGTTTTTTTTTGCCCGAAGAAGTTTTTCTGTAGCTAAAAATCTCTACGTTTTTCCTCTCTGCACCCCAGATGACAAGCTATGGGTATGCCCTGATAGGCTTTGTCCTGACATCCCCAGGAATATTTGGGAAGTAGAAGAGGGACCCCAGAAAATGGCCTGGAGTGACTTACAGTGGATGTTTCAGTGGAAACCAGGAAAGAAGCAATGAGCAGAATCTCCACAGCACTTTATGTGGTGGCTTTTTCCATTTGCTGGGATTTGTCTCCATTGCTCTGGGTCCCACAGGATCGCTCATGGTTGTGGCTTTTTCTAACAGCAGCAGCAATAACGATCCCCTGTGACAGTCCAGCACCTGCCTTTTGGCACTACTTTGTGCATTTATTTCTGCAGGCGGGGGCTCCTGCCCAAACGCTGCCTTCTTCAGTGACAGCGGGGTCTCTGCCAGGTGAGAGGGGCTGGAGAGGTCAGGCTGCTCACCGCATCCCTGCAGTAGATAGGGCAGAGGAGCAAAGTGAGTGCAAGCCCCAGGAACCCACCACGCTATGGGGAGGCTGCACCCGACAGCCTGGGCTGAGCCCCGGGGCATTTCGAGGGTGGGCAGCTGTCTCCTGCGCTCGGAGGATGAGCTGGTTCCTCGCTGGTCCGGTGTGAGCTGCCCTTCTGGGACAAGGCAGCACAGCTCTGTGCGTGGGGACGTGGGCTTTTCAGGTGTGAAACGGGAACCAGGTTGTCTCAAAGCCTTGTGAGGCTCCACTAAGCTGCCAAACCAGGGTGCGAGCTGGGAATTAGCAGCAGGTCCTCCTCTGCCTCCCCGGGAAGGACTCCCACCTGGATTCCAGCTCGGTTGGAAACATTTCGCAGTCTCCAGTGAAGTTCATCGCCCGTCTGCCTGGTCCGCACACGTCTGCTCAGTGGATGGGACCTTACCCGCCCGCTCGTGGGGTGTTGGTGCTCCTTGACCAGACCAGGGGACCGGCAACGCTCGCTGCTTGGTGGCTTTGCCAGCAGAGCGGCTCCGTTCGTCTGTCCTGACCCCGCGGTGCAAAGCGTGGGCTCGCTTTGCCCTGGCGTTGCTCACCGCCAGCTGTAAATGCTCTGTTTGCCTCAGCCCCATTAGTGCCACGCTTGCAGAGCTGCTGCACAGCCTTTCTCCTGTTAATACACCCATAATTCACAGCGGGAAAATATCCTTTAATGCAGTGGTGGTATTTAAACCAGGGGAGGTATCAGTAATTTTTTTAACTTTTTTTTTAGGCATTCAGTTCCTTTGCTCCAGCCTCCCTCACATCTGTGACTGCAGCCTTCTCCATCCAGCTGAGAGGGAAATCATGTGTGCAAGAGGAGTCAGGGCTCCCTTCCCGGCGCACCGCTCACATCGCTAGGACTCCCGCACCGGCCGCACGCTCAGCCACACGCTCGAGGATGCTGCACCTCAAAGTCCAGTTTCTGGATGACTCCCAGAAGATCTTTGTAGTTGATGTAAGTGGCTATCATATTCTTATTGGGTTTTTTGTGCTAATTATTGCAGTCATTGCTGCTCTGAAGGATTGCATGGTCTCTGATAGCTTCTGCTTCTTTCAGCTTTTTACAAAAAACAGACAAAAAAACCCTCAAATCCAAAACAAGAGGCTATAGCGCTGATTGCTAAGTGTCTTTCAGCACCAACACACTCCTGCTCTCCCCTCTTATTGGCATTATTTATAGAGAAGGAGGAATGGCTCTTACTTCTCTGGTGTCATCTTTTGGAAATCAGCTAATACGAAGTGATGTTCTTGACAAGTGTCGAGTTCTTTTCTCATTTGTCTGGCTGCCAGTATTCAACAAGGAATAAAAAGCTGGGAACAGAATAAAAATAGGATATTTAACCAAATTACCCCTAGTGAGAAACATCTGCGTGCATGTCTTCCTGGGCATTCAGATGAAAAAGAAAACCGGGGGGGTTAAGGATAGCTGAGGAAAAAACTCACTATACCTTGTTTTCTGCATGACAGTGTCCCACAACATACTGTCATTAATAACTCACGTTTAATAAACGCTGGTTCTGAATATTGACTGCTGAAACAGATTTTAAATGCTAAGTATTAATATCTATGGTGTTAGATAAACATGTAGATAGAAAATTGAAACTAGATGTACAATGTATCTTAACTATGCGTTAGAAACACATCTTTTTACAAGCGTGATTGCGCATTTACTGTTGGTTAGGATTTGATGATCACAGTAGCTAACTGAATTAGATAACTCAGGTAGATCTGTTCTAGCTCTTACCTCCTCTGGGACCAGAGTGTTTCATATAAATTGTTTTTTTTTCAAGTTCTGTTACATTACCCAGGCAGTGCTGTCCTCTGGCTTTGTAGCATAGCCTGAGAACTGCTCAGTCTTGGATGTACTGCTTGGTTTCTTTGTGACAGCAATTTTGCACAGAGGAGGGCTGTAAAGAAATTCCATCACTTTGGCACAGTACAGAAGTTTTTTGATTTAGTTTCATTAATGTTTCCTAGACCTAGAGCCAGCTTAAAAATGAGACTAGCCATTTAAAAAGCTGGGGTTTTGTCATATTTATTAGATCAGGGCATAGTGAGAGATAAATTGAAAGATGCTGCTTGTACAATATTGCTGCATTTTTTTTTCATCTCTGCTTTCTTATGTGCCCGAAACACTAACAGCACTATCGCTCTGCATGACATGCTGCTGCAGCAAATAGCTTCCATTAGAGGAACTCCCGGTCATCTCCTTTTTTAGCATGGAACGCTTTTGGAAACCCCTTTTAGGCATTTCATGCATTTGACGCTGTATGGATACGATAAATGAGTAGCTGAATTAGTGACTTCTCCGTTATAAAAGAACCGCTTTGGGCTAAGTTGTGAGCAGATATTTCAAGCAACTCTTCCTAAACGCTTCCGGACTTTGGAAGGCTCTTTTGAATGTGCAGTACTTCAATAATGGAGGGAAAAGGACAAAAGAGAGAAACCATGGAGGGCCTGATTCCCGCTCTGCCTCACGCTTAGCCTGTGCGTTGGTACCTGCCTCATGCGGGCATCACGGCTGCCAGCACGCGTGGCAGGGTCTGATTCCCAGCCCAGCTTTGCATGAGAACGAGTCCCTCTCCCGGTGCTGAGTGCTGGCACAGGAGGGGTTCTGCCTCCCCCCCCCCATCCCCGCCAACAGCCAACTGAGCTCCCCGGATTTCCCTCGGCTGGGCAACGGAGCTGGTTCCTGGGACGGCACCACAAAGCCAGGTCAGAGCTCCCGGGGGAGGGGAAGGCAGGGGCCTGGCACATCTCCGAATGTCCCCTGTTGTGCCTTCCCTGCTGAACACCCCAGCGCTGAGCCATGGCGCAGATGGGGTCTTGCTGGGATGCTGCCAGCCAGCGAGCCCTGCGCCTTCCACTGGGAGGGCACTGGGATCCTCTGCCCCAGTGCCCGGGTGCAGGGACAGCCACAGGTCAGCCGTTCATGGGTTTCTTGCACTGCGAGGAGATATTGCAAAGCTGCCTCCCTTCCTCCTCTCTCCTGGATACCTAGAGCTGTGGCCTGGCATGTGCTCTCACTCTTAAAGTCACTCCTCTTCTCTCTGGAAAGGGTTTAAAGAGCCTGGGCAGCCTCCAGAGCCCTCGCAGAGCAGCACAGAAAGGGTGAACCGCGTTGCAGCCCGGGCAGACAAAGCCTGGGCAGCTCTGCTAGAGGAATTGGCTACAGGGCAAGATTCAGTGGGAAGGAAAAAACGAAAGAGGCAAACCAAACAAACCCAGAAGAACTAATTGCTGGGACAGAGTGAAGGAAAAGGTCTCCCTGGTCTCGTGTCCCTTATGATGAGGAAAGGTGGGAATCCATTGCGAGGAGGTGTGTAGAGGTGGCTGCATGGGGCTGAGGGCACGGGGAGCATCGGGGGGGGGTGGCTTTTGGTGCACGGCATTGCACGCCAGCCGTGGCCATGCAGATGACACCAGCATGCCTGGCACAGGAGGCATCTCCCAGGATGGTGGGGGAAACTGACACCAAATCCTGTGGGCTGTTGCTCCCCCCTAAGCCACAGACCTGGCTGCAGCAGGCTGTGCTATGGGGAACGCTGTGGAAACGTGGCCTTGCTGTTGGAGGGCAGGTGCTGGCATGGTGTCCTTTGGGGATGGGTGTGCGTGTCCCCATGCGTCACACACACTGTGTCTGCCTCTGGATGTGCCTCTTGCTTTCTTACCCTGCTGACAGTCCCAGCTGCTTCCAGCCTGGAGAGGAGGGGTGAGCGCAGCCTCTCCTTTCCACTGTCCCCTCCACAGGGGTTTCTGCCTGTGGGTGCTAACCTGGCGCTGCAACATCACCGAAGGCACATTTAGGGTTGGTCATGGGGTGCCCAGCCCCACATGTCACACTCCTGCCTCGCACCGCACCGCTCCGGCTCATCCCCGCTGCCTGATGCCGTGCTGAGCAGAACCACACCCCAGCGCGTGCAGCAGTGCAGGTCGGGGCCTCGGTACCCCGCAAACCCAGGACACTGCACCTGCAGGCACCGCTCCGCGAGAGGAGAGCCTCTGCTTTTAAACCAGCCCCTGCATCACTGGGCTGTGTCTCCCCGGCGAGCAGGTTTCCCTGGGCATGGAGCTGCTCGTCTCCACCGCCCTGGGCAGTGCCGGGCTTGGAGGAGAGTGGGTCGCTCCCAGCAGACAGGAGGTGGGTAATAACCCGGTAAGACATGCTTGTCTGTCCTGGCTGCCTGACAAAGGCCGAGGTCTTTCATGCTAGAAAATTCTAGCTTGGAAATCAACATTTATAATTGTTTTAATTACCCTTGTGATCTAGTAATTTCGAGGAGAACCGGGAGTGCTGCAGAGCAAATGCTGTTATTACGCTATCACTTTTCAGCAGCCTTTCAGCACGGAGCCAGCAATTTCATCCCGGGAGAAGCCGTGAAAGGTGGTCATTAGTGTGCATCACCGCCAGCAGCCGGGGTCCCTGCCGGGAGCAGCCGCTGGCACGGGGAGCTGCAGCCTGCCTCCACCTCCATCACCCACAATGTTGTAATTCAGCAGCTGTCTGACGCGGCCTCTCTGCTGCGGCTCGCTTTCGCACTGACCCACGCTCTTTTCCGACCTGCTTTTCACAAGCTGATAAAGGAGTAGCAGGGGTTTTGCTGGGGTGCGTCACTGCCGGGTTCATTTCTGGTGCTTTCTGGAGCCGTTTCCAAAGTCGGGGCCCCCGGGTTTTTCCCCAGCCGTGTCACACAGCACGGCAACAAGTCAAGCAAAACACCCTCCGAGTGTTTCTGTTTACTGGGAATAACCACAGCCTGAACTGGGAATAACTACAGCCTGGCCTCCCTTGTCAGCAGGTATTAACACTGCTGAAGCGCAGGGATGACCCAGGGCCCGAGGCACAGGATCTCCGCAGGGTCCTCTCGCTGCTCGTTACCATTAACCATAATAGCAGCTCGTCCCGGCAGTCCGGGGGCTGTCGGGGCACGCAGGCTTGCTGCGCAGGTTTGAGGTGTGCTCCCGTTTGCTCTTCACCAAGCACGTTTGCCACGGCCGTCCCCAGTTCAGGCGGATGCTCATCCCAGGGATTGCTCGCTGATTTGCCAGGGATAGAGATGCTTGGACGGTGATGGTTGCAAAAGGTGAGCCAAAAGCAAAATTCATTCCCTTTTCCTTTCTGGTTTACATTCCTTAATAAAGGAAAGAAATTATGAGAAGGAATCTGGTTTCCAAGAGCAGAGGTAAGGGGCACACAGCGTGCAATTGTCCTGTCCCACATGCCGAAACCAACAGCATTTATTGAGTAAGGTTTTGGAAATCAGGAAAATCCCACAGCTCCTCTCGGGGTGAAGGCAGAGAGTTAAAATTTCTCCCCTGTCTCACCAAAATCCCATCACTGTCAGCATTGCCTAACCCACTGCTTCTGTGGTGTGCTTGTTTGCTAGCAAAAATCCTGCGGGAAAGGGCTGTTCAACCTCACCTGCAGCCACCTCAGCCTTGCGGAGAAGGAGTACTTCGGGCTGGAGTTTCGCAGCCAGGCTGGGAACCACGTGAGTGCAGGTCGCAGCGTGGGGCCCCGGTGCTGCGCCGTGCCACATCCCCGCAGCACCCGCCCGCATGGCGGAGGGCTTCCAGCACCTCCCTGAAACACCCGGTGGGAAATGCCAGCGGAAAGGTTTGCCATGATGCCTTAAACCCCTAAAAGGGGAGCGAGGAGGGGAGCCACAGGCCGGCTGGCAAAGCCCACGGGGTTTATCTGTCGCCATCCCTGCGGGGCTGCCCAGCAGTCAGCTGGCCACAGCAGCCGAGCTGGGCAACATTTTTGTGCTGCGTTCCAGCGTGCTGCCGCTGCTTTTATTCCCCCTGCCCCTTGCGCTGTTTGCTCACCCAGTTCTTCATTGCCTTATTTCAGGTCTGGTTGGAACCACTAAAACCCATAACAAAGCAAGTCAAAAGTAAGTATTTCAAGGATAAAACTCTTCTCAGTCACTGCCAGCGACAGACTAGCGCAGGCACATTTGTGCAGCCCTTGTTGCTTGGGCATGGGGGCTCTGGTTTCCCGCCTTTCCCTGAGCTCCTTCTGCAGCGTGAGGCTGGGCCGGATCGTTTGCAAAGACGCCAGAGTCCGGGCGAAACCCTGGAGAAATACAGCTGCCTTTGCAGCCCGCTGTCCGCACCCTTGCAGACTCGAGCTGTTAATAACCCGGCGGCTTGGCGGAGGAGCAGGGGCGGCTGCGTGCGTCGCTGTGCTGGCAGGGCGGCAGGCACCGCTCCCGGCGTGCCCTCCGTTCCCCTCCGTGGCTCTGCGCAGCCCCGACACCCGCGTGAAGCCCGGTGCCTCGCCAGCCCCAGCGCCCTGCGCTGCTGCTGCACGGTGATGCCGCGGAGCCTGGCCAGAGTTCAGGCTCAGCATCCCCTGCCGCGGCCACGACCAATGTTGACCCTTTCACTGTGCCTGTTTCCACCCCTGCAGTGGACCAAAAGGTGGGCTCCCCAAACACACGACGACTAGGAGCTGGCTGAGAGCACGAGGCCACGACCCCAGTGTTTGCCAGGGGGAGGCTGCAGTACAGCGTTTGCATGAATGTCCCTGTAAGGGGAAAGCTTGATAAAGAGCCTCCCCTTCCTGCGTGCGCCAGGAGTGGGATTATTTCAAGCACCAACGTCTTTTTCGCTGTCCCCCCAGGAGCCCGCGAGCTGTCACACGGTGCCCTGGGACAGTGGGTGCCTACAGAATGGCCTCCGTCCCTCGCTGCTCTGTGCCCTCAGTCGCTCGCTCTCGCTCACCCCACAGAGAGCTCTGCCCAGGCAGCCTCCGACGGAGCTGGTGCACCTCGAGTGCTTGGTGGGCTGAGTTTAACGTACAGCCCAGCTGACAGCAACCACACCAGGGCTCCGGCCATGCTCCAGACAAGCACCCCTGGCACCATGCCACAGAAACCCCCCCCCGGCAGGAGTCCTTGCAATTTAAATAAATGCTGGGGCACTGTTTCCCTTCGTATTATTTAGGTGTCTAACTCCCTGCTCGCTTCCGCTGGTGACGCTGGGGGTCTGGGCAGGCTGGTCCTGGGGGGCAGGGTGCTCGGGGCTTCCAGCCCTGATTTGTGAGGGCCCGGAGTAATTTACTCTGTAAGGAGACAGAATGTATGAAGAGAGTTGTAATTGTTCTCACTAGACACGTGAAAGAAAACTTATGAAGATGTTGTGTTTTAAGATCCTAAGGAGGTTCTTTTCAAATTTATGGTGAAATTTTTCCCAGTGGACCCCGGCCATCTGAGAGAAGAGCTGACCAGGTACAGTACTTGTTCTATTACTGTCTGACCACACAGTCTTAGATTCTCCCCATTGCAAAACATGCCTTTAATTCCTTATCTTCATCTACCCAAACCTGCCTGTTAGCAGCGGTTATTCTAAGTATTGTGTAATTTACAAATCAAAGACCAAGAGAGTAGCTTTTCTTGATCCTCTGTTTTTAAACAAAATCCACTTGAAGGATCAGCCGTCTTAAGAGGCTGCAGTTTGTTTACTGCCAAACGCTTTAGCAGTTGGGCACCAAGTCTGCCTTCGCTCAGTCTAGCTCCCGCCTCAAGCTGTGTTCTGCAAGAAGAACTTTATTTTTAAAATGACATTGTTACCTCGTGTGTTTTACAGCAAGCGCTGCAAACAGGAACTAAGAACAAAACTAACACAGTGCTTCTGCAGAACATTAGCCCCGAGACATGCAAACGCCCTCCAAAGCGTAAAGGAATGTTAACTCTGAAACCTACCAATGGGCATTTCAATGGTGGGGCATGCTGCTCATGGTGGTGCCTAGCTGCAGCCTTCTGCAGGGGCTGCATGCTCCCCTCGTGACCTCGCGGACCTGCACCCCTTGGGCTGAAACACGGGCGAGTGCAGGGAGAGGCGCGGGGCAGACAGCCCCCCGCAGCAGAGCCCTCGGGGCTCAGCCCGGCACCCGGCTCTCTGCTGAGCCCGGCTCCCCCAGGGCACGCTCCTGTCCCCCTCCACAGGTACCTCTTCACCCTCCAGATCAAGAAGGACCTGGCAGCGGGGCGGCTGCCCTGCAGCGACAAGAGCGCGGCGCTGCTCGTCTCCCACCTGCTGCAGTGTAAGGGCCGGCGGGTGCCCGTGGGGCCGGTGACCCTTCCCTGGGGACGGGGACACCCGCAGGGTGCTAGCAGCCAGAGGGTCCCCCCGCAGCAACCTAACCCCCCTCTCCCCATGTCCTCTGCAGCCGAGCTGGGTGACTTCCATGAGGAGACAGACCAGCAGCACCTGGCCACCCACAGGTACCTGCCCAACCAGGAGTACCTGGACAACAAGATCATGCACTACCACAGGAGACACGGGTAAGGGCTGCTCCGTGCCACCACGGCTGCCCACCCAAACCACCCAACGGGCGCCTTCCCATCAGCAGACAGGGCCGGCAGCGGGGTGGGTGCGATGCCAGTGTGGGCACACCCAAAATGGCATTTTTTCAGCCCATTTCAGTGGCTGCCTTCTCACTCTTGTTGTTTCCTGGTACATTTGTGTCTCCAGGGGGAAGACGCCGGCCGAGTCAGATGCCCAGCTGCTGGACGTGGCCAGGAAACTGGAGATGTACGGGATTCGCCCGCACCCCGCCAGCGATGGCGAGGGGATGCAGATCAACCTGGCCGTGACGCACATGGGGGTGCTGGTCCTGCGGGTGAGCCGGGGCACCAGGCACGGGGTCCTTCCCCGGGGATCTCATCTCCAGCTGAGGGGGGCTTCCTCCCCTCTGTGTGCACCAAACCCTCCCAAATCCTATTTAGGTCAGTAACTAGTGGTGTCTCCCAGGGGTCAGTACTGAGCCCAGTCTTGTTTAACTTCTTCATCAAGGACCTGGATGAAGAGTTAGAGTGTACCCTCAGCAAGTCTGCTGATGGTACAAGACTGGGAGGAGCGGTGGATACACCAGCAGGCTGTGCTGCCATTCAGCGAGACCTGGACAGGCTGGAGAGTAGGGCAGAGAGGAACC
>Ga0181612_157677_pt1 | contig 17213 bp, 19 predicted proteins | sample HoacroProtozoa21_FD_119630 | JGI IMG/M metagenome (GOLD analysis project Ga0181612, IMG submission 119630) | Hoatzin crop microbial communities from Cojedes, Venezuel. Combined Assembly of Gp0051906, Gp0051904, Gp0051908
CCCGCCGCCTGGAGTTCTTCCGTATTGATTTCCGGGGATGCCATGTATCTCGGCTCCCCGCCGCTCTCGCCGGTAAAGGAGGGATCGAAGGCCATGGCCAGAAATCCCCGTTCCGCCATGTGCTGGGCATACAGTCCGCTAGACTGCTCCTTCACCGCGCCGAACGGTCCGCTCACCGCGATGGCGGGAATCTTTCCCTCCGCTGCCTTCGGGGTGTACAGATCCGCTGCCAGGGTGATGCCGTAGCGGTTACGGAAGGTCACCTTCCGGTGATCCACCTTGTCGCTTTTTGCGAATACCTTGTCCCATTCCTGTGTCAGTGTCAGTTTCTGTTCGTTCATTTTATGATTCCGCCTTTCCTTGTTTTTCGATCTTATGGATCAGAAGATCCAGACAGTCCAGCCTCCGCTGGGAGAAGTGAAGCTCCTCCAGAAGCTGACTCCGGTGGCTTCGCAGCAGCCGGATCTCTTCGTCGGTCCTTCCTTCGGAATACAGCGAGAGCGCCGCTTCGATCTGCTCCGGGCTGCAGCCGGCGTCTCTCAGATGGCACTTCAGATCTTTCGTGGTCATGAGCACTCTCCTTTCCGTTTTCTGATGCCACTGTAGCACCGTTCTCTATCTTTCGCTAATGGAATTTTAGAATATCTGATATTCATTTTATTCATATCATGGTATAATGGCGGAAGAATCCGAACAAAGGAGATTTGAAGGATGGAAATACGATCTCTCCGGTACTTTCTGGCGGTGGCCAGAGAGGAGAACATGACCCGGGCCGCCGAGCAGCTGCACGTGTCCCAGTCCACGCTGTCAAAGCAGATCCGCGCCCTGGAGGAGGAGCTGGGAAAAAAGCTCTTCATCCGCCACAGCTTCCGCATCGAACTGACGGAAGAGGGGATCCTGCTTCGCAAGCGGGCCGCCGACCTGGTGGAGATGGCCGACAAGATCTCCTCGGAGTTTCTCAGCATCGACGAGATCACCGGGGGCGAGATCTACTTCGGGCTGGCCGAGAGCTATCAGATCCGGCATCTGGCCCGGGTCATCCGGAGCTTTCAGGAGCGCTACCCGGACTTTCACTATCACATCTTAAGCGGCGGCACCGAGCAGGTCACCGAAAAGCTGGACAAGGGCATCCTGGACTTTGCCGTGCTGGTGGAGGAGCCGGACGAGGACAAATACGATTATCTCGAGCTGCCCGGCCGGGACCGGTGGGGACTGATCTTTCCCGCCGACGATCCCCTGGCCGAAAAGGAGCAGATCCGCTTCGAGGATCTGCAGGGTCTTCCGCTGTTCATTTCGGAGCAGTCCCGGGACGCGGACCTTCCCCGGTGGTGCGGTCCCCGGGTAAGTCAGCTTACCTTCAGCGGCTATTTCCAGCTGGCCTACAACGGATCGGTGTTCGCCCGGGAAGGGCTGGGCTACCTGCTGGCCCTGGACAGGATCGTGGACACCAGCGAAGACAGCGGTCTGGTATTCCGACCCCTCTACCCGGTGCTGGAAAATCCCATGTATCTGATCTGGCAGAAGTATCAGGTGTTTACCCCCATCGCCGAGCGCTTTCTCGAAGAGATGCGGGACTACTGCGACAGACAGGAAAGCTGAGTTTTTCACCCCAACTTCCGGTTCTCCTCCACCGCTCGCCGAATGTTCTCCCGGAGCTTTTCCGTTCTCCGGTAGACGGTGGCTGTGCTGATATGCAGTTTTTCGGCGATCTGGGCCATGGACATTCCCGTTTCCTTCCGGTCCGCCACCAGCTGGAGAAGCTCCCGCTGCTGCGGGCTTAAGGACGCGAGGATCTCCTGGGCCAGCAGCCGGTCGGTGATCTCTTCTTCCATCAGAGGCTTCGTGGGGTCGAGGATACTCTCCAGAAGCATCTCCCGGGATCCGGTGCTCCCGTTTTCGAAGACCGGAGGCTTCAGCTCCGCCCGGGACCGTTTTTCCCTCCGCTCGGCGTTGTGGGCGGCCCGGTCCTCTCCCTCCAGGGTCAGACGCACCGGCCAGTCCATTCCGTCAAACTCCTCCTCCGGGATCGTCATCCGTCCCTCCGGGGTATCGTAGGTGTAGTCTCCGCAGTCGGCCAGGGTGAAGACGGTAAAGCTGCTCGAACCCGACTCATAGAGGACCCACCCGTTTTTCAGCACCGAGATCACCGCCCCGTCCAGTTCTTTTTTCACGAAGACCTCCTGGGCTCGGACCTTCCTCAGCCCCGGATTCTCCCCGGGTCTCTTCCCGAAGCCCACCGCTTTTTTCAGTTCTCCCAAGGTCATTCTTTTCCTTCCTTTCCTCAATAAAAATAAAAAGGCGCCGTACGATCCCCCGTTCCGCACAGACAAATATTCCGTCTGCACGGGGGATGATCGTACGGCGCCTGGTAGTTCACGGTCCCGTCCGGGACCGGCTCCGCCTGCTCGGTTTGATCGGCTATCGAATTGTGGCTGCCGGGGCCTTCCGGGCCTCACCGGCTCTCCTCGGTCTCCGCTTCTTCTCTTCCGGTTCCGGAGACTCCTCTTCTTCATAATAGAGGTCCACGAAAAAGATCTTCTTTTCCGTCAGCTCATACTGCCTCAGACAGACCATCGCCCTCACGTCCTTTCTCCCGCTCCCGGAGCCATCGGGCATGGCTCAGGGTCTGCTCTCCCATGGAGAGGATCCCCCGCAGCTTGCACTTGCGGCAGTAAAACTCCCGCTCGCCCCGGCAGGTGCTGTACACCACGTCCAGCTTGTAGCCGCACCTCGGACAGGTAATGACGATCCTCACGGCCGGATCCAGCCTTCTCCGGATGCTCTCCGCCTCCGGCAGGTCCTCGAAGCTCTCGTTGACTTTCATGGTATTCCCCTCCATGCCGCGTCCTATGCGGCCTTCGCTTTTCGTGGGGATAATATATCATCGATGATAATTTAAGTCTATTGGCAATTTCACCAAATTCCGAATTTATCACATATTTTCGACTAAACTTCCGATTTTTGGGATATTTTTCTTGAATCGGTCCGTCTTTCGTGTTATGATTCGCAGTACAAGAAATTTAAATATGTGCAGGCATACCGAAAGATGAAATCAACAGAACGCCGGAACAGTCATTGACAATATAACGGTTGACCGTTATATTAATGGTGAAAGAAGGTAAATTGTCATGACGATACAGGAGATGCTGAAAGAAAACAAGATGTCCGTTTACAGACTGTCAAAGGCAAGCACGGTTCCCTACGCAACCTGCAATGATATTGTAAACGGCAAAGCCCAGCTGGAAAAGTGCAGCGCAGAGACCGTGTATAAGATCGCACAAACGCTGAATGTCTCTATGGAGTCGATCCTCGCTCCGTGTTTTGTCAAACGAAGCAGCTTTGAAAACTTCAAGAGCACGATATGTCATCGCGTGAAGGAAATGGGTGATATTGATTTCATAATCGATACTTTGGAGAGTCAGGATATACGCATGTATTATGAACGGAAATGGTATCCGGAAAGTCTGTATCTTCTTGCCATGCTTGATTATATCAGCAGAGAAAATAACGTTCCCCTTTGCGATGAATATGATGATCTTCGCATGTGTAAACTGGAAAACACCATATACCCCTCAAGCATCCTCGCAATGTCGGCAGCTTCAACAAATGATGATGCATTAAGATGTGCTGAAGAGGCGGCGATTCCGGAATTCAAGCGGTTCAACATTATCGAAAGCGATATAAGAAATGTCATCTGAAAAACAAATTGAATTCACCAAAGAGAATATAGATACTTATCTGAAAGAAGTTGCAAAGGAATACAGGAAGCAGATTGGAAAGAACATGCCCGCCGAAATGATCCTGATTGGTGGTGCTTCTGTGCTTGTCAATTATGGATTCAGAGATATGACAACGAATATAGATGCTGTGATTCAGGCAGCGGCTGTTATGAAAGATGTTATTAACCTTGTTGGAGACCGTTATCATCTTCCGAACGGATGGCTGAACCAGGATTTTGTGAGAACGGAATCCTACTCGCCCAGACTGGTCAGGTTTTCCGAATACTACAGAACGTATTCCAGTGTGCTGACAGTTCGGACGGTTGCAGCGGAATATCTCATTGCGATGAAGCTTCGCTCCGGCAGACAATATAAGAGCGATCTTTCCGATGTACTTGGCATTCTCGCAGAACACGAAAAAAAAGGAAATCCGATAACTCTCGAGCGTATAGAGAAAGCGGTATCCGATCTTTACGAGGATTGGAATAGCCTGCCAGAAGCATCACGGAACTTCATTTACAATGTGATGCAGGACGGGCATTTCAGCAAACTGTATTCACAGACGATTATCGGGGAAAATGAGATCAACGAGCTTCTGATCGGTTTTGAGCAGGATTATCCGGGAGTAGCAAAAGAAGGCAATGTAAACGAAATAGCAGAGAACCTTCAGAAGAAAACGAACCGGGCGTCTCTCCTTGCACAGTTAAGAGAACGAAAACCCGAGGCGAGGCAGGAGAAAACTGCAAAAAAGCAAAGACCACGGACAGACTACGAACGATAATCACAAATGGTATTGAACACAATAAGCAAATATTAAAATCGAATATATATTAAAGGAATGCGCTGCCGTACAAGGAGGGATCGTCATGCCGAGTGAAACGCTGGGAAGCGTCATCGCGAAACGGCGGAAAGAACGGGGACTGACGCAGCAGGAGCTGGCGTCTTTGGTCAATGTGACCACTATTACCATTTCCCGGATCGAACGAAACGAAAACAATGTGGCCCCCACCAACCGGACCCTGAAGGGACTGTCGGAGGTGCTGGGACTGGACTACTTCTATCTGCTGGCCCTAAACGAGCAGATCGACGACGACCCGGAGCTGCGGGTCATCCACCGGGCCGCGGGCAAGATGTCGCAGGAGGACCGGGACCTGATGATGCAGATCCTCCGCCGCACCTTCTCGGACGTGTTCGCGGAGTCGGAAAACGACGAGCTGGATCTGCCATGAGTTACCGGGCGAATTATAAGAGGGCCGTGTGTACGGCCATGAAGGTGCTGGAAGACCACGGCATCGACCGGATCCCGGTGGATCTGGAAAAGATCCTGGAGCCCCATGCAGGTCATATCCGGCTCCAAAAGTATTCGGAGATCGAGCGGAAGATGCACCTGTCTTCGTCCGACGCCAGACGGAACTTCGGCAGCGACGCCGGATCCTGCGTCTACGATCCGACCGGAAAAAAGTTCATCATCTTCTATAACGACCATACGTCAAAGCCGCGGCAGCGCTTTACCATCGCCCACGAGATGGGCCATTACTTTCTCGGCCATCACCAGATCCAGCGCTGGCTGGATCCCGAAGCCCGGGAGCAGGACTACGTGCAGTTTGAGCGGGAATGCAATCTCTTTGCCTCCACCCTGCTGTGCCCCAGCCCCAAGGTGCTGGAGGTGGCGGAGGGGCAGGACTTTCCCGAGTACCAGGTGGAGGTGCTCTTCGACGTCTCCTCCCAGGCCGCCTGGGTGTGTCTCAGCTCCGCCCCCGCCCGGCTCAAATACTACGATGAGCGCATGACGGCCTATGCCCTGGGTCTGCAGCGCTCCCCCTGGCCCACGTCCCGGGGCGTGCGTATTGCGGTGGACTGAAAAGCCGCACCGCCCAGCGAAGAAGCGAAAGGACGGAGAAGATCCGACGATCTTCTCCGTCCTTTTTCCGACCCGGCGGTGTTTTCCGGGGCCGGCCCGTTATCGATTTTTTATGCAGAATGCATGCATGTTTCCCTTGTTATTGGACCTGCTTTCCCGCCACATAGACCTGCTTGATGTCGTCCTGGCTGCCGTTATAGATGAACCACTCGAGCCGTTCTTCCGCGGTGTTGTCGGAAATATAGTCCGGTGTTTCTATGACCAGCACGTCCGCATCGTATCCTTTTTCGAAACTGCCCGTGGTGCCAAAAAAGCTTCCCCCGCTCTTTGTCGCAAGCCAGAAGCCCTCTGGCAGGCTCAGCTTTTCTTCCTCGGGGTAGTCTTCCGCGACCATTTTGGATACCTGTATGGCGGAGGCAATGACCTGCGGCATGAACAATGTGTTTCCCCCGCCTACATCGCTGCCAAGCGCCAGGGTCACGCCCTCATTCATCAGTCTGCGCAGACGCATCTCTCCGCTGCTGAGATTCAGGTTGGACAACGGGCAATGGACCGCATACACCCCGCTGTCTGCCAGTGCGTCGACCTCTTCATCCGTAAGATGGATGCAGTGCGCCATCGCCGTGGTTTCCTGTCCGAACAGGCCGAAGGCCTCATACACCTGATAATAATACTCGTATTCCGGGAACAGTTCTTTCACCCAGACGATCTCATCCGTGTTCTCATTCAGGTGCGACTGCACCGGAACATCGTACTTGGCGGCCAGTTCTCCCAGTCCCTGCATCAGTTCCGCCGAGCAGGAAGGCACAAAGCGGGGCGTGATCACCGGTCGGATCAGCGGATTGTCCAGACTCTGCACCATTGCTTTTCCGCAGCACTCGCATACGGAACCATCTGCGACAGGCACATCCGCTTTCTCCGTGCCAGTGAGGTTATTCCTCCGGCAGAACGATTTGATGGTATTCTGTGAAATGCCTGTCTGCTGTGCTATCTTCATATATCCGGCACCCTGTTTTCGGAGTGCGCAGATTTGTGCTTTCTGATTTTCTGTCACTGCTGACACCTCCCATCGTTACGAGGTCATTGCCTCTAACAGGGAAAGGACAGAAACACAGCATTCAAGAACCAAAAGGGCAAAAAAATAAGCCTACAGGTTTTCCGAAGAATACCTATAGGCTTATTTCTGCCCTATTGTGCTTGCTCACGCTGTTTTATTTTATTCAAATAAAAAATATAAATCAGGTCAAATATGAAACAAATTACCCCCGTCACGAGAATAAACACATTTCCTTCAATTGTTCCGTAGACTGTCGGTGCTGCCGTCCCAATACACTTGCAGACCGCAATTGTCATCGTTTTTCCCTTTCTGTCTTTCTCCTTATCCAATCGAGCAATAAACATAAGGCTCATAATTATGTTTTGAAGATAAGCTGAATATTTCTCTCCCTCGACATCGCCAAATTCATAAATAAACAACAGCTGCAAAACAAATGATACCACTATCACTAAAGCAGTCCAAGGAATAAAGTATTTTCCCTTTTCTCCTTCAAAATCTACCTTGCCAAATTTCAGCCAAGTAATCAAAATTATGATGTCCAGTAGAAACCAGCAGGAATTCGCAATTGCCTGTGCACCAATTGAATGACGTACAAATAAATCCGTAAATGAATAAATCCCTTCCCATGCAAAATTCAACCCCAATGCGAACAACGGCATACAATAGGTTTTCTGTTTGAATCCCGTTCTTATACATTCAATATACACTATCGACCAGCAAATTCCGCTGATTCCGATAAGAGCAGTGATAATTACTTGTTCCATTGAAAAACCTCCTTCTGTGTGTTATAATTGATGTAACGCTTGTTACACTAATTATATTTCTTTCTGCAAGAAAAAAGAAGATGCAGATTAGTCCAATCTGTTACAGTAAGGAGCGATTTTATGAAACCATCAGATATCAGCAAAGGACTTCTTTCAGAAGCTCTGCTTTTACTCATGAAAAAGAAAGACTACGATTCTATTACCATTAAGGAAATAGCAGAAAAAGCAGGCGTTTCACGTCTGACATTTTACAGAAATTTTGATACAAAAGAAGACATCCTCAAGTGGCATATCGATTGCGGTTTCCAAGACTATTTAGCAGAAATATCAAAAATCTCAGATGTCAATCTCAAGTCTGCACTTTCACAATGCTTTTCATTCTGGCAAACTCGCTCAGATGAAATCATAATGTTTAATCAACAAAAAATGACCTATGTAATACAGCAGCCTTTTGAATTTTGTATGCGCACTTTAATGGATCGTCTTAGTATCTTGCAGAATATCTCTCCTGCACAAAGGCATTTTCTAATCGGAGGAATGTTTTCCGCCATGATTGAATGGATATCAACAGGTCATGCTTCATCATCGGATTCTGTCACAGAAGAAATCCTCAGTATGTTTTCAGACGTTTTTTTGCAAAAAAAATAATGCCCGCCAAAGACTAAATCCAAGACAGGCATCAAGATTGCAAAATCAATTTTTGAGCGAACCAATAGGGACAACATATATTCCGTCTTGGCGAAGATAGGCATAATCACCGATACCGGTCAATACCATGAGAAACGACGGTGCTTTCATTTTGTCAGTATCAATCTTCGCTTCCATTGCTTTCAGGCTTTCAGCTCCTTCTGCAATAAGTTTTTCTCCTCCAAGTTTGATCTCGACAAGCCCATAACTTCCATTTCTTAAGTGAATGACTGCGTCACACTCCTGTCCTTCTTTATCTCTGTAATGGTAAACTTCTCCATTCAGGGCATCTGCAAAGACTCGCAGGTCGCGTATGCAAAGCGTTTCGAAGAGGAAGCCAAAGGTCTTCAAGTCGTTGATCAGGTCATTCGGGCCAATACCCAATGCCGCTGCCGCAATGGAAGGATCGACATAGTACCTGGTATCCGAGAAACGCACAGCCGTTTTGGATCTTAGATTCGGATTCCATGCAGGCATATCTTCGATAACAAATATTTTGCGGAGTGCATTGGTATAAGAAGCCACCGTATCCTGATTGAAGGATGTTTCGTCATTTACGGCAATGTCCTTTGCCAATACCGTATAGGGAACTTGTGTTCCCTGATTCCGAGCATAAGAGCGCATGAGTCTGCGCACTCTTTCCGGATTTTTTTGAACATTATCCGCCCTGTTAATATCAGAATGAACTACGGCGTCATAGTAATCCTGTGCCTGATCAAGCGCAATTTCATCCCGCATACCTACTGCCTGCGGCCACCCGCCGCGACATACAAGGAATGCCAGACGATTAATATCCAGATCCGACTCCCCTTCTATTTCCTGTGTCCCCTCAAACAATTTTTTCAAACTCACATCTCCGGTTGAATCCCCGGACTCATACAAGCTCATTGGCCGCATCGTTAACCAGGTAAAACGACCGGTCCCGGAATGCGTAATTTCTTTCGTGTCCGCAGGAACGGCAGAACCGGTAAGAATGAATTGCCCCATTTCTCCACGGTGATCAACCTCGAAACGAATCGCATCCCAGAGCTTTGGAGCCAGCTGCCACTCATCAATCAGCCTCGGAACTTCCCCATTGAGAAGTCTCCTTGGACTTAGTTCCGACAGAGTAATGTTCTGTTCTTTCTTTTCGGGATCGTCCATATACAGAACGCTGGCGGCGATCTGCTCAGCAGTTGTTGTTTTTCCGCACCACTTGGGTCCTTCTATCAAAACCGCTCCCTTACCCTCAAGTTTTCGCTTGAGGATATCATCGGCTATTCGTTTTCTGTAATTCCTCAACCCGATCACCTCGTTCACACTCATACTGCCTATAGTTTACACGAGCAGGCTGCATTGTTCAAGCACTTTTCCGGCGATTGGCGTTATTTTATTCCGACGATTGGCGAAATTTTGTTCCGATGATTGGCGAAGTTCTGTTCCGATGATTGGCGAAATAAGCAATTGAGGCCGCGGATGCACAGTGTTTGCACCCGCGGCCTCAATTGGTCCGTCTGTTCTCTTTTCACATGCAAATTTCAGGACGTTTTGGACCGGAAGCTGTTCTCATAGATATCGAGAAAGCCGGTGACGAAGCCCGCCTGCTCCCGCTCTTCTTCCGTCCCCGTCGTGACCTGCCATCCATAGGTCTTATAGTCCTCATAGGTCTTCTCGCCAAACTCCTCCAGTCCGAATTCCTCCCGGATCAGTTCGATCCCGGCCGCATACTTTTCCTCCAGGGCCGTAAGAGCCGCCTCCGGATCCTTGAAGACGGCATAGCCGTCCTGATCGGCGCCGATTTCGAAGCGCTCGTCCCGGGCCAGAAAATCCGCCGTGTCGACATTTCCCCGGATATTGCCCTGACCGCTGACATACTCCTGGGTCCAGGGATTGCTGATCTCGTTATCGGAAGCGCAGGCCGCGAGGCTGAGGCACAGCAGGCCGGCCAGCAGCACAAGGACGATCCCGTGAAATACTCTTTTCATCAGTTCTCCTTAATTCTCAGTATTGCTCTGGCGCTCCGCCGCGTCGATATTTTCCTGTCCTACCGCATTGTAGTCGATGTCCTGGAAGCTCTCCGTATCCGGGAAGATCATGCTGAAGTTGCTGCACTCGTTGATCTGTGCCACGGCATAATCGAAGGAGAGATCCAGCACATGGCCGCCCTGGCTCCGGTCATCGGAAATATAATGGAAATGCCATCCGGCCGAGTTTAACTGGCTCATATACTCCGGAAAATACAGGCACACCAGCGTACCGGTCGTTTCCGTGTAGGTATATTCCTTCTGCGACACCGCAAGCGCCTGATCCAGAGCGACATACGGTTCTTGCTGCTTGGTCTCCGAGCGGACATGCATCATGGGGAAGGTGCCCTGTATCTTGGCAAAATACACCGAATTGGCACCGTTTACCTCCACGGCCTGGGTCAGTGCGGAGGCCAGCGCTTCCATGGACCCGATATTGTCCAGATCGACGGTGAAATCTTCCTCAAACCGGCAGACCGTCGCGAAAGGCACGGTCTCGGTGCTGTCCGCGGTCACGACCGAACCGTCTCCCAGCGCCTGATAGCACACCCCGTCGACGACGATCATCTCTCCGTTGACGCCGTCAAAAGTTCCGAGACCGAAGTCTCCGTAGGACAGCAGTTCCTCAACGGTCAGGGAGCCGTAGTAGTCTCCGGCCACCAGATGCGTGATCGTGGACAGCTGGACTGCCGCATCCTGCAGGGATGCCTGTGCACTGTCTGCTCCCGTTTCGGTGCCGGCCTCGCTGCTTCCGCAGGCCGCAAGGCCGAGGCACAGCAGGCAGACCAGCAGAAGGATGCCGATCCTGTTCAATAGGTTTTTCATGTTTTTTCCTCCTTTGCTCCGGCAGCCGGCTGAGATCGCACCTGCCTTTGTTACGTGCGGCCGGCGGATGCCGAAGGATCCTCTGATTCTACATTATACCCTATCTATTTGTTTTGTTCCGCCGTTTTGAAGTATCTTCCCGGAGAGGGCAACCGCTTCCGGGAACCCTTCTGCCTTCAGTTCTTCGGCGGATTCCCTTAATGCAGCCTCAAAGGCGCCGGCCATTTTATCCAGCCTGCCAAGCACCATGTTTTTCCCGAAGCCGTCTCTCTCCGTCACAATTTAATTATCATTATTTTATCATTATTTCGATATTCGTCTCTGCTGCCTATTCTTTTCGGAAAAGAATGGCTCCGGCAAACTGCCGAAGCCATTCTTTCTATATTGTATTAAATTTTCAGGAGCCGGCTCAGATCTGGATCTCGCTCTTCTTTCCGTCCGGAGAGACCACCTCGATATGTCCCAGGGAGACGTTGGTGTCTTCCACGTTGACGGAGATCTCCTGTCCCGTCAGACCGTCCTGGGCGATGGCCTTGAAGTTTGTCTTGCCGATGCCGGTGAGCGGAAACTCTTCCCGGAAGGCAAACTTGGCCGGGATCTGGCGCACCGAGAACTCCTCGTTTTTCACGAATCCCTCCTGCACGATCTTACAGACGAGCGCAAGCTTCTCCTCTTCGCTCATGCCCTGGCATTTCTGACTGAGGACCAGGCTTGCCAGCACCTGATTTCCCTTCTTTTCCGCATCCTCGAACGGCGTCACGGCGCAGTCGTAGACTTCATCGAAGTCCTTGATCGCCGCTTCCAGCACCGGGGGCTTTACGTTGAAGCCGTCGTAGCGCGGGAACCCGCGGTCGGAGCGCTCGGCAAACCGTATGATGCCGTCCCGGTTCATGTAGACGATGTCTCCCGACACCACATAGGTGTCTCCGAAGTAGTCGGCAAAGCGCACATAGTCCGTGCCGTCCAGGCTTCCCGGAGAGGCGGCGCCGCAGCACAACACCAGTTCGCCGCAGATCTCCTCCTGTCCGTCCTCGAAACGGATCATCTCCCGGGTGTCCGGATCCACCAGGCCCACGGTCCGGTAGCCGAAGGGGACGCCGATGCTTCCCTTGACATTGCTCTCGTTGACCGCCTGGGTGACGCTGCCGCAGGTCTCGGACATGCCGTAGCCCTGCACGATCTCCAGATCCGCTCCGTGGTCAGCCATGAACTTCTCCATTTTTTCCAGATCCTTGGCGGAAGTTCCGGTGCCGCCCATGCTGATCCAGTCCACAAAGCTCAGATCCTTGTCTTCCATGTAGGGATCATCCACCATGCTCATGACCCAGGAGCTGATGACGGCGCACATGGTGGCGTGGTTCAGATACACCAGCTTGCCGAAATCCTTCGATCCCACTTCCGGGACCTGCACTGCCGTGATGCCCCGGGCCATGGCGCCAATGAAGACATTGCCCACGCCGTAGGCGGCAAAGTAGGGCAGTGCGTGGAAGGAGCGGGTGCTCTTTTTCCATTTGAAATCCTCGCACTGGGTGATCTCCTCGCCCGCCACCACCAGATTGTAGTGGGTAAAGGGCAGCGGTTTCGGCCGTCCCGTGGAGCCGGAGGTATGGGTGATGATGCACAGATCGTCCGCTTCGGCCGCGCACTCCGGCACCGGGTTTCCCTTGACGCGCTTCATTTCTTCTTTGAGCATGCGCAGATCCAGAATGGACCTGGCCGCGCACTCCCTGAATTTTTCTCCCATTGCCTTCTGCTTTTCCATCTTGGCGGCAAAGCCCTCTCTGCCGTTCAGGATCTTGCCCCATTTGGCGTAGGTCAGCTTCGATCTGAAGGTCATGCTGTCGGACGGAGAGAAGATCAGGACCTTCTCCAGGCCCGCGTCCTTCCACTCCTGCTCGTTGGGGGCGATCATGCCCAGATAGCACATGTCCATCGTGATGACGAAGCGGCACTTTTCCTCGGTGCACAGGGACAGCATCTTGCGGGCCGCCACCAGCGGGTCCGGGCTGTCGGGTCTCGGGTCCACGTAGTCCGATACCGCGCCCAGCTGGGAGGCCGCGAAAAACAGATACGCCGTCTCCGGCACGTTCGGCACCATGCACAGGATGCGGTCGCCTTTCCCAATGCCCATGTCCGCCAGCACCTTCATGCACTCTTCCGTGTGGCGGAACATCTCGTCGTAGGAGATCTCGTGTCCGTAGTAGGACAGAGCCGTCTGACCGTCGGTGCGGTCGGGGTGGGAGCGGATGTAGTCGAAAACGCTCATCTTCAGGTCGACCCTGCTGATCTCCTTGCGGTCGAAAAATTTATACCAGGGGCGGTCCACGCAGGGATAGCCCGTCTTTATCTCTCCGTTATACAGTTTGTCCAGATACTGCTCACTGTCCTCGCAAGCCATCCTTCCGTAATACTCGGCGGCTTCTTTCGCCGCCCGTGCGGTGTCCGGGATGTTTGTACTCAAATTCTTTCTCCTCTCGATCTTGTTTCTCAACCAAAACGGTCCGGCCTGTCTGTCCGTGCCGGGCTTCTGTCAGGTTAACGCTTCAGCGCCTCCAAATATTCCCTCGCGGTGTAACATATTTCAATAAAATGTATCATCATTTTGTGAAAACGAAACGAATCCGCCCCAGTGTATCACATTCGGGGCGCGCATGGGGACGAGCCGGCCATGTTGCCGCCCTTTCCTCTTTTCGCACAGCGTGCCTTATATAATATATGAACCGGGCGGGTCCGTCAATCGCGGATCCGCCCGGCTCGTTGGAGAGAGAAAAAAGAAAAGAAATGAAAAAGTTTATTGAGTTTTCTGTAGTCTTGCTGTCTACGCTTCTAACTATACCGTCCGAAACTTAAGTGAAGTTAAAAGACCTGTGAAAGATCTGTGAACGTTTTTTCAGAGAGCCGGCTCCTCTCTTCTTTTTCTCTCCGGGCCTGGTTCCTCCTTTTCTTTCTGCGGCGCCGGGATCTCAGTTCCGAGGATCTCCCGGACCGTGCGCCGGATCATGCCCAGCTCGTCCCGCCGCTGCCGGATTTTCTCCAGTTCCTCCTCGGTGCTCCGGAGCCGTTCGGCAAGCTCCGGATCCGGAGGGTCCCTTCGCATCTTTTCGACTTCTCGTCCCAGCTCCACGGACCGCTCTTCCAGCTGCCGGTAGGCTTCCGTCATCTCCTCCAGGGTCTCAAAGCCGTTCCGCTCCACCGCCAGGACCGCCTCCGCCATGCGGTGAAGAGTCCGGAGCTTTTCCGGCGCCGGGGCTTCCAGAGGCTCACCTTTGAGCTTTTCCCGGAGGTCCCGCACCAGCGGAAGCTCTGAACTGAGGCGGGATACCGCCTGCACTTTCCGCAGGCTCAGCCGCTCATCTTCGGAATAGTCCGGTCCCTCCCGACGGGCAGCCTCTTCCCGGCGGTTTTCCCGGAAGACCTCCTCCAGGAAAGTTTTCGTGTACGCCTCTCCCAGCCGGTCGTCCGGGACAAAGACCTTCATTTCCGGGGTGAGATAGGACCAGCCGCCTTTGTATTCTCCCACATAGACGGAATGCTTCGTCATCATCTCCTCCCGGAACTCCTCGCCGGTCCAGGCATACTTCGACACTTCCGCCACCGCCTCCCGGATCTTCTGAAATTCCGTGCGGTAGCGCACCTGATCCGGGGTCCGTTCGGCCAGCAGAAGCTGCCGGTTCTTCTCATCGAGCCTTCTCTGTCCGGCCTCCATCTGCATGATCTCCCGGACGGTGAGGCTTTTGGTCCGGGCAGCCCCCGGCGGCGGGACCGTCAGTCCCTCCCGCCGGCACAGTTCCACGAACCGGTCCGCCATGAATTTCCGGAAGGCCGGCGTTTCCCGGTGCTTGTTGCCCGCCTTTCGGTCTCCCTCCCGCTCCGTCCGCTGCTCCGGCGGAACAGGCAGTTTCCGGACGCTGTTGAGGTAGACGTGGGTATGGATGTTTCCCCGATGCTTCCTTCCGTCCGAGTGAGTGCACACCAGAGCCTGATGACCCGGAAGGCAGGTTCGGATCAGTTCCAGCGCCAGTTTCTGGGCAAGCTGCGTCGTCAGTCCCCGGTCCGCGTCTTCGGGAGTGTAACTGAGAATATACAGATAGGCCTTCACTTCCCCTTCTTTCGTATTTTTCCCGTATTTCCGGTTGATCCCCAGGCACTCGGCGGCAAAGGACCAGGGGCTGCACTGTACGCCGGAGAGCAGCACTTCCTTTCGCAGGATGCGGTTTCCCTCCCGGTCCCGGGCGGGGTGGCCGTATTCGTTGGGCTCAAACAGCAGATAGTCCAGCAGACCTTCGTAGCTGACCTTTCGCAGCGCCTGACTGCTAACCAGCGACACGGCCCCGGTCCCCCAGCTCGGTCAGTTCCCTCATGATCTGCCTCAGTGAAGTCGTGCTCCGGTCCAGGATCAGGGCCAGCTCCCCGTTGTCTTCGCTGCCGTTGTACTTTTCGAAAAAATCCATTTCTGATTCCAGGATCTTTCCGATGCTCTGCTGGATCTGCGCGATCTGGTCCCAGGAAAGGCCCTTCCTCTGACTGGCCGGGGTCTCCCCGTACAGGGTCCTGCTCCGGAACAGTTCCGCCATGGGCATCGTCAGGATCTCCGCCTCATAGCGGACCTTCTCGTATTCTTCCTGCGTTAAACGCACCGGGACCTCGCGGCTTCTCCTTTTTCGTTCTGCCATATTTTTTCTCCCTGTTTTCGAAATTTCTTCGGAGATCCTCCCGGTCTTTTCCGGGCAGATCCCCTCATACTTAAGCCGCGGGAAGGGGTGTTTTTCTCAAAAGGGCCGGATTTTTTCCGGAGGGCTGCCCGCTTTTTTAATGGTATTGAAACAGTTGTATTTCTTCGGGGCCTTTCCCGGATTTTTTTCGGAAATTCGGGATCCCGGTGAGAAAAAGCGGGGTCTTCGCGGCTTAGTAGTGAAGGGGTCTGTTTCCCGGGCGGTCTTCCGGCGGCGCCGGACGGACCAATCTGCACGAAAAGGAGGGATCGGAAAAAACACGCCCCGAAAACGAAAATTTACTTACGAACAGGAGTGATACTTTGCAGAAATTCAAAAGGAAGATGCTTCATTACATCTTCTGTATCGCCGCGGTCCTATGTCTGTTCACGGGCTCGGCCTTCGCGGAGGAATACGATCCTCTCTCCGCCGGGGCCGATCTCGCCGGACAGATCCTGGAGACGAACCTGGATCTGGTGCAGACCGTGACGGAGAACACCATGGGCCTTGCCGGCGACGTGGTCTCTTCGGCGCTGTCGGATTCCAATCCCCTGAGCCTGGGCAGTCTGACTTCCCTGGCCACGGACGCCATCTCGAATTTCATGGACCTCAATAATCAGATCCTCACGGGTCTGACGGACTCGGCGCAGAACGTCACCGGCGGCGGCATGATCGCCCTGGAGGATCTGGCCGAGACCAATCAGAACCTCGCGGAAAACGTGGTAAGCGGACTGTCCGACGCGGCCTCCCAGGCCTTGAGCGGCGTCACGGACGCGGCTTCCCTGGGACAGGACACCGTCAGCCAGATGGTAAGCGGCGCTTCGGATCTGGCCTCTCTGGGTCAGGACACCGTCAGTCAGATGGTGAGCGGCGCCTCGGATCTGGCCTCCTCGGCCCTGTCCGACACCTCTCTTCTCTCCACGGCAGGAGACCTGACAAGCACATCGGTCTCCAGCGCTGCGGATCTGGTGTCGACGCTGACGAACACCGGGCTTTCCCTGATGAACGATCTCACCGGAGCCGCCTCCGGGAATCTCGCGGATCTGCTGCAGAACGGATCCGGCGGCGTTCTGGATCTGGTCTCCACCCTGGCCAGAACCAACGCGGATCTTCTTTCCGCACTGCTGGGTCAGGGCACCCAGACCGCCGCGGACCTGATCCCGGCGCTGACGGAACTGACGCCGGAACTGGACACCAGCCTTCTTCCGGAACTGGCCGGGACCGTGTCGGATCTGGCATCGGATACTCTGGGGACGCTGACGGAGTCCGCTCTTCCGACGAGTGCGGTCTCTCTTCTTTCCGACGGGATCTCCCAGACGGTGGACACCGTATCGGAAGTATCCGAGCAGGTGCTGGAAAGTGCCGGCAGCGGCATGTCCTCCGCCGGGGATCTTCTCTCGGGTCTTGTTTCCGGCGGTCTGTCCCTGGGCACCCTGCCCTCCGGCAGCGGTGTGCTGGAGGATCTGCTGGAAGGGATCCAGGCTCTGGCCGAGAACGCCGTGAAGGCCGCCGGTGAAACGAACGCCACCAGGGATCTGGTCTCCAGCGACTTTGCTTCGGAGCTGGCGGGACTTCTTTCCGCCGG